>Ga0066256_1004668_pt1 | contig 12006 bp, 6 predicted proteins | sample ThiBio_1000_biof_FD_87107 | JGI IMG/M metagenome (GOLD analysis project Ga0066256, IMG submission 87107) | Wastewater bioreactor microbial communities from Cape Town, South Africa - Thiocy_expt_1000_biof (version 2) | ecosystem: Engineered > Bioreactor > Thiocyanate-remediating >...
CCACACAGTTCGGCCCCCCCGGCGAGACGGCGCCGTTTGCGGGCATCCGGCGGTTCTCCGACTTTGTGTGGTTGCGCGACCAGCTGGAGGCGACCTACCCGTACGTCATCGTGCCGCCGCTGCCGGAGAAGCAGGCGCTGGGGCGGCTGAACACCGAGTTTGTGGACGTGCGGCACCGCGCGCTGCAGCGGTGGGTGAACAAGGTGACGGCGCACCCCGTGCTGGTGGATGCCGACGCGCTGCGCAAGTTTGTGAGCCTGTCCAACGAGGCGTTTGGCGCGCTGCGGGAGGCGTCGCGCAGCGCGGGCGCGGTGGTGGCGGCCGCCGCCTCCTCCGCCGGCACCGGCATGATGAAGCTGCTGAAGGCGACGGCCACCAACATCGGCCACGCGGTGGCGGAGGCGCGCGGCACCGCAACGCACACCTCCAAGGCCAAGTCGGCGGAGGACCTGTCGTTTGAGGAGCTGGAGAACTACCTGCTGCACCAGGGCCCCCTCATCACCGCGCTGTACAACGCCGCCGCCGCCGTGGCGCTGCAGTACCGCGAGCAGGCGCAGCTGCTGCTGGACTTTGGCGCCGCGCTGCGGGCGCTGGGCGACTCCGAGGCGGGCCCGCTGGGCGCCTCCTTCAATGCCGCCGGCCTGTCCACCTGGGCCGCCTCCACCGCCGCGTATGAGCAGGCGGTGCAGGAGAGCGAGCTGTGGGTGGAGAAGCTGGCGGACCTGGGGCGCGGCATCCGGTCGGTGCGCGAGATGATCACGGAGCGCGGCCGCGCCTCCGCCGCGCTGGCAGACAGCCTGGCGACGGTGGAGTCGCTGCGCGCGCGCATCACCGCGCTGTCCACCAACCCCTCCGCCGGCGCCGTCGCTGACAAGGCCAAGGCGGAGACGGAGCTGACGGCGGCGCAGGCGGCGGTGACGGACGCGCGCGCCTACTACGACAAGGTGGCGGCGTCCGTCATCTCGGAGGCAGACCGCCACCGCACCGAGCTGCGCACCGACTTCCGCGCCATGCTGCTCGACTTTGTGAACGTGCAGGTGCGCAACGGCAACAAGCTGTCGGCGGCGTGGGAGCGCGCCATCCCGGAGTGCACCGCCGCCATTGCGCTGGAGGGCGCCACGCCGCTGCCGTCCGGCGGCGCGCTGGCTGCCCTGGTGGCCGGCATGGCGGCCGCCGGCGGCGGCAGCAGTGACGACCCCGTTGCCGCCGGCGGCGCTGGTGGCGGCGGTGGTGGCGGTGGCGGCGGCGGCGGCGGCGGCCGTGTTAACAACGGCTCCTTTGCCAGCTAACCCCGCTCTCGTGACGCTTGTTCCCTCTTACCCATTCCGCGTTTGTGTGGTGCTGCTGCGTGTGCTGCGTGTGCGTTTTGATAGTTTGGGAGCCGCCGCGAGCGCCAGTTGCGCAGCGCGCGCGCGCGCGAGCGTGCGCAGCACGCAGTCGCGCGCGTGCTGTGACCCCTGTGCTTGGTCAGAGGATGAATGCCATGGCCTCGCGGCGTGACAAGTTGAATGCAACACTGTAATTTCGGCTGCCTCGCCTGCCTGCCTGGCGCCCACTGCACCTGGCAGCGCCGCCGCGCCTGAGCCGGACAGAACGCATGGGCATGCCAGCATGCAGAGGCTGGTTACACAAATTGTGATGCCTGACAACTTCAATTGTAGTTCGCGTGGTGCGCTCTGGTTGTTGGCCGGTATGTGGCGTACATTAAGTGCCAGCCAGCACCAAAGTGTCGAAGACGGGGCGCGCGGCCACTAAGTGCAGCTGGCAGCCGCAGCCACAGCCGCAGCCGCAGTCGACGCGGCAGCTGCAGCAGCTGCTGCCGCCGCCGCCGCCGCCGCTGTAGTCTCTGGCAGCGGGGCTGCCGCAATCATGCGAGACAGGAAGGCGGGCGCCTCTGTCACCAACTCAACCAACGGGCCTGCAACGTCTGGCCGGCAGTGGATGCGCTTGATTGCAGCCACCATGACATCCTTGCTGCACCTCATCTCGCCAAGACACAGCAAGCAGGATTCGGGCTCCGTCAGGCGCGCCGCCCATGCTCCCAGTCGGTACGTCGCGACGAAGGCGTCCCACGTCGTGGTGAACCAAGCAAGCTCGTCCTGCCTGCCTAGCCTGGACAGCCGCGCCGTCACGGCATCGGGGGTGGCTTGCACCATCCGGAAGGGGGCACCAACCAAGCACACGTTGGCCACCTGTTCCAGCAGCCATACAGCCGGCGTGACGGTGAGCTGTAAGTGCCCGAGGGGGTCGTCATCAGAGTGTTCCAGGAGAGGGCGCAGGGAGTGGTTGAGTGCCGCCAGCGGCACTTGCGGCGCTTTCCCCGCACCTGCTGCGTGGCCCACAGTCGCCGCCCCAGCACCTCCCGCTGCACCACTGGCACTTGCCGCAGGTACACCGCTGATGGTGGCGGCGCTCGCCACATACGGCTTGCCCGGCTTGCCGCGGTGGTTGTGTCGCCGCCGTCTCTCTGGATGATGGGAGGGGTCCACGTCAGGATGGGCAGCGCAAACGGGAGACGACGGCGCCGCAGCGGCCGCACGCATTGGGATCTCCATGGCGCACTCCGGTTGGGTGACTGTAATGTTTGCGTGCCGGCTGCGCGTTCCTGCCTGGTACCGGTATCTACCGTCATGTGGTGGCGGCTTGTGAGGTGATGTTGAACTTTTGCCTCCGAGTCTCGCGAGCACACCGGGCCACACCCAAAGTGACTCGGCCACTGACGACCCCAATGCCTCACGGCGTGACGAGTTGATTGCAAACACTGTTAGTAGCTGACAATGATTCAGCACCGTCACCGTGTCACGTCGCCCGGGGCGGCGTCGGCCGGCCTCGTTACCGCCGGCGCCGGGGCACCCACTGCAGTGTGACTGCATCCAGCGCCGCCGCGCTGCAACGGTGCACAACAGGCGGTCATGCCAGCACGTCCAGCAGCGGCTGGTTACAGTCGTGGTGCCTGTCAACTTTAATTAAGTGTAGTTCGCATGGCGCGCTCTGGTTACAATGTGGTGTACATTACCGGTACCGGTACCGGTAAGTGCCAGCCTGGCCAGCACGAAAGTATCGTAGGGCGACAGACACGACGTGGAGCACGGCCGCTTAAGTGCAGCTGGCAGCCGCAGCCACAGCCGCAGCCGCAGTCAAAGCGGCAGCCTCAGCGGCAGCTGCTGCCGCGGCCGCTGTAGTCTCTGGCAGCGGGGCTGCCGCAATCAAGCGCGACAAGAAGGCAGGCGCCTCTGTCACCAACTGAACCAACGGGCCAGCCACTTCCGGGAGGCAGTGAATGCGCTTCATGGCAGCCACCATGGCATCCTTGCTGCACATCATCTCGCCCAGACACACCAAGCAGGATGTGGTCTCCGTCAGACGCGCCGCCCACGCTCCCAGTGGGTACGTTGAAACAAACAAGCCCCACGTGTTGGTAAACCAAACGCTCTCGTCATGCCTGCCGAGCGCGGACAGCCTCGCCGTCACGGCATTGGGGGTGGCTCGCACCATCCGGAAGGGGGCACCAACCAAGCACACGTTGGCCACCTGTTCCAGCAGCCATGCAGCCGGCGTGACGGTGAGCTGCAGGTGCCCGCGGGGGTCGTCAAACAAATGTTCCAGGAAGGCGCGCAGCGCGCGGTTGAGTGCCGCCAGAGGCACTTGCCGCGCCTTCCCCGCAACCGCTGCGTGGCCCACCGCCCCGACCCCCCCCGGTAGCAGCACTCGCACTTGCGGTCCCGGTGGCCCCACCGCCGATGGCGGCGGCACCTGCCACATACGGCTTGCCCGGCTTACCGCGGACGTTGGGTCGCCCCCGTCTCGCTGGATGTGAGCGGGCCACGACAGAATGACCACAAACGGGACACGGCGGTGTCGCACCCATTGGATCCTCCATGGCGCACTCCTGTTGGGCAACTGCTAGTTTGCGAGTCGGCTGCGCGTTCCTGCACATCTACTGCCATGTGGTGGCGGCTGGTGGGGTGCAGTTGAACTTGTTCCGAGTCCGGTGAGCCATGCTCACAGACTCGGTCGCCGGACAGAACGCATGGGCATACACAAATTGTGATGTGTGCCAACTTCAAGTGTAGTTCGTGTGGCGCGCTTTGGTTGTCGGCTTGTTGCGTTGCGGCGTACAGTATGTGCCAGCCAGCACCAAAGTACCGGTATCGTCAACAGCCACGACGTGACGGCGGGCACAGCGCAACCGCTCAAGTGCAGCTGGCGGCAGGCGCGGCGGCAGGCGCGGCGGCAGGCGCGGAGGCAGGCACAGCGGCAGGCGCAGCGGCAGCAGCGGCCGCAGCCGCCGCCGCAGCCGCCGCCGCTGTAGACTCTGGCAGCGGGGTCGCCGCAATCATGCGCGAGAGGATGGCGGGCGCACCTATCAGCAGCTGCACCAAGGGGCCTGCAACGTCCGGCCGGTGGATGCGCTTGATGCCAACTGCCAAAGCCTCCTTGTCGCACAGCCGCTTGCCGAGATACATCTTGCAGGCGTCGCGCTCCGTCAGGCGTGTGACCCACGCACCCAGCGGGTACGTTGTAACAAAATCTGTCCACATCTTGATAAACCAAGCACGCTCCTCATGCCTGCCAAGCCCAGTGAGGGTGCGCTCAACGTCGCTTGGCGAGGCCCGTACTAGCCACTCGGTGGCGCCAACAAAGCACCCCACGGAGGCCTGTTGCAGCAGCAGCACAGCCGGCACGACGGTCAGTCGCAGGCGCGCATACGGGTCCTCGTACGGTGCGGCGCCCACCAGCATGGGACGCAGCGCGCGTTCGAGTGCCACCGGCGAGGGCTGCGCCTTCCCCGCAACTGCTGCGCTGCCTACAGTCGCCGCCCCGGCGCCCCCCGCAGCACCACTTATAACAGGCACATCGCCGATAGTGGCCACATATGGCTTGCCCGGCCTGCCCGGCTTGCCGCGGTGGTTGGGTCGCCGACGTGTGCTGGGGCGATCCACGACAGGATGGGGACTGGCGGGAAGCGGTGGCCGCGGCGCCGGCGCAATTCCACGCAATGGTACCTCCATGGCACACTCTCCAGTTGGTCACCTGCAAAGTTTGTGCGCCGGCCGCGCGTTCCTGCTTATCTGCCGTCATTTGATGACGGCTGGTGGGCCCAGGTGGGGTGTTGTTGAACGTGTGCCTCCGAGTCCCACAGTGACTCGGTCACTGATGATGTCACCGGCTGGGGTCGCCTGACCCAGATGCCGGTAGGCTTGTTCAAGTCGGCACTGTCGGCAGCGGCCGACAGCACGAATGCACAACTGCGTTGCCACCCACCAACGCGGGGGCACGCAGTTCATACGTAACGCTAAGAGCATGCTATTGAACTCACAAGTGCACGGCAGCACTGGTTAACCTAAAACGCCCCGAGCGCGGGCGACAACAATATTGTTGCCATTGTAGACAACAGTGATTGTGGACTCTCTCTCTTCCTTCCCCCTCTCATCCTCTCACCCCACGCACACGCACGGCGTCGTGTGCATCCTACCCACTCCCATCCGCCTCAAGGGACTCGCGCCTCCGTTTCTTCTTCCTCTCTACTTTATTCCTGGGCCGTGTGCGCACACGGTTGGTTGGTTGTACGAAGTGACGGACGTGTTGTACTTTGACGGCGTGGCGGTGCTACACGGGTAGGGCACGCGCGACACGAGGCGTGTGGACACCATGGCGACCCCAGGCAAGGGCGGGGGCGCCGCGGGCGCGCCAGCGCAACGCGAATCGCGTTCCGGCACTAAGGGGGACGGTGGTGGGTCTCGGGCAGCGAGCGCTGGGAGTGAAAGGGAGGGTGGCAGCGCACGCGGAGAGCAAACGCGAAAGCGCTTGGACCTGTTGGAGGAGCAGATGAGCGGACTGCGGGCAACGTCAGACGACATGCGCGGCGACATGCGCCGTCTGATGGACCTTTTCATCGAGATGCGTGGAGCCGTGTCAGGGGCGGCCACGGCGGCGGCGGCTGTCGATGCAGCGGACGCTGGGGACGACGACGTGGCAGTGGCAGCGGCTGGAGCGGCGGAGACCGCGGCGGAAACGTCGCCGGTCCGCACGCCGGCGGTTGCCGCACGCGCCGTTTCCACAAGCGGACTGCGGAGCACGCGCCTTGCCACTGGTGGCGCCTCCACACACCTCGCGCCACCGGGCGATACGGTGAGCATGGGTGGTAGACGCGGCGACGCGCCGCGCTCGCCACTGCGCGACATGCCTGACGTGCCCGACACCACTGGGTACATCTTGCGTGCGGCTGACGCGGGCGCGAGACTGAACTAGGATGGCGTGGACCGGCTGGCGCGGGGCGAGATCAAGCGCGTGGAGGCGGACCACCTGAAGGACCCGGTGGCAGCGCGCAGCGCGCTGGTAGCCCTGCGTATGCAGCTGGATGGGTTCGTCACGTACCAGAGGAGCTATCCCTCGCTGCACACGCTGTTTGCTCCGCAGGTGCTCAGTGACCTGCGTACGTTGCATCCGACCGTGATGCGCGACGTCGACGACGCGCCGTCACTGGCCGACCGGTTCCGTCTTTGCTGGGAGCTGCTGGTGGAGGCGCACGAGGTTCGCACCGCCAACCTGCAGGCCGCGGCAGCGCTGCGGTGGACTCTGGTTCCAACGGAGGCGGCGGCGAAGGAGATGTGGCGGAAGATGGCGGCGGACATCAAGGCGATCGAGATGGTGGGCTTGTCGGCAGGCGCGCCGGACCTGCCGGAGCTACTGCTCCACGTCATTACCAGCGGCAGCCGTATCCTCGGTATGCGCCTAAGGGAGGAGCTGAGGCGCGCGCTGGACGAAGATGCGCGTCTCGCGCCGCCGGCGGGCTGCCTGGAGACGCGGCTGGCCATCATCACCAGCATCCTGAGCGCGTGGGTGACGCGCTGCCCTACGACGCGGGTGCCGTACACGATGACCACTACGGAGTATAGCGCCCACTTCCTGGCGCCTGCGTACATGCGCGGCGGCGGCATCCTGGGCGGCTCACCATCCCGCCGGGACGACCACGGGCGGCGTGACGACAGGGGTTCGCCGCGCGCGCAGGTGGCGGCGGTGGCGGAGTACGACCACGCTGTGGTGCCCATGCACGGCTACGGCTACAGCGACCTCCACGCTGCGGAGGCCGCGGAGGAGGAGGTGGCATATGCGGGCGTGGCGCGTACGCCCTGCACCACTCGCCATGACCAGCTTGCCAAGGATGGCGTGGCCCGCTGCACTGATTGCGGCCGCTCCATCTACCCCCTCACTGACGCGCAGCGGGCGCGCGGGGTAGGCGGTATGGCAATGGCCGCGACGCGTGGTGGGCACGCGGGCAGCTACGACACGCGCGGCGGCTCCATGAGCAACCGTGGTGGCGCGACGCGCGGCGGCTGGCCGGGCGGCGGCATGCGCGGAGGCGCGTTCATGGCGCGCTCCGGGTACGGCATGCGCGGTGGCACGCGTGGTACGCACCGTGGCGGCGGTGGGGGTCGAGGCGGCACGGTTCGTCCTCGCCCCGACGCGCTGGCTGCGGGTGCATCCCTGCTACCACGCGCACCACCCTACCAGGGCACCGTGGCAGCAGCGACGCTGGAGCCACGCGGCGGTGCAGGCGCACCGGCGCGGGGTGGCGGCGCGGCGTGGCATGCTGTACACGGCGACGACACGGAGTATGGTCACGACGACCATGCACACGACGGTGGTATTGCACACGGTGCGCGTGGTGACGACGATGGGCACGCGTGGGGTGACGACGCCTACGCAGCGCACGACGCCGGCGGGCACCCGGGCGGCGCACACGCCGACGAGGGTGACTACGGCGACGGCGACTGGTACGGCTATGACCCTGGCGCGTACGGCGACGGCTACGTCAACGCCGTGCTGGCGGACGGTGCCGTGGATGCGGGTGCGGTACCCGTGACCACGCCTGCCATGGCGTCGGAGGCACCCGCTGCGCATGACGCAGTGGTGTCGTCGGACACGGACGTGGTGGCGGTGACGGCACACGAAGCCGTGGCGCACAAGCCTGTGCGCCATGTGGTGATTGTGCTGGACACCGAGACGGCGCCGTGCACCACCGTGCTGCTTGATACCGGCGCCGAGCGCAACCTAGTCAACCACCAGCTGGTGGTTGCAGCGGAGCTGGGTGGCGCGGTGCGGCCGGCGGACGTGCGCCTGAAGACGGCGTCGGGGGCAGAGTACCCCGTGCGCGGCATGGTCACAGTGCCGTTCACCATGACGGTGTTGGCGGGCGACGACGTGTACACGCGCAGCGGCGCGTTGGAGTGCTGCGTGGTGGACGACACGCCACGCGGTATTGGCGTGGTAGTGTCACACCATCACGTCGACGACCCCACGCAGGCATCGCCGTTCTCGTGGGTGCGCGCAGTCAGCCGCGAGATGCCGGTGTCCTTCCCGGTGCCACAGCACATGGCGGCGCGCACACCTGACGGCGTGGTGGCGGCGGTGGCCTCCTTGTCGCTGCGCGGCTTGATGGCGGAGGGCACCATGGAGTGGCCCACGGCCGACGCGCTGGCGGAGGCGCGTGCTGCAGATGCGGCGGAGCCCAGGACGGTGCTGGATGACATGGATGCCATGGCGGTGCCGCGTTTGTCGGACGACGAACTGCGGTCGCTGGTGCGCGCCATGCTCAACCCTGACCTGCCGGCGGGCGAGCGCGACATGCTGGAGGCGGTACTGTGGAGCCATCGCAACATGTTCCAGCCGATGCAGGCGGGTGAACGCGGCCCGGACTTGGAGGCCGTGATCACATTGCGGCCCGGCATGGAGCATACCACGTTCAACGTGGGGGAGAGCAAGTTTAGCCCTGCCCTAATGCCATACGTCATGGCATACCTGGCGGAGGGCGTGCGCGCGGGCGTCATAGAAGAGTGTGACCCCGTGCCCCAATATTGCTCCAGGCTGTTGGCGATTCCAAAGCCAACGACCCCGGTCTCGTACCGCTGGTGTATCTCCTTGATTGAGCTGAATGCCATCGTGCCGCAGATGGTGGCGCCGGCGCTGGACATGGAACCCATGTTGCAAGCGGCGGCGGCCGCCGGCATGATCACCACGAGTGACATCTCGTTGGGTTTTGGGCACGTGCCGCTGGCGCCAGCGTCACGTAACTACACGGCGTTCCAGGTCGCGGGTCGCTGGTTCAGGCACTGCACGCTGCCTCAAGGCTTTATCAACAGCACGGCGGTGTTCACCCTTTGGGTTACCGGCATCCTGCGCCACCACATCCGTCAACGTCAGGCTGTGGCTTTCGTGGACGACATGGCGGTGTTGAGCGGCAGGGAGCAGCACGCCGCCGTGTTGGACGCCGTCTTGACGACGCTGGAGGCACACCGGGTACGCCTGGTGGCGCGCAAGACGCGCGTAGGGTACACACGTGTCCCGCTGCTCGGCAGGGTGGTGGGTGAGGGGCGCATCAGCCCAGCCCACGACCGCATGCAGGCCGTGGCCGCAATGGCCATGCCCAACACGGCGGCCAAGCTGCGGTCGTTTGTGAGCCTGATAGGGTGGTACAGGACGGAGTTGCCAGATGCCCATGACTTGCTGGCACCGCTGCTGCCCCTGCTGCGCGACAACACGCCGGTGGCACGCCTGTGGGGTGCGCGGGAGAGCGCCGCAGTGGCGGAGATCAAGCGGCGCATCCTGGCGCTGCCGGACCGCCTTGTGATGGATGTGCGGCGGCCGTTCACCATCACCACCGACGCCTCGCGTAACGGCGTCGCGGCGGTGCTGTGGCAACAGCAGGCGGGCGGCGACCTGGGCATGGTATATTGTGTCTCGCGGTCGTTGTCGCCGGCGCAGCGCAACTGGCCGGTGGGGGACGTCGAGATGCTAGCCGTCATGTTGGCAGTTGACAGATTCAGCGCGTTCATTCGTTTTGCGCCGGGCACCATCCTGTATACTGACCATCGCGACCTGCAAGACCTGTTGACGACGGCGACTGTACCCGCGTCGCCACGCATGCAGCGGTGACGCGTGGCGCTGGCACAGTTCCCGCTCCGCATCATCCACCTGCCTGGAATCGCCAATTCGGTGGCAGACACCTTTAGCAGGGAGGTGGCGGCGGACACGGTGCCGTACACGGGCGAGCACACGGTGGCGGCGGTCACTACGCGGCGGCAGCGCGCCATCACGCTTGACGGGAGCGTGAAGAAGGAGGAGGGCATGGACACCGGCGGCGGCGGCGGCACGACGACAATCGACACGCCGGTCAAGCCAACGCGCCACGCCGAGCCGCCGGTAGACATGCCGACGCCTACCAAGGGTGGCGCTGCCACGCGCAACATGTACAGCACGCGCACCGACGTGTACGGGCACGACGGCGGCAAGCGCGACACGCGCGACATGCGCGCCAGCACGTACATGCCTGACGGCGACACGCGCGACATGCGCGCCAGCACGGGCACGTACGACGGCGACATGCGCCCGGCGATCACACCGCTGAGGGAGGCAATTCGGCGGGCGCAACAGCACATCCAGAGTGCAACGCGCACGCAAATGGCGAGGAGCACGCGCTTCTCGCTGGTGCGTGACGCCGACGGCGTGGAGATGATATTCTACGACGGGGCGCTGTGGGTACCACCGGCGGCGCAGGATGTACAACGGCAGCTGCTGGAGCTGGCGCATAACGACAACTCGCATGCTGGCGGTGAGCGAACGCTGGCGTACCTGCGGGACGCGCGTGTGGTGTGGCATGGCATGGCCATGGCGGTGCGACGCCACCTGGCCGTCTGTCTAGCGTGCGCACGCGAGCGCGCTCCCACGGCACCACGCCCGTCGGCGCCGGTGCTGACCACTCCGCCGTACCACCTGTACGAAGCGCTGTGCGTGGACTTCGCCGGGCCGCTCCCAGCCACACCGGACGGCTACGTGTACGTCCTGGTGGCACTGGACGCTGCTAGCAGGTGGCTGACGCTGATCCCGACACGCGACACCACAGCGGCAACCGTCATAGACGCCCTGACGCGTGGGGTGCTTGCGCAGCCGCGGCCGCCGTTTGCGGTGTTGGTGTCGGACGGCGCTAGCAGCTTCGCCAACAGCGCGGTGGCGGCGTGGCTGGACGTAGTGGGTGCGGCGCACCTGATTACGACAGCTTATCACAGTGCCGCCAACGGCCTTGTCGAAAGGCATGTCGGCACGGTGCTGTCTGCGCTCCGCAAGCTGCCGGGGGACAAGAAGGAGGCGTGGCACGACGAGCTGCCCCGCTTGGCTTGGGCGCTCAATACTAGCGCCAACGCCACAACTGGCGTGTCGCCGTACACCATGCTCACAGGTGCGGCACCGCTGTCGGGTGCGGCGTTCGCGCTGTCACAGCGCGGCTCGCCGTTTACCGACTACAGGCACACGTTTGACCAGCTCCACGCTTTCTTAGAGGCGCGCTACGCCACGTTGTTGCCGCATGTGCTTCGTGTGCGGCAGCGGCAGCACGCAGCCGCCAACGCTGGGCGTGTGATGCCTGACCACCCTGTCGGCAGTACGGTGCTGGTGCACTTACCGGCGGGTGACGGCAAGCTGGGGCCGCCCCACCCCTCCGTGGTCCAAGGGCTGGCCGCACCCCACGCCGTCGTACCTGGGGGGGGGCCCCTGGACGGCAGGCAGGAGCGCCCCGTTTCCCTCCACCCGGACCGGTTGGTGAAGTACACGCCCGACCCAGCGCGGCACGACATCCATCAAGTGGCACACCAGCAGCTCGGGCAGGAGTTCTGGCTGGTGGACGCGCTGGAGACAGTGCGCCGGCGCGGGCGCCGCGTCGAGGTGCTGGTGCGGTGGAAGGGCGACTACCCAGCGACCTGGGAGCCGGTGTCTGCTGTGCGCCACCTCAAGTTGTTCCCTGCCTTCGCACGCGCTCACCCGCTCGCGCGCGATTAACATACATGATCTGTGCATGCTGTGGGCGCATTTATTTTGGTGGGGGCACGTACCCCCCCTGTTACATGCAAATGCATAAATTGCAACGCCATGGTGACTTTGGCGGGCAACGACGACTCCATCTTTTTGACTGGAATTTAGATCCGGCGACTTTGCTGCATACTGCATTCCTAA
>Ga0066256_1004669_pt1 | contig 12002 bp, 8 predicted proteins | sample ThiBio_1000_biof_FD_87107 | JGI IMG/M metagenome (GOLD analysis project Ga0066256, IMG submission 87107) | Wastewater bioreactor microbial communities from Cape Town, South Africa - Thiocy_expt_1000_biof (version 2) | ecosystem: Engineered > Bioreactor > Thiocyanate-remediating >...
TCCAAGGGCTTCGTCACCACCTACCAGATCAGCCGGCCGTACAATGCCGGCCATGCCTCGGTGAAGGGCTTCGCGGTCGCCTATCAGCAGAACCTGCCCTATGGCTTCGGCATCCTCACCAACTATACCTATTCGGACGCCAAGGGCGTCGGCGGGGCGGACCTGCCGTACAATTCGCGGCATCAGGTGAGCCTCAGCCCGTTCTTCGAATCCGGGCCGGTGGCGCTGCGCGGCACGTGGACGTGGCGGTCGAAATATTTCACCGGCGTCGATCGCGGCGACAACATGTACGTGCGCGCCACCGACAATCTCGATGTGTCGGCGACGTACAAGTTCACGCCGGAGGTCAACCTGACGCTCTCCGGCATGAACCTCACCGACTCCGAATATTACGCTTACGCCAACACGCCCGCCCTCCCTCGCGGCGTGTATCGGAACGGCCGGAAGCTGATGGCGACGTTCAACGTCAACTTCTGACCGACCGGATGACGGGGCCGCCGACAGTGCCGGCGGCCCCGCTTTTTCCCGGGCGGGCTTTCCGACGGGCGCCGGCCCGGTTATGTGCCCCGCGACCGGTCGTTGCGGGAAGGGGCGGGCCAGCGTGTTCCCCCGCCGTTTCCTGTCGCTCGCCCTGCTGACCGCCGCGCTGCCCGTGGCGGCATGGGCGGAGCCGGCGCTGCTGCCCGCGCCCGTCTCGGCGGTGGCGGGATCGGGCCGGCTGCTGGTCGGGCCGGGGACGGCGATCATCGTGCCGGCAGGCGACGGCGCCGCGCGCAATGCCGCCGAGCGGCTGGCGGAATGGACGCTCGCCGCGCGCGGGCTGAAGCTGTCGATCACGACGCGCGCGACGGGGCCGGCGATCCGCTTCCGGCGCGGCGCGTCCGGCGTAGCCGAATCCTATGCGCTCGATATCGGCCCGCGCGGCGCGACGATCACCGCCGGCGACGATGCCGGGCTGCTCTATGGCGCGGTCAGCCTGTGGCAGTATCTGACGCCCGACCGGGCGCGCGGCGCGGTCGCGATCCCGGCGGTGTCGGTGAAGGATGCGCCGCGCTTCCGGTGGCGCGGGCTGATGCTGGACAGCGCGCGCCATTTCCAGTCGCCCGATTACGTCCGTCACCTGATCGACTGGATGGCGGTCAACAAGCTCAACACGCTGCACTGGCACCTGGTCGACGACCAGGGCTGGCGCGTCGAGATCCGCAAATATCCGAAGCTCACCGGCATCTCGGGCTGGCGCTATCCGGCCGTCGCGCCGGGCGCGCCGCGGCTGCCCAGGACCGGCGGCTTCTACACCCAGGCCGAGATCCGCGCGATCGTCGCCCATGCCGCGAAGCGGGGCATCACCATCGTGCCCGAGATCGAGATGCCCGGCCACGCGCTCGCCGCGATCCGCGCCTATCCCGAGCTCGGCATGGGCGTGCCGATCCCGCCGGGCACCGAGAGCGACTGGGGCGTCTTCCCCTGGCTCTACAATGTCGACGACAAGACCTTCGCCTTTCTCGAGGACGTGCTGACCGAGGTGATGGAGCTGTTTCCGTCGCAATATATCCATGTCGGCGGCGACGAGGCGGTGAAGGACCAGTGGAAGGGCTCGCCCGCCATCCAGGCGAAGATCAAGGCGCTGGGCATCAAGGACGAGACCGCGCTCCAGGCCTGGTTCGTCCACCGCATCGCCGGTTTCCTCCAGGCGCATCACCGCAAGCTGATCGGCTGGGACGAGATCCTCGAGGGCGATGTGCCCGCGGATGCGACGATCACGTCGTGGCGGGGCATCGAAGGCGCGATCACCGCGGCCAAGGCCGGGCATGACGCGGTGCTGAGCCCGTCGGCCGCGGCGACGTGATGGACCTCAGGACCGTCTATGCCTTCGATCCGGCGCCCAGCGAGATTCCGGCCGAGCAGCAGCACCATATCCTCGGCCTGCAGGCGAATCTGTGGACCGAGCATGCCCGCACCGAGGCGCGCGCCACCTGGCAATTCTTCCCGCGCGCCAGCGCGGTGGCGGAGATCGGCTGGTCGAAGGCGCAGGGGCGCGACTATGCCGATTTCGTCGACCGGCTGGTGCCGCAGATGGACCGGATGAAGCCGCTCGGCATGACCCCCGCCACCAGCGCCTTCGCCGTGCGCCCGACGCTCGACTACAAGGCGGGGGAGAAGCGCGTGTCGGTGACGCTGGCGAACCAGTCGGGCCTGCCGATCCGCTACACGATCGACGGCACGCCGGTCACCGCGCGCGCGCCGCTCTATGCCGGCCCGCTCGCGCTGTCGCTGCCGACGCGGCTGCGCGCCGCAAGCTTCCGCGGCACCGCCACCGTCGGCGGCGCCATCGACCAGCGCCTCGACGCGCGTAGCGTACGGTTCCGCAACGACGAGGACCTGAAGACCTGCTCGCGCAAGGTCGTGCTGGCGCTCGAGGACGACTATCCCGCCGCCGGCAAGCGCGCGGTGTTCCTCACCGACATCTTCGCGCCCTGCTGGCAATGGGAAGCCGCGCCGGTGGGCGGGGCGAAGGCGATCGCGCTCACCGTCGGGCAGATCCCGTTCAACTTCCAGCTCGGCGCCGATCTCGCGCATGTGAAGATCCCGCCCTCGGCGACGCCCGAAGGCGAGTTCGAGGTCCGTGCCGGCACGTGCGAGGGCCCGCTGCTCGCGACGGTGCCGCTCGCCGCCGCGGCCGGCAATCCCGGACTCACCCGGCTGGTCGCGCCGTTCCCGGTGCGCGCCGGGAACGAGACGCTGTGCATTCGCACCACCGCCAGGGGCCTCGATCCGATGTGGGCGCTGGAGTCGGTGGAGCTGGTGCAGTGAGCGACGCGATCCCGCTGGTTTCCCCCTTTTCCGGCTGGCTCGCCCCGCTCGACGAAGTGCCCGACGCGGTCTTCGCCGAACGGATGATGGGCGACGGCTTCGCGGTCGATCCGGTCGAGGGCGTGCTGCGCGCGCCCGCCGCGGGGGAAGTGATCTCGCTCCCGGCGAGCGCGCATGCGGTGACGCTGCGGCTCGACAATGGCGCCGAGCTGCTGCTCCATATCGGGCTCGAGACGGTTGCGCTGAACGGCAAGGGCTTCGCGGCCAGGGTCGCTCCCGGCGCGCGGGTGGCGGCCGGCGACGCGCTGATCGCGTTCGACCTGGATGAGATCGCCATCGCCGCCCGCGCGCTGATCACGCCGGTGGTGGTGGCGAATCAGGGCTATGCGCTCGCGCTGGAGCCGCTCGGCCGCATGGTGGAAGCCGGCGCGCGGATCGGGCACATCGCGCGCAGCCGGGATGAAGGTGCGATCGCGCGCGCGACGCAGGGCGCCATCCCCCTGTCCGGCGCCGCCGCCGAGCGCAGCGTGCGGATCGCCGCCGCCAATGGCATCCATGCCCGGCCGGCCGCGCGCATCGTCGCGGCGCTGAAGCCCTTCGTCGCCGATGTCGCGCTGCATGTCGCCGGTCGCAGCGCCAATGCCCGCAGCACCGTCGCGATGCTCGGGCTGGGCGCAGGCAAGGACGACGATGTGCGGATCGTCGCGCGGGGGAGCGATGCCCAGGCCGCGGTCGACGCCGTGGCCGAGCTGGTCCTCGCCAACTTCCACGAGACCGCGCACGCATCCGCGCCCAGGCTGTCCGCGACCGCCACCGGTCCGGTCCGCGCCGCGCCCGGCCTCGCCATCGGCCAGGCCTTCCAGCTGCGCGGCGTCGATCTGGCGGTGCCGGCCGATGGCAAGGGTGCCGACGCCGAGCGGCTTGCCCTGTCCGGCGCGCTCGCCGCCATCGCCGCCGGCCTGGACGGCGCGCATGGCCCCGCCGCCGAGATTGCCGAGGCGCACCGCGCGCTGCTCGCCGATCCCGAACTGGCCGCCATCGCCGCCCGCCATGTCGCGGAGGGACGCAGCGCCGCCTTTGCCTGGCGTGCCGCTACGGCCGAAGCCGCCGCGGCACTCCGCGCCACGGGGGATCCGCTGCTGATCGAGCGTATCGCCGACCTCACCGATCTGGAGCGCCAGGTGATCGCCCGCCTGCTCGGCGCCGCCGCGCCGGCCGCGCCCGCGCTGCCCAAGGGCGCGATCCTGTTCGGCGAGGACCTGTTGCCGTCGCAGTTCCTGGGCCTCGACGCGACGCGCCTTGCCGGCATCTGCACCGCGCATGGCGGGCCGACTTCGCATGTCGCGATCCTGGCGGCATCGGCGGGCGTGCCGATGCTGGTCGCGGCGGGCGAGGGCGTGCTGGCGATCGCCGATGGCACGCCGGTGATCCTCGATGCCGATGCCGGGACGCTCGCCGTCGGTCCCGATGCCGATGCCCTGGCGGCGGCGAGCGTGCGGCTCGCGGCCCTGCGCGAGCGCCGTGCCCGCGAACTCGCCGCCGCGCATGCGCCCGCGCATACCGCCGACGGCACGCGCATCGAAGTCTTCGCCAATCTCGGCTCGGTCGCCGATGCCGCCGCCGCGGTCAGCGCCGGCGCGGAGGGCTGCGGCCTGCTGCGCACCGAATTCCTGTTCCTCGAGCGCGAGACCGCGCCGAGCGAGGAAGAACAGCGCGAGACCTATTCCGCCATCGCCGCCACGCTCGGCGAGCGCCCGCTGATCGTCCGCACGCTCGATATCGGCGGCGACAAGCCGGTGCCCTATCTGCCGATGGACGGCGAGGAGAATCCGGCGGTGGGCCTGCGGGGCGTGCGGCTGACGCTCGCCCGGCCGGACCTGATGCGCGGCCAGCTGCGCGCGATCCTGCGCGCGGGGCCTGCCGCCCCATGCCGGATCATGCTGCCGATGGCCGCGGACCTGGGAGACTATCGTCCGGCCCGCGCGCTGCTCGACGAAGCGCGCGCCGAGCTTGGCATGGAGGAAGCGGGGCCACTCGGCGTGATGATCGAGACGCCCGCCGCGGCCCTGCTCGCGGGGCAGATTGCCCGGGAGGCCGACTTCCTCTCGATCGGCACCAACGACCTCACCCAATATACGCTCGCCGCCGATCGCGGCAACGCGGCGGTCTCGCAGCGGATCGACGCGATGCACCCGGCGGTACTGCGCCTGGTTCGCGAAGTGGGCAGGGGCGCCGCGGAGGCGGGCCGCTGGGCCGGCATGTGCGGCGGTCTCGCTTCCGATCCGCTCGCCGCGCCGATCCTGATCGGGCTCGGCATCACCGAGCTTTCGGCGACGCCCGCCCAGGTGCCTGCGGTCAAGGCCGCGGTCGCCCGGTTCGACATGGCTGCCTGTGCCGCGCTGGCCGCGCGCGCCTGCGATGCCCAATCCGCGGACGCGGTCCGCGCCCTAGCCATGGAAGCGTCCGCATGAGCTTCAGCCCTTCGACCCTGCTCGCCAAGGCCCAGCCGCTCGGCCGGGCACTGATGCTGCCCATCGCGGTGCTGCCGATCGCGGCGCTGCTGCTGCGGCTCGGCCAGCCGGACATGCTGAACGTCCCCTTCATCGCGGCGGCGGGCGATGCGATCTTCTCGAATCTCGGCCTGCTCTTTGCGGCGGGCGTGGCGGTCGGTCTTGCCCGGGAGAATCACGGCGCGGCCTCGCTGGCCGGCGTGGTCACCTATCTGGTCGCGACCGAGGGAGCCAAGGTGCTGCTCCATTTGCCGCCCGATCTTGCCGGCGCCGGCGCGCTGGAGCAGGCGGCGTGGCGCGCCAAGGAGATTTCCAAGCTCAGCGTTCCCGTCGGCATCTGCTCGGGCATCGTCGCCGGGCTGCTCTACAATCGCTTCCACGCCATCCGGCTGCCCGACTATCTGTCCTTCTTCGGCGGCCGCCGCTTCGTGCCGATCGTGTCGGGCCTGGCCGGGCTGGTCTTCGCCGCCGCCTTCGGGCTCGGCTTCCCCTGGTTCGAGGCGGGGGTCGACGCGCTCAGCCACTGGGGGCTCGGCGCCGGTTCGCTCGGGCTGTTCCTCTACGGGCTGCTCAACCGGCTGTTGCTGATCACCGGGCTGCACCACATCATCAACAACATCGCCTGGTTCCTGCTGGGCGACTTCCACGGCGCGACCGGCGACATCAAGCGCTTCTTCGCGGGGGACCCGACGGCGGGATCGTTCATGGCCGGCTTCTTCCCGGTGATGATGTTCGGCCTGCCGGCCGCCTGCCTCGCCATGTACCGCAATGCGCTGCCCGAGCGGCGCAAGGCGGTCGGCGGCCTGCTGCTCAGCCTCGCGCTCACGTCGCTGCTCACCGGCGTGACCGAGCCGATCGAGTTCAGCTTCATCTTCCTGGCGCCGGTGCTCTACCTGATCCATGCGGTGCTCACCGGCATCGCGATGGTGGTGATGGACCTGCTTGGGGTGAAGCTGGGCTTCGGCTTCTCGGCCGGCCTGTTCGACTATGTGCTGAACTATGGCCTTTCCACCCGGCCGCTGCTGCTGATCCCGGTGGGGATCGCCTATGCCGCGATCTATTATTTCGCCTTCAGCTGGTGCATCCGGAAGTTCGATCTCAAGACTCCCGGTCGCGAGCCGATCGAGACGGCGGCGGGCGATCCGGATGCGGCCGTCGCCGATCGCGGTGCCGCGATCGCCGCGGCGCTGGGCGGGGCGGCCAATATCCGTTCGGTCGATGCCTGCACCACGCGGCTCCGCCTCGTCCTTGCCGACAACGGCATTGCCGACGAGCCGCGCCTGAAGGCGCTGGGCGCGCGCGGCGTGGTCAAGCTGCGCGACGGCGGGCTGCAGGTGGTGCTCGGGCCGATCGCCGACCAGGTTGCCGCCGAGGTGCGCGCCGCGATCGGCGGCGGTGCCGTGGCGACGGCTCCCGTGCCCGCCGCGCCGGCGGTTGCGGCGGCGCATGCCGATACCGGCGGCATCCGTGCCGCGCTCGCGGGCACCAAGGTCCGTGCCGTCGCCGCCAATGCCACTCGCGTGCTGATCGACGTCGCGGATCCGGCCGCGGTCGATATGCGCGGGCTGACGGGCGCGGGCGTGCGCGCGGCGCTGGGCTCGGGCAATCGTCTTCACCTGATCATAGGCCCCGGCGCCGAGGCGCTGGGCGCGCAGCTCAGGCGCGAGCTGCTGGCGTGACGCCGGGACCGGACGCACTTGCCCCGGGCGGCCTTTGGCGCGAAGGAGATGCGGTTCGAACATCGAGGGCCGTGACATCGTCGATCTCACCCAGCGGATTGCGGAACTGCGCTCGGCCCTGGCCGGGGCGGGTTATGTACATGTCGATGCCGCCGGCTTTCGGGAGATGGCAGGGGCCGCCGATGCCGGCGCGTTCGGGAGCTTTGCCCGCCTCTGGGACGATCTGGAACCCGACGGGTTCATGGCCGATGGCGGGCGCTATCGCCGCCGCAGGCATGCCGCGTTCGCGCTGCACGACACGGCCGCGCTGCGCAAGCCCGACCAGCCGCATTTCCAGAGCAGCGCCTACAACCCGCTGAACGGAGATGTGGCGCGATGGTTTGCCCCCGCGACCCAGGGCCTTGTCAGCCACCCGATCCTGCGGAACCTGTTCGCGCTCTGCACGCCGCTCTTCTCCGCGCTTGAGGGCGGCGGCGCCGATCTGCGATGGGATGGCGAGCTTCATCAGTTCCGGATCGAGGCACTGGGAAGCCAGGTCGGATTGCCGACACCGGAAGGCATGCATCGCGACGGCGTCGACTGGGTGCTGGTCATGCTGGTCGCCCGCGCCAATGTCGAAGCGGGGATGACCGAGATCCTCGACGAGACCGGCCGCCGCGACAGCTTCATCCTGTCCGAGCCCGGCGAGGCCGTTCTGCTGGATGACCGGCGCATCCGGCACGGCGTTACCGCGATTCATGCGCTCGACCCGTCCAGGGCCGGCTATCGCGATGTGCTGGTGATGACCTGGCGTCGATCCGGACAGGCATCCGGATAGGGAGATCCGTACGGGCCGGTCCGGCCTGCTCGCCGGATTGGGCATGGCGGGCAACATCGAACCCGCCAGGGTTCGCAAGGCCGAACGGCCGCACGAGCTTGTGCGAGGTCCCAAAAACAGGAATGGCGCGCCCGAAGGGGGCGGCATCGAACCCGCCAGGGTTCGCAGGGCCGAACGGCCGCCCGAGCCTATGCGAGGCCCCAAAAACAAGAATGGCGCACCCGACAGGATTCGAACCTGTGGCCTCTGCCTTCGGAGGGCAGCGCTCTATCCAGCTGAGCTACGGGTGCATGATGGCGAAACGCCGGGAACAGGCCTCTACAGCAGGATGGCGCGGGCCTCAATCCCGAAAGCATGACTGCATATTGCCCGGATTCTAGTGCGGGCGGGCGGTGGATTCGAGCGCCACGGCGTTCAGCGGCAGCAGCATGTCGACGCGGAAGCCGGACTCGTCCCGGCCCGCATTCACCGACGCGTCGGCGCCGAACAGCGTCTCCAGGCGCCGGCTCACGATGGAGAGCCCGCGCCCCGTGCCGGGAGGGACCGCGCCGGCGCCGGTGCCCGTGTCCTCCACCGTCAGCCGCAGTCGGCCGGAATCGCGCGCCGCCCGCACGGTCACCGAAGCCGCGCCGCGGGACGGGTGCACCGCATATTTCAGCGCATTCTCGACCAATGGCTGGAGGATGAGCCGCGGCACCGCCGCTTCCGCCAGATCGTCCGGGCAATCGATGCGCACGTCCGGCGTGCTGGCGAAACGCACCGATTCGATGGCCAGATAGGCTTCGACGAGTTCGATTTCCTCGGCGAGCGTGACAAGGGCGGCATCCGCGCCGTCGAGGCAAGCGCGCATATAGGTGGAGAGGCGCTCCAGCAGCATCTCCGCCTCCGCGTTGCGCCCGGACAGCACCAGCGAGGACAGGCCGTTGAAGGTGTTGAACAGCATGTGCGGGTTGAGTTCGTTGCGCAGCGCCTCGATCTGCGCCGCGCGCGCGGCCTCCCGGGCATCCTCGGCATTGCGGGCGTTGCGTGCCGCCCGGTCCATCGCGGCGATCAGCTCGAAGATCAGCGCCTGGATGACGAACACCCAGATATACACGGCGACGTTGAGCGCCACGGCCCGCAGATATTCCCCGGTCGGCTTGCGGCCGAATACCTCCCGCATCAGCTCATAGAACCACTGGTCGATGGCCGCCTGGATGACGACGATGACGAGGAGCAGCGGGATCAGCCGGATCCAGCGGGCGGTCAGCGACCGTGTCTCCAGCCGCCTTATCCCCGCCTGCAGGACCAGCGAAAGCAGGATGCCGCTGACCGGCACCCCGGCCACGTAGCACAGATACCAGGGATGAAGCATGCCGCTTGCCGAGGCCGCTCCGATCGAGGCGAACGCCGCCATCGTCCCGAGCCACAGGCCCAGCGTTATCAGGAAGACTTGCCTACGATCCACGCGTTCCCCCAAAGCCGGATCCAGCGAAAGGAGAGCGAATGCCGGGAAGGCGGCGCCTCCGGTCCTGTCCGGACCGATGGCATCCTTCCGTCGCCGGACAGCGCTCCATCCCCTTCAGCTACGGCTTTCGGCAGGCCCGGTAAAGCCTTGCCGCCGCCCGTGGAATCAATGTGCCGGGGCCGGCTTCGCGCGTTTCGGCGCGGATGGCTTGGGCGTGTAGGGACAAAGATCCGCGACCGCGCAGCGCCAGCATTCCGGCGTGCGTGCCTTGCAGGTGTAGCGGCCGTGCAGGATCAGCCAGTGATGCGCGTGCAGGCGAAAGGGCTGCGGCACCACGCGTTCCAGCTTCTTCTCCACCGCCAGCGGCGTCTTGCCCGGCGCCAGCTTCGTGCGGTTGCCGACGCGGAAGATATGCGTGTCCACGGCAAAGGTCTCCGCGCCGAATGCCGTGTTCATCACCACATTGGCGGTCTTGCGCCCGACGCCCGGCAGCTGCTCGAGCGCGTCGCGATTCGCGGGAACCTGGCCGCCATGGTCGCGGATCAGCGCTTCGGAGAGCGCGATCACGTTCCTGGCCTTGGTGTTGAACAGCCCGATCGTCTTGATGTGCCGCTTCAGGCCCTCCTCGCCCAGCGCGACCATCTTCTCGGGCGTGTCGACTGCGCGGAATAGCGCGCGCGTCGCCTTGTTCACGCCGGCATCGGTGGCCTGGGCGGAGAGCACCACGGCCACCAGCAGCGTATAGTCGTTGACATATTCCAGCTCGGTCTCGGGATGGGGATTGTCCGCCGCGAGCCTGGAAAAGAACTCGAAGACGTCGTCCTTCCTCACTCGCCCAGCACCTGGTCCATCGTGTAGCGTCCGGCCGGCTTGCCCGCGAGCCACAGTGCCGCCTTCACCGCGCCGCGCGCGAAGATGGCGCGGTCGTCGGCGCGGTGGATCAGTTCGATCCGCTCGCCATTGGTGGCGAACACCACGCTGTGATCGCCGACCACCGAGCCGCCGCGCAGGCTCGCCAGCCCGATCGTGCCCGAGGAACGCGGGCCGACCGTGCCGGCGCGGTCGGTCACTTCCGCTTCCGCAAGGGTGGTGCCCATGCCCGCTGCCGCGGCGTTGCCGAGCATCAGCGCGGTGCCCGACGGCGCGTCCGCCTTGTTGCGGTGGTGCATCTCGACGATCTCGATGTCCCAGTCGGTGCCCAGCGTCGCTGCAACCTTGCGCACCAACGCCGCAAGCAGGTTGACGCCGAGGCTCATATTGCCGGAGCGGATGATCGGCGTGCGCTTTGCCGCCTCAGCCAGCTCGGCCAGATGCTTGGGCTCAAGCCCGGTCGTGCCGACGACATGCAGAATGCCGGCATCGGCAGCGAGCCTGGCGAAAGCGACCGTCGCGTCCGGCGCCGTGAAATCGAGGACGCCATCGGCAGCCGCGAAGGCAGCCGCGGCATCGCTGGTCACCTTGACGCCGGAGGCCGGCAGGCCGGCGAGGATGCCAGCGTCGTTGCCGAGCGCGGCGGAGCCCGGGCGCTCGATCGCGGCCACCAGCGTGCAGCCCTGCGCCTGATCGATGGCGCGGATCAGCATCCGGCCCATCCGCCCGGCGGCACCGACGACGACGAGACGCATATCACTCATGGAAGGCGGGCTCCGGGCTGGCTCTGCAGCGAAAGCAGATGTCTTCGCCAGTAACCCAATAGACCGGGCTCCGCCAGCCGAACACCCGAAAGCCGCGCATAGCAAAACGGCCGGGTTGCCCCGGCCGTCTCGTATTCCTCACGCGATCGGCGCTCAGGCCGCCTGCTGGATGCCCGAGAGCTTCCAGGCGCCGCCACGCTCACGCAGGAAGGTCCAGTACTCGCTGACCTCCTGGGTCTGCGTCGCACTGCCGTCGACGACCTTGCCGGACTTGCGGTCGTAGACCGCGTTGATCAGGCTGAAGCGCATCGCGACCGTCGCGTAATCGGTATTCCCTTCCTTCCAAGCCTGAGACAGGTCGCCCTGCAGCAGCTTGACGTCGGAGACGCGGTCGACCACGCCGCGGCCGGCATTGTCGCTGAGATCCTCGTCGAAATAGCCGAACATCTCGGGCGTCGTCCGCTGGCGCAAACCGGCCTCGTCCTCGTTGGAATAGGCCGTGTTGACCTCACCGAGCAGGCGCTCGAAGGCGTTGAAATCCTCGCCCGTGAGTCCGAGCGGCTGCGGCTGCACCGCAGCAGCGGCGGCGCCGCCACCGAAACCGCCCATGCGAGCCATGGCAGGCTGCGACTGCGGAGCGTCATGACCCTGACGGGCATAGGGCGCACCCGCACCGGCGAGCTGCGGCTCGGAACGGCGGCGGAAGAAGCGGATGGCGAGCATGACGATGCCGACGATCAGGCCGATCTGCAGCAGGAAGCCGAGCATGCCGGCGAGCGAGGCCAGGCCGCTGAAGAAGCCCGAGCCCGAGAGCATGCCGAACAGGCCCGCGCCGAGCAGGCCAGCGCCGATACCCATCATCATGTTGCGCGCGAAGGACGGGCGGGCGGCCTGCGCCGCGGCGCCGGCGGCCGCCGGTCCAGCCATCGACGGCGAAGACGGCGAGGACGGAGCGGAGCGCTGGAAAGTCTGCGCGCCACCGGGCGTCGTATTCGTCGACGGCGGCGCGCGATTGGTGAACGACCCCCGGCCGCCCGAGTTCCCGCCACCACCTCGACGGACCCCCGCCACGACCGGCACGAGCGACCGGGCCTCGGCGCCCCC
>Ga0066256_1002102_pt1 | contig 12000 bp, 10 predicted proteins | sample ThiBio_1000_biof_FD_87107 | JGI IMG/M metagenome (GOLD analysis project Ga0066256, IMG submission 87107) | Wastewater bioreactor microbial communities from Cape Town, South Africa - Thiocy_expt_1000_biof (version 2) | ecosystem: Engineered > Bioreactor > Thiocyanate-remediating >...
CAACAATCCAAACTGGTTAATGACTCATTAAATGATTGGCTACACACGTATCGGGAATCTGGTGAACAAAAAAAACTGGTAACCGCAATTAATTCGGATATACCTGCCTTATTAGTGAAACAGACCTACGCTGCAAGCCTTATTCAATCAATGAAAAAAAACATCACGAAACCCGATCAACTCGATCTGCTAACTTATTATCAGTTGGCTTTAAATAAAGTAGAGATCGAAATTCCGCCTGCAGAACATCTCGAGTTAAATAATGCATTGATAGAGCTTATTACCCATCAACTGACTCTTTTGATCGAAACTCCAAATTTAAATTCGGAAGATAAATCAGTTTTGAATCAGATGATTCGCTTGGTCAAAACTGATTGGGCAGCAGAAAAATCTCTTCAGGATAGAACCCATATTTTAATTAATGCAACCGCTATATATGAGCCACTACTTTCTAATCCCGAAGTACAGTCATCGTTGATCCGGATGAAAGATTTTGCGGTAACTATCGCAGCAAAAGCTAAGGTACACAAAGAATCGGAGGCTCATATTAAGGGTGAGTTGTTAAAAGCCGCGGTGAAAAGTTTCTTACAGCAAACCATTGCACGTTTAGAAAATGCCCACTATAAAGGAAAGCATCCGGGAGCAAATGTTAAAATAAGCGCCATTCAGAATTTTATTAATATCATTGATGAATTACCAAATAACTCGGAATTGTTTAATAATATTAAAGTTCAACTGGATCCAATCCTTGCGCAAAATACCGGATTTAATATACGTTCTCAAACTCAATCACAGCGAGAATGGCTGCAACTCCAAAAACAAGTAGAGCGCGTGTGTTTATCTGAAAATCCCCCCTTTGATAGTAACCATTTTGAAGCAAGGCTTAATAATATCTTAGCTAATCTTAAGACTCGCTCTCACGGTTTTTTCAAAAATAAAGAGTTATATAAAGATAAAATCGCCCATCTGGAGCTGTATATAGAACAAGCTAAAAAATCAATTAGTGATTATCCCGATATCACAGCAGCAGTGCGTTTACTGCGTAATCAAGTCATGAAAGATAGTTCTTTAACAGCAAACACCTCACGGTCTATTTTTTCTACCAATCGTGTTCAAGTAGTCAAAGATATTAATGAACTAACTGAAGAGTTTTTAAAAAAAGCCCCTTGATATAAGGGGCTTCACCCAGGTTTTATCAATGAAACTGCAATCTTTCTTTTTTATATCCGTTTTTTGTTTAGAACAAAGAAAAATAATCTTAAATCACGCACCCCTAATAAAGGCTTAAGCTTTGTATGTTAACGTTTGTGTTCAATTCATAGGAGCAATATTTCCATGAAAATAAAAATAATTTACTGCAGTGGTCAAGTTCTTTTGGATGGGTCACCACGTAGGCACAACAAGCAAGAAATTTTGTGTCTCCAGGACAGTTCGACCAATTTGCTACAAATAGGTTCCAGGTTAAATGGATTAATTAATCAAGAAAAAGATTTAACATATCAAGCTCATATTTTATTAGTACCTGAGATTATCACGGAAAGACTCACTGAATCGGAACATTATTCAATGGTGTTAAATCATTTCACATTAAATTATGTAAAAAGTTTACCTAAAAAAATTAAATGTGAAGTTGAGAGCTATAAAGTTTATTTATTAAACCAAAATGATTTAACGAAGAACGTTGATGGAGAGGTCATAAATCTTTATGAACAAATCCATAAAACAATCATCCGTTATCCTACAGCGACATTAGAGATAGAAGCCCATTTTGCGGATGAATCAATTAAAAATAATATTTATGAATATTTTAATAAACATAAAAATCTTATACCGGAACAGGCAACTTTAAGTTTCCTAACACAATCCGAGAATACACTTCCTATGAAACATGAACGCTCAATAGTGGGTTGTGGATTAGTTGATTTATTTTACAGGGAAAAAATAGAAAAATTTCGGCAAGTACAATTAGCAAATGAGACAAATGACGGCAAAATTGATTTTGCTCTTTTTGTAAATTATATCAATCAAAAAAATATTTTTAAAATAAATTTAGCACCGATAAACAACATATTGATAACTACTAAAAATAATAGGATTCAGAAACTTCTCCGTTTGGCTGCGCACATTATTCAAATTCAAAATGTAGGGAATATCAGTAACAATCAGCTCAATCAATTTGTAAATTCTCTAACTCGCTTAGCAAACCTTGTCATAGCTAGTAACCAAGAGTCCTTAAGCGCAGTAATCTATCCAGTCATGGAGCTTTCTGTATTTCTGTTAAAATATATCAGTGACCAACGCTGCACCTTTAAAGGCCTTTTCAAGCAAAACTTGACTGCTGATATACTGAATGCGGCTTGGTTACCCGGGATAGTCAGTATACTCCATGAAACCTCAAAACTCATCGAAAATAAAAATACCACAGATTATTCCGAGTTGTTGGAAACAACCCATAACCTAAATTGTTATTATAAAAAATATTATTGGGTAGGTATGGGTCTAATATGTACAGGACTTACCTTATTTTTTGGAACCCCTGCGTTATTATCAATAATACTTCCGGCAATGATCGCATTTACCAGCTATTCTTTGGCGCTCACAACGATGACTTATGTAGCGGCAAGCCTGGCTTTAATATCCGGAGTGATTGAGGGTATGTTCATGATAAAAGCTGGGAGTAAGGCGTTAAAAATCGCGTCAAATGAAGGCAGCTTAAAAAAAGAATTATTTTACAGTATTCGCAATCTTAAACTTTTCTTTCCTGCAGAGGAGGAGAAGGGTGCGGAAACTACTTCAACAGAAAATAGGATGGTGCAGCAATAAATCAAAGAGAAGTTTCCTTAGAAGAAAGGGATGATTTTTCACTGAATAAATCATAATATCTGTTTAAACTCTAAATAAAATTTAGGTAGTTGCTTAGATATGTGTTGTCTGCAAATTCCCAATTTATCTACTTTGTTCAAGTTCAATCTTCGATGTACTCATAATTAGGAGTAAAAATGAAAATTAAAGTTATCAGCCTCGATGTCACTGCAATTATTCCCCCAAATAATTTTACACTTAGCGACGATAACGAGAGCTATGATAGGATTCGCACACATAATTGGTCCTTATTAGGAAATTTGTTAAAAGATGAACAAAATTATGACCAACATATTGTGATGGTCCCTAATGATGGCGGTAATTCTCAGCGTCTTGCAATCGCAACCACTTTTGCAACCTGTTACCAGAAAGGTCTTAGAGAACCCAAAAAATATATGCAAGTCGAATACGAGCCTGTAAACGCACCCACACAAAGTATTGAGAAGTTGACGTTATTTTTATATGAACAAATGCATCAGTTAGCAAAAACATATCCGGAGTCTGAGCTTACATTTGAACTGTGTTATGGCGCAGAAAAAAACCAGAAGCTATTTTCCTATTTTCAAGAGAGTTTGAGGCTGGTCCCTGATAATGTGGCTATAAAAAATCCCACAGAAGAAGTACTTAATACCTGTCAAGGCAAAGGTTTAATTAATCCTACTTTTGGAAAGAAAGAGCATGCTGGTGATTTAATTTTGATTATCAACGAAAGAGACGCGTTACCTGAGCCTTTAGGCGAAAAGCTAAAGTCTTTCGAAAATTTTTTACTGCAAATATCGGATAAAAAGCTGAAATATATTACGCGTAATATTGCTATGATTGTCCAGGAAAAATGGATGAAGCTGGCTAACAATCCAGAGTTTAATAAATTCTTGGATAATGCTTTAAGAGTGATTAATCTGCAGGTTAACGAGCAGCAGCGTATCTATTTTAATACCCTCTTAGAGCAAAGTATGCTGATATTCAAACAAGTGGGCTTTGGAACGAAAAGACAGCGTTTTTTTAATGATGAAGAGCGTACCTTGCATATAAATTGGTTGCTTTATGCAAATCAATTGCTTGAGGGAACCTTGTCATGCTTCGAGGAAGAAGGCTTATCCAAAATCGACCAAGTTCATGATGCATTAGGAAAACTTAATAATTACAAAAATCACCAATATTTAGTGGCAGCCTGTGCATTTATTATTGGTGGACTACTGACATTAACACCAGCAGTTTCATTGATTTTATTGCATGTAGCCTTTAATTCAGCGCTGTTAGCCGTTAGTAGTTTAATAGTTGGTGTTCCAGTTTATTTTGCAGGCTTAATTACCTTGGGTCAGAGTTCTGCCGCGTTCGAAATAGCGAAAGGGCAAAGTGCCGTAGTTAGCCCGTTAAAAGATGCTGTCGAGTTCTTCGATAATGAATTGCAGGATTTTAAAGCGAATAATTTAGCTTTTCTTCAGTAAATATTCATTTGCATTTTGAGGCTCTTTCGTTATGCAATAGTAAAGGATTGAGCAGCTCATTTCTGGCGCTCGAAACAAGCTGATTTACCCGCTTGTTTCGAGATACTTATTTTTTAGACGAACATAATGCGCAGCAGAATATTCCAACTGCTCAATTTCTTTAGCCGTAAGCACCCGTGCTAACTTCGCCGGGTTCCCGAGATAAAGGTGACCTGCTTCCAGGATTTTTCCCGGAGCCACAACACTTCCTGCCGCCACCAGAACATGGTGCTGCACCTGTACACCATCCATAATTAACGCGCCCATCCCGATAAGACTAAAATCGTCTATGGAACATCCGTGCAATACTGCTCGGTGACCAACCGTGATTCCATTGCCGAGCAATAGGGGGATACCACCAGATGTATAAGGGCCATCATGGGTCACATGTAAAATAGCGCCACCCTAAATACTACAACCCCGCCCAACCATAATATATTAAACACCCCCGCGAATAACCGCCATAGGCCAGACGGAAACGTCATCTCCTAACCGAACATCACCAATCACGGCCGCTTGCGGATCAATGTAGACACCATGCCCTATGAGGGGTGCCTTACCCATGAAGGGGCGAATTGCAAAGTTATTCATAAATCACACCATAGTTACTAATTCTTCTGCACTTGTTGGATGGATCGCCACGGTGTTATCAAAATCTTTTTTGGTGGCGCCCATTTTGATGGCGACTGCAAAACCTTGTAATATTTCATCCGCAGCGGTACCAATTAAATGCAGGCCAATAATCTTTTCTTCAGCACCTAAAGTAACCAATTTCATAACGGTAGGCACTTTATGTGTACTCAAAGCATAGTACATGGGATTAAAGCGGGTTTGATAAATTTTTATCTGTTCTCTACCGTATTCTTTAACCGCCTCATCCTCACTCAAGCCCACGGTACCAATAGGTGGATGACTAAAAACCACACTGGGGATGAAATTATAATCCAATTTGGCATGGGGGTCATGACCAAAAAGTCTATCGGCTAAGCGTCTTCCCGCCGCAATCGCTACCGGGGTGAGCGGCGGAGCCATAGTTACATCCCCCAGGGCATAGATTCCAGAAACAGTGGTGTTTTGGTAAGCATCCACATCGATAAGACCTTCAGTATCTGTTTGAACACCCACGGCCGCAAGATTTAACGCTTTGGTCCGTGGTCTTCTACCCACTGCAGCGATTATTTCATCCAAATCAGAGATAGCCGTCCCGCAATCACAGCTGACAGTTTTTTTTCCGGAAGTATCTTTAGTAACAGAACATGCATGGTGATTGGGATGAACCTGAATGCCCTCGTTTTGCATGATTTCGTATAGAGTATCCCCTAAAGTCTTATCAAAACGGCTTAAAGGTTTGTTTCCTCGCATGAGTAAATGAGTCTCGACGCCTAAACCATGAAGAACTCCTGCAAGTTCAACACCGATATATCCGCTCCCGATAATAGCGACTTTTTTAGGGCATTGCTTCAATGCAAAAAATCCATCTGAATCCAAAACATGATGGATCCCCTCAATAGCCGGAAGTAAGGGTTCACCCCCCGTTGCGATGACAATATGAGCTGCTTGATAATGTTCATCATGGACCGCAATAGTATTTGTGGAATGAAAGGTACCTAGCCCTTTTATCCACTGAATATCGTAATCTGCAAATCGTTTGGCATAAATTTCTCGTAAACGATGGATATAAGATTCTCGCTTTTTGATTAAAGTGGACCAGTTTAATTCGGTGTTTACTGGTGTAAACCCATACTCGGGCGCTTGCGCAAATGTTTCGGCAATTTGTGAAGCATAATACATTATTTTTTTAGGAACACATCCCAAATTAACGCAAGTACCCCCTAAGTGATTGGGTTCAACTACAGCAACGCGAGCTCCGTATTTTGCGGCGCGTACTGCAGTGGCAATTCCGCCGCTACCACCCCCAAGAACAATCAGATCGAATTCTTTATTTTTCATAGACATTTTTTTATAAAAAAGATTATAGTAACAGGAAGTCTGCGGTGAACCAACAGAAATGAACAGTCATGAAACCATCCCTAACCCTATTGTTTTTTTTCTTAATCAGCGGTTTCCTATCCAGTTGTGATCGCCACCAGCCGCCGCAATTTAATGGTTATATCGAAGCAGACAATATTTATCTCGCATCACCTTTTTATGGAGTATTACAGCATTTAGCGGTAGTGCGGGGACAAGAGGTAAAAAAAGGGCAATTATTAGTTCACCTAAATCCAGATCCCCAAGCTTTGGCTTTAATGCAGAGCGCGGCCGAGTTAAAACAGGCCCAAAGTATGTTCGCGGATATGATCAAACCAAAACGACCACCAGAGATTGATGCAATTAAAGCTCAGATTGCACAAACTGAATCACGAATTAGATTAGCCGAGTTACGTGCAGACCGATATAACAAATTATTTCGGCGTAACGCAACCGATAAAGACTCTATGGATGCCGCAGACACGAATTTGCAACAAGAAGAGGATGCAAAAGCACAATATGAGGCGAATTTGATGCTTGCTCAGTTATAGGCAGCCGCGAAGATCAAATTGCAGCACAAGGCGCGCAAGTAGACGCTTTAAAAGCGAAGTTAAACATAACGCGTTGGGAATTGGCACAAAAGACTTTGGTCGCACCCACTGATGGTATTATTTTTGATATTTATTATCGACAGGGTGAATATGTTGCAGCACAACAGGCAGTATTAGCGCTACTTGCTCCTGAAAATATGTACCTTGAGTTTTTTGTCCCTCTTAAATTTTTAGCCCAAATCAAATCGGGGCAAAAAATTCATTTTACTTGTGAAGGCTGTGCGCCGAATAACCAAGCCGAGATCAACTACATTTCTCCTACAGCGGAATATTTACCGCCGTTGGTGTACAGCCGGGATAACAGTTCTAAATTGGTTTTTCGTATCAAAGCCAGAATGCAGCAACCACAGCATTTTAAAACCGGACAGCCGGTTACGGTTACGCTTTGATGAGCACAGCAACCACCATCATTGATGTCCATGGACTAACAAAAAAATTTGATGAACGTATCGTGGTTGATAATATCAGTATGCATGTGCAAAAGGGTGAGGTATTTGGTTTTCTTGGACCAAATGGCAGTGGTAAAACGACCACGATTCGGATGCTGTGCGGTTTGTTGCGTGCGGATGCTGGAAAAGGAACTTGCCTCGGATACGATATTATTCATCAATCAGAGAGGATAAAAGCGCGCGTCGGATATATGACGCAGCACTTTAGCTTATATACAGAGTTATCAATCGAAGAAAACCTTGATTTTATTGCTCGTGTTTATGGTATCTCCAAACGTCCACAACGTGTTGCCGAAGCGTTGGAGCGTTTAAATTTAACTGCGCGAAGAAAGCAACTAACCCGGGAGCTTTCGGGCGGTTGGAAACAACGCGTAGCTCTTGCGGCATGCTTAATTCATGATCCTGCTTTATTATTATTAGATGAGCCTACTGCTGGAGTTGATCCCATTGCACGACGTGAGTTTTGGGATCATATTCATACTTTAAGTGATCAGGGAGTAACGACGCTGGTTTCTACCCATTATATGGATGAAGCTGAGCGGTGTACGCGCATTGCCTATTTAGCCTATGGCTCTTTGTTGATTACCGGAACTGTAGATGAGGTAATTGCTAAAACACATTTGCACACTTGGAAGATTTCAGGGCCGGTGACCACTACTTTATTGCAACAGGTTAAAAAAATTCCGGGTGTCGTGCAATCAGCATTATTTGGCAGCGCCATCCATGTATGCGGGTATGATGTAAAGTTAGTGGAGAACGGTTTAATTATGCTTGCGGATTTATTTCCGATTCATTGGGAAGCAATCCCATCAACCTTGGAAGATGCATTCATCAGTTTGGTTAATCAATCTATGCGGGCGCAAGGAGAAGGGCATGGCCACTTTAAGCCTTAATCGTCTGCTTGCGGTCATGATTAAAGAATTTATCCAGATGACGCGGGATAAAACAACGCTTGGGATGATTATTGGTATCCCCTTAATCCAACTAATTTTATTCGGTTATGCAATCAATACCAATCCCCGCCATTTACCCACAGCAGTAGTGCATGCGGAAGATTCTAAATTTAGCCGGCGCATCTTATCGGCCATGCAAAATTCAACGTATTTTCAATTTACCCATCCGCATGTTTCTGAGCAAGAGGCGACCTGGTTATTAAAAACAGGCGAGGTACAATTTGTGGTTACATTCCCAGCACGGTTTGCCCATGATGTGGTTAAAGGATTACATCCCAATCTTCTCTTAGAAGCCGATGCCAGTGATCCGGCCGCAACCAGTAACGCCACCGCTGTTTTCACTAATATGGCCAGCATTGCACTTACCGAAGATTTGCAGGGACCTTTAAAAGGTTTAAATCCTACAGTGCCTGCTTATCAACCGATAATACATTCTGTATACAATCCTCTTGCCGTTACTGCATACAATATTGTTCCGGGATTATTAGGGGTGGTACTCACCATGACCATGGTGGTGATTACCGCGTTGGTGATTACGCGTGAAAATGAGCGTGGAACAATGGAAACTTTATTGGCCACACCACTGCGACCATTAGAAGTTATGGCGGGTAAAATTATTCCCTTTGTTTTGGTAGGTTTTATTCAAGTTCTACTCATCCTTTTTCTGGCGAAAGTGTTATTCTCTGTGCCCACTCAGGGGAGTGTGTTGCTCTTACTGGTTTTGACCCTGCCTTTTATTGCTGCGAATTTGGCGATGGGTTTAACTTTTTCAACACTTGCAACGAATCAGTTGCAAGCAGTACAAAGTGCCATGTTTTTCTTTTTGCCGTCAATTTTGCTTTCGGGCTTTATGTTTCCATTTCGCGGGATGCCGTTATGGGCACAATATGTAGGTAACATCCTCCCTTTGAGTCATTATTTGGTTATCGTGCGTGGAATTTTATTAAAAGGGAATGGTTTTATGGAAGTCTGGCGGCAGGAGATACCGATTTTGCTCTTTACCTTGGTGGTTTTATTTATTGGCTTTAAGCGTTATCGTAAGACGCTTGATTGAGGGCTATTTATGTTCACGGTGCCCAGGCATGAATAATTACTGACTTTAGGGTTTTTCACGCCATAAAAAGCACCTTTTGCATACGCGTCACATATTTGTTGTGTGTTCATACCGGATAAACATCTAACCAGATTTTCATGGGTGCATTGAGGGAATATTGCATCGACCGCGCCCATCGCTTGATAACTTTGGGTACCCCAAGTCCGTGACTGCGAAGTGTAATAAGTGGTGAAGTTAGAAACCGATAATTCTTTATTTAAATATACTATTTTCATACCTGGAAAATTATGATGTGCACGGCTGATACCTGGAACTGAGAGACCATAAATTGTATTACGATCGGATAAGTAGAGTGCTCTTAACTCTTCCATATGGGTATGCGAAAAGATTAAGGTTATTTCCTGATAATTTTTGTGGTACGAATTGAGTAACGATTGAAACTGCTTGGTGTAGCGTGGATACCATATGCTGTGCCCTTGGTAATTCAACCCAGGTGGCTCATGCATCGCAATGAGGAGTTGTTGCGCGTGATGTTTTTTTAACTGCTGCTCAAGCCATTGTAATTGATTTGCTGCCGCTTCATCTTGCTGGTGGGATTTAAATATGGAAAAAGGTAAGAAGGGTTTTATAGTAAATTCGGTAGCATTTAACACTATTAAAATAATCTCTTTTGTTTGTGGGGCAACATAACTTATGTAATATCCATGGGTGAACATACGCGAATGATCGATTAATAGTCCATGACAAAAAGCGCAAGCCCCATCCCACCCTTTTGCATAAGTTAACGGACTTTGATTCTTAGTGAGAAAGGGCTGATAGTTCCCTCCTAAAGAATCATTATTTCCAGGTATATAGAACAGTGGGTTTTTATCAGTAGCATTGATCATAAGCTCATGAAATATCCATCTAAGATAAATTGGCTTTGGCGGATCATTAAATAAAGAATGGGTGGGAATGTCCCCTAAAAAAAGAATAAAATCAACTGCATGCGCTAAATCTCGCATCTTGGTCATCGCCTGCTTGAGCAAAATAGGTCCGGTATCTTTCCCATCTTGAGCAGGATTGTTTACCCCAAAATGAATATCACTTAAAGCAAGGAAACTCATTTGCGAAAATATAGGTGGCGAAATCATCAATAATAAGACAAAGAAATGCAATCGAAAAAACACCTAATGCTCCCTTAGTACGAGTATCTTGTAATTCCTGATGCCAATTTCTTATAGATTAATTTAACGTGTTATCAGGTCATTTAGAGGAAAAAAGCAGTTCAAATTACCGCAGATTCTGCAGTAATTTGAACAAGAATATAACTTCAGTTAAACGAAACTAGGCAGATTCTTTAATAATCCAGGTTCTTTGTCTTGTATTAGAATCTTGCATCCATACGAGCATCGGTCTTCCCGTCGCGGAGATGGGTAAATTATTCGCTGCCAGTAATACCGCAAAAGGATATTTTTTTACTACGGCTTGCAATGAATTCCAAACTCGATGGGCATCGGGCTGTGCATCGTTAATAATCAATTCATTACCACGATAGACCACATTGACCCCTTGTCCGCGCAAAGCATCACGAATCGCGGATTCTAAACGTCGCCATTTAGCCTGGTGAATTTTTTGTCGTTCTGCTTGCGTTGGATTTAATTGGAAGTTAACGCGCTTATGTGCGGTAAGTACTTGGGCAATGCGACTGCTGACTGGATTTAATTGAAGTAAATAAGAGCATAAAGCATCAATTACAGGTCGACCAGGACCGGAAGCTTTACCCGGTTGACGATTGATATACATAGCGAATGCCAAGGTATGACCATTTGCTGTATATAAATATCCTGAAAAACTGTTGATTCCAGTCATGGTTCCCGTTTTTGCACGAATAAACCCTTGCTGTGTGGGATTACGGAATCTTTTTTGCAAAGTTCCGTCGCGTCCTGAGACAGGAAGGGCGGCAATGTATTCATAGGATAAGGGAAAGCGTTGGTGTAAAAACTTAAGCAGTGAAATCGTTTGTTCTGGAGTGACCATACTATAACGAGATAGTCCTGAACCATCAGTAAAAATGGCGCGACGGAAATCAATTCCGGTTTGAGCCTGGAGGAAACTTTTAATTAACGGCTCAGCCCCTTTCCAGTTCACGGGAGACCCATTAAGTTTTGCTGCCGCATGCAAGTAGAGACTGTCAGCATATAAATTATCGGAAGGTTTTAATGTGTCCGCCATTAATTCAGAAAGTGCTTTTGATTGTTGTGTCGCCACAAGTAATGCGCCTGAAGGAGTTTTTCCTAACAGAATTTGACCATTAAACTGAATCCCTTCCTGAGCTAATTGCGCACGAATGATACCCTGCGCGTAACTAAGAGGATTTTTAATCGCTATACGTTGCTGGACTGCCCATTGCCCGACCCCCATACAACCGCGTGCGGTGAGGTGATTGTCTTTATCAAGATAAAAACCGACACCACAACCCTTAGTGCTGGCTTTAGTTTCAACCAAATTGCTGATTTGAATTGCTCCGCACCCATCATCGACTTCGACGACCCCGGCATCGCCAGCTCGGATTCCTGGATTAACCGTCACGGTGAGAAGATTTGCATCCAACATTAAGGGCGCGTTGGGGGCACC
>Ga0066256_1004672_pt1 | contig 11994 bp, 4 predicted proteins | sample ThiBio_1000_biof_FD_87107 | JGI IMG/M metagenome (GOLD analysis project Ga0066256, IMG submission 87107) | Wastewater bioreactor microbial communities from Cape Town, South Africa - Thiocy_expt_1000_biof (version 2) | ecosystem: Engineered > Bioreactor > Thiocyanate-remediating >...
GGGCCGCAGGGGGGGGGGGGCGGCCGCCCGGGGGGGGGGGGGGGGGGGGGGGGGGGCGGGGGGGGGGGGGCGGGGGGGGGCGGGGGCCCGAGGGGGGGGGGGGGGGGCCGGCGGCGGGCGGGGGGGGGGGCGGGGGGGGGGGGGGGGGGGGGGCAGGCCCCCGCCACGGCGCCGCCGGCAGCGGGGGGGGCGGCCCCCCCGCCTCCACCGCCGCATGCACGATGGACGGCACGGTGAGCACATGCACGCCCATCTCCTCAATGCACGCCTCCGCCGTGCCGGCGCCAGCGGCATAGGCGGTGGAGATGCGCGGCAGCGCCGCCATCATGGCGGCGCCCAGCGCGGTGCGGAAGGCGCCGTACTTGAGCAGGCGGGTGTACACGTCATGGAGGGCGAGGCGCGTGCGCTTGCGCTGCGAAATGTCGGTGGCCAGCAGCAGGTCTAGCACGCTGCGGCAGCGCAACACGCGGCCGTGCGGGCGCGCCATGGCGGCCTCCGCCGCAGTGGTGACGCACACGTCGCCGCAGCCTTCTGGCGTCACGCCGCCCGCCGCCCGCGCGCCAGCGGCGGGCGTGGCAGCGGCAGCCAGGAAGGCGTCCGCCACCAGCTTGCATGTGGCGTCCGACGCGCCCACCAGTTCCACCAGCCACCCCGCCAGCGCCACCGCTGTCGCCTGCCGCGCCGTCGCGCCATCCGTCTCCACCGTCCAGTGCAGGCCCACGCGCGTCAGCTCCGCCACCAGCGGCGCCACCTCCGCCGGCGTGCCGCGCTTCACCACGCAGTCGCCCACCCGGTCCACCTCGCGCGCCATGCGCATCGCACCTGCCTCCGTCACGCCCACGCGCGCGCGCAGCACGTCCATCACCTCCTGGTACGTGTGCACGTCATCGTTGTGCACCACCACCGTCACCTGCGCGTCGGCCGGCAGCGTGGCGTCGGCCGGCACGCAGTACAGGGCGTCCGCCTCGCCCGCCACGCTGGCCAGGTACGCCAGCACGCAGTGCAGCACCGCGGTGCCGCGCACCCGGATGCCGCCGGCATCCAGCAGGCTCGCCGCGTCCGCGCCCGCTGCCGCCGCCGCCGCCGCACTGCCCTCCGGCCCGTGCTTGCTGCACGCGCGCTTGAACGCCTCCATGTCGCCGCAGTCGCACGTGCCCCCCGCGCCGGCGCGGTGGAACGACACGTCGTGCCCCTTGTGGTCCGAGTCCCGGAAGCACGCCTCGCACAGGATGCAGGTGGGGTCCGCCTGGCACTGCCGGCAGTTGTACCCCAGGTCGCCCGCCTTAAACACCTTGCCGCACACCTCCGCCGCGGCGGGCGCCAAGCCCGCCAGGTAGCTACGAAACGCCTTCCGAGCGGCACCGCCCGCCAGGTATGCCTCCAGGCGCGTCGGCACGGTGCCAACCGCCACGTCGGTCGGTGGTGCCGGCAGCGGCCCACCCGGCACGACGGCAGGCGGCACCGGCGCCGTGTAGTTTGTCAGCTCCCGGAACAGCGCCGTCACCTCCCGCCACGTGGCCTCGCTCACCACCACCGCCGGTGCGCCAGCTGCCGCTGGCTCTGATGTTGCTACTGCTGCTGCTGCCGCAGCCGCTACTGAGGTTGGAACCCCCGCTGCTGCCGCTGCTGCTGCTGCCGCTGCCGCCGCCGCTGCCGCCGATGAGGTGCTGCTGCTTCTGGCCGCCACGGTGGGCGTAGTCGCTGCGTCAACATCGCTGCCGGCGCCGCCGCCACCGCCGCCGCTGCGCCGACTACCGATGCCACCACCTGCACCGCCCGCTGCGTCGTCCATGTTGCACGTAGGATGGGGGTGAGAGAAGGAGTGGGTGTGTGGGTGGAAGGATGGGTGGAAGGATGGGTGGGTGGGCAGTGAGCGGGCAGGGATAATGATAACTGATGGCACGTTAATGCAGAAAGGAAATTATCCCAATCGCATCAATGCGTCATGCATATGCTTTCCTCGCATTTTTGTCCGTGGGCGCCATCGGCGTCATTGCCCCCCTCTCATCGTATTCAGGGGTAGTAATGGCTGGCCCGCCGACATTTTCCACCTCTCCTCCTCCACCTCCTCCTACTGTCGCACCCTGATTGATGGCCGGGTTGGGGGCAAAAGATACACGGTGTAGAAAGCAGGGAAGGCGCGGGTGCGCAGTTAATGCAGCAGCAGAATCAACGACACGCTTGTATATTTATGTGTGTGGCGGTGGTTTGGGGTCCCACGCACGTCTGCTATTTCTAATTTTTATTTGCGACGACATCACAAGCACAAGCCTCACACCCCAACCTGAACGCTGAACGAAAGCAAGATCATTACAAGCGACCGCCAACCCAAGGGCCGAGCAAGCAAGCAAGCAAGCATGGCTGCCGCTGCAGGTGCAGGTGCCGCCGCGGCGGACAGCGCGGCTGCCGCGTGGCTGGTGACGGAGGACGCCGACCTGCCGGCGGCGGCGAAGGCCAAGCTGGCGCACGGCGGGCGGCTGGAGGCGCTGCTAGCCAACGGCTTTGTGCTGGCACACGCGGCGCTGTCACGCGTGAACGGCGTGGGCGTCATGTTTGACGTCGGCACCGAGCGCAGGCACGTGGCGGACACGGCGGAGGGCGCGGCGGGCAACATGGGGGTGGCGCGCCGCGCCATGCACGCTATCGGGGTGGAGTTCACGGAGCACGACGCGAAGGCCATCGCGGCGGGCGCGCCGGGCGTCGGCGCCGCCGCCGTGCTGCGCCTGAAAGCCCGCCCCGTGCACCACTAATGGGGATACTGTACAGGGGCTGCAGCTCCCGCTACCGGTTGATGATGCTGTGTGATGTGCCGCCGTTTTCCTATACTGCGGTCAGTTTGCGGTGACTTTGTGATGTAATTGTGATGCAGCTGCAGCCGCCACACATGGCGCGCGCCGCCCATGTGCCGCAACCATACCTGTCCTCTTGTTTGCGCGTTTGTTGCGGCCATCCGCCGCCTTGATGTGTTTGATATCCGCGCGCCAATGTTGTTAACCGCTACACTGCATCAGCACCCATGCGAAGGGAGGGGAGGCGGCCGCTGTTTCCGTTACGAGCGTGTGGCGGTACGTCAATTGGCTATAAGTAAATCGTTGCGAGGAGGCCCGCCAATACCCATATTGCTGCTGGAACCGCTCCATACTTTATCATTGGTACCATTGTGCGGCGTACAAATTGCGCCTGCCTTTTGCATTGCATTGTTGCTTTCCACCACTCTGCCTCCGACCATTGGCCACTGCCTCGCACTCGCTCTTCCGCTAACAACTGTCTTTGAACTGTGCCTGTGCCTCTAACAGCTGCCATTGAACTGTGCCGCTACTGTACCGCTACTGTGACGCTGTGCCTTCCCCTCGTCTTATTCGCTCGTTCCCCCTCCCCCTACCCTCCCCCTCCTCCCACCCCCCCCCCCCCCCCCCCCCCCCCCCCCCCCCCAACACAATGCCGCGCTCCGACCCGCTGCTGGTGCGGTGGCTGGCGTCGCCGGCGGGCGGCCTGCCGGAGGCGGCGCGCAGCCGCGTCAATACCAACCTGGAGGAGGCGCTGGCGTCCGGCTACCTGCTTGCGGTGGCGGCGCTGGCGCGTGCAGATGCAGTGGGCGCGCCGTTGGACGTGCGCAGCGCGTCTGCGGCGCTGGTGGATACGCCGACGGCAGCTGGCGGCAACCTGGAGGTGCTGGCGCGTGCACTGGCGGCGCTGGGGCTGCCGCTGTCGTCGGCAGATGCCAGCCGCATTGCTGGCGGCGAGCGTGGTGCTGCTGCTGCCGTGGTGCTGGCCCTCAAGCAGGTGGCAGAGACGGGCGTCGGCGCTGCGCCGCAGCGCGCCACCACAACGACGACCCCAAAGTTGTCGAGCGGCGTCGCCACGCGCGGCGGTGCACGTGCGCCACCCTCCCTCTCCATTGTGCAGCGCCTGCTGGCGGAGGGCAAGTCTGTGAAAACGGCGGCCATGGAGGCACACCTGGCAGATCTGGCGCTCGGCGGTGGCGGCGGCGGCGCCGAGCGGGGCGGTGCAGAGGTGGACGACCTGGCACCCAGTCGCGCCGGCCGCACTGGCGCCGCTACCAGCACGCTGCGCGCAAGTGGCGCGCTGCCCGCTCCCGCGGGCGGCGAGTACGGCGGCTCGGCGGAGGACGCCATGGCGCGCATCCGCGCCATTGAGCGCGCGGAGGTGGCGGCGGAGCTGACATCCGCGGCACGCAGCGCGCACGCGGCGGCGGCGGCTCGCGAGGCGGCTGCTGCCGACGCAGCGACCGGCGTGGCAGGGGTTGAAGCTGCCATGCGGCGGCAGGGGGTGGACCCCTACGGCCCTGCCAGTGATGCTGGCTTGCCACGCGCTGCTGCCGCCGCCGCGTCTACCACTGCGTCGCACGAGGCGCGTCTACCCGGCGCCCGCCCCCTCGTGGGTGCCGTGCCGCCCGCGCGCACCATTGTGCCGCCGCCGCGTGAGACGCCGGTGGGTGCCGTCCTGCGCCGCGTGTTCCCCACCACCGCGACGCAGTTGCAGGCGACGCTGGGCGTTGGGGCACCCGCCGGTAGTGTCAGCGACGGCGACCCTGCGCTGGCGTACCAGCAGCGCATTGTCACCACCCTGGCGGACACGCTGCGCCCCGCCGCCACTGACGAGTACGCAAGCGGCGTGGATGCGCGGGTGGGCGCCGCCCGCGCGGCGCGGCGGGACAAGGACACGCGGGGGCGCGTCATGGCGGCGACGCAGGCGGCGGCGCAGTCAGCGTCAGCCACCGCCGCCGCCGCGTCTGACGCGCTGGCGCGGTATGTGGCGCACGGGGAGGCAGAGGTGGCGCCCGCTGCCGCGGCATACGACAAGGCAGCGGGTCGCGCGGCACGTGACGCCGCCGTGTTGACGCGCGTGGCGGCGGAGGACGCACGCCGCGCCACCGCCATGGCGTCGTTCATGGACGCACAGCGCGCTCGCCTCAGCGTAGAAACCGAGCGAGCTGTGGCGCCCGCACGCAGCGCCGGCCATCCTGTGCCGCGTCTTCCAACGCGGGATGCGGCGCCTACCTCGCCGCTACCCGACTCGCCACCGCAGCATGCGCCACCGCAGCATGCACCGCCGCCGTCGGTGGTGGTGGAGGACGCCGCTGCCGTCGTGGCCGGCCTGCTGCCTGCTGGCGCCCTGCCTGGCGCGCTGGCGCCGTGGGAGCAGGCACCGCCGCCAACGACGACCGGCGGCGCGGGTGAGGCGGAGGACAGCTACCTGGACGCGGCAGACTACGCCGATCTGGTGGGCCAGGCCGGCGCATGGGCACTGCCACCCCGTGCGGCCGCCCTTGCCCTTGCAGCGGCTGCAGCTGACGAGTTGCCGGCGCCACCGTCGCAGCCACGCCGCCACGCGTCGTCCTGCGCCGTGTCAGCACTCACAAGCGCAAACGACGTGCGTGATTGCCTGGAAGCGGTGGCAGCCGCACTGGGACACAGCGGCAGCGTGCATGGCGGCAGTAACGTTGGTAGCGGCAGCACGGCGGCAGATGGCGTGGCCACGTGGTATGCGGGCACACCGGTGGCGCTGGCTGCCCCGCTGCGTGTGGCGCTGCGGCCTCTGCCACCGGGAGCCGGCGCGGATGCCGCAGCGCTGCATGCCGCCGCGGCGGCACGCCTGGCGCAGCGGCTGGCCATGGTGCATGTGAGCGCACGCGACGTGGTGGCACTCAGCATTGCCGTTACGCAGCGCGCATGGGCGCGCTGTGCCGCCCTGGCGGCCGCTAAGCTGCCACCCACCTCACCGCCCGTGTTGCCAGACACCCTCCTCCCTGCCCTTGCCGCCCTGCCGCCCTTGCACCGCCTCCTCGACGCCTCCGCCGCCAGCGGTAGCCGGCTGCAGCTCGCTGACCTGCACACGCCCGGGCTGTCAGATGACGCGACGTGGCACGGCGACGGCAGCGAAGCCAGCTTGTATGACCTGGGGTGCTTGTTTGTGGCCACCGTGGCGGTGGCACTGCGCGCTACTACCGCGGCAGCTGTTGCTGCCTCCGCACCGACACCGGCGGCAGCGGCACCGCCGCCGTCGTCACACGGCGCTACAGGCGGGGAGGCGGCCCCGCCGGCGTTGCCGTCATGCCTGCGTGGCACCGTGGCACTGCGCGCGAACATTGTTGACAAGGCGGTGCGCGGCGGCGGCGGCGCGGGCGGCGAGGTTGAGGTATTCACCGCTGCAGCGCGCGGCGTGCGGGAGGGCGTGGCAGAGGCGCTGAAGGCGGCGGCGGCAGCGGCGGAGGGTGCGGCGGCTGGTGCCAAAGGTGGCAAGGGCGGTGGCAAGGCGGCTGACACCAAGAAAGCCGCGGGTGGTGGTGCAAAGCCGGGCGACGCTAAGGAGAAGGGCGGCAAGTCGGCGGTGGGCGCGCCGCTGGCGCCCGCTGCCGGCGACCGCCTTGCGTTTGCACGTGCTGACGTGGAGCTGCCGGTAGAAGAGGTGGCCAGTGTGGTGGACCGCGTGGCGGGCTCGCGGCAATTCGCGGTGGCACTGGCGGCGGTGGTGCGCGCGGCGCACGACGTGGTCACCGCTGCGCGCGCCGCCGGCGTGCCGCGCAAAGGCTACGGCGGCGTGCTGCTGGTGGACGTGCCGCGCTGCGGCGCACACCTCCTGGCAGTGGAGCATGCGTGGGCAGGCCCGCTGCTGTGGAGCCCTGCGGCACCGCCTGACGCGTCCGCCTCCGTGCTGTCAGTGCCGCCCGCGCCTACCCCCGCGCCAGCGTCAAGCCACACCGCCGCCGCCGCCAGCCCGCGTGCGAGCGACGGCAGCGGCGCCAGCGTGGGGAGCTCGAGCCCGCGCGCTGGCGGCGGCGAGCCGGGTGCCCCCGTGTTCCGCGTCGACGGCATGGTGCCGTCTGAATGGGCGCCTGAGGGGTGGGACGGCATGCTGCCAACCCTGCTGGATGCGTATGACGCGGGCACGTGGCGGCTACCCCGTGCGGGCGCCGAGGTGGCGCACGAGTGGCGCGCACTGGTCGACGCCGCCGCCGTGGCAGCTGGGCTGCCACCCGGTTGTGTAGATGGCAACGGCCGTCTAAACAGCGCACGCGCGAAGGCGGCAACGGGGTTGCCGCCCGGCGCCGGCAGCACTGCCAGCGCGGTGCCGCCCAGTGGCAGCGGTGGTGGGGCGCCGCCGGCGGTGGCAGCGCCCAGCGGCGGCGCCAAACCTAAACCAGCAGCACCGGCGGGCAAGGCGGGCGGCAAGGATGCGCCTGGCACGGCGCCTGGCAGCCTGCCGCAGCAGCCGCCCGCGCCACCGGGGGCGTGCGCGGTGGACCTCGTGCTGGATGCGGGTGCTGCCTTGGCGGGCGCGCTCGCGTTGCCGCCTGCCGCCACCGCACCACCCGACGCCACCCTCATTGACCTGCTGACGGGTGTCGCTTTTCAGCCGGCTGGACCACCCACGCCGTGGCCGGAGGATCGGCCTGCGGCGGGGGCAGGCGCGCCGCCGTCCTCGGCGGGCGGCGGCGGCGGCAGCGGCGGCGGCAGTGCTGCAGCGGCGGCGCATGCCACACCGGCCCCGGCGCCGGCGGCGGGTGGGAAGGAGAAGAAGGGCAGTGCGGCGGCGGCTGCCGCAGCTGCTACGGCGCGAGACGCTGCCGCTCGTGTGGAGGAGCTGCCGCCCGGCCTGCCGGCATTGGCGGCCATACTGGCGTCCGCCGTCGGCTGGCACCTTGCTGCTCCCGCCTCAGCCACGCTCCCGCCGCACCACCACCCGCCGCCTGGCGCGGCAGGCAGCGAGGCGGCGGGGAAGGAGGATGCCGCCACGCTGCTGGCGGACTGGCTGGCGGCCACCAGCCGGCGAGGCGTTGTGCGCCTGGCAGCTGCGTCAGCTGGTGGCGACGCCGTCGCGCGCGCCGTGCGTGCGGTAGGCGCGGCGGAGCTGTGGTGTGAGGCTATCGCAGCAGCGGCGGCGCCGCCGCCGTGTGATGCCACGAGTGGCAGCGAGGGGGGCGATGAGGCGCCAGCCGGGGTAGCTGATGTGTGCGCCGCGCTGTTGCATTGCGCCGCACGTGGCGCGCCGCTGGAGCCGGGCACCCTGGCAGCGGTTGCGGGTGCGCACCGCGCCAGCGTGGCAAGCCGGCGGGCGGCAGCCTGCAGCGCGTTGCGCACGCTGCGGCAGCTGCAGTTGCACGTGCGCGCGAGGCTGCGGCGGGGGGGGCGCGCCGCGCTGCGTGCGCGGCGGGGGGGGGGGGGGGGTAGCGGGCGGGGCACGCCGGCGCCGCCTCCCCCCCCCCGCGGGCCCGCCCCTATTGACGCCGCCTGCCCGCCCCCCTCCCTTCCACCCTCACCCCCCCCCGCCCCCCCCTCGCCCCCCCCCCCCACCACCCCCCTCGCGACCGCGCGGTCGCTCATCCCCCCTCCCCCGGGGTGCCGCGGCGCTCACGCCCGGCCGCAGGGCGCCCGCCACGCTCGCCGGCAGCGGCAGCTTGACGCAGAGCTACGTGCCGGCCGGCGGCGCCACCTCCACCGTGTACGCCACACCGGGTGGCGTGGCCACGCTGGCGCTGGCGTCGCTGTACAACGGCCTACGCACCGCAGTGGCGGCGTCGAGGGTGCTGCCGGCTGACTTGCGCACGCGCTTCCGGTACGCGGTGGACGACGCGGCGGCAGCGCTGTGGGCGCACGCAGAGGCGACGCGGGACGCTGCACGTGACCTGGTGGCGAGCGTGGAGGGTGACGGCTGGACGGTGTGGGCAGGCGCTGCCGTGCTGCCGCCCGTGGCGGTGCTGGCGCACGCCACACTTCGCGGCGCCGCTGACGACGCCGCCCTGCTGGCTGCCTTTGACGTTGGCATCCGGGCGGCGGCGGCGGACGCCATGGTGGCCACCGCTGCGGACGGCACGCATACACCCCACCGCGATAGTTTGCCGGCTGGCGCAGTGTCGCCTGCGGCCGTGGCTGGTGCGGCTGCCGCCCACCTGCCGCTTGCCGCTGCCGCCGCCGCGTGTGACAGCCTGGCTGCCGCTGCGGCGGCCGCCGCGCGCGACGCCGCGCTGGCGTTGGACGCTGACACGGCGGGTGCGGTGGCAGCGCCGGCGGGCGACGAGGTGGCGGTCATACTGGTTGGCTTGGCGCCCGTGTTGGCTGCCATGGATGCTGGCGCGGCGCGCGCCGTACTGGTCGGCATTGCGGCGTCATTTGGCGCCACGTGCGGCGCCATGGCTGGCGGTGCACGCCTGCGTGCATGGGTGGCGGGTGCTGCCAGTGGCGTGGCGGAGCAGTGCCGCCACCACATCAAGTCGTGGCTGGTGGCGCGCGACGCCGCCATCTTTGGCGCTGCTGCTGCCGTGAAGCGCGCCATCGACGGCGGTGGGTCGCCAGCGCTGCCCTCCGTCCTGGATGCCGCCAGCGCAAGCGGTGGCGCCGCAGCGACGACGACAGCTGCACCTGGCGACGCGCTGCCGGTGGTGCTGGGGCTGCCGCCGAGCGCATTTGTGGTGGACGCGGCAGACGGCCTGCCCGAGGCATTTGGCGCGTTGGCGACCGCCGACGCCATGCCGCTGCCGTGGGTACCGTCGCCCGCGGCGTTGGAGGCGGCCGCTGCCATTGACGACATGGTGGCCGGCGGCGCGGCGCTGCCGCAGCTGGTGGCGGCGGTCGGCGCCGTGACGGCGGCAGTGGCGGTGGAGGCGTATGTGGATCCCGCGGCAGGTGGCAGCGGCGACGCGCCGGGTGGCGTGGAAGCGCTGCTGGGTACGGTGGAAGTCGTGCCGGCGGAGGCACGGCTTCCCGCACGCGCCGCCGCCGCCACGGTGCGTGCGCTTGTGGAGTCCATTGCCGCCGCCGGCGGCGGCGTGGACGGCGGGCGTGCCGCGCGTCAGGCGCCGGCTGCCATCACAACTGGCAGTGGTGGCAGTGCAACGTCACCGGCACCGCCGGCGGCAGGCGGCCGGCGTGGTTCAGGTACCGCACTGTCACTGGCGGTGATGGAAGGCGCGGCGCAGGTGCTGCGGTCTGCCCTAACTGCTGCCAGCGGTGTCAGCGGGGATGGGGTGGGGAGCGGATGGCTGGCGGCGCCCACCTCCCTCCTCCGTGCCCTGTGCGCCGCCTGTGCGCGTGGTGACGGCGCAGGGTGGAGTGCGGGTGCCGTGCGCAGGTTTGGTGTGGCAGCGCTGGCGGCCCGCCTGCGGCACCCACCCACCCTGCCGCAGCTGCTGCTGTGCCGCGCCAACTGCGCCGCCAACAATGCGGATGGCAGCGGCAACCTCACACGCGCCGAGTTTGACGCCACCGTCATGTTTTACGAGACGACCGCCGCGCGCGCGTGGGAGCGTGTGGCGGCGGGGTGCGTACGGGCGGCGCGGCCGGGCAGCCGCGCTGGCACGCCGTCGTCCAGCGCCGCGCCCTCCCGCCGCACCAGCGTGACGGGCGCACTACTGGCGGCGGCGGTGGTGGAGCAGGGTGGCGAGCGTGACGCGGACGTGGCACTGGCGGAGAACCTGGTGAGCCCGTCGCCCGCCAGCCGCATGGGTGAGGCCGCCGCGGCGCGGGAGCTGATCTGGGAGGCATTTGCAAGCGCAGGCGGGCGTGGGGTGGAGCGCCGGCTGGCTTACCTACCCGCGCTGGTGGCGCTGGCCAGCGACGCGCGGGCACCCCTGCCGCCTGGCTGGCACGGCTTCCACGCCATTGGCCACGCACACGACGGCCGCAGTCACGCACCGGGTGTGGTGGGTGGGCGGCGGTCGTCATGGGAGGCGCCGGCCCCCTTTGCCATTGCGGGGCCGTCCTCGCCAGGCTCACCGGATGCCCTGCCGCTGCCCCTGCCCCTGGCGCCGCTGTATTCTGACCCGGACCCGCTGGTGCTGGCGGCCGGCGTGCCGCCCGCGGTGCACACCGCCACGGCAACCGCTGGTGCGTCTGGTAGCGGCGGCGGCGGCGGCGGCGGCGGCGGTGGCGGGAGCAGCGGTGGCGCTGACGGCGGTGCTGCGACCCGCGGCGCGCGGCGGTCACCATCCCCAAGCGCCTCTGGCGCCCTGTCTACCGTGCCATCGGTTGCCGACGTGCCGGCGGCCGGCGGCAGTGGCGGCGTAGCACTGCGGGCGTTGGGGCTGGCCAAGGCACTCGCGTTGTGCCAGGCGGTGGTGGACGGCGACGGTGGCTCCGCCGTCACTGCCGTCCCGCTGTCAGACCTCGCTATCTCGCCCGCTGCGGTAGCTGCCTGCGCGCAGGCACTGGGCCTGCCAACCCCGCCCCCTGCCACAGCCACGGCGCGCTTGCCACTGGCGGAGGCAGCTGCGCAACTAGCGTCCGTCGCAGCCGGCGGTGCCGCCCCCCTCGTCACCACCCAGCTGGCACACTTTGTCCCCGCCCTACCATCACGCGCTGCGCCGCCTGCCGCACCGCCCCGTCGGTAGGGGAGCCAACTTAATTATAGGATTGAAGTTCAATGAGTATTAACGACGTGCCAGTGGCTACCGCATCCACACCGCCATGTGTGCGGGGATGAAGGCAGTGACGGCGGCGGCGGGGGCGGCGGGGCGCCATGCGACGCCAGAGCAGCCGGGCGTGCCGTCGGTGCCCACCATGACGCCAAATGGCGCGCTCAGGTCACCCGCCGTCGCGTTGCCAGGCGTGCCACCAGCAGCCACACCGGCGCCCACCGGCAGGAAGCCGTCGCAAACGTCAAGCGTGTCACGCAGCAGCACGCCGTACGCGTGCCCCATGCACACGCCCAGCGACGCGACGCCGGTGTACATGCGCGGCGGGAAGGGGCACGCGCCTGCGGTGGCGGGCAGCGGCGCCGTGCTGTTGCTGCTGGTCACGGGCGCGGGGGTGCGGAGGCACCGCACAGTCACGGGTGAGTAGTCAGCGGCGTCAGAGGTGCAGGGCTGCACCAGCGGCGGCGGCAGGACGGCAAGCGTGGTGGCGGCGGGGTCCGGGATGGTGAACGCCACCGCGGCACCGTAGGCGGCAATGCCGGCGGTGGCGGCGGGGGGGGGCGCCCCAGGGGGAGCCCCCCCCGTCCACGCCACCGCCCCCCCCCCGCCGGCGTGCGGCCCCC
>Ga0066256_1004673_pt1 | contig 11993 bp, 11 predicted proteins | sample ThiBio_1000_biof_FD_87107 | JGI IMG/M metagenome (GOLD analysis project Ga0066256, IMG submission 87107) | Wastewater bioreactor microbial communities from Cape Town, South Africa - Thiocy_expt_1000_biof (version 2) | ecosystem: Engineered > Bioreactor > Thiocyanate-remediating >...
CAGATCTGGTTGAACTCTGCCTCGACCATCGACGGCGGCACTTCGAAATCATGACCGGCAGCCAGCTGGTCCAGCAGGCGGCGCTTCATGAAGGTGCGTGTGAGGTTGCCATGCTCCTGCTCCAGCTGCGACTTCAGCAGCTCGCGCAGCTTGTCCAGGCTCTCAAGGCCCAGCTGCTTGGCGAAATCATCGTCCACAGTCCGCTCGGCGGGCTGCTTGACGGCGGTGATGACGAGATCGAAGGTCGCGTCCTTGCCGGCGAGGTTCTTGGCGCCGTAATCCTCGGGGAAGGTGACGTTGATCGTCTTTTCCTCGCCCGCGCTCACGCCGACCAGCTGGTCCTCGAAGCCGGGGATGAGATTGCCCGAGCCGATGACGACCGACATGCCCGAACCGGTGCCGCCCTCGAAGGCAACGCCGTCGACCTTGCCGACGAAGTCCATGACGACCTGATCGCCCTCGCCCGCCTTGTGGCCCTCGGCCGCGTCCTCGAAATTGCGGGTCTGCGCGGCGAGACGATTGACCGCCTCGTCGACCTGCTCGTCCGAAACCTCGACGATGAGGCGCTCCAGCTTGATGCCCTCGATCTGCGGCGTCGGTACGACGGGAAGCACTTCGAGCGAGACCTTCACCTCGGCATCCTTGCCGGGCTCATAGCCTTCCGACAGCTCGACCGACGGCTGCATCGCAGGGCGCAGCTTGTTGTCAGCGATCAGCTTGTCGACGCCATCGCGCACCGACTTTTCAAGCGCCTCGCGCGTAAGCGCTTCGCCATGCATCTTGCGGACGAGGTTCGCGGGAACCTTGCCGGGGCGGAAGCCGGGCATACGCACCTGCGGCGCGATCGACTTGACTTCCTCGTCGACGCGGGCGTCGATGTCCTTGGCAGTCACGGTCAGGGTGTAGGCGCGCTTGAGCCCCTCGTTCAATGTCTCGACAATCTGCATATCTTTAACTCAACGCTTTCTGAGCCTGATAGGAATCTCGTGCCCGGCCGGGGCGAGAAGCTGCGCAAACTGGTGCGGGCGAAGGGACTCGAACCCCCACATCTTGCGATACCAGAACCTAAATCTGGCGCGTCTACCAGTTTCGCCACGCCCGCATCGGTCGCCGGTCGGCGGGCCATAGTGCAACATCGCCCAAAGGGCAAGGCTGCCCGGGTGCCCCATTAACGCACGGAACGATTTCGCCCGCCCGCCCGTTCCCTTGGGCAAAGGAAGCGCATCATGGCCACTCAGCCCAAAATACCTCCGCCCGACATCATCCAGCCCCAATCGCCGCCCGAAACCCCGCCGACGGAGCCGGTCCCCGAACATCCGTTTCGCGAGCCCCCCGAGATCGTGCCGGACAATCCCGATGTGGATGAGCCAGACCGGGGGCCCAGGGAATTGCCGCCGCCGGATTAGCGCCCCGGCGACCCTGCTCGGCGAGCCACGCCCAAAACGCGATGGTGGACCTCGTCAACTTCGCGCTTGAGTGAAGCGCCAATTTCAGGTCAGATATGCCCGCAAGCGAAACGTCGCTGCGCGTCATGACCTGAGAGAGGATTCCCACAAATATGCCGAGCCTGTCGCTGAAGGCAGCCCTGTCGCTGTCGGTTACCGGTCTTATCCTGACTGGCTGTTCGTCCCGGAAAGAGAGCAGTGAAACGGCCGCCGCCGCTGTCGCACAGGCCGCGTGCGACCGAGCGTGCCTGATCAAGCTCACCGACCAGTATCTGGCGGCCGTGGTCAAGCATGATCCCGGCGCGGTGCCGCTGGCGGAAAATTTGGCGTTCGTGGAGAACATCAAGCGGATCAAGCCCGGTGAGGGCCTGTGGAAGAGCGCGACGGGCGGGCCGACCGATTTCAAGATCTACGTGCCTGATGTCGACCAGCAGCAGGCGGGCTGGATGGGCATCGTGCAGCAGGAGGGCAAGCCGGTGCTGCTGGCGCTGCGCCTCAAGCTCGTGGACGGCAAGATCACCGAGGCCGAGCACATCGTGGCGGCGCCGGCACGCGGCAACATGGACAATCTCACCAGCTTGCGGCCCGGCCTGATGGCGACCTCCATCATCCCTGAGGCGCAGCGCAAGTCGCATGACGAGCTCGTTAAGATCGGCCTCAGCTATTATGATGCGCTCGACGACAATGACGGCTCCAAAATGCCCTTCGCGCCGGACTGCAGCCGCAACGAGAACGGCCTGACCACGGCGGGCGAAGGTGCGCAAGGCGCGCCGAACACCGACCCCAAGCTCCCGCCCATCGCGCGCGACTGCAAGGGGCAGCTCGACAGCAAGACCTTCACCTATATCGACAAGATCGAAAATCGCCGCCTGATCGCGGCGGACCCGGTGACGGGGCTCGCCATGGGCTTCTCGCATTTGCGTCACCCCATGAACAACCTGCCCTACAAGATCGTCCACGTCGATGGGTCGACCTCCGAGCGAAACAAGGCGAACATGCCCTTCGCCCCCTTCGACATGCCGGCCGCGCACATCTTCAAGATCGGCGCCGACGGGCTGGTCCATGAAATCGAGGCGGCGGGCATCGTGGTGCGCCCGAACAATCAGCCGACGGGCTGGGAGTGATCGAGAGGGCCGGTCGTCCGGGTCTGGGCGGCCGGCCCGGGCATCATCGCTGATCCCCGGCGCCGGAAGCGCCCTCAGCCGAGGGCCTTCTTCAGCAGCTCGTTGACGATCCCCGGATTGGCCTTGCCCTGCATCGCCTTCATCGTCTGGCCGACGAAGAAGCCAAACAGGGCCTCCTTGCCGCCCTTATACTGCTCGACCTTGTCGGCATTGTCGGAGAGCACCTTGGCCACGGCCGCTTCGATGGCGCCGGTATCGGTGGTCTGCTTGAGGCCGCGTTCCTCGACGATCTTGGCCGCCGGGTCGCCGGTCTCCAGCATGATCTCGAAGACCTGCTTGGCGATGCTGCCCGAGATGGTGCCATCCGCCACGAGCGCAAGCAGCTCGGCGCCGCGCTCGGGGCTGACCGGGCTTTCCTCCAGGCTCTTGCCGAGGCGATTGAGCGCGCCATAGAGCTCTGAAAGCAGCCAGTTGGCGCTCGCCTTGGCGACTTCGCCCTCGCTCTTCTTCTGGATGCGCGCAGCCTCCGCCAGCAGGGCCTCGAACCAGCGGGCAGTCTCGGCCTCGGCGGTCAGCACCTGCGCGTTATAGGCGGAGAGGCCGAGCACCTCCTCATAGCGGCGGCGCTTTGCGTCGGGCAGCTCGGGGGGCGGGGGGCGGCCATCCTTCACGAATTCGTCCTCCAGCTCCAGCGGGAGCAGGTCCGGGTCCGGGAAGTAGCGATAGTCGTGCGCATCCTCCTTGGAGCGCATCGAGCGGGTGGTGCCGGTATCCGGATTGAACAGGCGCGTCTCCTGCACGATGCGGCCGCCGCCTTCCAGCACGTCGACCTGGCGCTGCGCCTCATATTCGATCGCCTGCATGACGAAGCGGACGCTGTTCACGTTCTTCGTCTCGGTGCGGGTGCCGAATTCCTCGCCAGGCTTGCGCACGGAGACGTTCACGTCGGCACGCATGGAGCCTTCCTCCATGTTGCCGTCGCACGAGCCCACATAGCGCAGGATGGCGCGCAGCTTGCGCAGATAGGCGCCGGCTTCGGCCGGCGAGCGCATGTCCGGGCGGCTCACGATCTCCATCAGCGCGACGCCGGAACGGTTGAGGTCGACATAGGAGCGCGTCGGGTGCTGATCGTGCATCAGCTTGCCCGCATCCTGCTCCACATGGATGCGCTCGATGCCGATCGTCTTGTCGGCCGGGATGCCGGCTTTCTCGTCCGCCTCGATCGTCAGCGAGCCCTCGCCCACCAGCGGGTGGTACAGCTGGCTGATCTGATAGCCCTGCGGCAAGTCCGCGTAGAAATAGTTCTTGCGGTCGAAGCGGGACCATTTGTTGATCTGCGCATTGATCGCCATGCCGGTGCGCACCGCCTGGCGGATGCACTCGCGATTGGGCACGGGCAGCATGCCGGGCATGGCCGCGTCGACCAGGCTCACCTGGCTGTTGGGCTCCGCGCCGAACGCGGTGGCCGCGCCAGAGAACAGCTTGGCCTCGGAGACGACCTGTGCATGGACTTCGAGGCCGATCACGACCTCCCAGTCGCCGGTCGCGCCCTGGATGCGGTATGTCGTTTCGCTCATCGTCTCACTCACTCGTCACTAATTCGGGTTCGTGGATTTCGCCCAGCGGCGCGCGCACGCTCGCGCCCGCAGGCACATCCCTGATCACTACTGCATTGGCGCCGATGCGGGCATGATCGCCGATCGTCACGCCGCCCAATATCTTCGCTCCGGCCCCGATGTCGACATGGCCGCCGATCACGGGCGCCTTGCCCTTCATCATCCCGATCGTCACCTGCTGGAGGATCAGGCAATTCGGCCCGATCAGCGTCTTGGGATGAATGACGATCCCGTTGGGATGCGGCATCATGAGGCCACCGCCGATCTGCGTCATAATGGGGATATCGGTCCCCGTCACCACAGACCACCAGCTATGGCGCCAGATCGCCAGCCGGCGCGCGACGGCCGCGATGGGCCCACGCCGATGACGCCAACGCTGATAGGAACGGATCGAGCCGATCAGCGCCTGGGGCGGCGCCCAGAAGGCGGGCCGTATTTCCCGGCTCCAGTCCGGCACTTCTGCCGAGATGGTATTCCGCCGCTTCGGCGAGCTCGTCACCACCATTTCTGCGGCCGCGCGGTGAAGCCCGCCCGCTGCTCGATGGCCAGACCGGCGTTCAGCACAGCCTGCTCATCGAATGCCGGGCCGATGATCTGCAGCCCGAGCGGCAGCCCGTCCTTGCTGAGCCCGCCGGGCACGGACATGGCCGGCAGACCGGCCAGCGAGGCGGGCACGGCGAACACGTCGTTGAGATACATGGCGAGCGGATCGTCGATATTCTCGCCAAGGCCGAAGGCAGCGCTGGGCGCCGTCGGCGCGAGGATCACGTCGCAGCTCTCGAAAGCCCTGGCGAAATCGCGCGCGATCAGCGTGCGGACTTTCTGCGCCTGCGTGTAATAAGCGTCGTAGAAGCCAGCCGAGAGCACATAGGTGCCGATGATGATCCGGCGCTTGACCTCGGGACCGAAGCCGGCGGCGCGGGTCGCGGCATACATGTCCTGCAGGTTCGCGCCCTCGGGCAGCTCGCGCAGGCCATAGCGCACGCCATCATAGCGGGCGAGGTTCGACGAGGCTTCTGCCGGGGCGATGATGTAATAGGCCGGCAGCGCATATTTGCTGTGCGGCAGCGACACCTCGACCACCTCGGCGCCCGCATCCTTGAGCCATGCGATGCCGTCGTCCCAAACGCGGGCGACGTCCGCATCCAGGCCCTCGACGCGATATTCCTTAGGGATGCCGACCTTCTTTCCGCGAAGATCGGTGGAAAGCCCCGCTTCCCACTTCGGCACCGGCAGTTCGAGCGAGGTCGAATCCTTCGGATCGAAGCCCGCCATATTCTCCAGCATGATCGCGCAGTCGCGCACGTCATGCGCCATCGGTCCCGCCTGATCGAGCGAGCTGGCGAAGGCGATGATGCCCCAGCGCGAGCAGCGGCCATAAGTCGGCTTGATGCCGGAAATGCCGGTGAAGGCGGCAGGCTGGCGGATCGAGCCGCCAGTGTCCGTGCCGGTCGCAGCGGGACAGAGGCGTGCGGCGATCGCCGCCGAGCTACCGCCCGAGGAGCCACCCGGCGCCAGCGGGGCATTGCCGCCATCATTGCGCCGCCAGGGCGAGATCACATTGCCGAAATAGCTGGTCTCGTTGGACGAGCCCATGGCGAACTGATCGAGATTGAGCTTGCCGAGCATGCCGGCGCCCGCATCCCACAGCTTCTGCGAGACCGTGGATTCGTAGGTCGGCGTGAAGCCTTCGAGCATGTGGCTGGCGGCGGTGGTCTGGACGCCCTGCGTGCAGAACAGGTCCTTCATGCCGATCGGCACGCCGGACAGCGGCTTGAGCGCACCGGCCGCGCGGTCCTTGTCCGCCTGATCGGCCGCGGCGAGCGCGTGGTCCGGCGTCGCGACGATGAAGGCATTGAGAGCCTCCGCCGCGGCGACGTTCGCATTGAAGGCCTCGGCGACTTCGCGCGCGGAGAAATCGCCGGCGCGGAAACCGTCGCGGATCTGGGCGACAGTGAGATCGGTCAGTTCGGCCATTATTCGATCACCTTCGGAACGGCGAAGAAGCCGTGCTCGGCCTGGGGGGCATTGGCGAGCACCTTGTCACGGACATTGCCGTCCGTCACCGCGTCCTCGCGCAGGCGCAGCTTGTTGGGAATGACGGCGGTCATCGGCTCCACGCCGGGCACGTCCACCTCGCCAAGCTGCTCGACCCAGTCGAGAATGCCGTTGAGTTCGGGGACCAGCGCCTCGGCCTCGCTGTCGGTGACGGCGAGCCGCGCCAGGCTGGCGACTTTCTTTACGGTGGTCAGGTCTACGCTCATGGCCGGCGCGCTAGCACCGCCCCGCGCGCGCATCAAGGCACAGCGGCGTCCTGCGGCGGGATCGCGTTGCCGACCGGCTTGCCGTCGATGAACAATTGCCGCTGCTCGACCGGGCGCATCTCCACCCTTCCCGCCCGGATCGCCGCGACCTGCGCCGCGATCTCGGCCTCGCGATCGAGGCTGATGCTGTCCTGCGACCAGCCTCCCTTGGGATCGCGCAGGACGAGGCGAATATTGGGGCGGCAACGATCGCAACCGCGCTGCGGGGCGGCAATGATGAGCAGATAATCCTGTCCGGGAACATAGCGCACCGTGCAGGCCGCGCTGATCTCCGCATTGCAGGCATCGAAGCGGACGAGGCGCGCGCGCAGGGCATCATCGAGCGGGAATGGCGCCGGCAGCATGGTCAGGCGCTTTTCCAGCGCCGCCCCGCCCTGCGCCGCAACGGCATTGGGCGCGTCCTCCCAGCGATTGGGCAGGCGGCGGACGGCGGCAGCGTAGCGCCGGATCGGGGGGCCCGGGGCCCCCCCCCGCCAGCCGGTCAATCGCCTCCCGCCCTGGAGGGCCGAAATCGAACCACAGCGCCTTGTAATCGAAATTCTCCGGCGAGACCTGACCGCCTGCGAGCCGGGCAAGCTGTTGCGCGGTGGCGATCCGCTCGAAACCGAGGAGCGGCGTGGAGAGCAGGAGCGCGATCGCCGCGAGCAGGAAGACCAGATGCAGGTTGCTCCGCCGCAGCCGCGCGAACCAGCCGCGTGCGCCGAGAATCGCGACCGCATAGGCAATGGCGACGATGCTCGCGACGATGACGAACGTCAGCGCCCAGAGCCGCTCGGGCGTGAGGCCATACTGCTGGATGCGCAAGCCCAGGGAGAAAACGGCAATGCCCACCATCGGCAGCAGGAACAGGCCAAGCGCCGCCGCGCTGGAGCTCAGCACGATCGAGCGCGACTCGTCCTCGCTCCGGTCGCTCACGACGGCATTGGCGAGGAACAGGGCAAGCGCGGCGCCGAGGAGCATGATCGGCGTGGTGCTACCCGTCTCCCAAAGTGGTGCCAGCCCCGTGAACGGCAAGGCGGCGAGGAAAACGAAGATGCCGACCGCCACAACAGGCGCGAGCACCCGCAGCACCAGCATCGCCACGCGCTGGAGCGTGAGCATGATCGCTCTGCGATCGCTCAGCAGCCCGAGCCCCGCGCCCAGCGCGACACCGACCAGCAACGCGCGAAACCATGACTGGCGCAGCGCCTCGCGCAGGAAATCCAGCTTCACCAGCCAGAACATCTCCGCCATCAGATAGGCGATGCCAATGGCGAGACCGGTGAACAGGCCGGCAAGGCCAAGCTGGATCGCATTGGTCCAGAGATGGCCATGCACCTCGGGATAGCGGATTTGCTCCCGCCTCCAGTCACGCAGGCCCGAGCGCGACCAGCTTTCCGGCCAGCCCGTCCAGCCGTCCTGCGCGGACTGGAACAGGGTGAGCAGCAGCAACGAGCACAGCACGCCGCAGAACAGGTGCCAGCCATCTGCGCCGCCAAAATCCTCCGGCATCCCATTCCACAGAAACACGCCGCCGGACACGAGAGCGCAGAGCAAGGCGATGAGCATGGCGGAAATCAGCCGCCCGCGCTGCCATGCTAGGGCGAAGGATAGCCCGCCGACGCCGAGAAACACGATCGCGCTCGAGACAAGCCGGCGGTTCCAGTCGCTGTCTCCGCGCGGCAACACGCTCAGATGATGCATGGTGAGCGCGAGCAGTCCGCCCAGGACGGCCAGCACCCATGTGCGCAGCGGCCAGATCGTCTCCGTCCCCTCCGGATTGCTTGCCATGGCTCCCTCCCGCTCTCGTGACGGCAAGCCTATCATGATCGGCAGGCGTGGCAAGGCGAGGCCGCCCCCAGCGGAGCCAAAGAAGCCCCGGCCATTGCCTCCCTCGCCCCGAGCGGGCATGAGCGCTCGGCCCCCTTCGCAGGAGTCGTGCCCGCCTTGGCCCGGAAATTTCTCTATGTCGTTGCCTTCTTCACGGTCCTGGCGGTTCTCGGAATGATCGCCTTCTCCTTCTTCGGGTCGCGACTGATGCGGAGTGCGCTGGTGCCGCATGTCGGCTTCTCCGAGCCCGCGCCGCTGCCCGCCGGTTTCTACGGCCGCCCCGAAGGCTGGATCAGCCGGCCGGACGGACGACGGAGCGATCCGGCCCGCTGGCAGCCCTCCTCGCTGAAGGCACCGGCGACGCAGGGCGAGGCGGCGATCTTCTTCATCCACCCGACCAGCTCGTTCGACACGATGCACTGGAACGCCGCCGTCACGGACATCGCCGCCGCGCAGCAGGCGGAGCGGTTCGTCCGGTTGCAGGCGAGCGCCTTCGCGCCGTCGGGGCGGATCTGGGTGCCACGCTATCGCCAGGCAGTGTTCGGCGCTTTCCTGACGGAGAAGGCCGACGCCGGGCTCGCGCTGGAGCGCGCCTATGCGGACGTGAAGAGCGCCTATCGCGCCTTCATCGCCGCCAATCCCGAGGGGCCGGTCATCCTTGCGGCGCACAGCCAGGGAAGCAAGCACCTGCTTCGCCTGCTGATCGAGGAGCGGGTGGCGGCGCTGCTCGCGGGCCGGCTCGTCGCAGTCTACGCAGCGGGTTGGCCCGTCTCCGTCGAGCATGATCTGCCCGCGCTCGGCCTTCGCGGCTGCACGAGCGCCGACCAGACCGGCTGCCTGTTGAGCTGGCAGAGCTTTGCCGAACCTGCGGATACCTCCTCGGTCGAGACGGCGTTCGAAAAGGAGCGCGGCTTCGACGGAGCCTCGCGCAAGGGATCGACCATGCTCTGCACCAATCCACTGAACGGCGGCGCCGCTCCCGACGCGCCGGCCAGCGCGAATGCCGGTATGCTGATGGGCGACGGCAATGCGGCAACCACCACCCTCGTGACGCCGGGGGGCGTGGGCGCGCGCTGTGGTGGCCGGGGCATCCTGATGCTCGACAGCGCCCCCAAGCTCGGCACCTATGTGCTGCCGGGCAACAATTATCACGTCTACGATTATCAGCTGTTCTGGTCCAACATCCGCGCCGACGCGCTGCATCGCCTCCGGACATGGCAGACAGCGCGCTGATCACGCCCGACAAGGCGGCCTTCGCCGCAGCGCTGCCCCATGGCGGGCGGCTACTCGGGCTCGACCTCGGCACGCAGACGATCGGCCTCGCGCTGTGCGACGCAGGCTGGAGCATCGCCAGTCCCGCCCACACCCACAAGCGCGGCAAATTCGGCAAGGACAAGGATGCGCTGGCCGAGTTTATCGCGAAGCAATCGGTCAAGGGCCTCGTGCTCGGCCTGCCGCTCAACATGGACGGCAGCGAGAGCCCGCGCAGCCAGGCGGCCCGCGCTTTTGCCCGCAACATCGCGGTGCTCGGCCTGCCCATCCTCCTGTGGGACGAGCGCTGGTCGACCGTCGCCGCCGAGCGGGCGATGATCGCGCAGGACATGAGCCGGGCCAAGCGCGCGGAGAAGATCGACGCCCATGCCGCAGCGCTGATCCTGCAAGCGGCCATTGACGGGCTGGCAATGCTTTGACGGCCGCCTTCTGGTTCGCGCTCGCCGCGATCAACCTGGCTGCCTTCGCCGCCTTCGGCATCGACAAGCGCCGCGCACGGCTGGGCAAACGGCGACTCCGCGAACGCACTCTGCTGGGCCTTGCCGCGCTGGGCGGGATGGCGGGCGCCTATCTCGGCCGATGGCGTTTCCGGCACAAGACACGGAAGGTAAGCTTTTCCGCTGTTCTGCATCTCATCGCCGCGGGTCAGCTGGCCATTCTCGGCTGGATGTTCATCCGTCCTTGAGTCTTCGCCCGCGCGCCTCTAACGGAGGGCTTTAATGACATCGACCCCCTCCCCCGCGACCGGCCTCGTAGGCCGGGCAAACTTTCCGCACCGGCATCTGCTCGGTATCGCCAATCTGGCGCCCCACGAAATCCGCTTCCTGCTCGACGAAGCCGAGCAATGGGCGACGCTCAACCGCACCGCGACGCGCAAGCATGACGACCGGCTCGCTGGCCTTACGCAGATGAATGCCTTCTTCGAGGCGAGCACGCGCACGCTCCTCTCCTTCGAGGTCGCGGGCAAAAGGCTGGGCGCGGACGTGGTGAACATGCACGCCACCCAATCCAGCGTGAAGAAGGGCGAGACGCTGATCGACACGGCGGTGACGCTCAATTCCATGCGCGCCGACGTGATCGTCATCCGCCACATGAGTTCGGGCGCGGTTCAACTTATCGCCGACAAGGTGGACTGCCCGGTGCTCAACGCAGGTGACGGGCGCCACGAGCATCCCACGCAGGCGCTGCTCGATGCGCTCACCATCCGTCGCCGCAAGGGCGGGTTCGAGGGATTGATCGTGACGATCTGCGGCGACATCCTGCACAGCCGCGTCGCGCGCTCCAACATGCTGTGCCTGACCGCGCTCGGTGCGCAGGTGCGCGTCTGCGCCCCGCCTACGCTGATGCCGCCCGCCGTGGAACGCTACCGCGTGACGCCCTATAGCGATTTCAACGCGGCGCTGGAGGGCGCGGACGTGGTCATGATGCTGCGCCTGCAGAACGAGCGCATGGACGGCGGCTTCATCCCCTCCGCGCGCGAGTTCCACATGCTCTACGGCCTCACGCCCGAGCGCCTGAAACGCGCCAAGGAGGATGCGATCATCATGCACCCCGGCCCCATGAACCGGGGCGTCGAGATCACCAGCGGCGTGGCCGACCATGCCGAGCGCTCCGCAATCACCGAACAGGTCGAGATGGGAGTCGCCGTGCGCATGGCCTGCCTCGATGTGCTGACGCGCCGCGACCGGGGAGTCCCGGCATGGGCCTGACCGCAATCGTCAACGGGCGCGTCTGCAATCCGGAAAGCGCCACGCTCACCGAAGGCACCGTGCTCGTCCATGGCGACACGATCGAGGCGGTCGGCCAGGTCGATTTCCCCGAGGACGCGCGGATCGTGGACGCGGGCGGCATGTTGGTCGCACCGGGTATCATCGATCTGGGCGTGTTCAAGACGGACAAGCCGGCCTTCCATTTCGCGGGCATCACGCGCGCGGCGCTGATGCCGGATCAGTCACCGGTGCTCGATGATCCCGGCCTCGTCCAGCACGCCGCGCGCGCGGGCAAGCCCGATTTCTGGGTGCATCCGCTTGGCGCCGCGACGCGCGGGCTGGAAGGCCGCGAACTGGCCGAGATGGCACTCATGAAGGCCGCCGGCGCCCGCGCCATCGCCACGGGGCGCGAGTGGATCGCCGATTCAGGCGTGATGCTGCGGGTGCTGCGCTATGCGAGCGCGCTCGATCTGACCGTTGTCACCCATGGCGAGGATGGCGGGCTGGCGGGCAATGCGGTGGCGACCGACGGCGAGACCGCCTCGCGTCTCGGCCTCCCCAGCGCACCCGCTTGCGCCGAGGCGATCGCCATCGCGCGCGACATTGCTCTTGCCCGCGAGACCGGCGCGCGGCTTCACATCAGACTGGTCACGACGGCGGCGGGCTTCGATCTCGTGCGCGCTGCCAAGGCGCA
>Ga0066256_1004676_pt1 | contig 11988 bp, 6 predicted proteins | sample ThiBio_1000_biof_FD_87107 | JGI IMG/M metagenome (GOLD analysis project Ga0066256, IMG submission 87107) | Wastewater bioreactor microbial communities from Cape Town, South Africa - Thiocy_expt_1000_biof (version 2) | ecosystem: Engineered > Bioreactor > Thiocyanate-remediating >...
GAGCTGCGACGCCGCACCGCATGGTTGACGCTCGGTGTGGACGTCAATAGAGGCTGCACAATCTATCGATTCGTCGCCTCCTTCTTGAGTTGTGGCTCGCCCGTCCTACTCCTCTTCCTGTACCGGTACCGTCGCTGTGCGTCGTCTGCAGTTGGCGGTAGGTAGGTGGTGGGTATGAAACGCTGCGGGTGACCTCCCTCCGCCTTCACTCCAGTACAAGCAGCAGTACCGCCACCACCACCACACCCAGTTGTAGCACTACCAGAAGCGGTGCCAGCCAAGCCCAACGACAGCCACACCTGTACTCCCAGGTCTTACTACCAGGTCTACCAGTAGGAGTCGTGACGCGGAGGCCAACGACAGCTACCTCCCAGCTAGTGTATTGCTATCAACCAGGTCCAAATGACCGCAGCCACGCCTACGCCAGTACTACCAGTATCAGTCAGTTGTAGGGGTGTGGCCAATGCCGCCCAATGTCAGCCACCGCCGCTGCCGTGCTCGCGTATATGTGAGTGGGCGTTGAGAGACTGCGGACTCCACTGCACCATAAGATACCACGGTCGGCAAATGCGCTACCACACCCTATCACACCTCACCTAGGTCATTACTCACAAGTACTCGGTCACAGCTGCGTATCGCACCCACTTTTACGGTGTGTGAGCGGCGGCGTGCTTGACGGCCATGGTACCAAAGTCGCCTCTTCTCGTGCCCGTTGGCGTATCCGCCCGTTCTGCGTCCGCGTCTGCATGCGGGCAAGTGGGCCTTTGCACCAAAAATTGACGCCAAAGTCACCACAAGGGCGGTACCTCCCGTGCCCCACCCACAATCACCATCACGTCACCCGTGCAGCCCGCATGGAGCTATTCTCCAAGGTCCAGTGTGTGACGGTGAAATTGCGCCGCGAATAATGTTGCCGTATCTTGTCGAAACCGGCACCTGTGACCTGGCCGCTGTGATGCCACCACCACGGTGCTGGGGCTGCTGGTGGTGGTGGTATCGGGGGTGGTAATGATGACATGATGGGAGTTGGACGACGTGGCGTGGGAAGGCAGAGCGTGCAGTTGTTGTGGGCGTGATGGTCAGAGGTGGTTGTAGTTACCCGTGACGTTCGTCAATATCGATAAGCATAATAACTGATAGCACCGACGCGGCCGGTGTCACCAGTCACTCCAGTGGGTACTAAGTTAGTAGCTGACACCATACCTGCACCTGCTTGCGGCTGGTCGCAGCAGTAGTGGTCCCATCAGTGACTTTCATACTAGCTGGTACCAGCGGTTTGGAGGCGGCTCGGAGCTGGAGAGGTTGCCGTGGTGACAGCAAGCAGCAGCATCGCCAGCAGCAGCAGTGGTTGTGACTGGACGTCGTCGTGCCCCCCCACCCCCCCCCCCACCCCAACCATGGCCGCTGCATCATCATCAAAGTCGTGGAACCGCGCCACCTGCCCGGGCGTGTGCACGCCGGGGCCGGAGGGCTTCCGCGTGCCGTTTGCGGGGCGCATGTTCCTGGCGGCCATGACGGTGGAGACGGCGTTCATGCTGGCGGTGAGCGCCACGCTGCTGGCGCTGCACGACCCCGTGCTGCCCACCGGCCAGATCTACGCGCTGCTGGGCGGGTTTTGTACGCTGGCGCAGCTGTACTTTGCGTACGACGCGGTGTTCAGCGAGAACGCGTTCCAGTACGTGTCCTGCCACCTCACCTCCCTCCTGTTCACCTTCTTTGTCATCTGGCAGGTGTTCCGCAACCCCACGTCGCTGGGGCCGGCGTGGGAGGTGGCGCGGTATGAGGTGATGGGCATCAAGCTGGGGTTCCAGGTGGCGTACGCGGTGGCGGCGAAGCCGGTGTGGGACTCGTTTGGCTACTTCAAGTGGAAGATGGCGGGCGCCTCCATCACCATCGGCGCCATGTACGCGCGCTACCGCGTCTTCCTGTCCCTCATCAAGTACGACCTCTTCTCCGCCATGGTCCTCTTCCTGCTCGTCAAGGTGTACCTCATTGAGGTGGCGGACCCCGACTTTTACATTGGCATCATCTCCCTCGCCGCCTCCATCGCCTTCATGGTGGTGGGCTGGTTTGCCATCACGCACGAGCGCCGCCCCCTCCTGTTCCTCTTCTACACGCTTGCCACCCTGCAGCCCGCCTACATCATCTACAAGGCGTGGTCGCTGTATGAGCACCCCGACCTCATCCCCGCCAACGTCACCGTGCCGCAATTCATCGTGCTCGCCTCCCTCACCATGGTCGTCCGCCTTGCCACCCTCGTCTCCGCCGTCCGCTGCTCATACGACTTTGGCCAAGGCCTGCGCGAGCTCGTGTTTGAGGGCAAGCGCGCTGCCAAGTCGCGCGTCACGCGCCGCCGCGACGACTCGCGCACTGAGGCCTTCCTCGCCGCCGACGGCGCGCATGCCTCCGTCAACCCCGGCGGCGCCGTCGTGGTGTCCATGCCGCCCGCCGTCTTTGGCGCGCCGTCCCTCGTGCAGCCGCCCAAGTACTGAGGCGCCTGTCCCTACATGTAGCACACCTGATACTTTTTATTATTCGCGTAGATTGTGTACTGCTGTTACTTTGCTGCCTGGCGCCCGTTCCTCGTGCGCGTCGACGCCTCCGCGTCCATTTTGTACATTGTTGTGCCCTCCCCTCCCCCTTCTCTCCCCGCGCCTTGATCTGCGCCGCGCGATTGCGGCCGTACTCAGTGTACTGCCAGCGCGCGCGCTTTGAACCACAGCTGCTCTACAACGAAGGTGTAGCGGCGCTAACTGTGCCAGCAGCGCATGATGCGTAGCTGGCGCATCCTTCTGCGCATCCTTCTTTAGAACCTTCAGAAGCATGCTGTAGACCATACCATGAAAAAATGTACACGCAGCGCTGCGTGCAATATTTTGCGCGCAATAAGCTTAAATGTTTATTGATAGTCGAACGGTGCAGTTTTTATGCTGTCGTAAACAATTTTCGATTTATTATCATCACTGTATCTTTCCTCTTCATCATGGCCGCCGCCGCAGCAAGTTCCTCAGCGCCTTCCGCTGCTGCTGCTGCTGCCGCTCCCAGTACCTCCTCGACGGGCGCGGCGGGGACGGCGCCGGCGGTCGCGGCAGCGGAGGCTGCAGCAGCCGCCGCGACAACTGCCGCGGCGGCAGGCGCGGTGATGATGTCGCAGGTGGCGGAGGACACCATCTGCGCCGTGTCGCTGCTGGACACGCTGGCGCTCCTGAAGCTGGCGGAGCTGGATGCTGCCACCATGCCGGGCCTCATTGCGCAGCTGCTGGTGGACGGCGGCGCGGCGGCGGTAAAGCGGGCGCTGGTGCGGCACGGCGTTGTGGTGGCGCCTCGCGCGGCGAACACATGGCAGTTTGTGCGCACCGCCACGGGCGCGGCGCTGGCAGTCGACGAGCTGGCGGCGCTGGCGGATGAGGTGTCGCACGACATGGAGCCCACCCTGTTGGAGCGCGCCGCCCCCGCCGCGGGTGACGATGGTGCCATTGGCACGTCGCTGACGGAGCCGCCGCCGTCACGCGGCGTGGCACGGGACTACGCCGCCATCATCCCCACACGCCACGGCGCCACGGGCATCCATGTGGACATCATGGGGCTGGCGCAGAGCATGTTCCGCCGTGCCACCGCCGTGCTGCGCGCCGCGCAGGATGCAGGCGCGCTCCCGCCGCCCGACGTGATGAGCCTGGACCTGCTGGATGACACCCGCGTGGTGCACATCGCGTGCGACAGCGGCGAGGAGTTCATGGTGCAGTTTGAGATCTCGTTCGTGGCGGACGGCGCCGCCAAGGAGATTGGCATACCCAATGTGTACAACATGGCGGCGGCGCACATCCACTACATGGCGCAGGACCCCGAGTCGTACCACCACCGCACCTTCGGCCGCGCCCTCGTCGCGTTTGTGTGTGACGCCGTCATCGTGCCGCCGCACGAGATTGTGCACCTGCTGCAGTCCGCCGCTGGCCAGACGGACAGCAGCCGCGGCAGCTGGCAGGCGGAACATGACGCGTCGCGCGTGGAGCTGCCAATCTTTGGCGCCGCAATGTCCCTGCCGCTGGCGACAGCAGCTCCCCTGCCACCGTGGCTGTATGCTGCCTGCCTGCTGAACCTTGCCAACGGGCAGGTGAAGATGCGCGCACGCATCGCGGCCGCCGACGACGCCGCCGCTTCTGCCGACGCTGCTGCTGCGCCCCGCCGCTCGCTGATGGATGCCTTTGTGGAGTGGCACAATGCGTTTGGCCTGGCGTCGCCGGACGCAGCAGTGAGCGCTGCTGGCGGCCAGTACGTGGAGGACGTGTTCAAGTCCATGAACAGTGTCATGGGCGTCATCACACTGTGGCACGCGGACACCGCCGCCGGCACCCTGGATGCCTCCATCCCCGCCGCGCTTGCGTCACCGTGGGCCATCGGCGCCACGCACAAGCTGCTGCGCGTCATGTTTGCACCGCGGTGCCACGGCCCCGATGTGTGGTCGTCAGCTAACAAGGACGCCGTCCTCGCGGCGGCCGCAGCGTCGCACATCCCGCTTGCCTTGCCGCCCGACGAGGTGCGCGTCTTGCTGTATGCGCCGCCGCCGGCAGCACTGCACGGCGCCGTGGCGGCCGCGCTGGCGTAGCACTTTTCACTTGCTTCAACATTTGAACAACCTACCGTGGTGGTGGCGGCGCAGACGGTGACGAGGAAGGTGCGCGACGCGCAGCAGCGGTTGCTGCACCGGCGCGGGCGCGGGCACGTGCACGTTGCGCCGCCCAGTTCTTGTGCCATGCATCCAGTGCCGTTGCGGCAGCGGCGCCCGCTGCAGACAGCGGTGCCGACGCCGCGTCGGTTGCCGGACCACTTGCGGCTGCTGACGCCGCCGGTGACGATGACGACAACGGTGCGGCGGCAGCAGCAGTAGCAGCAGCGCGCGGCGGCACAAGCGTGCCAGCGTAGTATGCGGCGCGCGCATCTGCAGCCTTGCCAGCGTCGTCAGCACTACTGGCGGTGTCACCACCACCACCGCCAGCGCCAGCAGCCCAGCCGCCCGCAGCGCCAAACGCGGTGCCGCGGCGCGGCGTGGAGGAGGTTGCCGTCCCGCCCTCACTGGCACCCACATCCGTGAACCAGCCCATCAGCACCTCGCTCGGCACCAGCAGATGGCGTGCCTCCCGGCGCAGCCCCCAGCTGCGAGCGTCCAGCGGCGGCACCTGCGACTGCAGCACGGAGCGGCAGGCGGCGCGGTCGTGCGCCGTGTGGTACACGCGCAGCGTGGTGGGCGGCGGCAGGCGGCCGGCGGCGACGGCTGCGCGCAGCGCACGCAGGCCATCAAACAGCACGGTGGACAGCGCGCCGGCTGGCAGGCCACACACATTGAAAATACCGCGGTGCGCCGCTGCGTCAACGGCACGCAGGTGCCCCGCTGCCTGTGCTGCACGCAGTGCTCGCATCACGCCCGCCGCGTTGCGCGCCGCGCCGTGCGCGCCCATCACAGCCAGGTACGCCGACGGCGGCAGGGGCGCACCGCCGGCCGCCGGTGGCTCCAGCGACCGCTCTGCAGCTGCCACGTCCCCAAGCGTCAGCAGCGCATCCACGCAGGCGGCACGCGCACTGGGCGGCAGGGTGTGACCCAGCGCGGTCGCGTGCTCTGCTACGCGCAGCGCGCGCGCGGGCTGGCCAGCACGAACGGCACCACGAATGAATGCGCCGTACGCTGCCGCGCGAGGCAGCAGCTCGGTGGGCGCTGCCGTGCCGGCGGTGCGTTGCAACTCGGCGCACGCATCTGCAAGGGCGTCAAGGTGGTTGGCAGCGGTGGTGAGCCGGCCGGCATCCGCAGCCAGGCTAACGAGCGGCACAGTGGTGCGGTGCAGCACATCAACCACCTCGCCGGCCGCCGCGCCGGCACCCAGCAGCGCGCGAGCAACGGCAGGAGGCGGCGGCGGGGCGGCTGTCAGTGCCGCCACACCCTCCAGCAGCGTCCGCCACTGTGCATCGTCAAATGCCAGCACCGGCGGCGGCTGCAACACGGCGGCCTGCCCGCTGATGGGCGGCGGCGCCAGCTGGTACGGCGACAACAGCACGGCGGGCATTACATCTGGTGCGGCAGTTGCTGCGTCCGCCTCCCGGGACGACGCCTCACGCGAATGCGGCGGCGGCGGTGGCGCAACGCCCATCAACTTCCGGCTGTCTAGTTGCCCGCTGCCGCCCAGCCGTGCGCGCGCTGCGCCAACATCCTCCGCGCGGCGGCGCGCCGCTTGCAGCACGGCGGCAGTGGAGGGCGTGAACGACCCCTTGGACGCCGCCACGGCACGCACCACGCGCGCCACCGCAATGGCGGAGCCGCTGCGCACCGCCAGCGCCAGCGCGGCATCGTGCACTAGTGGGGACGGCGCCACCGCCGCCGCCGCCGCGTGCGCTGCCACAATGGAGTCCACCGCCGCCGCCTCGATCACAGCCACGTCGTCTGTCACCTCCACGTCAGCCGCCTCGCCCTCTGCCGCCTCCGCCGCGTCACCGGCGGCGTCACCAGCAGGTGCAAGGCGTGGCGTAGCAGCAGCCGCGGCGGTGCGCTGCCGCTGTGCCGCGTTTGCTGCCGCCGCAGCGTGGCGGCGCATGACTTCGGTGAGTCGCACGCCACCCGGCAGTACTACCTCGCCAGCTGGCACCGTGAGCGCGGAGCGCAGCGCCGCTGCATTGCTGCCGGAGGGGTGGCTTGCCAGCGTGAACGCCGTGGTGTCAGCATACCGCGCAAACCCGCCAAGCGCGGTGGCTGCCACTGTTGCAACCGCGTGGCTGGCTGCGGCAGGCACGCTGCCGGCGGCGGCCGCCCACTCTGCTAGCGCGTCAAGGACGACAGCGGCACGGTGTGAGTCGCCTGCGGCAGCTGCTCCCCGCGCCGCTGCGTCAAATGCCGCCACCTCCCACACCATTGCCACATCGTCGGCACGTGCACTGCCCCCAGCGCGCCGCCATGCCAGCAGGCGCCGCAGCGCTACCAGCGCGCCACGTGCATCTCCCCGTTCCGCCTGCGCTGCTGCTGTGAGTGCATACGCACGCGCCGCCAGGCTAGCGTCCACGCTGGCGGGTATGTCGCCCACATCCACTACCCGCCTCGAGGCGGCGTCCAGCGCCGCAATGGCAACCTGCAGCGCGTCGCCACTCTGGGGTGCACTGGCGCCTCCCCAACGCACAAGCGCGGCGCCGGCAGCCGCCTCCGCCTGCCCCAGCAACGACGTCACGTACGCGGCGGCATCCACCGCGGCAGCCTCCGACGCGGGTGCCGTTGCTACCGCACGTGCTGCCGCATGCGCCGCCGCCTCTTCCACCGCCCCGCGCGGCCGCAGCCCTCCCGCCATCGCCGCCAGGATGCCGTCAGGGAAGCGTGGCGCTGCCTCTGCCGCCGCCTTATTCACGCGAGCGGCACTGCTGCTGGGATTACTGCCTGCCCATGCGCTCTGCAGCTCCACCCATGTGGCCACATTGGCACTGGCGTCACTTGTTGCTGGTGTGGCGGCGGCGGGGGCTACTGTTGTTGTGGCGGCGGCGCCTGATTGGGTCGCTGTCGACAAGGCGGCGGCACGCAGCGCGGGGGTCGCCAGGACGGCGACGGCGCGGCAGGCGGCAGCGGGAATGGCGACTCGGCTGACTAGTGCCGGGCGGCAGCCGGCACAGCGCAGCGCGGCTGCAGCTGCCGCTGCCGCTACCGGCGGCAGGGTGCGACCGACGGACAGCATGTTAGTTGTGTGGTGGTGGTGGTTGTGTTGGTGGCGATGGTAGTGGTGGTGGTGGTGGTGGTGGTACTAGTCCACATGAGCAGCGGCAGCGGCAGCAGCGGCAGTGGCTTGGACTCTGGAGCAGCAGCAGCAGCTAGGACCAAGCCGTGGCAGCAGCAGTAGCAGCTAGGACCAAGCCGTGGCAGCAGCAGCAGCAGCAGTAGCGAGTGGTAGGAAGGGGAGGTTACGGCGTGACGCTAGGAAGCAAAAATTAAAATACAAGAGTGTGGTAAACACACAACGACACGGCGGCTACCCCCACTAAATCGCCAACGCGCTACACAGTGCTGGTGTCAGTCCTCTCCAATAGTGGCTGGTTAAAAATGCCATTTTTGTGGTGTTTTGACCCCCTTTCTCGTGGTGTTTCATTTTTTCCATCGGTTTCAACGCGACTACGTAATTGCAAAAATGAAGCCCACGCGCCGCGAATTGGCGCGCCGCGCCCTCGGAGTAAACTCATTGTTAGTTCAACTTGGTTGTAGGACGCGCTGCGCGTGTTATCTGTGAAAATTCTTGAACTTAACTAACTGTTACACTGTTACAGATTACAGGTTACTGTTCATTCAAAAACTTCAACTTCAACATCGCGCTGCGCGCTGTGCATCATGGCATCATGCGCAACTGTAACAACGTCAAGTCGTCGTAATCCTCAACGTGGCATATATCGGTAATCGCCGTGGCGCCCTCACCGCAGCCCCCGCGTGCGCGCGGCAGCGACGCCAACACTGGCACCCATGGCAAGCGGCGTGAAGGCAAGAGGGGTGGGCGCAGCGCGTGCGTCACGCAGCCCTGCGCCAGCAGCGGCGGCAGCGGCGGCGGCAGCCACAGAGGCAGCGGCGCCAGCTGCGGCGGCGGCGGCAGCAGCAGCGGCAGCGGCACCAGTAGATAACGGCACCACAGGCGCTGTCGCTGCCATGGATGCGGCTGGTGGTGCCGCCGGCACAGGCGGCGTTGGAAGACGAGACGGCGTCGGCGGGGATGGCGTACCGCCACCCACCGCCACTGGCCAACCACCCAGCGCTCCGTAGAGCGTCCCAAAGAGCGCTGGCCGTGACATTGACGCAGGCGGCGGCACCGGCGGAAGCACAGGACCAGCAGCACCACTACCCATTGAAACCATGCCGGCACTGCCGGCAACGACACCCCGCTGCCGCATCAGCGCCTCGCGTGACATGCCATGCGCGTCCCGCAAGGTCGGAAGGGCCGGCGCCGCCGTCGTCATGCCATCCATACCACCTGCTGCGGTGGGGTGCACCAGCAGGGCCCCATCAGGCGACACAGACACTGCCAGCACCGGCACCGGCGCTGGCACGCTGGTACTGGGCGGCGGCGGTACGTCATCCACGTCACGCCGCAGGCTGCGCGCCACCGGCGTGCTGTTTGCCAGCGAGACGGGCGCGCGCGGGTAACCAAACATGGTGGGCGCACCAAATGTGGTGGTGGCGGCGGCGGCGCCAACCTCACCCGCGGTGGGCTTGGATCGTGGCGCCAGCACCGCGCGGTGTGCGCTTGCCGACGTGACGGCGGACGGCGGGGCCGCTGTTTCCCCGTCGCTGCCCACGCGTGGTGGATGCTGCGGTGACACGGCCGCGCTGCCAGGCCGCGCCGCCGACGGCATGCGTGGCGGAAGCGAATGCAGGCCTGTAGCAGCGACCGCCGCCGGTGTAGCAGCAGGCGTAGCAATCCTGCCGGTGGCTGACGGTGCCGCGGCTGCCGGCGCCGCGGGTGAGGGCGCAAAGGGTGCGGCACCACGGGATGACAGCACCACCTGCGAGCCGTTGCCAACGGGCACAAGTACCGTCACGCCCGAGCTGCTGCTGCCGCCAGTTGCGTCCGTAGCGCCGCCCGTGGTGAGCAGCGTGGATGGGCCGCCGTGGGGTGGCGACAGCGACACCGAGGTGCCGGGTGGCAGCGTGACAGAGAACGCGGGTGTAGCAGCAACCGGGCGCACCGTGGCGCCGCCGGTGCGTGGCTCAGACGCGCTGTTGCGCCGCGTTGCCGCCACGCTGCCTTCCCTTGGCACCGCCGCCCCTGGCGGCAGGGAACGCGGCAGCGGCGCGCTGCTGAGGTCTACCACCACGGTGGGTGATGACGCACGTGCCGTCCGGGTGGGCGGGTGCCGAGGAGACACCACAGCGCCGGTGGGGTCTGACGAGCGAGGGCCGCCGTCGTTGCGGGGCGGCGCAGGCGCACCAGCAGCGGGCGTGCCGGATGATGGCAGCGCGTAAGGGTGGGTGGGGCTGCTTGGCCGACTACTCGAGGTGCTGCTTTTGGTGGCAGGCGCTGCAACAGGTGCCGGCGTCTCGCCCCGCAGCGACGACAGCCACCGCACATTGGCTGCCACGTTCAGGCCCGTGTCAGTCGCACCCGCCACGTTGCGGAAGTCACGGGCAGATGTGGTGCGGTCAGCGCGCCGCAGCGCCCCTTCCGTCGTCTCGATGCTGCGCCGCCGCCCTCCATTGCCGCCCGGCCCTGCAGCGCTGCTTGAGCCACCCGGGCCAGCGCCGGCGCCGGCCGTACTGGTACCGCCTGCGCGCAACCGGGAGCGAGCACGGCTGTTGGAGGTCGGCCGCTCGTATGAGCGCTGCGGCGGGGCCGGCGGCGCTGCCGCTGCCGTTGCTGTTGGCGGTGCCGCGTCACTTGCAGCGTCGAGCGGTGGCGTGATGGAAAACGGCACGCCGTCAGCGGTACCGCCGCGGGGGCGCGCAGGTGACGCAGCTCGGCGTGTGGCAGCGGCGGTGGCAGCGGCGGCAGCAAGGCCCGCGGATGTGGAACTGGTGCTGAACGCGGGACGGGACGGCGGCGGCGCAAGCGACACGCCGGCACCCGGCGATGTCAGTGTTGATGCCTCGGCAGTGGCAGCAGTGGCGGCCGCGGGGGAGGGGATCACAACGCCGGCGCGGGGGCGCAGCAACGCAGGCGATGCCGGCAGTGCAGGCGGCGGCGGGATGGGCGGCGCTGGCGCAGGCGATGTGCGCGCCGTGGTGCGGGCGGCGCGCGCCGCCGGCGGCGCCGACATGGGTGACGTGGACGGCGGCGGCACCATTGTGGCACTGGCAACAATGGCGGCGGCAGACACCAGCGGGGAGGAAGGCCGCGCGTGGCTTGTGGCGCCGCGGCTGCGCGACCGCGACCGCGTGCGCGGCACGCTGCCAATGGGAATCGGCGTGGCTGCTGCTGCCGGTGGCGGTGGTGGTGGTGGTGGTGGTGACCGCACTGCAGCGGCTGCTGCTCCTGCCGCTGCCGCCGCCGCTGCTGCTGCTGCGGGTGTCGCCACAATGCGTACGGCAGGCGGCGGCGGGGTAAGCGCGGATGCAGCGTCTGCTGACGGTGCATAGTCCCACGCCGCCACCGCGTCGCCGGTGGTGCCGTCGGGGAAGCGTACCACCGCATTGGTAACGTCACCTGCCCCGGCCGCATGTGCCGACGGTGCCCCGCCCGCCTCCGCAACACGCGACACCGTCATGATCGCCGGACCGGCATCGCCGCGTGACACCGGCAGCATCAGCGGCGTGGTGGTTGCAACCACCGTCATGCCGTCGCGCCCCGAGCCGCCGCCGCCGCCACCTGGTGTCACCGCCACAAGGAATGGGTGCGCCGTTGCCAACTGGTACAGCGACTCCAGGTACGCCTGCGCTCGCGTAAGAGGTGTAGCAGCGGCGGTGGCGTGTAGTGGGTACTGAATGTGGTGCACGTCAGTGTGTTGCCCCTCCCCCTCAACAAACGTACGGTGCGGTTGCGCGCCAGGGCGGCGTCGATGGCGGCGATGGCAGACGTCTGCAGCGTGTTGTACTCGGCGTGCACGTGCAGCAGCGACGACGCGCCGCCTTCCACCGCGCGCACGATGGCTTGGCTGGTCTTGAGGCCCAGGCCGCACCGCCGCAGGCACAGGGTGCGCAGGCTGCCGTTGGATGCCAGGCTGTCGGCAATGGCGGCGCCGGCAGCGTCACCCAGTCGGTTGTTGTCCAGCGACAGGCGGGACAGGCGGCAGCGGCTGTCTGTCAACAGCTCCACCAGTGCCGCTGCGGTTCCGGCGCCGGCAGCATTGGATGACGCATCCAGCGTCTCCAGGCGGCACTGCGCGCCGGCAGCGCGCACCAGCGCCTCCACGCCGGCGTCTGGCAGGTTGCAGCCAGCCACCATGAGGTGCACCAGCTCGTGCCCAGCGCGTACATACGCCGCCAGGGTACGCAGCGTGCCGACATCTCGCAACGGCGTGCGTGATAGGTCCAGCTGCACCGCCACACTGCGC
>Ga0066256_1004678_pt1 | contig 11987 bp, 9 predicted proteins | sample ThiBio_1000_biof_FD_87107 | JGI IMG/M metagenome (GOLD analysis project Ga0066256, IMG submission 87107) | Wastewater bioreactor microbial communities from Cape Town, South Africa - Thiocy_expt_1000_biof (version 2) | ecosystem: Engineered > Bioreactor > Thiocyanate-remediating >...
CGACGAGGCCACTCCAGACGGCTCTCCTCAACGCTCCCATTGGGCGAGCCTACCCAACGCCATTGCCACGAACCCGGATCAGCGCGATTTCAGGATCGTGATCCGCTTGGCGCGCCTCACGGTCTTTCCGTGCGCGTGAGCGACCAGAACTACCCGGTAGACACCCGACCGCACCTTGCGGTGGCCGATCCGGCCTCGGAGGACGGCACGATTCCGACCTGCCTTCCGTTGCCCGAGCCGGATGCGAGCCGCCCGGCGGAAATGGTGCCGCTTCTTGCGCTTGAAGACGACGACCACACGCGCTGACACCGACAGACGGAAGCTCAGCGCCAGCCTGCCGACCCTGCCATCGCGCCTCAAGCGGAGCTTCCTCGGCCTGACCCGGAAGGACTTCAGCTTCAATGGTTTCGCGATTCCCGTCGGGCCGGTTGGGCCAGTTGGCCCAATATCCGTCGGACCCGTCGGGCCGAGGTCAGTCGGACCGGTCGGACCCTGTGGCGAGATCGTGATTTCCACCGCCGTCTGGACCTCTCCCACGAGATCGGTCATGGCGATCGTGGTCACCGTCGGCCCGGACGATTCGGTCGGCACGCCCGCGATCTCACCGGATTCCGGGTCGAGGGAGAGACCCGCCGGCAGTGGGGACGCGGCGTCGAACTCGGGGGCGCCGGTCCGGGCCACGTTTTCCGGAGAGAGCGAGAACGGCTTGCCGACCTCGCCCTGGATCTGTTCCGGGTACTCGATCCGCGGCTGGCCGAAGCCCAGCACCCCCGCCACGTACCCGTCGCGGCTCGGGTAGTAGGCGGCCCCGGCGATCAGATCGGGCCGGCCGTCGCCGTTGAAGTCTCCTCCACCGCTCACCGTGTGACCGCCGGCCGGGGCGTCGACCGGATCTCCGAAGTAGCTGGACTGCGCCGGGCCCCGGACGACGAACCCATCGGCCGAATCCATGCTCTGGTTCGTCGCCGGCAAGGTCAAGGTGCCGGTCCGCCTCGCCGACGAGCCGAAGATGACCGCGACCTCGCCGACGTTGGGGGTGTTGCCCAAACTGCCGAGGTGACCGGCACCCGGAGCCGCGACGACCACGTCGTCGAAGCCGTCCCCGTTCAGGTCTCCGGTGCCGCCCACCGCTGAGCCTGTCTTCGGCGCACTCGCGGCCGGGCTCGGACCTCGCACCCGGAAGCCCGTGCCCTCCGCCGGGCCGGCACCGGCAAGGCTCACCGTGCTCTCCTGCGCGGAACCGTAGATGACGTACGCGGCACCAGTCGCCGATCCACCGACCGAGGCCCGCGGCGCCCCGACCACGACGTCACCGAAGCCATCTCCATCGAGGTCGCCCGCCCCACTCACGGAATAGCCCGTGAAGTCATCGGCCCCACTGCCGATGATCACGAAGCCGACCGTCGACGCGAGACCGACCCGTGTCGCGTTGACCGAGACCGGGGCCGAGCTGCCGAAGATCACGGCCGCGTAGCCGGTCACCGTATTGCTGACGTAGCTGCCGCTGGCCCCGACGATCAGGTCGCCCAGGCCGTCACCGTTCACGTCGCCGGCCATCCCGACGTAGCCGAGCCGGTCGTCTTCGGCATCACCGCGGATCCGGAACCCGCGACTCGCGGGGAGTGAGGCGAGCTGGACCGTCGACCCCGGCCCGGAGGCACCGAAGACGACGAAGGCGGCACCGACGTTGGCCAGCCCGCCCGAGTCATATCCCGTGTCCCCGACCACGACATCATCCAAGCCGTCCCCGTTCACATCCTCTCCGCCTGCGACGCTCATGCCGGCGTTGTCGACCGTGGCCGCGCCGCGGATCACGAAGCCGACCGCCGGATCGAGCCCGTCCGGGTTCAAGGTCACGGTGCCGCCGGTTGCCGACCCGAAGACCACAAAGGCGCCGCCGACGTTGCCGCCGATGCCGTTCGCTCCGATGATCACGTCGTCGAGGCCATCGCCGTTCACGTCCCCCGCCCCGGCGACCGCCCGGCCGGCCAGGAGGTCGGAGTCGGTCGGAGCGAGCATCCGAAACCCGTCCGACGGGGCGATCGAACCATCGGCCGGGAGTTGGATGCTGCCGGGGCCGAGCGGCCCGTAGAGGACGTAGGCGCCACCGTCCTGATAGGCACCCCCGGCGCCGACCACCACATCATCGAAGCCGTCCCCGTTCACGTCGCCGGCGAAGTCGACGCTGGACCCGAAACGGAGATTGCCGTCCTGGGGGCCGAGCAGGTTCAAGTTGGTGGGATCGGCGGCGCCGGTCAGTCCGAACTGCTGCGGCAACTCCGCGCCCGCGGAGGCGACGAACCAGATCGGCACGGCCAAGGCCGCGAGCGCCGCGAGCCCGGCGAGAACGGATGCCTTCCCCCTGAAGGTCCAAGTCATCTCGTGAGAGTAGCAGACCGACTCGTCAGTCAGCCTGCTATGCGACTATGATCCCGGCACGGTGGCAGCGACTCGGCCGGGTGAACCCGGGCAGACCCAGAGGGCAAAAGAGCAGGGAGAACGGCGACGGCAGGCGATCCTCGACGCCGCCACGATCGTGATCGCCGAGAAGGGATCCCACGCCAGCAGCCTGGCCGAGATCGCGGAAGCCGCCGGCGTCACCCGATCGGGCCTGCTCCACCACTACTCGAGCAAGGAACGGCTGATCGAGGCGGTGTTCGCCGAACACGAGCGCGCCGTCGAGCCTTTCTTCGAACAGCTGTCCGAGGCGGGCGGGCTGGGGGGGGGCGAGGGGTTGGTCGGACTCGCCGTCGGGCCAGGCGGGAACCCCGAAGGCGGCGCCCTCTGGGGCATGGTCCCCGCCGGGAACCCCCCCCCGGGGCCCCGCGCGCCCCGCCGCCCCCGGCGCCTGGGCGCCTCCGCCCCGTACCGGTCCCGCGGGGTCGGGCTGCTGGAGCAGGCCGACCGACAGGGACAACTTCGAGCCGGAATCGACAAACGGGCCGAAGCGGTGGAGATCGTCGGTCTGATCGAAGGTCTCTCCGCGAACTGGCTCCTGGATCCGGAGTCGGTCGACCTAGTCGCCGCGACCGACCGCTACCTGAAGCGCAAGGTCGAGGACCTCAGGGTCCGCTGACCAGCTTTTCAAGGCGGTCGAAGAGCGGCATCTGGCCCTCGATGACCAGGTTCTTGGCGGTCGCGGGGGCGACCCATTCAACCCGGTCGACCTCGGGGATCTCGATCCGTTTGCCCGAACGCGGCGGCCACTCGATCTCGAAGGTGATGCTCTTCTGGTCAGCGGGGTTGAGGTCCCCTTCGATCGCCCAGGCCAGCACCCTCTTGCCGGACTTCTGGGTGATCTCACCGAGGTGGATCGGTGCCCCGGCCGGCGGCTCGATCCCGACCTCCTCGCGGAACTCGCGGCGGGCAGTTTCCAGGGGCTCCTCGCCCGGGTCGATCTCCCCCTTGGGGATCGACCAGCCGCGCTCCTTCTTCGCCCAGAGCGGGCCACCCATGTGGGCGATCAGCACCTCGAGCCCGTCCTGTCCCGTGCGGTAGAGGATCAGGCCGGCGCTCACCTTGCCGGCTTTCTTCTTCTTGGCCACCGCCCCGAGGCTAGCTTTTCCGGTACATCGTCCCACCTTGCGGAACCGGCGTTGGCGTGTAATTTGCACGGTGTGAATTGCAGGGGATGGGCCGCGTTGATCGCTGCGACAGTGGTGCTAGCCGCCCCGGCCGGAGTCAAGGCCGGTGGCCTGGCCGGCCTGGTCAACCCCTTCGTCGGCACCGAGGCGTCGGCCCCTGACTTCGGCACCGGCGGCGGTGCCGGCAACACCTTCCCCGGCGCGACCCTGCCCTTCGGCATGACCGCCTTCGGCCCCGACACGATCCCCAGCCTGACCAACTTCACGGCCGGCTACACGTACTCCGACGACCAGATCCGGGGGTTCTCGCTGACCCACTTCAGCGGAGCCGGCTGCGCCCTGCTGCAGGATGTGCCGATCCTCCCGGTCGCCGGGACGCTCTCGGAGTCGCCGGTGATCGCCGGATCCTCGGACCTCGACCCGGACATCGTCCCGACCTTCAGCCACCGCCACGAACAGGCCCATCCCGGCTCCTACAGCGTCGTGCTCAACCCCGGCGAGGACGACCAGATCCGTTCCGAGCTGACCGCGACCACGCGCACCTCGGTGGGGCGCTTCACCTTCCCGAAGTCGGACACCGGCACGTTGACCCTCAACGCCGGCGGCAGCACGATCGCCAACTACCTGGCCAAGGTGGAGGTCGATCCGAAGAAGCGGGAAGTGACCGGGGTCTCCGAAAGCGACCGCTACTGCTGGGAGCCCTCCAAGTACAAGGTCTATTTCGCCGCCCGCGTCGACCGGCCCTTCCAGGCCCACGGAACCTGGACGGGAGCGACACTCTCGCCCGCCTCGACCCAGGCCAGCGACTACTCGCCGGAGGCCTTCAACTACAAGCCGGTGGCCGGCGGGCCACCGTTCGTTCCCGGCAACCCCAGCACCACCGCCCAGGCCGGTGCCTACGTCAGCTTCGACACGGCAGACTCGCGGCCGGTCGGGATGCGGATCGGCATCTCCTTCGTCAGCGTCGCCCAGGCCCGTCGCAACCTGAGCGAAAGTGCCGGGCTGGGCTTCGACAAGGTAAGGAAGCGGGCCCGCCGGACATGGGAGAAGCAGCTGGACCGGGTCCATGTCTCCGGCGGGAAGAAGGAAGACCGCCGCACCTTCGCCACCGCGCTCTACCACTCGCTGCTCGAACCGAGCGTGCAGTCGGACGTGAACGGGCTCTACCGTGGCCAGGACCTGAAGGTCCATCGGTTCAAGCCCGGCCACGCCTACTGCTCGGACGTGTCGGGCTGGGACATCTACCGGAGCCAGGTCCAGCTGCTTTCGATGATCGCCCCGCGCCGGGCCGCCGACCTGGCCCAGTCGCTCTTGCTGATGGCCAGGCAGGGCGGCTGCCTGCCCCGCTGGCCCTACGCGACCCAGAACGCCAACATCATGAACGGCGACCCCTCTTCGGTGATCATCGCCACCGTCCACGCGCTCGGGGTCCGGGGTTTCGACGCGAAGGACGCGCTCAAGGCGATGGTCAAGGGAGCCGACCACGCCTGCCATTCCGACAACGCCGACTACACCGAGCGCGAAGCGCTGGACGACTACCTCGAGCTCGGCTGGATCCCGCAGGAGCGGAACGTGAGCAGCGCCCAGCATTCGCTCGTGATGCGGTCCTCGCCCTGGGGTACCGCCTCGACCGCGATGGAGTACGCGCTGGCCGACTTCACGATCTCGCGGCTGGCCAAGTCGCTCGGCCGCAAGGACCTCGTCGCGCGCTTCCTCAGGCGCTCCGGCAACTGGCGGAACCTGGTCAACCCGGCCAGCCGGGCGATCGAGCCGCGGATGGCTGACGGCAGCTTCATGCCCGGGGTCACCCCCTCGACCGAGAACGGCTTCGTCGAAGGCAGCTCGGCCCAGTACGGCTGGTTCGTGCCGCAGGACCTGGCCGGACGGTTCGCCACCCTGGGCGGCCGCGAGGCAGCGCTGGCGAAGCTGGATGAGTTCTTCACCGAACTGAACGCCGGACCAGGCTCGCCCTACGCCTTCCTCGGCAACGAGCCGACCCTGCAGACGCCTTGGATCTACAACTGGCTCGGACGGCCCGCGAAGGCCCAGTCGATCGTCCGGCGAGCCCAGCTCGGACTCTACGGTCCGGGGCCCGGTGGCCTGCCCGGGAACGATGACGGCGGCACCATGAGCGCCTGGTTCGTGCTCTCGGCCCTCGGCCTCTCACCGGTCATCCCCGGCACCGACGTGATGCCACTGGGCAGCCCCCTCTTTCCCGCGGCGACCCTGAAACTCGCCCGCGGCAAGGTGAAGGTCAGGGCGAAGAACGCGGCCCGAGGCCGACCCTACGTCAAGGGTCTGCGGATCAACGGCCACAAGTGGAAGCAGCCGTGGATCCACCTGCGGCGGCTCCAGCGTGGCGCCAGCCTAGGCTGGACGCTCGGTTCGAAGCCCGGCCATTGGGGCCGGGCCGCGAACCTCGCGCCACCTTCCTACGGCGACCGCTAGAGCAGCGGCCGGATCTCGATCGCGCCGCCCATGCGGGCCGCCGGGATCTTTACCGCGAGGTCAACCGCGGCGTCGAGATCGTCGGCGTCGAGGAAGAGGTAGCCCCCGATCGCCTCTTTCACCTCGGCAAAGGGGCCATCGACCAGGATCGGCTTGCCGCCCTCGACCCGGACCGTCTTCGCGTCCTCCGGGCCGGCCATCCGCTCGCCCGGAGTAACGCCCGGGGTTTCGTTGACTTCCTGGTAGCTCGCGTAGACGGCGCCCTGCTCCTCACCGGAAAGGGCGTCCCATTCGGGGCTGCCCGGCAGCGGGGTGGTGCCTTGATGAATCAGCAACATGAACTTCATTGGTTCCTCCTTTGTGGATGTACGCCTATTTGACGAACGCCCTGAAGGGGAATCGACATTTCGGCAAAGCTATTTCTCCGGGGCTTTCGGCGGGAAGCCGTCGGCGATCGGGACGCCGTGATCGGTCTCGGTCATGCCGAGCTCGTAGACGGCGCCGTGGGCGGTGGTCAGGACGCTCTCGTTGTTCGGCCCCGGCATGGTCAGGCGGGCGGTCATCCGGGCGGCAGAACAGTTGGCCACCTCGTGGAACTCGCCCTCGGGATCGGCCGGGTCGCCGTACCGCCAGCCGACCGTCAGGTTCGGGGGCGAATCGATCTCGAGCTCCAGGTACCCCTTCCCGGCGACCGGCAGGCCGGCCTCGAGCCGCGAGGCGGTCTCGTTCACCTCGACCCCGGGAGCGAACAGCCCGCCGATTCGCCTGATCTCGCCGGCCTGGTGGACCGCCCCGTTCGCGACCCAGGGGAGCAGGCGGCCGGCCACCCTGATCCGGCCCATCGCCACGTCGATCCAGGCCTCCGGATCCTCGGCGAAGCCGCTGCCATGGAGCCAGATCCAGCGCTCGGCATGCTCGGAGCCCCAGTTGTGGCCGACCATTCCGTGCCAGCCATCGACGCCGATCTCACGATCGCCGACCCTGAAGGAGCCGGAGAAGCCCCCGAGCGGGACCGGCGAGATCGGCTTGGTCTTCGGCAGCGGGAGTTCGTAGAACCGCGGGCGAGGCAGGTGGAAGAGGACCGGAGCCCGGGGCCTGAACCGCAGGTTCCACCCGGCCTCGAAGCACTGCCCGTGCAGCCCGGCGGGCCCGATCGCGGAATCACCGATCCGCACCCATTCGCCGGGAGGGCTCGAAGCCGGCTGCCCGGCCTCGCGGCGGGCCAAGGGCCGTTCGGCTTCGCCTTCGAAGAGGGTGAACCAGGTGGTTCCGGTCGCTTCCCGGCCGGGCGCCTTGTCGATCGTGTAGCGGATCCAGACGGCCAGCGGCTCGTCCGGGGAAACCAGCCGCACGTACCAGGACTCGTACATCCCCTGATCGGGTCCGGCCTGGCCGAACCTCGCCTCAGTCGGTGAGACCTTCGCTCTCACGGTAAGAGCAAATCAGAATCGAGCAGCTCCCGCCGGATCTGCTCGGCACTCTGACCGGCTTCGATCCGCTCCTCCAGGGTGATCGCGCCGTGTCGCTTGGCCAGCCGCTCGCCGTCCTCGCCGAGCATCAGGGGGACGTGGCTGAAGCGGTCGGGGGCGTCGATCCCCAGGCGGTCGTAGAGCCAGAGTTGGCGGGGCGTCGTGTCGAGCAGGTCGGCCCCGCGGACCACTTCCCCGACCCGCTGCTCCGCGTCATCGACCGTGACCGCGAGGTTGTAGGCGAAGTCGCCGTCATTGCGTCTGACGACGAAATCGTCGAGGGTCTTCTCGACCCGGCCGCACACGTGGTCCTCGAAGCCGACCCGGGCTCCGGCCGCCCGCACCCGCAGCGCCGGGGGGCGGCCGTCGGCGCGGCGCTCTTCGCGCTCGGCCTCGGTCAGGTCGCGGCAGGTGCCGGGATACGCGCCCTCGGGCAGCTCGCCGTGCGGCGCCGAGGCGGCCTCGCGGATCTCCGCCCGGGTGCAAAAGCACTCGTAGAGCAGGTCTTCGCCTTCGAGCTTCGCCAGCGCCTCGCGGTAGAGCTCGTGTCGAGCCGACTGCCGGACCGGCTCGCCGTCCCAGTCGATCCCGATCTGCCGCAACTCCTCCAACTGGACCTCGACCCACTCCTCGCGGGAGCGGCCGGAGTCGACGTCCTCGATCCGCAGGAGGAAGGGAGCGCCGCGCTCGCGGGCCGAGCGCCAGGCCAGCAGCGCCGTCCGCAGGTTGCCGAGGTGGAGACGACCGGTCGGGCTCGGCGCGTAGCGGCCCGCGGCCCGCCCCGGATCGCGGTCGGGGTGGAACAGGTCAATGCCGTCGCCGGTCAAAGCGCCGCCTTCAGGTCGCCGGCAAGGTCGCCCTTCGGCCGCACCGTCACCTCTCCGAGCCCGAGCCAGCGGGCCATCAGCTTGAGCTCGTCGGCAAGTTCGGACGCCACTCCAGCCGGGGCCTCGTTCTCGATCCAGGCCGACTGCACCAGCAAGGCCGAACCGTCGCGATCGGATTTCAGGTCGACCCGGCCGACGATCTGCTCGTCGACCAGGAACGGCAGCACGTAGTAGCCATGCCGTCGCTTCTCCTTCGGGGTGTAGATCTCGATCCGGTAGTGGAAGCCGAACAGCTCCTCCAGGCGCCGGCGTTCGAAGATCAGCGGGTCGAAGGGGGCGAGCAGGGCGCGGGCGCCCACCTTGCGCGGCCGCCTTGCCTCCGGGTGGAGCCAGGCCGGGGCCGAGAAGCCCTCGACCTCGGCTTCGACCAGCCGGCCCTCCGCTGCCAGTTCCTCGATCGCCCGCTTCGATTCCCGGGCGGGCAACCGGAAGTAGTCCCGCAGGCAGCGGGCCGTGCCGACCCCGTGGGCCCGGGCCGAGATCTCTATCAGTCCCTTGATCGCCTCCTCCGGCGCCGGGGTATCCGCCTCGTGGACGTGACCGGGCAGCACCCGCTCGGGCAGATCGTAGAGCCGCTCGAACTGGCTGGTGCGGCCGGCCGAGCTGATCCGTCCCGACCAGAACAGGTACTCGAGGGCACTCTTGACCGGAGGCCAGTTCCAGCCCCAGTTCTTCTTGTCGGGGACGTGGTCTGGATCCACCGCGGCGGCGACCTGGCCCGCGGTCACCGGCCCGGAACGGCCGACTTCGGCGACCACGTCCTCGAGCAGTTCGGGCTGCTCGGCGGCCGCCCTGACGGTGCGCCAGGCATCGCGATCGGCCCGCTCCATGCGCCAGCGCAGGAGGCGGTGGGTTTCCGGTGGCACGAAGGAGGCCTCGTGGGCCCAGTACTCGACCAGCCGGCGGGGCCGCTTCGAACTGGCCTTTTCCAGCAGGCCGGTGTCGTAGGGGCCGAGGCGTGAGTAGAGCGGCAGCAGGTGGGCCCGCGCGAGCACGTTGACCGAGTCGATCTGGAGCAGGCCGATGCGGTCGATCGTGGCCTGGACCTGGCGCATCGTCACCCGGGGAAAGGGACGCTCCCGGCCGAAGCCCTGGGCGGCCAGCGCGACCCGCCTCGCTGCCGCCGAAGAAAGCCGCACCGGGCCGTTTGCGTCTCGTCCGCTCACCCGCACATAATTACCGCCAATGCCACCGAGGAGGGGGAAGAGTTCATGAGCGCTGGTGTCCGGGCACATGCCTATCGCAACGTCATCGTCACGGCCGCCACCGCCGGGCTGGCCGGATTGCTCTTCGGTTACGACACCGGCGTCATCGCCGGGGCGCTCTTGCAGATCGAACCCGACTTCGGGATCAACGGCTTCAAGTCAGGCATGGTGGTGAGCGCGGTCCCGATCGGCGCGGTGCTCGGTGCCTGGTTCGCCTCGACCAACTCGGACAAGTACGGCCGCCGCACCCTGATCGTCGTATCCGGCATCGTCTTCATCGTCGGCGCGCTCATCTCGGCCCTCTCGCCGACCGACATGCTCTGGGTCCTGATTTCTTCGAGGGTCTTGATCGGTGTGGCGATCGGCGTCGCCTCGGCAGTCGCCCCGGTCTACATCAGCGAGGTCGCCCCGCCCGACATCCGCGGGCGCCTGGTCACCTTCTTCCAGCTCGCGGTCACGGTCGGGATCCTGGTCGCCTACCTGGTCGGCCTCGCTTTCGCCGACGCGAACGACGGTTGGCGCTGGATGCTCGGGCTCGGGGCGCTGCCGGCGATCCTGCTGGTGGTCGGCATCTCGCGGCTGCCCTCCAGCCCGCGCTGGCTGCTGATGAAAGGCCGTGAGGACGACGCCCGGGCCGCCCTGCAGCGGGTCCGCACCGAAGGGTCGGAGCAGATCGAGCTGGAGATCCAGGAGATCGAAACCAGCATGAACATCCACGAGGGATCCTGGCGCGACCTGCTGCAGCCTGCCGTGAAAGCGGCCCTGGTGGTCGGGATCGGCCTCGCCATCCTGCAGCAGATCACCGGCATCAACACGGTCATCTACTATGCGCCGACGATCATCAAGGAGACCGGGATCGACGGCAACTCGGCGGCGATCCTCGCCTCCCTCGGGGTCGGCATCATCAACGTGATCATGACCGTGGTCGCCCTCAGGTTGCTCGACTCCCGGGGCCGACGCGAGATGTTGACGATCGGCGTCACCGGGATCTCGGTTTCGCTCTTCCTGCTCGGCCTCGCTTTCCTGATCGGGGCCGACAAGACCTGGGCGACCGTCATGGCGATCGGCAGCCTGATGCTCTTCGTCTCTTCTTTCGCGATCTCCCTCGGCCCGATCTTCTGGCTGCTGAACGCCGAGATCTACCCGCTCTCGGTCCGCAGCAAGGCCGCCTCGGCCGGCACCATGACCAACTGGTTCTTCAACTTCGTGGTCTCGCTGACCTTCCTGCCGCTGATCGACCTGCTCTCGCAGACCGGGGCCTTCTGGTTCTACGGCGCGGTCGGCCTGCTCACGCTTTGGTTCTGCTGGAAGTTCGTGCCCGAGACCAAGGGCCGCAGCCTCGAGCAGATCAACGACATCTTCGAAACCAGAGCCAAAGCCAAGTAAACCCGGGCAGCCAACTGGTCCAACAAGTTTGCGATAGCTTGGGCCGATGGGATCCAGGCTGATAGGGGCGGTTTCGGCGATCGCGTACATCGTCCTGACCGGGCTTCTGCTCACGGCGCCGGCCGGCGCCCAGACCCAGAGCTCGTTCCGCAATCCGGTCCTGCCGCTCGACGCTTCGGGAAACGACTCGCCCGACCCGTGGCTGTTCCGCCACGACGGCCGCTACTGGATCAACTACCCCTCCGACGGTCAGCTCGTCTACCGGAGCGCCCGGGTGCTCGACGGACTGGCCGACGCCCGCGAGCACCGCATCTGGCCCCCCGAGGGGCAAACCGAGCCGGTCGAGCGCAGCGCCGAACTCTGGGCGCCGGAAACCCATCGGATCGGCAACCGCTGGTACGTCTACTACACGGCCACCACCGCCGGCACGGGCATCTACTCACATCGGATCTACGTGCTGGAAAGCAAGTCCGACAGCCCGGCCGGCCCGTACCGGTTCAAGGCCGAGCTTTCACTCCCCCAGCCGTACGCGATCGACGGCACCGTCTTCGAGTTGAAGGGGAAGCTCTACCTCGCCTACTCAGGCGGCCCCCTTTTCACGCCGGCTTCGATCTACCTGGCCGAGCTCTCCAACCCGTGGACCGTGAAGGGCCTGCCGATCGAGGTCTCGACCCCGGAGTACGACTGGGAGAAGCAGTCGTTTGCGATCAACGAAGGCCCGGAGGCGCTGATCCACGGCGGCCGGCTGAACCTGATCTTCTCGGCCAGCTGGTGTGGTTCCGGCCTCTACGCGCTGGGCCGGCTGACCGTTCCGGCCGGCGCCGACCTGATCGACCCGGCGACCTGGGCCGACTCCAAGTTCCCCGACCCGGTCTTCGAAACCGATGCGGCCCGCGGCGTTTGCGGGCCAGGGCACGGCTCCTTCTTCAGCACGAACGGCGGCAAGGAATGGTGGAACGTCTACCACGCCACCGACCAGGCCGGCAAGGGCTGCTTCACGGGCGGGCT
>Ga0066256_1004683_pt1 | contig 11977 bp, 13 predicted proteins | sample ThiBio_1000_biof_FD_87107 | JGI IMG/M metagenome (GOLD analysis project Ga0066256, IMG submission 87107) | Wastewater bioreactor microbial communities from Cape Town, South Africa - Thiocy_expt_1000_biof (version 2) | ecosystem: Engineered > Bioreactor > Thiocyanate-remediating >...
AAGATTTAAGCTCATTTTACGGATGTTCGCTGTTATCAAACGTGGGGAAAAATATGTGGACAAGTATGCAAATGTTGCCTGATTTGAAAATAAATTTGGTCGTTTATATATCCTAGAATACAAACTGTAGTGCAGTGTTCAGCGTTAGTGTTATTGTTGAACATTTGTACTACTGTTCAACATACTTTCTCCTGCCTGTCATGCCGAGGTACGAGGCATCTGCGTATAATTACCATACATGCAAGGATTTGAAATGCGACCTTTTAAACAGCAACGCCCTTATTCTAATTCAACAATGCCGCAAGCTTTTTCTCATTAAGAATAATGATCTCTCCGGCATGTATTTCAATCAACTTCTCTGCTTTAAAATCACTTAAAGTTCTGATAAGAGACTCGGTTGCCGTTCCGGCTATATTCGCAAGATCTTCTCTTGATATCTGGATTGAAAACTTATCCGTATGTGCTTTTTTATATTTCTGTTGCAAAGTCATTAGCGCATCGGCGACTCTTTTCCGCAGTGAGTTATATGCAAGCCCCAGCAGTTGCTCTTCTTTTTCTGCAACATTTTTTGCAAGCAGCTTTATAAACTTTTGCATTACTTCCTTATTACTATCTATTAATCCCCTGAACTCTTCAACAGGGATGATCGCCACCTCTGCCTCACTGATGGCTTCTGCCGTTTCTTTATATGCAGATCCTTCCAGCATGGCAACATAGCCAATAAATTCTCCCTCGCCGTGTAACCCTACAGTAAATTCTTTTCCGTCCGCATTAGTTTTAAATGTTTTAATCTTCCCCTTTTCAATATAGTATAGTTTATTAGGATGATTCCCCTCTGAATATATAACCTGCTTTTTTTTGTAATGATTGACATGCCTGTCTTTTGTAAGATTCTCCAATGCCTTTTTTCCACCAGCCTCGTACAGCATTTGCTGCATACCATCTGCATTCAGTTCAAAATTCTTTTTAAGCAGGTTCACTTTATTCAGCCTGCTTTCAATTGCACTCAACAATTCAATATCGGTAAATGGCTTCGTTACATAATCGTCCGCACCCATTTCCATTCCCTTCCTGAAATCACCCCGTTCTGCTTTAGCTGTTAAAAAAATAAAAGGTATGCCTTTCAGTTCAGGGTTAATATTCAGTAAATGAAGTACACCATATCCATCCAATACAGGCATCATTACATCGCACACTATGAGATCGGGCTTATTGGAAAGTGCTTTCTCCACCCCTATCTTACCATTTTCAGCCGTTTCAACTTTGTAACCGCCAAGTTCCAGTATCTCAGCTGTGTTCTCTCTTATATCATTGTTATCTTCTATTAAAAGTATCCGTTTCATACCGGCAATTCATCATTTTTAAAAGTTATTGTAAATGCAGTGCCTTTCTCCAGCTTGCTTTCACATCTAATATCTCCATTCATTAATTCAACATACTTTCCTACAATATGTAGTCCTAAACCTGTACCCTGTATGTTAGTGGCATTTTTAGCCCTGAAAAAACGTTCAAATAAATGTTTCTGATCTTCAACAGAAATACCCATACCATAATCTTTCACCCCGAATATAATATAATCTGCATTTACACTGCTTTTTACTTCAATTTTCCCATCTTCAGGAGAAAATTTTATAGCATTAGACAGCAGGTTCATAAAGATATTCCTGAGCAAAGTGATATCGAGATATACATTAGCCTCGCCTTCGTGATCATATATAATATACTGCGTCTTTTTAGCTATCCCCTGCATCTCGCTGCATATATTCGCAATCAGCTCCTTTACATTGAAGTTGCTGTAGTGCGTTACAATTTTTCCATCCTCTATTTTACCTATAGAGAGAAATTCATTAAGAATATCAGTAAGATTATTTACTGAAGACTTGATACGCAATATATGCCTGTCTCTTTTTTCCTGTTCTTCGGTTTGGGTATATTTTGCCACCAGTGATGCAGAAGATAAAATAGTACTTAAAGGTGTGCGGAATTCATGCGACGCCATAGAGACAAAACGACTTTTTAAATCACTCAGCTCTTTTTCTTTATTCAGCGCCTGCGCCAATTCATCTTTAGATTCCTCGAGCTCTTTCATTGCCTGCTCCAGCTGGCTTGTACGTAATACAACCTTCTGCTCCAGCTCATCATTCAATTTTTCAATTTTCAGGTTAACTGCTTCAAGCTCTTTTTTTTGCTGCAATAGTTCGGCTTCAATTTGCTTTCTCCTGGTAATATCATTTATAAACGCAATAATAAAAGTAGCGTTATGACTCTTGTAAGTGCTTAAACTGACTTCTACATTAAATTCTTCGCCATTTTTTTTAATGCCAAACAGATCCATTCCCAAACCCATTGGCCTGGGCTGTGGATGAGCTGCATAATTATCACGGTAGCCTACATGATTATGATGAAACCTTTGAGGAATGAGTACTTCGATACTCTTCCCGGTTAATTCAGCAACATCGTTATATTCAAATTGTTTTAAAAGGAAATTGTTTACAAGGATGATCTCCCCTTTTTGGTTAACAATTAAAATACCCAGTGAAACATGTTGAAAAAGAGCATCAAATTTCTCTTTTTCGTTTAATAGTTCTATTTGCGCAGAAGCCATGTCGGGAAATATCTTTTGGTAAAAATAGCATCCTTATTTCAAATAAAATCAGCCGGGCGGCAGGGACTTCGGTTTTAAAATGATATTTTAAACGCTAAAGACAAATATCCATTAGTTAAGCAATAAAAAAGTTTTATAAAGGAATTGAGATTCCACAAATTAAGATTGCCTTAATTTTTTTTAAAAGCGAAATCCCTGCAGCCGCTACCTGTTATAAAACAGCGCATCTTCATTTGTACATTCATAAACTTTTGTTATTTTGAACCATAGGTCTGTACTTTTGTACACCGGCAGCCGTCTATGGTTAATAAAACACTGCGAATTGAAAAAACTTTTACTTTTCCCCCTCCTTGTATTTCATACTGTGATTTTTGCGCAAAAAATCGACAGTATATATTTCAATCTCTATACTGACAGCTTAAAAAAAGGCACTTACAATTATATTAATGTTGAAGGGAAATTAGCAAACGGCAGCATCCGCCCGCTTGACAGCACTCAATTGTCGTTTATAAGCTCTTATAGTAATTTTTCCGGGAACAGTTTATGGATACCTTTTGAAACTAATGAGGAGAAGATAAACATAACCGTGATCCTGAAAAGCAACCCCAACAAGGTGATTTATAAAACCATTTATATCAAAAAGAAGAAGGAAGACTCACAACTGAAAACAGTTGATGAAATACTTGCTGATCCTCCCAAAACAAAATCAAAGAAACGACATTAATGAAACCAACAATATCCATTGAGTATTGCCCCAAATGCGGCTGGATGTTACGCGCAGCTTATATGGCACAGGAGCTGTTAACCACTTTTTCTGATGATGTAAAAGCTGTTTCGCTCATTCCGTCTGAAATAAGCGGGCGCTATACCATAAGCATAAACGAACAAATTGTTTTTGACAGGAAAAGAGAAGGAAGATTCCCGGAAATAAAAGAGCTGAAGCAATTGGTCAGAGATATTATAAACCCTGGCAAAGACCTCGGACATTCTGACAAAAAATAATCTTAAGAAATAGAAAAATACCTGTACAGGTAATACATTGCCCACCCGGCAAATACAATTATGATTATCCAAACCCAGGAGGGTATACTTTGCGGTGTTTCACTACCTTCAATCAAAAAAGATTTCTGATCGCCTTTTCCGTATGCATTGATCATTAAAGGTAATACTCCGTCAACTATTGCATTTTCTTTGATTCCTTCAACTGCTATAGCCGGTCCGTTACGAACAATAAAAGGGATCTTGCGTATCCCCTCTTTGCCGGAAGGATCCCTGCTTACTATCTTCAGCACATGTTCCCCATCCGTTAATTTACGTGTGTCTAGCTCAAAACTAACAGGAGATAATACTTCTGCTACCGGTTTAGTATCATTATCAATAAAAATAAATATAGTACTGTTATCCTTCATAGTATTCGTTGTTTAAAATAACCCGTTTGATATGTCTTTCAGATCGCTCTCCGGGATATATTATCCACTTTACAAAATAAAAAGCTGATACAGCAACTATCACTACTGCTGAGCACACAATAAGATAATCCCAGCGGCTTTCAGGTGCAGTGCCATGCGTTATACCTTTTAAAACTGCCGGCTGGTTGCGTTCACAAACTTCACAGGCAAGTATTTTACAAACAGAAACAAGTGGCAGAAAAATACTGCATACGATCTTTTTCATTCTTTTGATATTTTAAGTTGAATGGCTTCCATAATTTTTTTCACCTCCTCAGGCGTTATTTCACCACCTTTATTTCCCCAACTATTGCGTTCATAGTTCACAATGGCCGCTACTTCATTTTCTGTGAATCCCATATTAGTCCCCACAGGCGGCATTACTCCATATCCAGGATTGGCATCATAACCATTCATTATAATATCTATATATAATTGGAGATTATCGCCTGTCACAACCGGGCTTCCTTTTAAAGAAGGAAATGCCCCGGGTAAGCCTTCGCCATTTGCCTGATGACAAGCCTGGCAATTAGCAGCAAATAGTTCTTTACCATTTACTGCATTTGTATTATCACCGTTTTCCGGTAGTTGTTTTTGTGTTTGCTTGTACAAAAATTCCGGCGCATTTTTTCCATCAGGCAGCGCTGCCTGTTTTAAATACTGGAGATAAGCAACTAAATAAACAGCATCTTTATTAGCCACCACTTTGCTTTCTTTATCCTGCAAATAGGATGATGGCACATTAACTGCAATATCCTGTGCTGATATTTTTTTCTTTATGGTAAACAACCATGGATAAGCAGGCATTACGGATTCTTTTACAACAATTCTTGGATTGAACAAATGAACAAGATGCCAGTCTTGAGAAGGCTGACGGTTACCGATATTTGTAAGATCAGGCCCGGTACGCTCTGTGCCCATAAGCGTTGCCGTATTCCGCCAGAAATCCGTCCGGCGGATATTTGCATAATCTGCTGCAATTCCCGGCCTGCTGCCCCACACTTTATCCATGTCTACATTTCGCACCTGCTGCGTATGGCAGGCAACACAACCATTGGCAATAAATACAGCTTTCCCTTTTATTACATCATCTCCGGGTTCAACTGCACCGGCAAGTGACTTATTCTTATTTTGATTGTGTATGGCAGGCATAATGGCTACAACCAATGTAAGCGTTACAAACATTACTGCTGCCGTGCCAAATAGTTTTTTATGATTATCAAAAAATTCCATTATTCTTATTTCACAGATGGTTATATAATGTTGTATGTCCGGTTGAAAGATTTTGCTTTAATTGATCTATCGCTGTTTCCCTGATATCTGCTTCCGGCCTTCGTGCTATCATTTTATACATATTATAAGCAAAGAACAAATGTGATAACCACATCAGGCTGCCTCCTATAGCACGCCATAACCAGTAAGGCGCCATCATGGTTACACTTTCCATAAAAGGTTTACCATTCATCCACAATAAACCTTTAAGGGTTCCGCCATACATCAGGGGAATAGTATAAAACAACATCCCGATCAATGCGAGCCAAAAGTGTGCACCTATAGTAATTTGCGGCGCCTCTTTACCTGTAAGCCTGGGCACTACGGCATAAATACATGCCCAAAGAAAAAAACAGATAATGCCATACATGGTAAGATGAGAATGTGCCACTGTAAAATCAGTAAAATGCCAGAGCAAATTGGTGTAGCGGAAGGCTTCGGCAGTGCCCTGCATTGACCCTGTAAAATAAAAAACAGTACCCACCAGGAAGAAGGGAAGCGTATAGCTGTCCTTCACTTTATACCATGCACCGTTAAACGTCATTAAAAAATTGGTGGTACCGGCAATTACCGGTATTGCCATACCTGCACTACCTACTATTGCTACCGTTTGCAGCCACCAGGGTATAGAACTGAATACAAAATGATGTGTGCCGATAAGTGTATAAAACAATATCTGCGTCCAGAAAGCAAGCACACCCAAACTATAGGAATAAATAGGCTTATTTAACTGTTGCGGAAGAAAATAATATACTATGCCAAGCGTAAATAACATAAACCACATGCCTACACCCTGGTGCATGTAGTAACCCTGTATAATAGTTTCGCCTAACCCATTTTGCCAGTAAGGAATATAAGCTGCAAGAGAAATGATAATAGTAAAAATAATGGCAGAAACCATATACCAGTTAGAAATATAAATTTCCCTGGTCGTTCGTGATGCAATTGTTTTGATATAATTAATAAGAGACAATGCCAATGCAATACCGAACAGCAGCATAACCGGCCAAATGTATTCTCTGTATTCTCCCCCTCCGTTGTTTATGCCTGCCATTAAACATATTGACCCTATAAGCACACAGGCATTGATGCAATAAAGTGCATACCAGCCTAGCCTGATGCTATATAATTTAACATTACTTACCCTCGGAACTATATAATAACCGAGCCCAAGCATACCAAGTGAAGCCCAGCCCCAAAAAACCGAATTGGTGTGCACCGGTCGCAATTTTCCAAAACTAAGCCAGCTGGATTGATCAATATCAGGAGCTACAAACTTGATACCCACATATTCACCTACAGTAGTTCCAAACAACAACCAGAATGTAGCACATCCCAGGTACCATAAAACCAATCTCGATAATGCCGGATCAATATTAGGACGGGGCAGCGCTTTCTTTTTAATAGCAACTATAGGCAAACCAGGCTCCTGGTTTATATTTAATAACCCTTTTGAATCTTCAGGAGGTTCATTACCGGATAATTCATTATTGGCTAATGTATATTCCAGGGCTGTTTTTCTTTTCTTAAGCGTTTCGCTTAATTCTTCATCGGTAAGCGTTTGCAGGTATTGGGCAAACTTGGCAGCCTCCTGCATATTAAGCTTGTTCTTATGTTGAGTTATAAGCCTATTCAGTCTTACAATAAACAGTAAAACAGCTGCAATAATGGGAATTAAAACAAGGATAATAGTAATAATAATTCCTCCTTGTGACAGGAGTTCACCCTTCTCCGTCATTGGCTGAGCTGTAAGGTTATTTGCGGAACCTGTAATAAGAACAGAAAGCAAAAGCATTAAGGAACTTTGTCTTCCTGTTTTTTTCCAGGCTTTGTATTTGATAATCGTTTCAATTTGTTTGCCCGTAAGCTTATGCATATGCGCTCTGAAGACTTTGCTATCACCTTTCTGCTGTAGCTCACGGCGCTTTTTTTGCAGCATTGATACCTTTTTCTTTAAAACCAAAACAGCAGCAAGCAAAAAAAACAACATTGCAAATATGCATCCCGTTTGCAAGTGAGCAGAGCTCAGGGTAAACCCGGACGGCCTCATCTCCTGTCCATTTACGTTGCCGTATACTACCAACAGGAGAAGGCTTATTATAAATCTCGATTTCATATTAAAGATATTAATACCTTTTTATCTTTTATTAGGTTAAAAAAATTATCGCTTAAGAAAAGCAAGGCTACTTTCAAGCGCTTCGGTAAATGCTCCTACTTTTGCCTTATCCAACATTACAAACAACTGCTTCCGTAATCTTTTAAACTCGTGATGTATAGGGCATGGCTCTGCCTCTGAACATTGTTTTAAGCCCAAACCACATCCCTGGAATACTTTATCGCCATCAATGGCTTTCACAACATCAGCTATTGATTGTTTCATAGAAACTTTATCCAGGTAAAACCCTCCATTAGGTCCCTTAGCAGACTGAACGATGCCCTTCCTGCTTAAATCCTGCAATATTTTAGCAATAAAATGTTCAGGGGAATCTATTCCCTTTGCTATCTCTTTTATCCCTACCCGTTCTCCCTCTTTTGTTTTCTGCGCTATAAATATTGTTGCTCTTATGGCGTATTCACATGTTTTTGAAAACATCTTTTCATTTTACTTATCAAACGTACATGAAATTTTTCATTCACAAAATACACAAAGGGTGAACAAAAAATTTCATCGGAGTTCCCCCTGGCTATAAAACAATAACAATTATTCAGGAGAAATTTACCGGTTAATTAAATATCAATCTTTTGTGATCATTCAAATTTTAATTCAGTTTAATTTTTTGTATACACTATAACAGCATACACTCAAACCCCCAATTGTGCCCGGCCTTCTTCTGTCAGCATTTCAAAATTCCACCTGGGCTCAAAAGTCAGGTTAATATTTATTGTACGCCCCGGAAATGCTATTTCCAGCGCATTGCGTACTCCGTTTGTTATTGCTTCCCCCATCGGACAATGAGGAGTTGATAATGTCATTGTTACTGTTATACTATTTTCCCCGTCAAAATCTATTTCATATATCAATCCAAGATCTATTACATTCACAAAAAGCTCCGGATCTATTACATTATATAAAGCCTGTTGCGCTTTAATCTTTTCGTTTGCATAAGGCTGCGACAATGAAACGATCATGACAAAAGCGTTTTTTTGTGCAACAATACCTTCATAACATTAAATAAATATATAGTTGCCAACAGCAGCCAGAATACAGACGCAACCTGTACAATAATTGTGTTATTCATTAATATACCTGCTGCAAGCAATACCATTGCTGCTATAAAGATGCGAAACTGCCATTGCACCAATGCTTCGCTGTACAGGTTTTTAGGAAGCGGTATTTTAGCTTTCCCGGAAAGATTTTTATAATGCCTGTTCCAAACAATAAATGGCAAGGTTTTAAATGTTTTTCCAAGAATGAGCCCTGTAATCCACCCCATAAATAAAAACGCTCCATATCCGATACCCCAGCGCGAATCATTGGCATATAAAACAAAAGGCACCAGTAATATCGCAATAACAATGCCTAGGAATGAAAGAAATGTTTGCTTCATCTGGATATCAGCTTTTTTCCGTACCCGGTTACGAAATGCATCATAAAGATACAGCAACCAGCAGGTAATGCCTGCAGCAACAAGAACTGCATAAACAAGCATTCTTAATGCAGGCATTTCAAAAAAGTATCCATCAAACAAGAAAAGCAATAGCCCTGCATTCTGAAGTATAAAAGCATACAGCAGTAACTTTTCCTTATCTGATTTGCCAAGCAAAAACATTGGAACCAGTTTACTGCTTACACCGGCAATTAATTGAAGAAACCATCCTGCCAGGCCGGCATGGGCATGGAGCTTAAGAAGCTCGAGGTGATTTTTTGTAAAGAAGACATACCGGAGATTAATGGCAAGCAATAAACCAATTAAAGTAGTAAATAATAACCAGAAAGCAGAGGAAAAAATAAACAACCGTACAACAGAATAATGAATAAAAACACTGCCTGTAAATGCGGTATTAATGAAATAAGCTAAAGCAGACAATACAACCAGCACTCCCCCGCTGATCATTAACCAACCGGTCTGCATGTTCCAGAAAGCATAAGCAAGGAATATTATTCCTGCAGTTAAAAAATACCAGCTTACCGAGGCCAGTACAGGGTTAAACAAATCACGTTCACAAATCACTGGCAATAATTGATGAGCTGCCCCCATAATGATCATTGTGCCCCATCCCAAAGCAGCCATATGTACAATAGCCAGTAAATGGGGGTTAAAATGATGCTGTGTAAGGCTGCCAGGATCAGCCATCAATAAAAGACAAAGCAACCAAAAAACAAAGGCTCCCGTTGCATAAAAAGGGAGTACGACTTTATCAGGTGGAGCATTTCCTATATTAATGTTTGACATAACAATGATTACCTGTAACCAGAAAACTTTATGCTTTTTTGAATATTATCATTTTTACATTTCCTTCGGCAATAGCATGTATATGCACCTCATAATGTTTATCAGCAAGCTCTTCCAGTAAATATACAGGTACACGTTTATGATGCACATAGAGCATACTATCCTGAGGCAATTTATTCAACTCCTGCAATATAACCTGCATAGGCTGCGGCATCTCCAGGTGCCGGACATCAGTTTCTATTACCTGTTTTTCAGAAAACCGCTTATATATTGCTTCAAAAGAATTACTATCGTCAACTGCTACAGCAGCATTTGCCTCTTTTTTTGCAATTCCACTTTTCTTTTTAAGAAAATAAGTGTGGAATTCATCAGGGCTTATGGTTTCTACATAACTGCTTTCTACTTTTTCCTGTTCCAATAAATGAATCAATGGGGTAGGTATAAAGCTGTTAATGATACACAATACCTCACCGGGAGCTACATCTTTAAGCCTGTTCAATATTTCTTTTAAAGGATCAGTACCTGATTCAATAACAGGACGGACATCGTATCTCGTAATACATGCTTCATTCGCCTGCTGCAGCCATTCCGGCTTATATTGCACATCACTAACATCAATTGGCGACGGCTTGTAATTAAACCCCAGGGGAGTAAGTGCATTCACAATATCTTCAACTTTACATCCCCCCATTTTTGCAGCCTCCAGTATTGTTACGCGGGACGCCATTATTTTCCTAAGGATGGGATTTTTTAAACGCTGAAAAGGTTTTGCTACGCCTGCAATAGCATCAATGCAGCTCTTATTTGCTTTTATTAATGCTGATATTTTAGTATCGTTGCTGAAGCTCATTATATTTTCCATATCTCATCCTGATTTACAAATATTTGTTGCGTAGGCTTATTATTATAAAGCAGCAGCTTTTGGAAATAAAATATTGTTCTCCAGGTGCAGGCACTGCTTCAGATCCTCTTCCAGTTCCAGCAGTTTTTTATATAAATAGGTATAAGAATTACATGCTTCTTCCGGCAGGGTATATCCATTTGTTATTTTCCTGAAATATGCAAGATCTTCTGCTATAATATAATGTTCCTTTTGTAATAAAAGGATAGATTGTTGTATCAGCCCTTCCTCATACCCTACCGGCAATAAGGGGTCTTTTTTTCTGTCGGCTTTCTGTCTTATTACCGGAAAAAAAGTCTTCTCTTCTTTATTGATATGCACCAGCAGGTTTTGCAAAAAAGCAGGAACAGATTGTAGTAACCGGTATAGCTCAGGGTGTTGGTTACCATGCCGGCCAGCAACTTTCTCTGTTAATCCGCAGATGGTTTCAATATTTTCCCTTATATATTGATAATGTGTATTGCTGATATAATCGGTTAAAAATTCCGGGGACCATTTTGCAAAATCCTGGGATGCGGTAAGCGGCTGATTGCCGGCATTTCCTAATGCGGTTTCTAATTCTTCTTCTGTTATTCCGGCCTCAGCGGTAGCCTGCGCCAACGTTTTATATCCACCACAGCTATAATCAATTCCCTTTGCCTTAAATATAGCAGCTTTACGCATATCATTAGCCGCAATCTCTCCAATGGTTTCTTCTCCCGGTGTATTCAATAGCTTTGCTATTTTTACCTGCCACCTTTGAGGCCCCTGCAAAAGATATTCCCAGCTAAATATATTCCCACGTTCTCCAAGCAATTGATAATACAGTGGCTTGGGATCATGATCATTGTCAATTACAAAACTTTCGCCACTATCTAAAGCATCAAAGTATTTAAAGATGGTAGGGTGTTTAAGTTTTGGCTCTATCCGGGTTACATCTAATATTTCTGCTGTGATCATAGTGTATTATTTAAAATGCATTCAGTAATGTGAATACAAAATTAAGGATAATAAAAATAGTAAAAGACATTTTTATCTTTTATTATTTTTATGCGAATAGCTGTATAAAACATTGAACAAACTCTTCAGAAAATGGATAACCTGGAAATTACTGGGGTGCATTTCAGATTTTCGCGAATTGGGCAATCATATGCAGATGCCTCGTGCCTCGAGGTGGCAGCAGCGGTGGGTTGTTCAGCATTGATACAAATGCCAGGCAATAGTAACATAGTTCGGCATTGCACTGCAGCCTGTCACCCCGAGTAAACCATTAGTGGAACTAAAGCGCTTTGAAAATGACATTGTGAGGAGTGGCTTAGCATTGCTAAAATCGCTAATTTCAAAAGAGGTAATTTATGGCAGCGTAGCAGTTCGCTCA
>Ga0066256_1004684_pt1 | contig 11974 bp, 11 predicted proteins | sample ThiBio_1000_biof_FD_87107 | JGI IMG/M metagenome (GOLD analysis project Ga0066256, IMG submission 87107) | Wastewater bioreactor microbial communities from Cape Town, South Africa - Thiocy_expt_1000_biof (version 2) | ecosystem: Engineered > Bioreactor > Thiocyanate-remediating >...
TCCTTGTTGTAATCGACTGATAACAAATCTGAGGTCACTGTAGTAATCGACTGATAACCTGTCAACATGCCGTCACCGACAGACTCCGCGCCCGCGCGCCGAATGAGCTCGGAGGAGCGGCGGGCGCCGATCCCGGCCGCCGCGCCCCCCGCGGTCGGGGGCCAGGGGGACGGGGGCGCCACCACCCCCGACGCGGCCCCCGTCGGGGAATTCGGCCTGAAGAAGATGACGAAGGCGCCGAACGGCACGATCCGGAATTTCCGGCGCGGCGCCGTCTTTCGCGCGCCGATCGTGATGAAGACGGTGCCCAGGCTGGTCCCCGGCCGGCCGGACCCGCCCCCTGCCCCATAAAGCCCGATCCGGGGCGGGCCTTATCGAAATCTTCCGGCTGGGCTAGAAGGGGCGGCATTCCCTCTGGTTCCCGCCCTTTCATGTCCTCCCAGCCCCGGCTCACGGCCCGCGAATATGCCTTTCTCGGCCTGGCGGTGCTGTTCTGGGCCGCCTTTGTCATCGTGCTGGGCAAGGATACCAGCTGGGACTTCCGCAACTATCACTGGTACGGCCCCTATGCCCTGCTGAACGGCCGCATGGGACTGGATGTGGCGGTGGCGCACCAGGGCAGCTGGTACAATCCCTATCTGGACGTGCCCTTCTATCTGCTGGCCGCCCACACCAGGGCCTGGATCGCGCTGGGCGTGCTGGGCGCGGTGCAAGGCGCCACGGTGGTGCCGCTCTATCTGATGGCGCGCGCCGGGCTAAACGTGCCGGGCGCGGCCTTTTCCGATATCAAGCTGATGGCGGGCGCGCTGGCGCTGCTGGGCCAGGCCGGGGCGCTGACCCTGACCGAGTTCGGCACCACCTATTACGACAATGTGATGGCCGCCTTCGTGCTGTCGGGCCTGGCCATCATCGTGCTGAACCGCCGGACGCTGCGCGAGGGACCGCTGGGCAAGGCGGCCCTGATCTCGGCCGCCGCCGGGCTTGTCACCGGCATGGCGACGGGCCTGAAGCTGCCGGAAATGCCCTTCTGCGTCGGCTTCGCGGCGGCGCTGCTGGCGGTGGGCGGAAGCCGGCGGCATATCGCGGTGCGCCTGCTGGCGGGCGGCGCGGCGGGGGTCGTCGGGGTGGCGCTCTTCAGCGCGCCCTGGATGCTGTATGTGTGGGACCTGACGGGCAATCCGCTGTTTCCCTATTTCAACGACTATTGGAAATCGCCGCTGGCGCTGGCGGAGCCGTATCGCGACCTGCGCTTTGTCCCCACCCAGTTCTGGCGGCAGGCGCTGTTTCCGTTCCTGTTCACCCTGGACTGGCACGTCGCCAACGATCTCAGCTTCCAGGATGCCCGCGTGGCGCTGTCCTATGTGCTGGTGATTGCGGCGGGCGCGGTCTGGCTGCTGCGCCGCCACAGCCGCGACCCGCTGGTGCGGGGCGAGGTGGCGCTGCTGATCTTCGCCTTCGCCGCCGCCAGCTATCTGACCTGGCTGAAATTCTTCGCCATCTACCGCTACATCATCGCGCTGGAGATGCTGGCGCCGCTGCTGATCGTGGCGGCGGTGGGGCTTTTGCCACTGGCGCGCCGCACCCGCTATCTGACGCTGGCGGCGCTGTGCGGGCTGGTGATGCTGACCACCCGCAGCGACTTTCTGGAGCGCGCCCCGGTCGAGGATCCCTATATCCAGGTGGCGCTGCCGCCCATTCCCGATCCGGCCAACACGATGGTGGTGATGACGGGTGACGCCCCGATGGGCTTCATCATCCCCTCGCTGCCGCCGCAAATTCCCGTCCTCAGAATCGACGGCTGGATGGTGCAGCCGCGCGACGGCACCGGCATCACCCGCGCCATGATGCGCGGCGTCGCCCATCATGTGCGGGACGGCAAGCCGCTTTACCTGCTGGCCGACGCCACCGACATGGGCCGGGCCCGCGCCGCCCTGGCCGACTATCAGCTTGCCATCCGCTGGCCGGAGTGCGAGCAATTCGACACCAATCTGGGGGGCGCCTATCAATGGTGCCCGCTGGCCAGAAAACCATAGGACGCAGGCGTCATGAAGATCGCGGTCCTGGTGCCCTGCTACAATGAGGAAACCGCCATCGCCTCGGTGGTGCGCGATTTCCGCGCCGCACTGCCCGGCGCGGAAATCTATGTCTATGACAACAACTCGCGCGACCGTACCCGGGAGCGGGCCGCCGAGGCGGGCGCGGTGGTGCGCCGCGAGCTGCGTCAGGGCAAGGGCAATGTGGTGCGCCGTATGTTCGCCGACGTCGAGGCCGACATCTATGTGCTGGTGGACGGCGACGACACCTATGACGCGGGCGCCGCCCCGCGCATGATCGCGCAGATGGTGACCGAAGGCGCCGACCTTCTGACCGCCCGGCGCATCCATACCGAGGCGGCCGCCTATCGCCCCGGCCATGTCTTCGGCAACCGGCTGCTGACCGGCCTGACCGCGCTTCTGTTCAACGTCAAGCTGACCGACATGCTGAGCGGCTATCGCGTCTTTTCCCGGCGCTTCGTGAAGAGCTTCCCCTTCACCGCCGAAGGCTTCGCCATCGAGACCGAACTGACTGTCCATGCCGTGCGGCTGATGATGCCCATGACCGAAATGGACACCCGCTACAAGGAGCGTCCGGCGGGGTCGGTCAGCAAGCTCAACACCTGGCGAGACGGGTTTCGCATCCTGGGCGCCATCGCCTATCTGTTGCGCGAGGAGCGGCCGCTGATCTTCTTTTCCGCGCTGGCCTTCCTGTTCGCCGCCGCCTCGGTGCTGCTGGGCGCGCCGGTGGTGATGGAATACTGGCATACCGGCCAGGTGCCGCGCCTGCCCACCGCCGTGCTGGCCACCGGGTTGATGGTGATCGCCTTCCTGTGCTCGGTCTGCGGCCTGATCCTGGACACGGTGACGCGCGGCCGCTGGGAGGCCAAGCGCATGGCCTATCTGTCCATTCCCGGCCCGGCCACCCTCGGCCGACACAGCCTGCCATGACGCTGCTGCGGCGGCTGGCGAAAATTCCCCTGCTGCGCTTCGCCGTGATCGGCGCGCTGGGGATGCCGGTGGACTGGGGCGTGCTGCAACTGATGGTGCATTGGGGCACCGGGCCGTATCTGGGCCGCCTGATCTCCTGGCTCTGCGCCGCCACCTTCACCTGGGCGGGCAACCGCTATCTGACCTTCGCCGCGGCCCGCTCGCGCGGCCTTGTCGCCACCTTGCGCGAATGGGGCCGCTTCCTGGCCGCCAATGCGGTCGGCGGGCTGGTCAATATCGGCCTCTATTCGGTGCTGGTGCGCTTTGCCCCGCCGCCGCTGAACGACCTGACCATGGCGCTGGTGCTGGGCGTGCTGCTGGGATTGCTGTTCAATTTCACCCTGTCCCGGAAGCTGGTGTTCCGGGGGCCGCTTTGACCCTGCGTCCTGGGAGCGCCCTGCTGGGGCTGTTGCTGGCGCTGGCGGCGGTATGGACACCGGGGACGCCCGCACAGGCCGACACGCTGGTGCGCAACCGGTCCGAAGGCTGGAGCGCCGCCGACGAACGCGGCTATGGCGAGTTCGTCGCCGCCCTGGGCGCCAGCGGCTGCCGCACCGTGGATGCCTGCCTGAAAAGTCCCGCCAATCCGTTCCGGGCGAGCGACGATACCGGCCTGCGCTGGCGCGCCGACTGCGCCGACCTGCCCTATTTCCTGCGCTTCTATTATGCCTGGAAGCGCGGCCTGCCCTTTGCCCATGTCAGCGCCGTCAGTCCGCGCGGGCGCGCCCGCGACATCCGCTACAGCCCGCGCGGCAATCAGGTGGCGGCGCGGCGCGACGTGCTGTCGGGCGACAATGCCCTGGCGGTGATGCGCCGGCTGCGCGACACCATCTCCTCGGCCACCTACCGCATCCACCCGCGGCTGGAGGGCAACGACCTTTATTCGCCCGCCCTCACCCCCCGCGCCATCCGGCCCGGCACGGTGATCTACGATCCCAACGGCCATCTGGCGGTGGTGTGGCGGATCGAAAACGATGGCCGCATCCGCTATATCGACGCCCATCCCGACAATTCGCTGACGCGCGGCACCTATGACCTGCGCTTTGCGCGCGCCTCGCCCGGCATGGGGGCGGGATTCAAGAACTGGCGGCCGGTACGGCTGGTGGGCGCGTCCCGCGGCCAGGGCGGCACGCTGGAAGGCGGGCGTATCGTGACCGCGCGCAACGGCGAGATCGGCGATTTCGCCCTCACCCAGTTTTTCGGCACCGATGCGCCGCCGCCGGACGACGCAGCCTGGAAGCGCGGCGGCTTTGGGCTGAACGGGGCGCGGCTGGGCTCTTCCGGTTATGTGCGCGCCGCGCCGGGCGGCGGGACCCTGCATTTCGACCCCTTGCATGAGGTGGCCGAGATGACCGTCTCCAACTGCGCCGATCTGGGCTATCGCGCCGAGGCGGTGGCGCTGTCGCTGGCCGCCGGGATCCAGAACCGGCCCCAGCCGGAACGCCTGCCGGAGAATATCTATGGCACCGAGGGCGACTGGGAGACCTATTCCACCCCCTCGCGCGACGCCCGGCTGAAAACCGCCTTCAAGGAACTGCGCGACAGCGCCCAGCGCTTCCTGGAACTGTGGCGCGCCCGCGATCCGCGCCTGGGCTATGCCGGGCGCGACCTGGCGGGCGATATGCTGGCGGTCCATGACCGCGCCGCCGCCCAGTGCCGCGTCACCTATGCCCGCAGCGACGGCGCGGTGGTGACGCTGGATTATGAGGAGGCGCGCCGCCGCCTGTTCCGCCTGTCCTTCGACCCCTATCACTGCGTGGAGCGGCGCTGGGGCGCGGAAGGGCCGGAAGCCGCCAGTTGCCGCGACGGCGCCCTCAAGCGGCGCTGGTACGAGGCCGAACAGGGCCTGCGCAACCAGATCGACCGCACCTATGAAAGCCGGATGGATTTCAGCCTGGGCCAGCTTGAAGCGCGCCTGCTCGGCACCGGCCCGGCCGCCCCGCCCGACACCGATCTGCGCGGGTTTTTGCTCAAAGAAAAAGGGCGCTGACCCAAGCCAGCGCCCTTGATCCGGTTATCCGAAAGCCGGGCTCAACGGCGGGCGACCAGCGCCCACAGCTTGGCCACTTCGGCATTCTTGGTGGTGCCCTTGACGGCGCCGAACGCCTTCTGGGCATCGGCCTTCTGGCCGGCGGCCAGATAGGCCTGACCCAGACGCATCTGGCCGTTGTCGGCATCCTTCAGCGGCTTCTTGAGGCCGGCCTGGATGACGCCGATGGCTTCCTTGGCCTTGCCCTGGCCGATCATGTTCTCGCCCACCTTGACCAGGTCGTCGCCCTGCGGGGCGGCCTGGGCGGCGGCGAGCGCCTTGGCCTGGCCCGCGGCGCTGGCATTGGCCTGGTCGGTGGCCAGCTTGAGCAGGCGGGTGGTGCGGTCGTCGGTCAGCACCTTGGCGGCCTGGCCCTTCTCCAGCACCGACTTGGCCTCGGCGGCGAAGCCGAGCTGCAGCGCGAGCTGGGCGAGCAGGGTGTACTCGTCCTTGGTGGTGATGTTGTTGGTCAGACCGCGCGACCGCTCAGCCAGACGCAGCAGGCCCTTCCAGTGCTCGGCCTTGCCGCCGCGCGACACCAGGGTCTCCAGCGCCTGGCGCTGGGTGGCGTCGTCGCCGGTTTCATAGGCGCAGCGCATCAGCAGTTCCAGGGTGGCGTCACCCGCATTCATGCCGAAATTGGCGCGGATATAGCGCTGGCAACCGGCGAAATCGCCCGACAGGTAATAGGCCTGGGCCACCACCTGGCTGGACGCGCCGTCCAGAGCGCCCGCCTTGCGCAGGGCCTCGCCGCCGGCGATCACATCCTTGTACTTGCGGGCGTTATAATCGTTGGCGAACTTGGCCTTGAGACCGGCGGTGCCACCCAGCGCGGCGTCGCCCGACATCACGCCGATCGCCTGCTTCATCTGGGCGATGATGCGGTTATCGTCGGCGGTACGGCCCGGAACGGCCTCGGCCTCGGCGATCTTGGCCAGCGCGCCCTTGTAATTCTTGGCATTGGCCAGACTGCGGGCTTCCGTCAGCGCGGCGCCGACGCGCGGGCTGACCGTGGCCTGCGCCTGAGCCGGCGCGGCCATCACCAGAGCGGCCGAAGCAGCCGAAGCGGCGCCGAGGAAAACCGCCGTCAGGGCGGAATGCAGTTTACTCGCAGTCATAACAAGACCTCTTTCGCGTCATCACTAGAAAGGGAAAAAGCGTGCGGGGACGCCGCACGCTTTTGAACCCGCGGCTGTGACCCTCACAGCCTAATTATACTGGTCAATACCCGTGAAGCCAATATGGGTGGCGCCCAGGCGCTGGGCGTCCGCCAGCACACGTGCAACCGCGTCATATTTGGCCAGACGGTTGGGGGTGACGTGGATTTCGGGCTGCGGATCCTTCTTGGACGCATCCACGAAATAGGCATCCATCGTCGCCCGGTCCACCACGACGCCATTCCAGGTAATGGTGCCGTCGAAGTCCACGCCCAGCTCCACCGTCTCCGGGATCACCGTCGGCGGGGTCGAGTTGGGCGCGGGCATGTCGAGCTTCACCGCGTGGGTCTGGATCGGCAGGGTAATGATCAGGAGAGTCAGGAGAACGAGCATCACGTCAATGAGCGGCGTGGTGTTCATCTCCACCATTACTTCGCCGTCGGCGGTCGACGTTGACATTGCCATGGGGTGTTACCTTCTTGCTGAACGCCAGAGCTTAGTAGCTGTTGGCGTCAAGATTGTGCGGTTCCGTGATGAAGCCGACCTTCTGGATACCGGCCTGCTGACAGGCCAGGATCACGCGGCCGATCGCCTCGAAACGCACGTTCCTGTCACCGCGGATATGCACTTCTGGGAACGCCTTCCCTTCGGCGACGGCCCTTTTCAGGGCGTCGACGAAGTTCGCGCGCATCGTAGGCTGATCCACAGGCACATTGTTGTAGTAGGTGTTCTCGTCGGCATCGACCGCGATCACGATATTTTCCGGCTTCGTCACCGTAACGATATTGCGATAGGTCGGGAGCTCCAGAGGCACCGTCTTCACGATCACCGGGATGGTGACGAGGAAGATGATGAGCATCACCAGCATCACGTCCACCAAGGGGGTCGTGTTGATGGAGACGTTCAGTTCGTCTTCCTCGTGCTCGATCGCTTTCTGGACGTCAACGGCCATGACTAACTCTCCGTAAAGGCGCTATCCGAGCCTTACTTGCTCTTGCTGATGAGATAGGCCTGCAGGTCGCCCGCGAAAGCGCGCAGCTTTTCGGCGATGATCTTGTTGCGACGGACCAGGTAGTTGTAGCAGAGCACCGCCGGAACCGCGACCATCAGACCGATGGCGGTCATGATCAGCGCTTCACCGACCGGGCCGGCAACCTTGTCGATCGAGGCCTGACCGGCGACGCCGATACCGATCAGCGCGTTCAGGATGCCCATGACGGTGCCGAGCAGACCGACGAACGGCGAAACCGAACCGACCGAACCCAGGAAGGAGATGCCGCCCTGCATACGCGAGTTGGCGTCTTCCAGCTGACGGGTCAGGGTCATGCCGATCCAGTCGTTCAGGCCCACCAGGGTGGTGCCGCCGGTGGAAGCCTTCATGCCGGCTTCGGCGATACCGCGGAACACGGAGTTCTTCGGCAGCTTCTCCACGCCCTCATTCAGGGTGGCGGAGGTCCAGAACTTCTTTTCCACGGCCTTGGCCTGGCCCAGAACGCGCTGCTGGTCGATCCAGCGGGTGAAGAAGATGTACCAGGAACCGGCCGACATGATGACCAGAACGATGAGGATGGTGCGCGAGACGAAGTTGCCTTCGACCCACATATGCTCGACGCCGTAGGGCGAGGAGGCGGGTTCGGCGGCCGCGGCGGCGGCTTCGGCCTTGGCGGCGTCCGACGGAGCGGCCGGAGCAGCCGGCGCGGCGGCCGGAGCAGCTTCCTGGGCAGCCGGAGCAGCCGCGTCCTGGGCATAAACCGGAGCAACGGCGCTCAGGCTGGTCATGGCGACGATGGCGGCAGCGATCGTCAGTTTCTTGAAGTTCATTGGTCTACTCCGTGGATAAGCGAAAAATTACGAAAACAGATTAGCGGGCGTCTTTGAGGTTCCAGACGATGCGCAGCAAGGTCTGGGCTTCAACCGGATTGCCGGCCTCGGTCGGCGGACGATAGCGATAGCGGGCCTTGACCCAGTCCACCGCGGCCTGATCCAGGCGCTCCGAGCCGGAACTGGTCTGGACGGAGGCATCCTTGATGCGGCCGTCGGTGCCGATCAGCAGCTTCAGCACGGTGGTGCCCTGCTCGTTCAGGCGCTTGGAGATATCCGGATAGGGCGGCAGCGTGAAGGTGCTGCGGATCGGCTCCAGCCGGGTGTTGGACGGCGCGGACGGCGCGGCGGGCGGCGGGGCCGGCGGCGGCTTGGGCGCGGTGGTCACCGACGGCGGCGGCGCGGCGGTGGCGATGGTGAAATCCGGCACGATGGCGACCGGCGGCGGCGGCTTCACCAGACCCGGCGGCGGCGGCGGCGGCGCCTTGGGCGGCGGCGCGCTGTCTTCAACCGACGCCTTGATGTCCTGAAGCTGTTCCATGATCGCGCCCTGGTTCAGCGCGACGACAAGACCGGCAATGGCGGCGACGTGAATTCCGACAACGATGACGAGACCCGTCACCCTGCTGGTGGCATTAGCCTTTTCGACATGCAGATGATTTGGACGTTCCATGCGCTCTCACTCAGACAGAAAAACCCAACGCGGCTGCGCCTGGGCCGGCAAACCATTTGACCTTTAAGTTCTTCATTACCCGACTGACGCCCGATCAGTGGCGCTGGGCTCGCCCTTAAAGCAACCGCTTTTACTCTTTGCAAGAGGCATCAGCGGCAGGGTTTACACGCCCCTCTCATCATCTCATGACGGTGAAACGACAGCGCGGATTTCCGGCCGCGAATGAGCGCTATGCTGCATCTGCACAATTCGCAAATGCAGCATAAATCGGCCCACAGCTTAAGCCTTGGCATGATTTGGAAAATCAGTTTCTTCCGCAGACGCTTTGGCCTTCTCGCATCCCGCAAACAGCCCATCGGCGGGGGGCCCCGAACCGCCAGCGTCCGCCAGGTTCCGGCGCACCGGGGCGCTGCGACACCACGGTCCGGGGCGGCAAAATTTTTCAGCAGGCAGGGGCGGACAGGGGCGCGCCGGGCGCGTTATATCGCCCGAGGATTCTTGCGACAAACGAACAAGGACGGCCAATGCGATATCTTCACACCATGCTGCGCGTCTCGGACCTGGATGCGTCACTGGACTTCTACTGCAACAAGCTGGGACTGGTGGAAGTCCGGCGCATGGAAAACGAAAAGGGCCGGTTCACGCTGGTTTTCCTGGCCACACCCGACGATGCGCGGCGCATCGCGGCGGAAGGCGACACCGCACTCGCGTCCGAAAGCCCGGCGATCGAACTGACCTATAACTGGGACGAGAAAGACTATGCGGGCGGGCGCAATTTCGGCCATCTCGCCTATCGCGTGCCCGATATCTATGCGCTGTGCGAGAAGCTGATGGCGGCGGGCGTCACCATCAACCGGCCGCCGCGCGACGGGCACATGGCCTTCATCCGCTCGCCCGACGGCATCTCCATAGAACTTCTGCAGGAAGGCAGCCTGCCGCCGCGCGAGCCCTGGGCCTCCATGCCCAACACCGGCAGCTGGTGAAACAAAAACCCCGCCGTCACCGGCGGGGGGTTTTATTTTCGGGACCCATTAAACAACGCGGTTGATTCTTCCGGGCACCGTGAAAGTGCCGGCCTGCATGCTCGCACCGCTGGTGCCGCGGATCCACACATAGGCCCCTCCCCACCGCCCAGGGTCGGGTGTGGCCTCCCCGCTCCGGGCCAGGACGGCCGTGCCGCCCGCCGGGTCGGGGCCGACAAAGGTCATGGTGTTGCCCACCGTGCCGGTGCCGCCGGTGCTGGCGAAAGCCGCCTTCACCTTGACGGCCTGGTGCATCAGGTCATAGCGGTAACCGACCCGCGCCTCGGGCGACAGTTCGATGCCCCAGAGATTGACCCCGGTCTTGAAATCGGCGCCCAGCGCGGTCCGCAGGCTGCTGGCATAATAGGGCGCGACCTGCAGGTTGAAGCCGGGGCCGCCATTGGCCTCGGTATAGCCCTCCTCGCGCATGGTCAGGCCATCCAGGCTGGCATAGGGATCCATGTCGATGCCGAAGGACTTCAGCATCACGCCCATCTTGCCGCCCAGCGCCACCATCTGGCTGGCGCGCTTGCTGGTGGCATTGCGGAACACACCGCCGATATTGATGCCGCGATTACCCGTGAAATCGCCATAGGCGACCGCCAGCTGGCTATCGACAAAGACCTTGCGGCCCTGCCAGTGCGAATAGCCGGTCAGCATGAACCATTCGGTCTCGGTCTTGGTCAGGCGCGGCTGCACCTGGGAGACATCGCCCGTGTAGAAGGTGAAGGCGGCGCCATACCAGCCGTTGCGTGGGCTGCCCGCATCCACGCCCAGCGAAAAGCCCCAGCCGCGATCCTTATACTGAACGGTGCTGCCGGACCCGGCGATCGTGCCCTTGTTGTTGATGTGGCCGGAGAATTCCTCGCCCCACAGGGTCATTTCGCCGGGCACCTTGGCGAAACTCCGCAACAGGCGCTGACGCGCCGCCACCGGGCCGCTGGCCTGGTCGGTGATCATCACCGCGATGTCGCGCGCCCCGCCCGACACATCGGGCGCGAACTGCGAGAAAGCGATCTGCGCCTGTTGCTGCGAGGCGTCGATATTGATGCCGCTGGAGGCCAGGCCGGGCTGGTTGTAGACGGTCAGGCTGCGGGCGATGGCCGAGCCCAGTTCCGCATCGTTGCCCAGCGCCGCGACGGCGTTGGGGAACACCTGGAGCGCCTCGCCCTTGAGGTTGAGGCCCGCCGTGCCGTCCCGGTTGGTGGCGCCGGTGGAGCGGGGAATCAGGCTCAGGGTCAGAACCTGCTGGCCGCCGGAGGTGCCCACCGCCAGCGGCGTGCCGCCGCTATAGCCGGCCTCGGTCGGCGATTCGAACAGGAAGGGGATGTTCTGCGACAGGGTGGCGTTCTGCTGCGCCAGGCTGGTGTCGGTGATCTGTCCCAGCGGGGTGCGGATCAGGGTGATGGTCTGCACCGTGGGATTGGCGGTGCTGGCGGCGGTGAAGCCGCTGGAGATGAAGCTGCCGAAGTCCAGCGCCAGGTTGCCGCCGCTGATATTGGCGCTGTTGGCCTCGATCACCGGCGTGCCGCTGGAGGCATTGGCCTGGGAGATGGACAGGCCCAGCGTGCCGTTGGTCTGGACGTTGAAGACGTTGGCCTGGAGCGAGGAGCCGGAATTGGCGACATACAGGATGCCGTTGTTCTGCACGGTCACGTTCAGCGCGCCGGGATTGGCGCGGATATCGGCATTGACATAGCCGAAGCCGCCCACGGTCAGGGTGGGATTGGGGTCGGCCCCGAAATCCAGCAGCCCCGCCTTGGTGACGGGCGGCAGGCCATTGGCCTGGGACACGATCTGGCGCGCGATGACCGCGTAGTTGGCGGCGGTGTTGACCACGCCGGTGCCGGTATTGGCCACACCATCGACGTTGCCGATGGTGATGACGCTGCCGCTGCTCACGGCGGGCAGCAGCACATCGCCCAGGATCTGGCCGCTGTTGTTGATGGTGACGCCCTGCCCGCTCAGCGAGGAGTTCTGCATGTCGATGGCGCGCTCGACATTGACCACCACCGCGCCCACACCGGGGAACAGGTCGGTATTGGTGGCCTCGATCTTGCCGGCATTGTTGATCAGCCGCAGCGTGCTGGAATTGTCCACGATCGCTTCGGAAATCAGCGAGAAGGGATTGGCGGCGGTGGCGATGCCGGCATCGGGCGAGGGCGTGGTGGTGGTGACGCTGGCGATCACGCTGGCGTTCGCCGAAATGTTGATCGCCGGGACATTGGCGTTCGGGTCGATCAGGATGC
>Ga0066256_1003324_pt1 | contig 11973 bp, 14 predicted proteins | sample ThiBio_1000_biof_FD_87107 | JGI IMG/M metagenome (GOLD analysis project Ga0066256, IMG submission 87107) | Wastewater bioreactor microbial communities from Cape Town, South Africa - Thiocy_expt_1000_biof (version 2) | ecosystem: Engineered > Bioreactor > Thiocyanate-remediating >...
GGGCGTGGCACGTTCGGTCACGCAGTCCTGATCGCGAACAACCGCCCTTCCGAGGTCAGCCGCTTTGCGGCCTCGAAATAGAAGCTGATGAACGAGCAGGCGCCGGCCAAGATGTGCCGGCCATTATCGACCGATACAAAGGCGTCCGGCAGGATGCGCTCGTCGATGGCGCGATTGACGTCGCGCAGGCTCACACGCGAGACCACGGCGGCCTCGGTTGCCTTCAGCATTTCGGCTACCCCAGGCATCAGACGCTCCCAGTAAATCTTCCGATGTGTCGGAATATATATTGGCTATGCCAGCTTTTCAATAGCGGTGGCATTGCCATGAGCTGCCGAGACCAGGCGGCCGCAAGCGGCCAGAACCAGATTCAGATCTTCAAGATTGTCTGCTCTGCAGCAGATATCCAGCGCTGCGTAGGGCGCCGATGAAGAGGCTTGCATGGCCAGTGATATCCATCTTGGCCTGCAAAGACAGCGGCATGCTCGTCCAATTCTGCAATGGCGCGATGAAACTTGAGAAGGCACCATCGACCATGCAGTAGTGGGTCAGGAGGCCATTCTTGTCCAACATGAGGACACCTGTCTGATCGCTTGTATAACGAATGGCCGCGGCGCGCTGGATTTCCATATCGCCATCGATCCGCACGTCGAAAAGCAGCAGGCCTCGGCTCCTGGCGGCGATTTCCATGGTTTTTTCATTGAAGCTGAGAGGAAGTGTGCGGACGCATTCGACCGCCATCCGGAACACCGCCGCATCCAACTCTTCCGCCATAACCGAGTTGCTCGCAAAAACATGCCGATTGCAATCAATGCGAGCGGCTTGTGCACAGATGTCATTGAGCGCGCCGACCTTCTATGGGCGGGCCCAACTTGCGACACCGACCACCTCTTATGGAGCCCGCTCCGCGGCCTCCGCCTCGTGTGGGGCTATGGTTCGCTGACGACCGATCAGTTGCAGGCGCGGAGAGGACGCAAAGCCGGCTGGTCGCCGGAAGCGGACACGGCCCCCTTGGGGCCGTGCTTACCTCTCTCTGACTGCCAATTTTGCACCCGCCGCTGCGGCGTCAAGGACGAGCGGTTAGAATGCATTTCCAAGAAGTGTCCTGATTGTCTCGTTGCCGCTGCAATCATCGTGCATTTGTGAGGCCATTATCGGTGAGCTTGCACGGTGTCCACAGGAGGGCCCCGCGCATCGCGGAGTGACCACACGAGTCCGACGCAGCGATGCGCGGGAGGTACCTGTGGTCAACGCGGGCACGGTCGGCGAGCCGCACATAGGGATAAAGCTCATGGTGATGGTTATTCCTGCGACGAAGGGGCAGCCCGGCATTCCTGCCGGGTTTCCCATCCTGATGTCCGGCCGCATGGAAATTATCGAGGCAGCCTTCGCCTACCTTCTGGAGTTGGCCACCATTCCAGGCCGCTCGCATTCTCCAGACACGGTGCGCACCTACGCGGAACACTTATACGATTGGTTCGACAGTCTGGAACAGTCCGATCTGGATTGGAGGCTGGCCGATGAGGAAATGATTGCGGCCTACCGAAATCGTATGCTGGAACAGCCCAGTCCCTATACCGGCCGGCCCTATGCGCGGTCCACGATCAATGATCGCATTCGCTCTATCTGCCGGTTCTATAATTGGGCGCATCAACGCGGTTGGGTCGAGCACCTGCCATTCCGCATGATCGATGTACGGATTACCTCCGGGCGCAAGCAGGCTCTGCTAACTCATGCAGATGCCCGATCAGCGGTTGTTGCTGCGAACATCTTGACTGTTGCCGAATTCGAAAAGCTACCGCGCGCGCTTCGAGCCGATCAGCTCGCGCGACTGTTCGGGCATCTTTCCATGCCCTATAGGCTGATGGCGGAATGGGCAGTCTGTACCGGCATGCGGCGGATGGAGCTGTGCGCCTTGACGGTCGCGCAATTGCCCGACAGCAAGAGGCTGGATGCGACGGATCATCCGCTGATAGGTGTACCTTTGGCGATCACGAAGGGCGGCCGACCTCGGACAATCTATCCACCGATCCGTCTTGTCGATCGTACAAACTGGTATGCCGGTGAAGAAAGAGCCGCTCTGGTTCGGAAGCGTCGACACATCTCTTCAGCCTATGAACCGAGTGAGTTCCTGTTCTTGAACAGGCGTGGTGGTGGTGTGACGCGAGCGCACCTCAGCACAGTCTTTGCGGCGGGGTTTGAAGCCGCTAAGGTCGATGGCAGCTTGCACTGGCTTCGCCATACCTTTGCGACGACGATGCTCGCCCGCCTCCAACGGATCGCCGCTAAAAAGCCGGAGATCAATCCGCTCAAAGTGCTGCAGATTCTCCTCGGTCACAGCTCGATCCAGACAACATCCATCTACCTGCGTTGCGTGGATCTGCATCATCGCGAAATCGCCGAGAGCATCGAGTATCTTTACGGTGAGGTCATTCCCGATGCGGTCTAACCGGCCACGTATAGATCGGCGCTTTGCGGCTGCCCCGGCTTGCGACGAGCCGATCTCAAGCGGTGTTGCGATTACTTTCCGCGATGAGTGGGGCAGCGTCGCACAGATATTCGACTTCAGTCGGCTTGGCCTCGCGGTCGACCTTACGATGGTCTTTGCCGACTCCTTCCGCGCATCATTCGCCAGTGCCGCCACGGCGACCCGGAAAGGGTACTGGAAATCGCTTCGTACATTTGCCCGTTTCGCTGCTGAAGACGGCGAAATCACTGAGATTGCGGCACTGACGACAGAGGCCGTAGGTCGCTATGTCGCGTGGCTTGATCGACAGAGATCGCCGACGGGGCAACCTTGGGGAATATCGACACGGCATGGCCGCTACGTGCCTATAAAGATCATGCTCGAGTGGGCGATGCGAAATCGCGCCGATCTCATGCCAGAACAATTGCAGTTCCCGGCCAATCCTTTCCCGGGTCGCCACCGGACACCAGTCCCGCGCCGACTTCCAGCGCATGAGCTGAAGACAATCCTGCGAGCCTGCTATGCCGAAATCGACATCGCCTGGGCTCGCTTCGAGGAGGGGCGCGCAATCCTGGAAACAGACCATGATGGCGTAGCGGACGATCGCCGGGATCTGGAGACGCTGTTGGTCGCAACGGGTCGTGCGGGTGGCGGAATAATGCCATGGTACGATCGTGCCCCGGGGCGGCAGTCACATCGGCGGATGAGGCGCGCCGGTGGCACGCGGATGCTGGCGCAACACCTGCATCTGACGGTCGATACCCTGGTCCCATTCTTTTTGGCTATCGCCATTCAAACGGCGGCCAATCCGGATTCCCTTCGAAACATAGGACGCGATTGCCTGGCCTCGCATCCGCTCGACCCGGATCGGATCATCGTCGATTGGGCCAAGCCCCGGGCGGGGAATACCCTACGACGTGCGCAGCGTCGGACTTTCGATAAGCGCCGACGATATTCTGTGCCAAATCTTGTCGAGAAACTGTTGGCGATGAGCGCACCACTCGTTCCGCATGCGCGACCTGCGGAGTGTGAACGCCTCTTTTTGATCAGAGGTAACCGCCCGAAGGGCGTGGGCGTGATTGGTAGTCAAACGCTGGATGCCGGTATCGGCAGGTTTATTGCTCGTTCAAATCGAAGCATTAGCGCCTGGAATGAAGCTCATCCTGAGCAGCTTCGTTCACCGATGCGGTCCTTTGCTCCTGTTCTGTTCCGTGGCAGCGTCGCCACCGAGCACTATAAGGCAGCCGACGGTGATATCCGTGTGGCCCAAGTGCTTCTCAATCATGCGCAAGCCAGCACGACCGACCTCTATGTTCGCGGCCCCGAAACACAACGCATGTATGAGAAAACAATCGCGAGCCTCCAACATCGGATGATCGGCTGGATCGTGATGCGCCCAGGTGTCCAGGGTGTCGAGCGAAATATCGACGGCCAGATCGAAAGCGATGATGAGGGTATGGCCGAGGCGTTCAGCCATATCTGCATTAATCCGATGGCCGGCAGGGCTCCGGGCTCCGCCCAGGGCCGCCTGTGCCCCAGTTTTATGGGCTGTCTCAGCTGTCCGGGACTCGTGATCCCGATAGACAGCCGACATCTGGCGCGGATCCTGCAGGTGATGCGCAAGTTAGAAATCGCCCGCGATCAGCTAGATGCAGAGCGTTGGCGATCGATCTACGCTCCGAGCTACCGCATTCTCAAAGCAGAAATCCTGCCGGACTTTCCCGTTGAAATGCACGAGGAGGCCGAGCGCATGATCGCAACGCTTCCGCCCTTGCCTGACCCGGAGTGATCCCGATGGCGGCTAAACCTGCTAAATTGGAGCAAAGCAGCATCTCGGATCCTGAAATCCGTATCTCGACGATATCGGTGTGGATGGATCGCATCTGGCAACTGGATGTGGATGTGCCGGGAACGACACCTGCCGATCTCCTCATCGACTGGGGCATAGCGTTTGAGGATGGAAGCCGGTTTACCGATGAAAGATGGGACGCCTGGCGCGAGGCTGCGCGGCGCTTTCTCTGGTCGTTACGCGTAACGCCGCCGCCTGGTCGGCGCCGTGCAAGGGGAACGACGCTTGTCAGGCGGTTCCAGATCCTGCGCATTCTGATCCGGTGGATGGTCGCCGAAGGTTACCGGTGCTTTGGCGACCTCGACCGCGATGCAGCTCAGCGCTTCCTTGGCATCATTTACCAACGTCCGGGCCGTGGCGGTCGTCTCTTATCGGAGACCGTGACCCCGGTCGGTTATATCCGGATTCTGGACCTTCTCTATTTGCAGCGAGATTGGCTTTCTGACGCGCCGGCTGAACCTTTGGTGGACCCGATAACAGGCTCCCGAGCATTGAGACCCGGGCAACTGTCCAAGCCTATGCCCTATACGCCGGATGCTGTTGCCGTTCCTCTTATCTCGGCAGCCCTGCGTCTGATCGGCGCGCCAGCCGACGACATAATCGCGCTGCGGGAACGAGCCGAGGACGCCCACAGGCAAGCCCTTTCGAGCGGATTTGGATATAAGGCGCGACACGGTCACATGCGCGCTCGCCTTGATAGCTTCCGCTTCGCGACGGTTCCCGCGGAAGCGAATCCGTGGAGGACGGAGCCCGTGCTGACCATGAAGTTGGTGCAATTCCTGGTCACTCGAATTTACGACGCCTGCTTTGTCGTCATCGCCTATCTTGTTGGTGCGCGAGCCTCCGAAATCTTGGGCCTGCGGGCTGGATGCATCGAGCGGCATGTTGCTGCCGATGGCGCTGAATCCTTCGCTTATCTGAGCGGCCGGATCTACAAAACAGCCGTTGGCACGGGCGGAGCGCCGCATCGATGGGTGGCGCCGGACCCTGTCGTGCGGGCCGTGACTGTTTTGGAACGCCTATCTGCTCCTATCCGCCAGCGGATGGGGCGGGAGGAATTATGGTTGTCGGCGATGGCTGGACGCAGCGGGATGACCATCCCGCGATCATCTGTGCTGGCTGACCGTCTCAACGGACCGTTTGCATCCTTTATAGATCTGCCTCTTTATAACGAACGGCCGTGGCATCTGACGACCCATCAGGGACGAAAGACCTTTGCGCGATTTGTTGGTCGACGTGACCGTACCGGCCTCGATGCCCTTGCCGCGCACTTTGGCCACGTGACCAGAGCAATGACCGACAAAGGCTATGTCGGGACGGACTTCGATCTGACCGATCTGATCGACGCAGAGACCTCGAACGACACAAGGACGGCGCTTGAGGATTTGCTGACCTCGGTAACGGCGGCCGGCCGTGCCGGACGAGCGATCTCTTCGCACAGTCGCTTCCGTGGACGTACAAGAGACGGAGATGTTGCGGACTATGTGGACTTCATCCTGAGAGAAACCGACATGCGGCTCGGTCGTTGCGATTGGGGCTACTGCGTCTACCGCCGTGAAAGCGCATCGTGCCTGGGTGATGATCGAGGCCCGAACCCGGTCATCAGAACGCAGAGCATCTGTTCCACCTGCAGCAATTTTGCCGTCACGGAAAAGCATCGGCCGGTGTGGGAGGAACGCCGGAGGCAAAACGCACGGCTTCTGGCGCATCCGATGCTCGACGACGACAGCCGTGCCCTGGCAGCGATGAGGATCGATGAATGCGACCGTATTTTGGCCGAACTTCAGCAAGGTCGCGGAAGCGATGACGAATAGTACAAAGCAGCCCGCGAGACTGAAATCTCATGAGACGCGTCATCGAAATACCGAGCGCCGCATTCGGCAGGCGATGGATCGGCTTGTGGCACAGGCTTCGTTGGAAGGGTATGCTACCCGGGTAACAGTGGCTGCATTGGCGCGCGAAGCTCAGGTCAGCCGAAACACGATCTATGCCGAGCACAGCAGTTTCCTCGAAGAATTGGCATCCGCAAATCCACCGCGCCCCAAAACTCAGCGGCCGCCTCCCAAATCTGACATGTCGGCACTTCGAGCTTCGATGCATGAGCTCCAGGAGCAAAGGCGGCTGCTCGCGACCGAGAATGCCAGCCTGCTGAAGCGTGTGCTGGATTCCGAGAAGGCCGTTGCTCGACTGGAAAAGCAGAACGCCAAGCTGGTTCAGGAGATCAGCAGGGTGCGGCGGCTTAGCTCGACATGACTGATCGCGTTGAAGCATCCAACCGTCCATGATCGGATGAGCAAGTGGTTGTTTTTTGGGGTCCGAGTCCGTGGAACCCAAAGTCCGTTACTTCAGATATCCCATCCTACCATGCCGGATCAGCCCGCCTCGAGCACGAGCGGTACCCCCAAAATGCTGCGCATTTTGGCTCCCCCACTCGCCGGCTCCGCCGGTCGCCTGCGGCGATCCTCGACCCGAACTGCTCCGTCATCGTGCACGTCTCTCGTCTTCAAACAGAGGAGAGACACATGCTTACCATCTACGACGAAATCCAGCAGCTGCGCGTCGAGCTTGCCGCCTGCATCCTTACGCCTGCCGAGCGCGCGGCAAGCGAGGCTGAACTCGCAAAGCTCCTCGCTGAACAGGCATCGCTCGACAGCGCATTTGACGCCATCATGGCAGACGAGGAGCCGCCAGAATGACGGCGCCTTCTCCAAACAGGACGCTTGACTAAGACCTAAGAGCGGTTCCCCCAATTTTCAGGCGCCGCCCGAAGAGGGCGTCACCAGAAAATCGGCTCCCCCACTCGCCGCCTCCGGCGGTCGCTGCGCGATCCTTGACCCCTCGCGCCTACGGTGCGGACCCCTTTCGTCAGAAAGACGAAAGGAGACTTCTTATGACCCGCACGAAAATCCCAACCATCGATGGCGGCAGCGCGGAATATTGGAGGCAACGGAAGCTTGGCTTCTGCCTGATCCGCAAGGCGGAACTCGCAGCCAGTCGGCTGTTGGATGCGCCGATGTATCTCCACGGCGGTTACGACGAAAATGATGACGTCATCCCCATTGAGAACCTTGGACCCCATGACGACATGGAGGACGCGATTCGGGCTATCGAGAGCAACGAGACAGCCGTCAGCATCCTCGTCGCGCAACGCCGCACCGAGATCTGCAACTACCCCATCAACGCAGTCATCCGGGAGTTGCCACCTCAGGACAAACACACCGGCGACCCCTACATCAACCCACTCTGGGGACCGGACTGCGACTGACGCTCAGGTGAGAGGCGGCAAGAGCCGCCTCTCACCTTTCTTGTCACTCGCTCGCGGCACTTCCGAACATTGGCGCTCTCCTGCGCGCAAAGGCGTCGGTTCTGCGCGCGTGCGCGGCGCAGGGCGTGACAGCGTGCATCGAACCCGCCGCCACGCCCTGGGTGCGCAGCCTCATGCGCGCCCAGCGGCGGCTGCAGCAAGCCCAGCGCCACACCCGCGCGCTGGAGCGCACGCTGGACCAGCTGCCCCTGGGCGTGATGCACGTGAACCGCCGGGGCGAACTGCGCTACCTGAACGAACACGCCCGCACCTGGCTGGGCATTGAGGACGCCTGTCGCATCCTGCTGCACAGCGCCACCGGCTGGCAGGCGCGCCAGCCACTGCAGCTGGCACAGATCCACCCCGCGCTGGTACCACTGCTGGGCGCCAGCCTGAGCACGCAGACACCGGTCTCCGCCCGCCTGCAGCCCCAGCACGCCGGCGCCCCCGCCACGCTGGTGGCCCTGGCGACCCCCTTGCGCTGCGGACCGGCGCATGCCACTGGCGAGGCGCTGGCCCAGTTCATCCTGGTGCCCGAAACCCCGCCCCACGCAGGCGCCACCGTGTCGGTGTGCAGCGCGCTCTACGGCCTCACCCCTGCCGAAGCTGCCCTGCTGCCCCTGTTGCTGCAAGGCATGACACCGCGTGAAATGGCCGACACCCGCCAAGTGAAGATGCCCACCGTGCGATCGCAGCTCGCCAGCCTGTATGCCAAGACCGGAACCCGGGGCCAGGCCGAACTGGCCCAGCGTGTGCTGCGCGTGGCGGCGCTGGTGGCCTGCCTTCTTTCTCTCTGTTTTTGTCACTTTTATCCCTAGCGCGGCGCCGAGCGTCGCAGGAAGGGCCCCTGCCCATGACCTTGTCTCGCCACTCCTTGCCCCACCTGCCCCACCTACGCCAACTGCGCCCCATCGCCCTGGCCTGCTGCGCCCTCGTCGGCCTGGCCGTAGGCGGCCTTGCCATGGCCCAAAAGAACGCCGCCGTGGCCAAGCCCAGCAAGGCGCAGCTGGTGGCCGACCTCGCCGCCACACTGCAGGCCTGCTCGTACGACGGCAGCCCACTGGCGTTTTCGCCGCCCGACCTGTCCAAGGGCGGCGGCACCGGCAAGCAGGTGGTGGCCGAGATCATGAAATACACCGGTCTGCCAGCCAACTTTGTGGTGGTGGAAGGCAAGGTGCCCAACGCGGCCGCCGTGATCATGCAAGGGCCCGACCAGGTGCCCCGCCGCGTGATTGCCTGTAACCCGGCCTTCATGGGCCAGGTGATCGAGGCCACCAAGTCCAACAACTGGGCGCCCGTGAGCATCATGGCGCACGAGATCGGGCACCACCTCTCGGGCCACACCATCGTGCCCGGCGGCAGCCAGCCGCCCATCGAGCTGGAGTCCGACAAGTTCAGCGGCTTTGTGCTCTACAAGATGGGCGCGCCGCTGGCCGACGCCCAGCGCGCCATCGCCACGCTGATCCCCGAGAAGGACGGCGAAACCCACCCCGGCCGCAGAAAGCGCCTGGCTGCCATCGAGTCGGGCTGGAGGGAAGCCTGCGAGCTGCAGGGCGGCGGGCCACAATGCTCCGGCGGGCTGCCGGTGCGCACGGCAGCAGTGGCGCCTGCTGCACCATCGCCAGCGCAGGCACCCGCCACCCCGGTGGCCAAGGCCCCGGCACCCACGGCTGCGCCCACCCCCACGCCAGCAAGCCCCACGCCAGCCACCCCTGCGGCCAAGGCGCCGGCCCCGGCCCTGGCAGCTGCCGCCGCCGAAACCCTGCCCAAGGTCGACGTGGCCGCCATCCCGTCCAAGGGCACGCAGTTCATCTACGACGAGTTCGGCATCCTGGACCCGGCCATCCGCGCCCAATTTGAAAAGCAGATGTACGAGCATGCGCAAAAGACGGGCGTGGAGATCGTCACCCTGCTGGTGAAAGACCTGGACGGCAAGAGCGCCGAGGACTACGCGCACGCCATGATGCGCCAGCTGCGCGTGGGCAAGCTCGACGTGGGCAACGGCGCCGTGCTGGTGGTGGCGCCCGAGCAGAACCAGGCCGCCGCCGTGCTGGGCGCGGGCGTGGCGCTGGAGATGGGCAGCCATGACAAGACCGAGCAGCTCAAGCGCTGGATGAACACCGCCTGGGCGCTGTGCAAGAAAAAGAACGCCTGCGGCAACTGGACCGAGAACCTGATGCTCGCGGCCGACCACATCCGCCGCGACACCAGCCGCGCCGACTGGACCATCGCCTACCAGTCGCTGGGCGACATCCAGAAGGCAGACGCTGCCGAGAACGGCAAGGTCACCAACCCCAACGACAGCAAGGTGTGGCGCAAGATCGTGCGCCTGTCAGGCACCGTGGAAAGCCTGAACCCTCCCTCTGGCAACAAGGCCGCCTGGGTCAACGACGCAAAGGTCCAAAGCGGCAAGCAGCCCGTGCTGCTGCGCAGTGCTGAAGGCCTGACCACCATGCTCTATGTGGACCCGCGCACCGCCGCACTGCAGCCCGGCGGCAAGCTGGAACAGGGCAAAACCTACACGGTCATTGCGCGTGCGGCCGCCCTGTCGTGGAACCCCAAGGACACGCAGTCGCTGGACTTGCTGAGCTACGCCGTCACCGAATAAGCCGCTGTCCCATGTCATCCACCACAGCAACCCTGCTCATTGCAGGTGTCGCCAACCTGCTGCCTGCGCTGTTCTTCATGTTCACGGCACTGCTGGGCAGCAACGGCATGAACTCCGCCCAGGGCGGAAAGCTGCTGGGCACGCTAGCCGTGCTGCTGGTGCTGGGCTGGCTCGCCGCGCTGTGGCTGGCCCGCCACCTGGCGAACTGGGGCCAGGCGCGCGGCTGGTCCACCGTGGCCAGCGTGGCAGCGGCCAGCGGCGGCGCGGTGGTCGCCTTCACCGTGCTGGCGCTGGTGTCCACCCTGGCGGCGCTGCTGTGGGTGGGGGCATGAGCGGACAACGCCGCAACGGATAGACCCAAGCGATCAAGCCAGCAAGACAGCAAACCCCGAGGGACACACCCACATGCACCACTACCATCACCACCGCCTCCGCAACCTCCATCGCACCGCACTTGCGCTGCTGACCACCTTCCTGCTGCTGGCCTCTGGCCCGCAGGCCGCCCAGGCCGCCGAACATTTCTGCGGCCAGCGCACCGCCCACCCCATCGACAAGGCCCTGGGCGCCGCCTCCGAGCGCAGCGGCGGTGTGACGGTGGACCTGATCGACGCCCAGAACGCCGCCTACGCCGCGTGGGACAAGGAGCTGAACCGCATCTACGCCCAGGTACTCAAGGCCGCTGGCCCCGGTCGGCGCGACACCCTGAGGGCCGCCCAGCGCGCCTGGCTCGCGTTTGACACCGCCCAGGGCCAGTGGGACAGCGCCATCTTTGCCGAACAGGGTAGCTCGGCCGCGCTGAACATTGGCGGAGCGGCGCTGGAGCGCCGACGCGCCCGCGTGTGCGCGCTCACCAACGACCTGGAGAGCCTGAAGGATTCACCATGATGCGCCGCACCTGGCTGCAGCGCCTGCCCCTGCTCGCAGCCGCCTTGGCGCCACTGCTGCGCCCCACCGCTACCCGCGCGCAAGGTAGCGCCCAGGTGTGGCTGCGCGTGCGCAACCAGAGCCAGGAGGCCTTCACCCATGTCTGGCAGGGCCTGCCGCAGCAGGGCACCGATGTGGACCTGGGCCCGCTGCTGCCCGGCGACACCAGCCGCTGGCACGCGCTGCCCGCCACGCTGGCGCACTACCGCAAGACCCGCATCCAGATCGGCCAGCGCCAGCTCACGCATGTCACCGACCAGTCCTTCCCCGGTGGCCAGGCCACGCTGGCACCGGGCCACTACACCTTCAGCTACACGCTCGAAGGCGGCGCGCTGCAGCTGTTGGTAATACCGGAGGCTGGCCCCGTCGACAGCAGCCAGCTGCTTCAAAAACAATAGCGACCAGCACATACAACACTAGCGCTTGAGGCGATTTTTCCCAAAAATCAGCGCCCCAGCAGCCAGCGCAAACGCGGGGAACACCCGCCCTGGGTCTGCAGCGCCCAGGCGCTCAGCCGCGCTGCAGCAGGTGCGCATGCACCGCACCGGCCTTGAGGTGCCGGTACAGCACCAGGCCGTGCGCTGCCAGTTCCTCGTCCGCCCACAAGCGAGGCGCTTCAAGGTAGATGAAGCCCCCAGCCGCCACGGCCTGGGCAGCGGCCTGCAGGGCGGGCTCGAAAAACGGGCCATCAAATGGCGGGGCCCGCAGCACCCGGTCCCGGCTGGCGGGGGGGGGCCGCCTCCGCGGCGACCCCCCCCCCCCCCCCCGCACGCCCCCCGCGCCGGGCCCCCGCTTGGCCCGCCCCCCCCCCCCCCAGGGGC
>Ga0066256_1001368_pt3 | contig 11972 bp, 7 predicted proteins | sample ThiBio_1000_biof_FD_87107 | JGI IMG/M metagenome (GOLD analysis project Ga0066256, IMG submission 87107) | Wastewater bioreactor microbial communities from Cape Town, South Africa - Thiocy_expt_1000_biof (version 2) | ecosystem: Engineered > Bioreactor > Thiocyanate-remediating >...
TTAATGCAAGCACAGGTGCAGTGATTTGTTGCACAATATTGTAAGCATCCGCGCCCATTTCCTCGCTAATCTCCAGATGGAGTTGGAAAGAACAGATAAGGCCCTCAAGAGAAAGTGACTCAGGGCATAAAGCAAGATGCTCTTTACCACCCTTGAGATTGATCATTAAGGGTCGGGGTCCATGATACTTGCGAATAAATTCGCTCATTAAATCATAGTCTGGAGTTTTGGTTGTATAATCTTTTCGAATCACATCGGTTGCAGCATTCGGCATTGAACCAATTAAGGCAAGATGGTATCCCTGCTCCTCCGCAACGACGCGGCATTTATTCCATTTAGCTGATATGTCCTCATATAAATCGCTTAAAAAGCTTCCTGAACGATGAAGCACGCGTGTATTAATTTCAAGTTGTGAAGCTCCGGCTTCAGCGATAATTCCTGGAGTATTCACTTTATCAATTATCATTTGGTTTTTAGGGAGCAATTGGTAGTGCTGGTCGAGTAACAAAAATTCAATCTCTGCACCCGCATTAAATGTATCTGGCTGGAATAAATGCTCCACGAACCATTGTTCTAATAATTCGGTTTCTACGCCTAATTGATTTTTAAATAACTCAATGTCAACTTTGGAGTTTTGCAGCTTCTTTACGAACATAACTATTTCCTTGATTGTTCATTAAGTGGAAAAAATGAAATCTGCAAGTCCGCCTCTACCAGTAAACAATGATTCGCCGGTATGGGATGCCAATCAAATCCCGATTTACTGAGCTTTTCAGAAGCAATAACAATATGAGGAACTTTAAGTTTCTGTGCAAAAAGATTCTGATTGCTTCCCCAAAAATTTTCGCCGATGGACAAATACATGGTATCGGGCTTTGCTTTTAACGAAGTACAATAACGAAAAGCAACGATTCGCCTGCCATCAGTTAAACAAATGTTGAAATAGTTAGAACTTTTTGGATATCGCTCTTGCACTAATTTCTGAATTATATCCAAGGTCTTTTTGAGAATATGCGCCACGTTTGCCAGCGAAGTAAGATTCTCATTTTTTGCCAGCTGCATGAATAATGCAAAGATTAACTCGGAGTCGGTGCTTCCTTTTACCCAGTTATATAAATCGTCATCTAATAAATCAAAAATTTTGCGCTTTATTTTAGTGAAGTGAGGAATGTAACCGTTATGCATGAACATCCATTGTTTAAAAATAAAGGGATGACAGTTATATTGAGTGATCCCGCCCGTACTCGCAGCGCGCACATGGGCAAAAAATAGAGCTGCACGGGTTCTTTTTGCCAAATATTGTAAATTTTGATCACTCCAGGCAGGAAAAAGGGAAGTAAATAACGCGGGCTCTTTATCATATAAAGTGTACCAGCCAAGACCAAAGCCATCACCATTGGTAATTGTTCTTGATTCTTGTGAGAGCAAACTTTGCTTTATAAGTGAATTGCTTGGCTTGATTAAAACATCCGCAAGCCTTTGCTCTTCTGAACCTTTATATGCTACAAATCGACACATATCTTATTTGTCCCTATAAATGGCGGGTGTAATCAATAGGTGCGGCACTGAATTTTATGCACTCAATTAAAATTGATTAATTATTTTCCAACCCGGTAAGGGTTATTGATTACTGTTATATATTTAGTCTAGACCTTTATCGTTCATTTTCCAGGACAAACATAGGATACTTAGGGGATGTTCTTTTTACTCTTATTCCATAATTGCTATAATGACCTAGATGAGTGTTGTTAAATAGCTGTAGGATGATCCGTTTTTAATAACTTTTATTACGGAAGATTATATGCACCACAAAGGATGGTTTCACGTTTTGCCGAATATAATCGGCATCGTCAGTATAATTTTAGGGTCAGCAGTTATCTGGGGCTGGTATCAACACTACTCGGTACTCATTCAAATTGATACCAAATTTTTTCCAATGCAATTTAATACAGCCATTTGTTTTTTACTCGCTGGTTGTTCATTGCTTCTAATCAATCAAGAATACTTCTCATTGTCTCGCCTGACCAGCTCTATACTCTGGGTAATGGCTTCTTTAACGCTTGCGGAGTATCTGTTCTCGATAAACATTGGCATTGACCAATTATTTCTTAAAAATAACGATTTCTTAAGTTCAGATACCCCTGGCCGCATGTCTGCGAATACAGCTTTTGGCTTTTTTGTATACAGTGTCGTTACCTTGAGTATCTCTTTTAATTTATCTCGGCGTTTATTAGTTATTCCGCTCATCGGTTGTCTATTTATCATTAATGTGGGGATTCTCACTTTATTGGATTATTTATTTCATTTTTCGGTAATGAATAGTACCGGAGCCTGGATTCATATGGCACTTCATACCGCTTTTGGACTTATTGCCCTAAGCGTTGGTTTATTAAGCTTTATACGAAAAAGAAATCAATTAAAAAATTTGCCGGTATTTCCCCTCCTCATCAGCTTTCTGCTATTTGATATCACGTTTATTGGCTGGCAAGCCATTAAAAAAAATCAAGAAACTTATTTCGATACCATGCTGCAAACGCGTGTAGAAAATATCGGGTATTTGATTGATACGTATTTTCAAGAACGAATCAGTTCATTTTCCCGAATTGGTTATCGTTGGCTGAGTCAAGAAAACGGTACACCTAAAAGTGTTTGGCAAAAAGATGTTATGCAATATATTCAAGATCAACCAGGCTATGTGGCTGTTGAGTGGGTTGATTCGCGAGCTATTGTGCGCTGGGTAGCCCCTGAGAAGCAAAATCAACGAATTATCGGTTTTGATTTAGCAACGGATGCGCATCGACGCGTTGAAATCGAAAAAAGTATTCAGCAACATGCGTTACATTTAAGCCCACAGCTAGACCTGATACAAGGCGGAAAAGGGATATTAATTATCGACCCCTTATTTCAAGAGGATCGCCTCTTAGGTTTTATGATTGGTGTGATGAATATTCAGAAAGTTTTTGACTACCTGTTCGCTAAACTCGACCTAGAGGGTATTCATTTAACTATTAATGACCGCAATGGTATTTTGTACACCAACACCGATACTACGAATAGCGCATATTCTGAGTGGAGTAAAAAAATTGTTCTTAAGATGCATGGGCAGGAATGGGCGGTAACGGTCCAACCTCTACCAAAATTTTATAATCATATAATGTCCTCAACTTTACCCATGATGACTTTATTTATTGGTGCCCTTATTGCCATCCTTTCAGGAATTTTAACCGAGTCGTTATTTTCAATTAAAAAATTACAGAATAAAGCGCGAAATGCGACCGAGCGCTTACAGGGCATCATTGAGGGATCCTCAGATTATATTGCTGCGGTGGATTTAAATTCGAATTTTATTGTCTTTAACTCAATTTACCATAGTGAAATTTATCGTTTATTCCATGTGGACTTAAAACCCGGGATGAACCTGAGCGCATTATACGAACACATGAAACCTGAAAATAGAGATAAAGCACAGATATTATGGAAAAAAGCGCTTGAAGGTAAAGCCTTTACCGCCATTGAAACTTTTGAGCATAAACATCACCGTGATTTAGATTATGAAATACACTTTAATCCAATCTATGATTCTCAGGGAAAATTAATCGGTGCAAGTCATATCGCCACCAATATTCATCGCCGTGTGCTCAATGAACAGAAATTAGTGGCTTACCGGAAACAATTAGAAAGTATGGTTGAAAGTCTAGAGCGACAAAATAAAAAATTACAATTGCTCAAAGAATTTTCTAGTATTCTGCAATCTCATAACACCATGGATCAGGCCACCAAGACTATTAAAAAATATATGCCCCGTTTATTAGAAAATACCTCAGGTACCATGTTTATGACAACTCCCGATGATGCGGATGAGATGCGCACGGTTCTGGATTGGGGTGAACCAATGATAGACAGTAATGAAATTCAAGTTAATGACTGCTTGGGTGTATTAAGGCATCAGCCTTATTATGTGGCTTCAACCAACGAAGATATTTTATGCAAGCATGTGGAACATCATAATTCTCAACCTCTAGCATATGTATGTCTTCCTTTATTTGCGCAAAAAGATATTCTGGGATTAATTTATATCGAGTTAACTAATTCCTCGATTGAAAATCAACCCACTATAGCGTTTTCACAAATTATTTCTGAACAAATCTCCCTTAATCTTTACAATATCAAACTGAATGAAACCCTAAAATTGCAATCGACACAGGATGTCTTAACTGGCTTATCAAACCGCCGCTACTTTACAGAACTATTACAAAAGGAAATGCTAAAATCAAAACGGGCGCACAATAACTTTGCCCTTATTTTGGTCGATATTGACTATTTTAAATCCATTAATGACACTTATGGCCATCAAACAGGCGACCGTGTTTTGTGCGCCCTTGCTCAAATCATGCAAAAAGAATTACGCAAGAGTGATGTCATTGCGCGTTGGGGTGGTGAAGAATTCATCATCTGTGTTCGTGAGATATCGCTAGAAAAAATACGTATGCGCGCAGAAAAGCTACGTCAAGTAGTAGAAAATCATCGACTATTAATTGATGGTGAAACGATATCGTTCACCATCTCCATCGGAATCGCTTTATTTGATGCAGTTGTTGATAAAGACACACTGATAAAAAAAGCAGATGATGCTCTATATCAAGCGAAAAAATCCGGTCGGAATAAAATAATTATTAATGCCTATGACCAAATCGAGTAATCCCTCTCGATGTTTTCCCAAGCTTTAGTGAGCAATCTCCTGGCTGCGGCATTAGGCTGCATGGGATGTACACGAGTACGCTTAAGATCCAATAGATCAGAGCTCGTTTAATCAATAGAGCTGCTTGCTGAAGATCCCTCGTTAACTCGGGATGACGGAGTATACGGAGTACGAATCAACCTAAACCACGTCATCCCGAGCCTTCGGGCGAGGGAACTCCTGGCCTTAGAAAATCAAGAAAATTTTCAGATACCCTTCCCCTAATATTATCGCCCGTGGTTGGCCACGGGAGCAAGCAAAGGCGCAGCAAACTAAAATCATCAAATTATTACGCTGTAGATAAAAACTTAAAATCTGTTCGTATTATTTGATTGGTCGCTTTCGGTCAGTGGATTCTCTTTTTCAAGCGCTTGTTTCGAAAAAAATTCATGGCCTGAAGTGGAAGATTTTTTTTCCTCATCAGCATTTGAGGTGCTGTCACTATTGACTAAAAAATCCGTGTAATCCTCATATTTGATGAAATCCGTCAGGTTAAACCATTTTCTAATAAAACCAAATTCATCCATTTTGATAAATCCATGCAGCTCTTTCAAATGATGTTCTATCAAATTACAAAAATCTTGTGCTTTGGGTGATTTATGTTCTTTTAAAAAATCAAAATTGGATTGCTCTTTGGAAAAATGCTTGTCAAGATAACTCAAGATACTGTTTATCCTTATTTCGACAGCGGATTCGTTCATATCTTTTTTAATTGTTTTAACAAGCCCTTTAAAAATTGTATTTTTCCTACCCAGCTGCGATTTAAAGGAATCGAAACACAGAGCAGTTTGGTGAACAATTTCGTTCAAAGCTAAATATTTAATCCACTCTTCTTTAAATTTTCCTTGTAAGAGATGTTTATGATCCCTTACAAATTCGTTTTGCATCTGAAAAGGACTTAAACTTGAATCATTCAAATTAAGAGGATTTAATGAGAGAGACTCATCAAAAGCAGCGAATAAATTCCGGGCGCAGAACCGCGCAACTTCGCCGCCCCCATGCCCATCAAATACCCCTATCATAAAAGGCATACCTGGCTTTAATGTTTGAATGGCAATTGAGATGTTATCGCGCACTTTAGGTATCAAAAAACCATGATTATCGAAAAGCTTAATTTCTTTAACCGCTTTCACTAGAGATACTGTTAATTCAGATTCTGCTAAGCCTTTGCGTTCTTGTAGACATCGCAGTACAAAATCTTCCATATCTTTTTCACGGTCAGAATGCGCACCGTCGGTAAAACCATCGGATACGGTTATCACTTGTATTCGCTTAGCTGGCGTTTTATTTTTTATAAGGTGATTTTTTTCCTCGTGAACATTTAAAATATCAATTCGGGCATCGCTACAAATACCCTTACAGTAGAAATCTCCCAGAGCCCTGCTGACGATTAAAATACCCTGAACACGCCAATGGACATCATAACTTACCTTACCCTCAGCCGCTTTTATTCGTTCCTGCTCGAATACATCATCCGCCTTGTGCAAGTATTTATTTAATCGAATGACTTTAATTGGCGTATCCTGTTCATCATAAAACACCGCAAACGAACATGAATCCGCAATACTTGCAGTCACTAAAAATTTATCACCATCATACAGAGTCGTACATGCGGTACTCCCTATTTTTCTTTCATTTATACGACTGAGAATCTTTTGATTGAGGAGTTTATAAGTTGACCATAATCTCATGCCCAGATGAAGGGGAGTACACTCATTAAAATAATCCGGTGGGTATGTTTTCCATGCAACCGCATCTTCTTGATATTCGCGCAAATTGGGATCTTGACAGAGACTAAAAGCATCCTCTGGGCGACTTTTGGTGATACGTGGGGGTTTTTTATTTGCTTCTTTTTTTACGAATGAAATTATTTCCGGCATTTAATACTGCTACAATAAACCATGTGTTCTAAAGAATATGCGCAATTTACCCTAAAACTCAATCTTTTTTTCTTTTAGAAACGCATTTGGGGGTTGGATGAAGAAGCATTGGCTCAACGTAACACCACACGGTTTATATTGCATACCTGGCGCTTTTTATATTGACCCGACAGCACCTGTGGATAAAGCTGTGGTAACTCATGCGCATGCCGATCATGCGATTTCTGGGCATAAACAGCTCGTCGCGACGCTGGAAACAATAGAAATTATGCGGTTACGCTATGGGGAGGATTGCGCACATGAGTATCAAATTCTTTCTTATCATGAGCCCGCGCTCTGTAATGAGGTGATGATAACACTACTTCCCGCAGGACATATAATAGGCAGCGCGCAATTGCTCATGGAATATAATAATGAACGCATTATTGTTTCAGGGGACTATAAACGCCGTGAGGACTCCACCTGTAGTGCCTTTTATCCGCAATCCTGTGATGTATTTATAACCGAAGCAACTTTTGGTCTTCCGGTCTTTCATCATCCACCGATGAATCATGAATTGAATCGGTTAATAGAATCACTTCGTTTATTCCCTGACCGCTGTCATCTCCTGGGTGTTTATGCCTTAGGTAAATGCCAAAGAGTACTCATGGGTCTTCGTGCACTGGGTTATAGTGAGCCGATTTATTTACACGGTGCTCTAGTTAAGCTTTGTAATTATTACCAACAAAAAGGCTTTGATCTCGGTGAGCTGCGCCTAGCACAGGAGTTGGGAATTGCAGAATCAGCGGGAAAACTTGTTTTATGTCCTCCCTCGGCACTGAGAGAAAAATGGAGCCGACGCTTCGCCCATGCCGTACGAGGTATGGCTTCGGGGTGGATGCAAATTCGTGCACGTGCCAAGCAATTAGGCGTTGAATTGCCTTTGGTTATTTCTGATCATGCCGACTGGTCGGAGTTAACTCAGACTTTAGCTGAGGTTAGACCGCGTGAACTATGGGTCACCCATGGCCAAGAGGATGCTTTAGTTTATTACGCTCAGCAAGAGGGGTATCAAGCACAAGCCCTGCATTTATTAGGTTACGATGAGGAAAAGCAATAGATGAAACAGTTTGCAGAACTTCTGGATAAATTATATTTCACCTATAGCCTCCTGGATAAGGTAGCACTTTTAGAAGATTTTTTTCGTCAGACATCCGATCCTGAACGCGGATATGCTCTGGCAGTTTTAGCCAATACATTAAGCTTCCCCACATTCAAACGTCCAATGATTAAGGAACTGATGCAAGAACAAGTTCCCGCTTATCTTTTTGAATTATCTTATGATTATGTGGGCGATCTATCAGATACTGTGGCTTTATTGTGGCCGGATGGGGCTCTGGAGGAGCCGCTTCCGGGTTTAGTGGAAATTATTGATCAATTCAATACCATTCCTGATACGCAGTATAAAGATTATTTGCGCGAACTGTTAAATAAAGCATCGAGAAATGAGCGCTGGGCTTTATTAAAATTAGGCACTGGGAATCTACGCATCGGCGTATCGGCCCGCTTTATAAAACGTGCTCTGGCATCCTATGGGCAACAACCCCTGCAAGAAATAGAAAAAATTTGGCATGCAACAGAACCACCCTATGAAGAACTTTTTGCCTGGCTTGAAGGCCGGGGCTTAGCCCCAGATATTACGAGTAAACTTTTTTTTCATCCCGTGATGCTGTCACACCCCCTGAATGATGATGATTTAACCAAACTCGATCCATCAGAATTTGCTGTTGAAAAGAAATTTGATGGTATTCGTATTCAAGCGATATGTACTAAAGATAAGAAAGGTCTTTTTACCCGTACCGGTGAAGACATCAGTCACGCATTTCCCGACCTTCTGACCACTTTTACCGGCAACGTAGTGCTTGATGGCGAATTGGTAATTCAAAATGCCGAAGGCCTCTGCAGTTTTAATGAGCTCCAACAGCGATTAAACCGTAAAAAGATCAGCGCAAAATTAATGGAACAATATCCGGCGGCGATGATTTTGTATGATATTTTATCCTGGAATGGTGAAGATCTACGCCACCTTCCCTTTTATGAGCGTCGCAAAAAATTGGAAGATTGGTTTGCAGTCAATCCAGCAGCTAATTTATTAATTTCTCCTTTAATAACTCTTAAGCCAGGTCAGTCATTGACCACACTCAAAGAAAAGGTATTAGCAGAGCAACACCCGGCAGTAGAAGGCTTGATGTTAAAACATCATCAAAGTCCATATCTAGCAGGAAGGCCACGTGGACACTGGTTTAAATGGAAAAGAGATCCTAAATTAGTGGATGCGATTTTAATGTATGCACAACGCGGGCATGGTAAGCGCTCTTCTTATTATTCAGACTATACCTTTGGTCTGTGGCAAGATGGTGCCCTGCTGCCCATTGGAAAAGCATACTCCGGTTTTACTGATGAAGAACTCTATCGGCTCGATCAATGGATTAGGCAACACACCATTCAACGTTTTGGACCGGTGCGCGAAGTAGAAAAAGCATTAATCTTTGAGGTGGCATTTGATGCGGTTAATTACTCCACCCGTCATAAATCCGGAGTTGCCCTCAGGTTTCCTCGAATTAATCGCATCCGTTGGGATAAACCCATAACTGAGGCTGATTCATTACAAAACCTTGTTGATATGATCCAACATAACTAATAATTTAATCCACGGGTTATTTATATCGAAATTTATGTAGCTCGAACCATTTCAAATAATACATTTTTATATTAAAGTGTGTAATTTTTAGAAAATTGGTTCAATAAAAATTTATTAAGGAAAATATGTCTACATTTATCAACAACTTAGCGGAAGCCATTCATGACACGCAACGCTTCACGCAAATAATTGCCACTCTAAGCGACTATAATTTTACTTTACTTGACTTAACCATGATAAAACTGAAGCTTGAAAGTATCTTATTAAGCTCATCAGTCTCAAAAAATCTAATTATTAAGTTCTGCCATGCCCTCAACACGCGTTTTTTGTCTCTTAAAGATGAATATGTAACCGATATTAGTCACATTACCACAGTATTGCGACATTTAATAAATAAAATGGAATCGACTTTAAATACCCAGGACATACAAACAAAAACCATTGTCATAGAGAGTGAAGAAAGCCCCAGCGACTCAGATAAATCGAACTCAAGCTCAAGCTTAACTATTGGGGTAAAGCGTAAAGCCCCCTTACTCAACTTTACATCCGTCAAACGCCCACGCCGGGATCAGGATTTTTCAGTACCTGATTTGAATATATCACCCCAAAAAGCGGCCATTACAACTAAAAAATTAGCAGAACAAAAAGAAGAACAAGAAATTCTCGAATTTTTCGAAGAGGAAAAATTTAATCTGGAAGAAATTAAAAGACTTACTGAGAAAAATAATGCAATATGGACTTCTCTTGCTTTTATTAAAGAAAATTTTTCATTATTAGTATTTGATTTTAAATTTACAAAAGAACAGTTAATGTCACTGATTATAAAACCAGGGGCTACTGCACGATTAGAGGCGTTGAGAGATTATTATTTTACGTTTAGATTTTTAGGCGCTACAAACTCTGAAATTATACAGATAGGCCGTTATTGCCCAGAACATACATTAAAATTTCTCGGAGAAAATTTTTGGCAATTCGCGACTCGAGGCTTTAGACCTGATGAAATAATATCAGAAATCCAAAAAACCATGATTAATTCCAGATTAGAAGCAATGCTTCATCAAGAGTTAGCTGATTATTCCACGTCTGCTCCGAGGTTTTTAAAAAGCCTCCAATTACAAGCGTACGCGCTAGAACATAATCATTCGGAATTTATTTTAACACTCCCAATAAATTCACCTGCAGCTGACTTTTATAAAATAAATCATTATCTTAAATATTTAAGTCTGGAGTTTAAAGAAAAGTACCAAATATACACCGACCATTTTACATTTAAGATACCTCAATCTTACCTGGTCTATTTAAAACCTTATTTGACAAATGTAATTGAAAAAATAAATTTAACGGATCTGGACAATATCCTCCCAGATATCAGCCGTTACTTTACCCTCAACAACATGCCTCGAGGTTTAAAAATTCTCTGTGACAATAAAATTCAAGCGCAGTTTACTGCTAAACGGATTAACCTGATAAGGATGGCGGTGCAATGCACGTTTGTGATTAAATTTAAAAAAAATCCGCTGTCTGACTTTACAATAACTTTAGATAATAACTCAGTAATCATTGATAATAGAGATGCATTAATTACCCTACTGGAAGAGCGGGATTCTTTACAAAAAATAATTGATAACCTTGAGAGCCACTTGTACGGCCATCTACGAGCAGAAATTTTCTCTCGCCCAACATTGGAGCAAGTTCACCGGAATCAAATAGATATTCACGACGGCTATCAGCAAAATAATTTCTTTTGCGAGACCTCATCTGGCAAGGATGAGGCAGAGGAATACATGTTTAGTTGCGGCGCACCTTGTCTATAAGGCAAGTTTGAATTGTTCCCAGTATTGATTGTACAAACGTAACGCATCATCGCTGATGTCGCGGTGAAACTCACCGCGATGCAAAGTATCCTCATTGGGGTACAAAATTGGATTATTTTTTACTTGTTCCGGAAGCAAATTGCGCCCCTGCTCATTCGTAATCGCATGCCCCTCAATTTTGGCAAGCTCCGCTGCAATTTCTGGCCGTAGTAAATAATTAATAAACTGTAATGCTTCCTCTTTATGAGGTGCATTTTTGGGGATGGCAAGACAATCAATCCATATCACAAAACCTTCTTCAGGATACATAAACTGTACGTCGGGATTTTCTGCTTGTGCCTTAATCACGTCACCATTCCAGGCGATACCTAAACGAGCATCTTTATCAATTAAAATTGCTTGTATCCCTTCACTTGCAAATAATTTTATATTGGGTACCAAAGCAAGCAGCCGTTCGTAAGCTTGGCGAATATGCTCTGGATCAGGGTCATTAATACTGAATCCTAAACTCAATAAAGCCATGGCAAATACTTCTCGGGAATCATCCAAAAGCATTAATTGATTGCGCCAACGTTTACTCCATAAAGCGCTAAAACGTTGTGGAGTAGGCACCACTTCATGTTTTTGTGCAAAGATGCCCGTAGTACCCCAAATCAGGGGAATGCTATATTGATTATGTGGATCATAGGCGTTATTACGAAAAAATGAGGTGATATGAATGCTGTTCGGTAATTTTTTATAAGCCATAGGCTCGAGCATACCCGCATGGCGCATACGCTCTACATAATAGGTCGAGGGTAAAATTACGTCATAAACGGTGTGCTGGCTGGCTTTAAGTTTAGCAAACATCGTTTCATTAC
>Ga0066256_1004685_pt1 | contig 11970 bp, 10 predicted proteins | sample ThiBio_1000_biof_FD_87107 | JGI IMG/M metagenome (GOLD analysis project Ga0066256, IMG submission 87107) | Wastewater bioreactor microbial communities from Cape Town, South Africa - Thiocy_expt_1000_biof (version 2) | ecosystem: Engineered > Bioreactor > Thiocyanate-remediating >...
GGTGCTGAAGGCCAAGCGTCGGCTCATGCAGGCAATTCTGCATGACCGGCTACCGATCGCCGATATCGTCAACGCCAAGGTGATTTCGCTGGAGGATGCCGCGGAAGGCTACGAAAGCTTCGACCAGGGTGCTGCGACAAAATTTGTCCTCGATCCGCACGGCGACCTGATAAAGGCCGCATGAACGAAGACTGCGGAGGTGGCGGTTTCCGCCACCTCCGTCCGGCAATTCTATTCAGGCTTGAAGCCTCGTGCGTCTCTTCTCGCCTCTTGCCCTGTTGCGGGGCGCCACCGGGACCGTCGCCTGGCGAAACAATTCGCGCAAGCGGCCCGGTTCCTGACCTGGAGGCGTTGCCGCATCAAGCCGCGCCAGCTCGACACGGGCACGCGCCAGCACGTCTGCTCCCTCTGGAAGCGAAATCAGCCAGGCGAAAAATATCGATTCGGCGCGGTCGCCTTGCAACTCGCCGATAGGGGCTCCTTCCTGTGCATCGTCCGCTGGATCTGCCGTTTGACGGGCCGGTACAGACAGGGCGTCGGCCAGGTTCCGGTCGTCGAGGTTCTTGGAGGGTAAAGATGTCACGTATCGCCTTTGCCATCATAGGACGGTGAGCGTAAAGGTGACGCACGTGCCAGGATCGCATCTGCAACCATAGCCCAGCTCTGCACCCCTCGTCGCCCACCGCGATCAGAGTCATAGCTTGTGGCTGGTTTCCGGGCTCAGGAGCCGGTCCTTGCGGACCTGCCCGACCTCCTTCCCAGGCGTTTCGCCCAGTGGCTGCAGTCGGACTTAAGCTCCAATACCGTTGCGGGGGCAGCGCCGGCATTCCACCAGCTTCCCAATTATCCGCCTGATGATCAAGCGGCACCAAAAGCACATATCAATTGAACACACACACAGATGGAAAACAAGTGATCTGAAAGTGTATAGCCTCTCGGGCTGGCCCAGCGGCGCGCTTCAAACCCGGCCGCCCGCCCTCCAAAATCGAACCGTCAGCCAGACGAAACCATGTCTGCGACGCAGCTACCCAGAAGGCCGTCGGGGTCTGCGAGATCGAGAACGACGTTCATATGATTGAGGCCCGGTGCCGATAGCAGCCGCGCCGTCCTGTTCTGGGTGTCGAGCCATGCCTTCAAAGCCGATGCCTGTTCGTGGAAGGGTTTCGTTTCCTCTCCCCCGACAGCGATGATGCGCTCGGCGCATGGCAGCTGTTTCGAGCTGAGCGGCGACCAGGCCTCGGCCTCCGCATGCGTCATCCTCGCCTCGTCACGCAGGAAGCTGTCCGGTATGCCGGAGAGATCGTAGATGCCGCTGAGAAGCAGAAGTCCCTTCACCGCGGGAAGGTGCGGCGCCTCCGTTTCCATCGGGCCCGTCGCAGCCAGGAACGAGGCAAGATGGGCGCCGGCCGAATGGCCGCTGACCGTGAGCCGCCTCGGATCGGCTCCGAAATCCTGGGCGTGCTGCTGGAGCCAGAGCACGGATCGCCGGACCTGGCCGACCAGGACATCGAGCCGTTCGCCGGGCATGAGATCATATTCGACAAGGGCGGCGACGCCGCCGGCGGCAAGAACCGGAGCGGCGACGAAGCGGTAGTTCTCCTTTTCACCGGAGCGCCAGTAGCCGCCATGGACGAAGACATGTAGCGGCGCGCCGGCCCTCGGGCGTTCCGGCAGGATGACATCCAGCACTTCACGCGGCCGGGGTCCGTAGCGCAGATCGGCCAGCATGGCCGCGCGGGCCGAAAGCGCGCGGCTGCGTTCCGCAAATTCCTCGGCAATCCTGTCGAAGTCGGGCATGAAGTCGCGAATTCGGTAAAGGTCCTGAGATGTCATCCCCTGATTCTCCTGCTTCAGTATTCCACCGCGTAATATTTCGCCTCCATGAATTCCAGTATGCCGGTAACGCCGCCCTCGCGGCCGAGACCGCTCTGCTTGACGCCGCCGAATGGGGCGGCCGGGTCCGACATCAGTCCGCGATTGATGCCGAGCATGCCGGTCTCCAGGCGCCTGCCCACCTTGAGCGCCCGTTTCAGGTCGCCGGAATAGATGTAGGCGGCCAGACCATACTCCGTATCGTTTGCAAGGCGAACCGCGTCGTCGTCGGTTTCGAACCTGTAGACTGGCGCCACCGGCCCGAAGATTTCCTCATGCGCGATCGCTGCATCGACCGGCACGTTTTCGAGCACGGTCGGCGGATAGAAATAGCCGTTTTCCGCCAGCGGCCTGCCGCCTGTCGTGATCCGGGCACCGGCCGCGACCGCGTCGGAGACGAGCCGGTCTATCTTGCGCACGGCATTCGTGGTGATCATCGGACCGCATTGGGTGGCGGGATCGTAACCGGGGCCGACCTTCAATCCCGCCATACGCGCCGTCAGTCCCGCGACGAAGGCGTCGTGAATGCCGGACTGGACATAAAAGCGGTTGGCGGCGGTGCAGGCTTCCCCGGCATTCCGCATCTTGGCGACCATCGCCCCGTCGAGCGCCGACTCGAGATCCGCGTCGTCGAAGACGATGAAGGGCGCATTTCCGCCCAGTTCCATCGAGCAGCTGACGACCGACCTGGCGGCTTCGGCCAGAAGGGTGCGGCCGACGCCGGTGGAGCCCGTGAAGGAAAGCTTGCGCACGCGCGGATCGGCAAGCATGGCATTCGTCACGCCGCTCGGATTGGTCGTCGTCAGAACGTTGACGACGCCGGCCGGCACGCCGGCCTCTTCCCCGAGGCGAGCCATGGCATAGGCGGTAAGCGGCGTCTCGGACGCGGGCTTCAGGATGACCGTGCAGCCGGCGGCGAGCGCCGGGCCGATCTTGCGGGTCGCCATAGCGGCCGGAAAATTCCAGGGCGTGATCAGGACCGCGATGCCGATCGGCTCATGGTCCACGAGAATGGTGTGCGAGCCGGACGGCGTATGGCGGTATTCGCCTGGAATACGCACCGCTTCCTCGGCGTACCACCGGAAGAACTCGGCCGCATAAGCCACCTCACCGCGCGCATCGGGCAATGCCTTGCCGTTTTCGAGCGAGATCAGTGTCGCCAGCTCCTCGGCGTGCTGCGTCATCAACTGGAACCACCGGCGCAGGATTTCGGCACGCTGGCGGGCCGGGGTGGTGCGCCAGCCGGCGGCAGCCGCTTCCGCCGCATCGACGGCGCGGCGGGCGGCGTCGATGGAGGCGGCGGCCCCCTCCGCCAGCCGCCGTCCCGTCGACGGATCGAGGACCGCTATGCCACCCCCCTTTTGCCAGGAGCCGCCGCTATAGAGGCCACGGGCCTGGAGTGCAGGGTCGGCCTAGCCGGGAAACCTGGCATGAAACGTCACGTCTTTGTCCTTTTTAGATCAGAGCAGGCTGGTGCGGTCGCCGCTGTGGGCCGCGGCGACCAGTTGGCGCATCTCCTGCGGGTTCAGCGGTCGGGGATTGTTCTGGATGAGGCGTGCGATGCCGGAGCTCTGCTCGGCCACCCAGTCGATCCGGTCTTCTGCAAGATCGAGATCGCGCAATGTCGCGGGAATGCCGATGCGCGCGAAGAGCGCCGCAAGGGCAGGGATAACCTCTTCCGGGCCGGCCAGCCCTGCAGCGCCGGCGATCTGCGCCAGCTCGTGCCCGATGGCCGGCTTGTTCCAGGTCATCACATAGGGCATGAGGCAGGCGACGCCGAGGCCATGGGCCGTGTGGGTGAGGGCGCCAACGGGATATTGGATGGCGTGGGCAGCGGCCGTACCGGCCACACCGAAGGCAAGGCCTGCCAGCGTTGCCCCGAGCATGACTTTTTCACGTGCCGCCTGATTTGAGCCATCCATGCAGGCCGCTTCGAGCCCTTGCCAGAGAAGCGCGATGGCGCTGAGCGCAAATTGATCGGACAATGCGTTCTTGCCGACGAAGACGCGCTGCTGCGCAATGCCGGGCGTCGGATCGCGTCGGATCGCGGTAAAGGCTTCTATGGCATGGGTCAGCGCATCCGCGCCGGCAATCGCCGTCAGTCCGGCCGGGCACGATAGGGTGAGTTCGGGATCGCAGATCGACACGGTCGGTATCAGATAGGGGCTCGAAATCCCGACTTTCAGGCTGCGCTCGCTGTCCGAGAGGACGGCGACGGGCGTTACTTCCGAGCCCGTTCCGGCGGTGGTCGGGATGGCGATCAGCGGCAGGACCGGACCCGGCACGGTGTGTTCGCCGTAATAGTCTTGCGGTCGTCCGCCATGCGCGAGAAGCAGTGCCACGCATTTCGCCATGTCGAGGCAGGAGCCGCCGCCGATGCCGATGACCAGCTCCGGCTTGAATTCACGGGCGTTTTCGGCACTTGAAACAGCGCATTCGACCGGAACGTCCGGCAGCGTCGAACTGTCGACCAGAACGGCAAGGCCCGATGTTTCCAACCGGCCGAGCATCCCCTGGAAATCGGCGTCGGCTGCAAGCCGCGTATCGGTGACGATCAACGCGCGCCGGCCGAGCCCGGCCGCGATGCCGCCAAGCGCATGACGCTGGCCGGCTCCGAAGATCAATTCACGCGGCGCCCTCAATGTGCCGAATAGGTTCATTCCGTGTCTCCTCCTGTGATTCAAGCGGCCTCAAGGGCCAAAAGCTGTTCGAAAAGCGGCTGCGGCAGGACGATGCCGCCATCCATGGCGGCGGCACGACGGCCGCGTGCGCCATCGCCGGGTACGGCGACCGGCCGGGTGGGTTCCAGTGGGCGGGACAATCGCAGGCTGTCGAGATAGGCGGTCAGCGCCGGGATGGCGCCCGAGCCTGCCGAAGGATCGATGAGCACGAGAAGGGCGCCCTTGTTGGCCGGGTGATCATCGCCGAGCGTGCCGTGCACCTCCGGGGAGGGGGGAGGGCCGGCAAAGGCCGCGACGAGAAGCGCGATGGCCAGGCCAAGCCCGTATCCCTTGGCGTCGCCGAACGGGGCGATGGCGCCATCTTGCGCCGCCACGGGGTCGAGCGTCGGGCGTCCGTCCGCGTCTACCGCCCATCCAGGCGGGATGGGCAGGCCGCGCAACGCATGGTTCCTGATCTTGCCCATGGAAACGACGCTGGTCGCCAGGTCCAGAACGAAGGGCCGATCGTCCGCGGGAATGCCGATCGCCAGCGGATTCGTGCCGAGCATGGCTTGGGTGCCGCCGAAAGGATGGACCAGCGCCTCGCTCGTCGACATGACGATGGCGATCAGGCCGTCTCGGGCCGCCGCCTCTGCATAATAGGCGAGCATGCCGATATGGTTGGCGTTGCGAATGGCGGCAACGGCAAGACCCGCCTGCGGCAGGCTCTGTTTCAGACGGCGCATGGCGCTCATCAATACGACCGGACCGAGGCCGCGCTCGCCATCGACGCTCAGGAACGCCTGCCTCGACCATGTCGCAGCCCCTTGCGTGCGGCCATCCGCGAGGCCTTTTTCGAGTCGCGAGAGCAGAAGCGGCAGTCTTTGCAGTCCATGCGACGGCAATCCGCGCAATTCGGCTTCCACCAGAAGGTCGGCCTGAAGGCCAGCGGCTTGCGGCGAGGCGTTCCGGCTTTCAAGCAGCGACGTTGCCAGGGCGCGGAGCCTGTCGGGCATGATCCTCATTTTATATCCTATATCAGATCCTATACGATATTGTATTTGACATAGGATATCTTATTTGCAACAAATGAGCCCATGTCAATAAGCAGTCGGAGAGCGAGCGTGATAATTGCAGCGGAGCGGGAAGGCAGGACGCCAGGCATTCGCCCGACGAGCGTCGTCGAGGGCGTCTATGACAGCATCTACCATCGGCTGATGTCGCTGGACATCGCCCCCGGCGCGCGCATCCCCATCGACGTTCTGGCGCGGGATCTCGGTGTGTCGCAGACGCCGATCCGCGAGGCGCTCAGCCGGCTCGAGCGAGAAGGCCTCGTGCGCAAGGAACATCTCGTCGGCTACAGCGCCGCTCCCCAGTGGACGCGCAAGCAGTTCGAGGACCTCTATGCGTTCCGTCTGCTCGTAGAACCCGAGGCGACCCGGCTTGCCGTCGTCAACATGACGCCCGAAGCGCTGTCAGAACTGGAGACTTCCGCCGCCGACATGGGGCACGGCGAACCGCCGGTCGATCGCAACACCCGCTATTCGCGATTTGCCCGCGCCGACGCACAGTTCCATGATGCCATTCTCAAGATCGCCGGAAACGAAGTGATCCGCAGTACGCTTTCGAGCCAGCATGTCCATCTGCATATCTTCCGGCTGATGTTTCACACACGAGTGACGCAGGAAGCGCTCGAAGAGCATGAGAACCTGCTCACGGCGTTCCGCTCCGGCGATCCGCAGGCGGCGTATGATGCCATGCGCATCCACATCGAGCGTTCGCGTGATCGTCTGCTGTCGGCTTTCGAATGAACGCGGCCGCCTCTCCATACCCGGTTGCGCGCCCGTCACACGGGCCCGCGATCGCCCTCGGCGCCGAAGGGCTTGGCAAGACCTATGGGCTGATCGCCGTGTTGTCGGACGTCACGCTCGATATCTGCCCCGGCGAGGTCCATGCGATCATCGGTGAAAACGGTGCGGGCAAGTCGACGCTGATGAAGCTCCTGTCCGGCCATGTCGCCCCGAGCGCCGGCAACCTCTCGATGGATGGCAGGCCGGTTTCGTTCCGCAACGCTGTGGAGGCGGAAAACGCCGGCATCGTGCTGGTTCACCAGGAAATCCTGCTGGCCGCCGATCTCACCGTCGCCGAAAACCTCTTTCTCGGCCGGGAAATCGGTCGCGGCCTCATGGTCGACGACCGGGCGATGAACCGGCGCACCGCCGAGCTGCTTGCAAGGGTCGGTTCGACGGCGCGTCCGCGGGACCGCGTCTCCGACCTGCCGCTGGCCCAGCGCCAGCTCGTGCAGATTGCACGCGCGCTGCTGGATGATCGGAAAGTCGTCATTCTCGACGAGCCGACGGCCGTGCTGGCGAACGACGAAGTGGCGGCCCTGCTCGACATCGTGCGCAGCCTGCGCGACCACGGCGGCGCCGCGCTCTATATCTCGCACCGCCTCGACGAGGTGCAGGCGCTCGCCGACCGTATCACCGTTCTGCGCGATGGCCGCATGATCGGCACCTGGCCGGCGGCCGGCCTCGGCCAGCGCGAGATGGCCGAGCTGATGGTCGGACGCGAACTCGACATGCTCTATCCGCACAAGCGGCCGGAGGCCACGGCAGCGCCGATCCTGACGGTTACGGATCTCATCGTCGATCACGGGTCGGAGAAGGTGTCCTTCACCGTTCGTCCGGGTGAAGTGCTCGGCATCGGCGGCATGATCGGGGCGGGCCGCACCGAACTGATCGAGGGGTTGATGGGGCTTCGCCCCTCCGAGGCCGCCAGCGTTCACCTCAAAGGCAAGGAGATTTCCAACCGCTCGGTGCGCACGCTGATGGATGCCGGGCTGGTCTACCTGACCGAGGATCGCAAGGGCAAAGGCCTACTGCTGGAGGAGAAGCTCGGCCCTAACCTGACGCTGCAAGCGCTCGATGCCGTCAATCCGGGCGCCGTTCTCGACAAGCAGGCGGAGTTCGTGCGGCTCGAAAAGGCCGTCAAGGACTACGATATCCGCGTGCGCTCGCTTCGTCTGGAGGCCGGCAAGCTTTCGGGCGGCAACCAGCAGAAACTGCTGCTTGCCAAGGTGATGATGGCGGACCCCTCGGTGGTCATCATCGACGAGCCGACGCGCGGCATCGATATCGGCAACAAGAGCCAGATTTACGATTTCATCGACGCGATGGTGCGCGCCGGCAAGGCCTGCATCGTCATCTCGTCGGAAATGCCCGAGCTGGTCGGCCTTGCCGACCGGGTTCTGGTGATGCGGGCCGGCCGGATCGTCGCCGAGCTTCGCGGCAATGACATCAATGAGAAGAATGTCGTCTACGCGGCCACCACGGGTGGAAGCGGCGACGGCCGGGAGGAAGACCATGACCACCGCAGCGACCGTAACAATTCCACCGGCTGACGACGCGGCCCGCATTCGCTGGGCCGACCTGGCGCCGTTCATCGCGCTTGCGCTGATCGTCGTGTTCGGCGCGCTGGTGAATTCCAATTTCGTGTCGTCGGCGAACCTGATCAACGTGATCACCCGCAGCGCCTTCATCGCGATCATCGCCATCGGGGCGACCTTCGTGATTTCGTCGGGCGGGCTGGACCTGTCGGTCGGCTCGATGATGGCCTTCGTCACCGGCATCATGATCATGGTGATGAATCACCTTGCTCCGAGCTTCGGCGCCTGGGCCATTCCGATGGGGGCGGGCGTCGCGGTGGTCGTCGGCGCATTCTGCGGCCTGTTCAACGGCCTGATCGTGACGGTCGGGCGCATCGAACCCTTCATCGTCACGCTCGGCACGATGGGCATCTTCCGCGCCTTCATCACCTTCATGACGGACGGCGGCTCGCTGCCTATCGACCGCAGTCTGCGCGAAGCCTACAAGCCGGTTTATTTCGGCAACCTGTTCGGCATCCCCTATCCGGTTTTGATCACCTTCGTCGTCGTGGCCGTCGGCGCCTTCCTGCTCTACAAGACGAAATTCGGCCGCCGCCTGACATCGGCCGGGTCGAATGTCGAGGTCGCGCGCTTTTCCGGTGTCAATGTCGCCGCCGTGCGCACCATGGCCTACGTCATCCAGGGTATCTGCGTTGCCGTCGCCGCCGTCTGTTACGTGCCGCGCCTTGGCGCGGCGACGCCCACCACGGGACAGCTTTGGGAATTGCAGGTCATCACCGCAGTCGTGATCGGCGGGACCCTGCTTCGCGGCGGACGCGGACGCATCGGCGGCACGGTGGCCGGCGCCCTCATCCTGGAGGTCATCGCCAACGTCATGGTCCTGTCGGACATGGTTTCGGAATACCTCGTCGCCGCCGTCCAGGGCGCGATCATCATCATCGCCATGCTGGCGCATCGTTTTACCGCCAACCGCTGATATCGGCCAGAGAGCCGATACGGCCCCTGACTTCAAAGGAGGAGAAAATGAAGTCTATTATGCAGAAAGCCGCACTTTTGCTATCGACTGCCGTTATCCTTGCCGTGCCGCTCGGCAGTGCGCAAGCCGAGGACAAGAAGGTGACGATTGCCGTGTCGATCCCGGCTGCGACCCATGGATGGACGGGAGGCGTCGTCTACCATGCCGAGCAGGCCGAAAAGGAAATCGAGGCCGCCTTCCCGAACATCGACGTGATCGTGTCGACGGCAGCCTCTGCCCCTGCCCAGGTTTCCGCGCTGGAGGATCTTTCGGCCAGCCGCACGCTGGATGCGCTGGTCATCCTGCCCTTCACCTCGGAAGAACTGACCGGGCCGGTCGAGCAGATCAAGGAGAAGGGAACCTTCATCTCCGTCGTCGACCGCGGCCTGACCGATCCCAAGGTTCAGGATCTTTATGTCGCCGGTGACAATATCGCGGTCGGCGCCAACACGGCGCATTGGCTTGTCGACAAGCTCGGCGGCGAAGGGCAGATCGTGGTGTTGCGCGGCATTCCGACCGTCATCGACGACGAGCGCATCAAGGGTTTTTCCGATGTCATCGCCAAATCCAATATCAAGATCCTCGACATCCAGTATGCAAACTGGAACCAGGACGAAGCCTTCAAGCTGATGCAGGACTACCTGGCGAAATATCCGAAAATCGATGCCGTGTGGGCCAATGACGACGACATGCTGCTCGGCGTACTGGAAGCCGTCGACAATGCCGGCCGCAAGGACATCAAGTACGCCCTCGGCGGTAACGGCATGAAGCAGGTCATCGAGATGGTGAAGGAGAAGAACGAGCGTACGCCGATTTCGACTCCCTATCCGCCGTCGATGATCAAGTCGGCCATCTACATGACGGCGGCCCAGTTCAACGGCCAGGCTCCGGTCCGCGGTTCGTTCCTTCTCGGTGCGCCGCTGATCACCCCCGAGAACGCCGACCAGTTCTACTTCCCCGATTCACCGTTCTGATCCAAAACGGTGCCCGGTTCCGACCGGGCACCAACAGCCATATGACAAAAGGAGATATGATATGAGCGGCAAGAAAATCCTCATGCTGACCGGCGAGTTCACCGAGGAATACGAAATTTTCGTGTTTCAGCAGGGGATGGAAGCGGTCGGGCATACGGTCCACGTCGTCTGCCCGGACAAGAAGGCCGGCGACCGCATCAAGACATCGCTGCACGATTTCGAAGGCGACCAGACCTACACGGAAAAGCTCGGCCACTATGCCGACATCAACAAGACCTTTTCCGAAGTTCGCGTGGAAGAATACGACGCGGTCTATGCCGCCGGAGGGCGCGGCCCGGAATATATCCGCACCGACAAGCGTGTGCAGGACATGGTGCGGCATTTCCATGAAAGCGGAAAGCCGATTTTCACCATTTGCCACGGCGTGCAGATCCTGATGGCCGTGCCGGGTGTTCTGAAGGGCAAGAAGGTCGCCGGTCTCGGCGCCTGCGAGCCGGAAGTCACCGCCGTCGGCGGCATCTATATCGACGTGAAGCCCACCGAGGCTTATGTCGACGGCAATATGGTTTCGGCCAAGGGCTGGACAGGTCTCGCCGCGTTCATGCGCGAGTGCCTGAACGTGCTCGGCACGAAGATCACTCACGCTTGAGTGACAAGTGATTTGAGGGGCTTGCCTTCGTGTTTGCACGCGGGGGCAGGCCCTGTGACTTTCGAGGCGAAGGTTCGCTTCGCGTGAGGCGGATCTGGACAGACTGTCCGCCCAAGGAAATTTCCTGTCATCCTGTTCCTGCCGAAGTTCGAGACGCGGAAACGATTCCGCCGTCATGTCGGCAGGTCGTTCCGCGGCTCCGTGATTTCAGAGCCGGCCTTCCATCGATCGTCGGACAGACTGGCATCTTCCGCAAGGCCCCGGCGGCTTGCGGATGCGAGTGAGGCCTTGTCGTGTCGTGCACTGAGCTTGGCGGATTTTGCGAGTTCGGTTTCGGCGGAGGCGGTTAAGCTCATCGGATCAGATCATTTCCGTGCCGATATCGAAGAAGATCCGTCCATCGATGACTTCCCCTGCGAACAGAAATTCCATCATCGGCACCGGTCGGGCCGGCCCATCCGGAGCCGTCATGCCGAGATCGGGCTGCCGACATCGCCGGCCGCATGGCAGTCGGTTCCATTTTCTCCTCAAGATTTTGATATCCATGGCAGATGACAGGACGGCGAGCCGATGACGGACACGTTCAAGCTCTATGTTACCGGACGGGACGGATGTACAAGCGTAAGCGATGCTCACATCGGGGCTTCGCTGCTGGAGATACTCCGGGATGCGGGTGTCTATGAGATATCGGCGATGTGCGGCGGGAACTGTTCATGCGCGCCCTGGCACGTCTACGTAGAGGCGGCCGGTCTGCTGTCGGGGCCTGATATCGAGGAAACCCGGGTGCTCGATACGCTGCTCTCCCGCATTGCCTGCCAGGTGGCTGTCACGGCAGGCATCGGCTCCCTCAGGGTCGAAGTGGCGCCGGAAGAATAGTTCAGGTGATGCAGCAAAGGGGCAGAGCAATGCCGACACATCTCGATATCCGATCGTTTCCCACCACATCCGACTTCGGCTTTTCCGGCGGCCGAGACAATTTTCGCGCCTTTTGCCGGCGCGTCTTCAGTGCGAAGGAGCCGCGCTTCCTTCGCACGCCGGAAAACCAGCTCGTCGTCTTTCGCCATGCCGACCTGATGCTGTTCGGCACCGCGCCGGAAGTCGGCAACCTGCCGATCGGCAGGATGTATCCAAATCGCTTCAAGGAAGGTGCAAGCCCGGAGCGGCCGCCGGGCTGGGAGATCGGCGAGGTGATCGCCAGCCAGGTGTTCACCTTCAATCCGCCGCTGCACGGCCCGGCCCGCCGCATGCTGTTGAACTGGCTCGGCCCGAAACAGGTCGGCCAGATGGAGGAACTGGCCCGCACGGTCACGCGCCACGTCATCAGCCGAATTCGGGACGGTGAAACCGTCGATCTGGTCGAGACGGTTGCTGAGGCCGTGGTCGTGGGGTTCTGGAGCCGGCTCCTTCACCTC
>Ga0066256_1004457_pt1 | contig 11964 bp, 5 predicted proteins | sample ThiBio_1000_biof_FD_87107 | JGI IMG/M metagenome (GOLD analysis project Ga0066256, IMG submission 87107) | Wastewater bioreactor microbial communities from Cape Town, South Africa - Thiocy_expt_1000_biof (version 2) | ecosystem: Engineered > Bioreactor > Thiocyanate-remediating >...
GGTGCTAAAGGCAGACCGCGCGGTGGTGTACTGGCACCAGGTGGGGTGCATACACAATGACGATGGGCCCGAGATTGTGAAGCCGTGCCCCGCGCACACCATCTGCGGCTGGGTGCCCAACATTTTTGCGCGCCACACCGGCATCACCGCCACCATCGGCCAGATGGCGCCGCTGTGCCCGCGCGACGTTAACTACCTGCCGCGCGTGCCGCGCACGCTGGCGCCGGGCGGCCTGCCCGGCTCCTAGACAATTGACGCGCCGTGGCCATTAAAGTGTTGTGTGTTAATGAATCAATGTGATGGTGGGGGGTGGGGTGGGGTGGGATGACAAAGGGAGGCGCAAACGCAAACGTGCCAGTGCAAGCGCGCAGCCTCGTCAAGTTACGCAGGCGTGGGCGTCTTGAAGGCGGACAGCGCGTTCCACATGCCGGTGGTCTGCGCGCGCACGGTGGGGTTGCTGGAGGTCCAGTCCAGGGAGTCGATGTTCCACATGCCCACGCCGCCCATGCCTGCCGCCTTGGCGTACTTGTACTTGAGCGTCAGCGAGGTGGCGTCGTCGTACACCACCTGGTGCACCGTGCCGGAGCGCTCGTAGTTGAAGTACGGCGTCTGCGTCGCGTTGTCCCACACGTAGCCGGTGGTGGAGGTGGGCAGCAGGGGCATGACGACAGAGAAGTCGACCGGCATGCCGGCGGCGTCAGAGCACGGCGCGCCCTGGTACGGCACCTCCGCAATGGGGCACACGGCGGCGGTGGGCGACGGGTGGCCCAGGCACTCGTAGTCAAAACCGTAGAACGGCACGCCCAGGATCATGGACGACGCCGGGATGCCGTACTGCGCCGTGTAGTTGGCCACGCCCGCCTCCACCGCCGCCAGCGCGTCGTTGGAAGAGGCGACGCAGGGCGCGGGCGGCCACACCTGCGACCGCAGGTCGTACGACATGATGAACACCTTGTCCACCACCGCCGCGATGCCGGCGTAGTCGTAGCACCGGTTGTCAATGCAGTCGGGCGACCACGCCAGGTCGGCCGTCACCTGGAAGGTGGCGCCCTGCGCCGACTTCACCGCCAGCGCGGTGGCGTTCATGACGTGCGTCAGCGCCAGCGCGTCGGCGTGGTTGGTGATGGGGTACTCGTAGTCGAAGTTGATGCCGTCATAGTAGCCCCACGCCGCGTTGGTCACCTGCTGCGCAATGAACCCCTGCAGGTACGTCTCGCTGTTGATCTCGTTCTGCGGGTAGTTCGCCAGCACCGTCACGCGCACGTCGTGCGCGTGCGCCGTGCACAGCAGGCTGGTGTTGTAGCCATTGAAGGCGCACACGCTGGTCAGCAGGCCGGACGTCCAGGGGTAGGCGGGCCAGTTCTGCGTGGTGGAGAAGGCGTACACCTCCGGCTCCGCCGGCACCACACGGGCGCACAGCGACGAGGTGGAGCAGGGGCAGGGCGGCGGTGCCACACCCAGCGCTGCCACCGCCTCCGCCGCCGCCACCACCGCTGCTGCCGCCACCTCTGCCGCATCCCGCCGCCGCCCGCCCACCTTGCCTGCTGCTGCCGCCGCAGCTGCTGCTGCCACCATCTCGCCCACCGCCGGTGCGCCTGCCACCGGCGCCAGCCCCACCGCCGACGCCGCCGCCGCACTCGCGTACACCCCACGCCGCCCCCGCCCCGCCGCCGCCGCAGCCGCCTCCTTCGCCGCCATCGTCTTGGTCATCGCCTTGCCGCCGCGCATGGCGTGGCGGTGCCCGTGTGCCGGAGCAGATGCACCACCAGCGGTGGCGGCGGCAACGGCGGCCGCCGCGGCGGTGAGCAGGAGAGACATGCGCGCCATGACGCCAGGTGTCAAGCACGGTGATAGGGAGGAATATGGATGATAAATGCCGCGCGCGTCGCTTACCACTGCCTTGGATACCCACCTCTCACTCCTCACTCAAGATGACGATGGTTGGGTAGTCCATGACGCGGCCTGGCCCCCCATTTTTCCACGCCACTACTACTACCACCTGAATACGCCCGCTGCCAACAAAGCATGCATGGGTGGGGCGGCACGGGGCACAAAAGTAAGAGCAGCACGCGACGGCAGGTGGGGAGAAATCGTGCTGGGCGCTAAATTTCTTGGTGGATTTGTTCCGACATGGATGCATTTTTTGCTTCCTTCCGAGGCGGCGACCGCAGCAGCGGCGGCGGCAGTGGAGGCGGCAGCGGTGGAACAGGCAAGGCGGTGGCGGCGCTGCGCACGCTGCGCGTCGTGACGTACAATGTGGACGGCCTGTGTGACCGGATGCGACGCGAGCGGGCGGCGGCCGTGACGCGGCTGCTGGTGGCGCTGGAGCCGCAGCCAGACGTGGTGGCGCTGCAGGAGGTGGTGCCCGAGACGGTGGCGCTGTTTGCGGCGGCGGCAGACCACATGGGCATGGAGTTCTACAGCGTGCCGGAGGACACCGGCGTGGCAATGCGGTACTTTAATGCGTTGGCGGTGCGGCGGGGGGCGCACGTGACGCCTGGCGCCGTTCGCATTGTGGCGTTCCCCACCTCCGTCATGGGCCGCCACGCTGTGACGGCGGAGGTGACCATGTGGGGCATGCCCATGTCGTTTGCCGTGTCGCACCTGGAATCGTTGCGGGACTACTCGGCAGAGCGGACGCGGCAGTGGCGCATCATGGCGGCGGCGCTGGCTGCATCACCCGCCGCCCTAGCGGTGTTCACTGGCGACACCAACCTGCGTGACGCCGAGGTGGGCGTGCTGGCGCCCGGCGTGACGGATGCCTGGCTGGCGGTGGGGTCGCCCGCTGCGTCGCGGTGGACGTGGGACCTTACCATCAACAAGAACACAGCTGGTCCCACGTCGCCCGGCTACAAGGCACGCTTTGACCGCCTGTACTATCGCGCCAACCCAGTTGACGTCCCGCTCCCATCTGCGCCTGCTGCCGCTGCCGCCGCTCCGCCTGCTGCCAGCAGCAGCAGCGGTGGTGTCATTGACCTCACCAGCGATTCAGATGGTGAGGCACCATCGGCGCCGCCAGCAGCAGCAGCAGCAGCGGCGCCACGCCAGCGCGCTGCGTGGCGTGCTACCAGCTTCACCCTGCTTGGCCTGGAGGCATGCGTGGGCACTGGGCCGGCAGCGATGCACCCGAGTGACCACTTTGGCGTGTGCTGCGACTTTGTGCTGGAGGCGGTGTGAGCATCATCAATTCGCCATGCAAGTATTGAAATAATTATGTAATTAACACACACACGCCGTCGCCACTCACTCGATGTGCGCGGCGCGCAGGAGGGACACGCTGTCCGGCCGCGGTGCGGAGCGTGAGTGCGGCAGCGAGTGCTCCGCGGCGCGTGCGTGCATCGCGTACAGCGTGAGCGGCGCGGAGGCGGGCGCTGTGACGTTAATGGCAGCGTAGTCGGGCACGCCGGGCATGGAGGCGTCCACCGCCACAGAGTGGCCAGCGCTGTCGCTACTGCCCCGCCCACTCCCACCACTGCCGCCGCCGCCACCACTCCGGCTCCCACTCACGCTTCCCCCGCCGGCAGCGGCAGCAGCAGCGGCGGCGGCAGCGGCGGCAGGTGGCAGCGACGCGGTGGGCGTGGAAATGGCGGCTTCCGCACGCATGCGGATGCGCTCTGCCGTCGCCGCCTCCAGCGCCGCCATCTCGTCAATGGCAACCACATCGGGCGGCGGCGGCAGCAGCGCGATGGGCGGCGGCGGCTGCAGCGGCGCAGACATGCCGGCGCGCACGCTCTCTACCACACGCGGCACCAGCTGCGCCACAGACGTCATCACCGTGCGCACCATCCCGCCGCCGCGGCCGCCGCCTGCGCCGCCGCCTCCCGCCCCACCACCCCCACCACCACCGCCACCACCGCCACCACCGGCGCTGCTGCTGCCGTGGCGGCCGCGGGATGCCGGCGCAGGGATGTCGGACACTGTGACGGCGTGCAGCAGGACGGCGCGCACCGCCTCGTGCATGCGGCGGAATATGAACTTGGGGCCGCCCAGCTTGGCGGTCATGCCGCTGGAGGCGAGGAACGCCTCCACGGAGGCGTTGGGCCCCGCAATGAGCAGCAGCACGCGCTGGCCGTGGCACTCCACCACCACCTCCTCCAGCACCTGCAGCGACGTGGAGTCGATGTTGGACACGGCGGCAAAGTCGAGGGCGAGGGCAGACCACTGCAGGCGCGGCGGCAGCTGGCGGCGGCGCAGCAGCTCGCGCAGCAGGCGGTCCTTCAGCACGGTGCAGTTGGCAAAGAAGAGGGGCGCCACAAAGCGGATGATCTTGACGTCCGGCACGCGCGCCACGCCCACCAGGCTCAGCTCGCGGTAGATGACGGTGCCCGCCAGGCGGCCCAGCTCCTGCACCTGCGGCTGCGTGGTGTACGCAATGAACAGCACGAGGGAGAACGCCATGGCGGTCACGATGCCGGGCAGCACGCCCAGCAGCAGCGTCGCCAGGAAGCCCGCCAGCATGGACAGCAGGTCGCGCTTGTCCACGCGCCACAGGCGCGCCACGTCCGACACGTGGATGAGCTTCAGCACCGCCATGATGATCATGGCCGCCAGCGTCGTCTTGGGCAGGTAGTACAGGGAGGGCATCACAAACAGGAGGAGGGCGCACACCACCACCGTCGCCAGTACGCCCGACAGCTGCGACCGCGCGCCGGACGACTCATTCACCGCGGAGCGGCCAAAGGCGCCCATCACAATGAACGACTGCAGCACCGAGCCACCCATGTTGGTGAGCCCCAGCGCCTTCAGCTCCGACGACGGGCTGATGTCGTACCCGTACTTGACGGCGTACATCTTGGCCACCGCGATGGACTCGATGTAGCCCACAAACGCCACCGACACGGCGGTGGGCACCAGCTCCACCGCGCGCGCCAGCGACGGGAAGGCGAGGCTGGGGAAGGAGGACGGCACGGAGCCCACCAGCACCACGCCCGCGCGCGTGGCGTACGTCGTGACGCCGTCCGTCACCACCTCGCCGCTGTCGCCCGTCACCGCCATCACCACCGCAAACACGATGATGGAGATGATGACGACGAGGAGGGCGGCGGGGATGCGCGCCAGGCGCTTCACCTTGGGCAGCAGGTACAGTGCGGCGAGGCAGCCGATGCCGGTGAGCACGGTGGCGGGGTCAGCGTGCGGCAGTGCGCGCGCGATGCCCACCACGTAGTCCTGGAACACCTGCGACCGCGGCACGTACGCGCCCAGCAGGTCGCGGAACACGGACACGATGGTGAGGATGGCGGCCGCCGACGTGAAGCCGGACAGCACCGGCTGGCTGATGAAGCGCACCACAAAGCCCAGGTTCAGCCACCCCATGACAAACAGCAGCGCGCCGCACAGGAAGGTGAGCGTCATGATCTCGCCAATGTACGCCTCCTGCGTGGCGGGCGGCGGGTTGAGGCCCGACACGCCGGACGCCATCAACAGCGCCACGAGCGACATGGGGCCGATGGCGGCGTGCCGCGACGTGCCAAAGATGGCGTAGATGATGGACGGGAAGCCGGTGTACACGCCGTACACGGGCGGCAGGCCTGCCAGCGTGGCGTACGCCAGGCCCTGCGGGATCACCACCACTCCAATCGTCACGCCCGCCACCAGGTCCTTCATAAAGTACTTGCGCCAGTTGTACCCCGGCAGCCACTCCGCCAACGCAGGCCGCCAGCGCTCGTACAGCAGGCGCGGGATGGTCTTGCCGCTGCCCGCCCCGCTGCGCACCCCCGCCACCGTCGCGTAGTCGTCCCCCGTGGCCTCCTCCTGGATGCCGATCGCCACCGCCAGCTGCTGCCGCCACCGTGGCAGCGTCTGCTCAATGCCCGACCGCGTGCCCGCCAGCAGCGACGACAGCGCCGTAGCCCCGCCGCCGCCGCCGCCACCGCCATTGCCGCCGCTGGCGGCGGCCCCGCCGGTGCCGTCGCCCCCTGCCGTCGCAACTGCACCGCCGCCGGCTGCAGCACTGCCACCGCCACCGCCGCCACCGCTGCCACCCGCCCCATCCCCAGCACCGCCGCCGCCGCCCTCTGCGGTGGCAATGCCGGTGCCGGCGCCTGCCTCGCCACCCGCCACGGTGACTGCGGTAGCACCCGGTGGCGGCCCGCCACGTGCGGCTAGCCGGGCGCTGCCAAAGTCTGCCACCGCTGCCACCATGGCGGCACCCGGCACGCCCAGTTTGGTCAGCCCCGCGGCGGTGGCGGCATCCAGCTCCATGAACCCGCCCTCTGTCTCAGATCGCGCAATACGCACCGACCCGCTGCCGGTGCGCCACGCTGTCAGCCCCGCCGCCCACGGGCTGGACGCACTGACCAGCCGGCCGGAAGACGCGCCGCCGCTGCCCAGCCCTGATGGAACACTGTCGCTGCCGGCCGTGCTCGCCGCCGGCACCGCCGCCGTGGCCGCGGCGCTACGTGCCGGTGGTACCCCTGCGGCCCCGCCACCGCCAGCGGTGACACCCCTCTGCCGCCTGACTGCCGCCACCCTGCCGCTGCTGCTGCCACCGCCGCCGCCGCCATTTGCGTCGAACGACGAGGTGGACCACGCGCGACGACGGCGGCTTGCCGTCTCATCGCTGCTGCTGTACGGCGCCGACGCCTCTGACGGCGCCCGCGGCCGCCGGGCACCAGCGCCGGCAGCGCCGCCACCGCCGCCGCCGCCGCCACTGCCGCCACCACCGCCGCCGCCCTCCGCCTCTGCCGCATACAGCAGGTCCCCGCCGGACGCGTGCGGCAGTGAGTTGGTGCGGCGCGTGCGAGTGCGCATGGCAGCCACACGCACGGCACCCTCGCCTCGCTCATGCGGCGAGCCGGCAACGGAGCGGTTGGAGTCCACCGACGCGGCGTACGACCCGCCGCTGTGCCCCGCCGCACCCTCCGTGTCGTCGTCCTCGTCGCCAATGAAAAAATCGCCGCCGCGGATGCCATCGCTGGCGGCGGCAGCCACTGCCGCACTGGCCGCCGCCGCGAGCGTACTGCCCGCGCCACCGGGGTCGGACCGGCGCCCCCGACGGCCTCGCCGGCTGCGTGACGCGCCGCCACCTGCACCCGCGCGCGGCGGCGGCGGCTCCGTAGCGGGTGGGACGCCCCCGCCCGCGTTCCCTCCCGCCAGCGGCGTGCGCACCGCCATCGCCTCCACCAGCTGGATGCGCTTCGTAGTGGGCGGCTTGGCATGCGGGCCGAGGTAGGCACCAAACATCACGTGGTGCGCCTGCACCAGGTGCTCCAGTGCGGCGGCGCCCTCCGGGAACGTGAGCTCCACAATGGACACCAGCACGGTGGCCATTTCGCGGAACAGCTCCAGCTTGCCCGCCAGGATGGAGTCGTACACGTGGCGCAGCGTGGTGCGCGACTCCACCGCGCGCAGCACCCGCTTCTGCGCCTTCATCATGTACAGGCTGAACGGCACCAGCAGCTTCAGCCGCTCGCTCTCGTTCTCCGCCAACTCTGGCGAGATGACCATGAGGGAGGTGTCCACGGCGCGGTACGCCTTGGTGAGCTCCGCCTCAAACCGCGACGCCATCGTGGCAGCGGCCTTGGCGTCGTAGTCACACCACGGGATGCCGGCGGGGCTGAGGTCTCGCGCCGCCTCCGCCGCCAGATGCCGGCGGTGCTCCGCCGCCGCCGTCGTGGAGTGCAGGCGCGCCGGCGGGGGCGCGCCGTCGCCGGGTGGCGGCAAGCCCGTGGCAGGCGACAGGGTGGGCGACGTCGTGCCGCCGGCAGCGGGCAGCACCGGCGACACGGGCACAAATTGAGGCGCCACCGCGGGCTGCGGCGCCGGCACGGGTGCCGGTGCTGTACCTGTCGGCACCACTGCATGTGGGCGTGCTACTGTGGTGGCGGGCGTCGCTGCAGCTCCTGCTGGCGTCGCCGCCGACGTGTCGGTAGACACCTTGGCCGTCGCCACCAACCCAGGTGTGCCTGCCGCACCCGTGCCGGGCCCAAACACGCCACCCAACCCCCGCCGGGTCGTTGCCGCGCTGGCTGCCGCCGACGCCGCTTCACGCAGCCGTGCCTCCAGCTGCGCCGCCAGCGGGTCAACGGTTGCCTCCCCGCCACAGCCCTCCTCCTCAGCCACCGCACCCATGGTCGGCACATGCGCAAATGACGACTTGAGCAGGTCTGCCACGTTGGCAGCAGTGATGGTGTCAATGTTCGACCTGGGTGGCGCGCTAGCATCACCCCCTGCGCCGCCGCCGCCGCCGCCGCCGCCGCCATCCCCGCCACGTGATAGCAGGGTGCGTGACGTTGGCACGCGTTCCAGTCGGCTGCCGTCGCTGACGGCACGCGCCGGCGGCGAAGGCGCAGCGGCGGTGGTAGCAGCAGCACGCGCCGGTGGCGAGGATGCTGCGGTGGTAGGCGGCGCCGTGCTGGCCGGTGCGGCAACGGCCCACGTCACCGTGCCGGCACGCGGTCGCGGCGCGGCATCGTCAGCAGACAGGGGCGCGGCAGCGGCACCACCTGGCGTTTGCGCGGGGGTGGAAATGGACGGCGCCACGGCGCGGCGCGAGATGGCGGCGGCCACCGCCGACACTGCGTGCGCCTGCGCATCCACTATGGGCACCTCCGTCTCTACCATGGGCGAGTCTGCCATAGAGAACGACACGCCGCCTTCGTTCACCACTGCGCTACTGCTACCCGTCACGGTGCGCGCCGCACGCGCGGTGGCGGCGGAGGGCGACGGCGGTGCCAGCGACGCCAGCACGCCAGGCGGTGGCGCCACACCTGCACCGAGTGCCGCAGGCACACCTCCGGCGGCCGCAGCTGTGGGCAATGACGCGACGCTGGCAATCGAGCGAAGGCCGCCGGAGCTGCCCCGCGTGCTCATGCCCCGCGCCGCGTCCGAACCCGTCGACACCGCGCGGCCCGTTCGACGCGCAACCTCCGCACGCAGGGGCCCTACACGGGGGGTCTCACCGCTGCCCGCCGCCCCACCGCCGCCGCCGCCGCCGCCCGCCCCGCTGCCGGCCGTGCGGCGGCCAGCATGCGATCCCGGCGCATCTAGCACGTGCATGAAGGGCTGCGCATCTACCACCTCCAGGATCACCTCCAGCAGGTGGATGCCCGTCTGCTTGTCGTGCTTCTTGGAGATCTTGTAGAACCCGGTGTAGTTCAGCTCCACAAAGTCGCGCACCTCCGCGCTCAGGTGCCACAGCTCCTTCTCCCGCATGACCACGTCCCGCACCGCCACCGGGTCCGCGCCCGCCGCGCGGCGCGCATCCTCGATCGCCTGCCGCTCCGCTTCCAGCCCGGTCTGCAGCTGCACCACCGTGGCGTCAATACGAACCATCTCCTGCACCGCCATGGGTGGGTGGGGGTTGGGGGTGTAGAATGGAAACGATGCCTGCCGCCTACCTCCTACCCGGCCCTGCCACTGCCGCCCGCGCGCTTACCTTCTCCAGCGCGTCTATGAAGGCGGCGGACATGCGCTCCATGAAGGCCGTGTCGCCCTCCCCCGGCCGCCGCTCCACCACGCCGCCGCCATCTTTGAGGATGGCTTTCAGCGCCTTGTAGTTGATGTACTGGCCCTTGAACTTGGGGTTCTCCTTGCTGGCCAGCTCCTGCCCGAACTTCATGTTGCGCCCGCAGCCCTGTGGGGGCGGCGCGTGTGTAGATGTCTTGCTGGGGCGGGCGTAGAACGGAGGCAGGTAGGAGGAGGGGAGCAGTAGGAGGAGGAGAGGAGAGGAGAGGAGGGGAGGGAAGGGGAGAGGAGGGGAGAGGAGGGAAAAGAGGCGGAGGTGGTACCCAATGGCAGTAAGTAGGGGTACCATAAAATCAAAAAATAGGGCCGCCAACCACCGACAAATGTAATAACCCCGCGTCCCCCGCGTCGATTTTTGTGCGCCATGCGTGCCGTGGGGTTGTACTCGCAAAACGGAGCTCCTATTCTGGCCTCAAAGTTCCAATTTTTTTGAGATGGGGCAGTTTGGAACTTCCAACCTTCTAATGATGGCGGCGCCCTTCCGGTGTGAGTGGTTGCCGTTACGACACAGCACAGCACACAGCAGTGGCAGTGCAGTGACAGCGCACAGCAGTGACAGCACACAGCGAGGGCCGGAAGCAAATTGTAGTAAAATTGCGAGGGTATTGTTGTGGGTACGCGTTACATACAGGTTTGTACGGTTGGTGGCATAGAGGCGCGGTTGTCAGCAGAAGCAGCAGCAGCAGCAGCAGCAGCAACAGCAGGACCACGCGCGCCTGTGCGCCTACCGCTGCTCCTGTTGTTGCTGGCAGCTGTCCAGCTAGACAGGCGCAATGGCGGCGGCGGCGGCGGCAGGCGGCGGGGACTCGGCGCACGTGGCCATTGTGCTGGCGCTGGAGAAGGAGAAGCTGCGGCTGGAGGATGCCATCGCGCGCGACAGCAAGTCGGCGTTTGAGCTGCAGGAGGCGGTGCGGGCGCTGCAGGCGGACGTGGTGGCGCGGCGCATGCGGCTGAGCAACTACAATGCGCTGTTCATGCGGCTGGCGGACGCGGAGGTGAAGGCGCCGCGGCAGCGGCTGGGGGCGCGCGAGGCGGTGCTGGGCACACAGCGCATCATTGCGAAGGAGCTGCGGAAGCTGGAGAACGACGTGACGGTGGCGGAGATGAAGCTGAACAAGTCGCGGGAGCGGAACCTGGTGTTCAAGGAGCGGCTGAACGTGCTGCGCACGGAGCAGGTGACGTACAAGAAGCTGTTTGCCGCCATGGACACCGAGCTGGCGGAGGTGAAGGCCAAGCTGTCCATCGTGGACAGCGCCATCGCGCAGACGTACGCGCAGCGCACGCGCGCGCACGAGGAAATGAAGGAGCTGTCAAAGCAGTACGCGCTGGACAAGCGCGACAAGGTGGACGAGTTTGCGCGCTTGCAGGCGGTGCTGACGGCGGACGACGCAGCGGCAGAGGCGGCGGGGGCGACGGCGGCGCAGTCCTCCACACAGCTGATGCGGTCACCGGTGAAGGGCGGCACCAGTGGCGGTGGTGGCGGTGGTGGCAGCGGTGGCGGGGCCGGGGGCGCCAGCAGCCACCCCAGCACAGCCAGCGGGCGGCGGCCACCGGGACGGGCGGTGAGTGCGCGGGCGGAGGACGCGGCGCGGCGGAAGCTGCACCGGCTGTCAGAGCGCATCGTGCACGACAAGTACGAGACGGAGGTGGCGCGGCAGAAGCTGGCCACCTTCACCGCGGCGCTGGAGCGCATCAAGGAGGCGAGCGGGCACGCGACGGTGGAGGAGGTGGCGACCACCTTCAGCCGCCTGGAGGAGACCAAGTTTGGCAAGGCGCAGGAGGCGCAGGCGCTGGTGGACGAGCTGGAGAAGCTGGAGCACGCGGTGGCGGAGGTGCACTCGGAGGTGACGACGCGGGAGGCGGAGAACGCGCGACTGAAGGCGGCGCGCACGGCAGCGATGGATGCGCTGGAGACGGGCGCGACGCGCACCGAGATGGACGTGGCGTCGCTGAACTCGGAGGTGCAGACGACGCTGGCGGAGGTGAAGGCGCTGTACACCGTGGTGGAGTTTGCGTTCCACGCGCTGGGCCTGTCTGGCGCGCCGGACGACAACATGCCGTTTGCGGGGCTGTCCACCTCGCCCACCTCGCCCAGTGCCGGCGGTGGCGCCTCGCCTGGCGGTCGCAGCATCCCGGCGTCACCGGTCATGCGCGGCGCGTCAGGCGATCCGTTTGAGGGCGGCGGCGGCGGCCGGCGGCGGCGGCCCAGCGTGCTGCTGTCAGAGGGCTTGCTGCAGAATGCGGTGGCGGCAGGCGTGTCGACCTCCACGCTGAGCACGTTCATGGGCGCGTTTGAGAGCAAGTGCACGGAGGTGGTGCAGCAGTACATTGCCGTCATCACGCGCCTGTCGTCTGGCGCCACGGCGTTTGTGGAGGCGGGGCTGGCGGAGGAGGGTGGGGCGGGCGCAGGCGGGGAGGAGGGTGAGGAGGACGAGCACGACGACGGCGATGCGGCAGGGATTGCAGAGGCAGCGCACCGGCTGGCGTTGTCGCGCCAGA
>Ga0066256_1004688_pt1 | contig 11956 bp, 3 predicted proteins | sample ThiBio_1000_biof_FD_87107 | JGI IMG/M metagenome (GOLD analysis project Ga0066256, IMG submission 87107) | Wastewater bioreactor microbial communities from Cape Town, South Africa - Thiocy_expt_1000_biof (version 2) | ecosystem: Engineered > Bioreactor > Thiocyanate-remediating >...
ATGGGAATGGTACCGTTGGTGGGAGTGTGCAAACTCCGATGGTCGCTGCGGCGCCATGCGCAACGCACCGGCGTGTACTTGGACTTGTCCAGATCCTCGGGGAACACGGATGGCAGCACCTCGGGCGTGACGCCAATCTTTTGCAGGATCTCCACCCTTCTAGGTGACGCGCTTGCCAGGACAATGCGCAAGCCGCCAAACCGGGCAGCCGCCACGGCCCCCGCTGCGCCACCCGACACGGCGCCTGCTGCCATCCTACAGGTACCGGTACAGCTGGCTGTGTGCGCGTTCTGGTTCCTCGTACCGGTACCTCGCTGGAATGTGTGCGACTTAATCGGCACCGATACGATAAACTAACAAAATAAGCGGTAGGTACCAAATACCATCCAACAATACACCACTTGCAATTATACACTCGTCGCCACCCTTCCCCTGTGTTGTATTTCCATGCCACCCTGCCGCCGGCGGCGGGACTGGTCACGGCAGTGGAAAAAACGCGGCCTCCGACAGCTTTCGTTTTCGCGCGCTCCCACCACATGGCCCGCACCACCGCCAACACATATATGTTGTGGACAGCACGTGCGAGTGACAATATTACGCTGGAACTCAACACATTTGTGTACTTGGGGTGTGTTCACGTCACGAATTTAAGCACAAACGGTGAAGTTATAAATTTGCCGGCACTACAACAAGCGACACAACAGCATGGCTGCCAACCGGTTCGCTGCCCTATCGGGGATGGACTCACCGGGGGACGACGCTGAGAATGCGGCGCCAGCGCGCGGGCGGGGGCGCGGCAAGGCAGGCGCGTCACTGGGCAGCGCGACCAAGCGCGCGACTGTGGCCATGAAGGAGGTGGCGCCGGTGGAGTGGCCGTCTCTGGCACCCACCGCCACCGTGGCCAAGCGCGCTTCACCTGCTGCAGGTGGCAGCGGCGTTAAGCCCAAGGCGGCGGCGCCCGCCACGATTGTGACAGCCGCGGCGGCAGCTGCGCCTGCCAGTGCGGCGACACGGCCATCCACGGCTGCCACCGGCTCGCGCAGCAAGTCGCCGTACAAGGGCGGCAAGACCAAGTTCCTGGCACCCAAGGCCAAGGCGGCGGCTGTGGCAGCGGCGCTGGCCTCCACCCGTGTGGATGCGGCACTGGCGTTTATGGATGAGGTGGCAACAACAGAGGCAAGCGAGGTGGTGGTCACTGAGCCGGCGCCAGCGCCAATCATGACGGCGCCAGCACCAACGACGGAGGTGGTGGAGGTCGTGGAGACCACTGCCGCCGCAGTGGCCGCCGCCGCTGAGCTCACCAGCCCGGGCGCCAAGCTGCGTGGGCGGTGCAGCACGCCCAACACGACAGGTCGTGCCACCTCGCGGTGCCATGTGCGTGGCTGCGCCGCCACGCCGGCATCCGCCACCGCCACCGCCGCTGCCGCCGCTGCTGCGGCCGCTGCTGCTACGGCGGATGCCTTCATGAGCATGCGGTCGCCCGCGGCGGCGCGCCGTGGCTCGTGGTGCTCTGAGCCCGACCCCAGCGTGCTGGCTGCCATGGCAACCAGCATTGCCACGACGGGCGGCCTGGCGCGCTTTGCCTCCCCTACCGGCGCGCGCCTGGGCGGCATGCTGTCGCCGTCAGGTGACCGCCCCCGTCGTGTGGGTGGCGGGTTTGCGTCCCCTGATCTGACGTCGCCGCGCCGGGAGGCGCTGGCAGCGCAGGCACGTGTGAACCGCCGCTTGAGCGAGGCGCGCAGCCGCCTGTCCATTGACGTGGCCACCACGCTGACGGCACCGCCGCCCGACCACTTGCTGGCCTGTGTGGATGCGGCGCTGTCTGCCGCGAGCACGCCGGCAAAGGCGGGCGAGGCGGCGGTGGTCGCTGTGTCGCCAACGCCGGAGGAGGCAGCGCCAGTGCCGGCGGTGGTGCTGACGGCAGTCGACACCCTGCTGTCGCCCGTGGCAGAGGCACCCGCCACCGTGGCGGAGGAGGCGTCGCCAACCCACTTTGTTTGCGTACCCACCGCCACCAGCCCCGTGCCGGCAGAGGAGGCAGCAGTTGACGGTATGGAGGCGGAGGCGGCGGTGACCGCGGCGAGCGACGACCGCCTGCCGTCTGCCGTGCTGGTGGAGCTGGGCGCGCGCCTGGCCGCTGTGGACCGTGATGCCACCCCCGCTGTCATTGCAACCGGCACCGGTGCTGCCGCCGACGCCGCCACTGCGCCGGTGGTGACACAGCCGCACTACTTTGCGGCGCTGGTGGCGGAGCTGGAGGTGCGGGCACACAGCAAGGCTGCTGCTGCGGAGTCTGCGGTGGTGGAGGCTGTTGCGGAGACTGTAATGGAGGCGGCAGATGACCAGCCCGCTGCTGCTACTGCTGCACCGCTGGCGCCGTTCAGGCCGCTGGCGGTGATGCGCGGCGGCGGTGCGCTGCCACCCTGCACCTCCCCCGCGCTGGCCATGTCCACTGCTACCCTCCTGCCCTCGTCGTCGGTGCTGGCGCCCACGGACACCCTGCTGCCTGCCGTCACGCCCCTCGTGCTGCATGCACGCATTGAGAGCGCCACGCTGCGCCGCGCCATGTTTGACACGCATACCGACTACACCATGCGCGTCACCCTCTCCGCCGGTGCCACCGTCGTGTACGCCGCCACCCTCACGCGCCGCTACACCGACTTTGTGGCATTCTTTGCCGCCATGGCCGCCGCTGACGTCGCCACCACCGCTCTCACCGCGCCTGCCGCCTTCCGCCTGCGCGCCGCTGCCGGCCGCTTTGACTTCCCGCCCAAGGTGGCCATTGCGCCGTGGCGCGACGCCGTCGTGCGCGACCGCACCGCCAAGTTCAACGCCCTCCTCAACCTGGTGTGCTGCTGTGTAAGCGGCACCACCAGCACCGACCACCTGCCGCCCTTCCTGCGCGCCTTCCTCGGCTGCTAACCACTTTTCATTCCCGACCTTGCGTGTACCTTTCAATGAATGAAACCCCAAAATACCCAATACAATGTATGATAGGGGGAGAGTCGTCTCCGCCAAAGGGAAGATGGCACCTGTAGGACGACTGTGTCAGGTGTGTAAAAACAAGTAGTTGATCCCATACGTCTGTGCGTGCACGGTGCTGGACAAGCACACGCGCTGCTGCTGTGTACAGAATAGGGGCGCCCCACCCTAAGTGCCACGCTTGATGTTGGGCGGCGGCGTGACGGGCCGGCCGTGCCGCTCGCCGCCTGGCATGGTCTTGCGCAGCAGGCTGACAGCGGTGGCTTGGCGCTGCAGCGACCGCACAGTGGAAGACAGGGTGGCGGGCGGGGAAAGCGTCAGCATGCCGGGCGGGATGCCAGCTGGCGCGCCAGCGCCACCAGCCACCGCCGCCCCTGCCGGCACACCGCCGCCGCCACCCAGCGACAGCATCATAGTGGGCGCGCGCGTCAACAAGCGCAGGCTGGACGGCGGGCTGGGCATGGGTGGCGTCCCACCCAGCGGGACGGGTGCCATCGCTGCGTGCATCTCTGCCGTCTCGGCAGCCGCCACGCGGTGCGCCATGATGCCACCGCCTCGCGTCGTCATGCGCACCTCGTTATCGTTCAGCGCAAACCGCGACACACTGGAGGAGCCAGGCTCGCCAGACCGCGGCGCCAGCACCGGCGCCACCACCGCCCGCATGCCCATCGTGCCCGCGGCGGTAGCCATGCTGCGCGGTGTCATCAGCGTGCCGCCGCCCACTGGCAGCCGGAACGACGCACCGGTCGACAACGGCCGTGTGCCAACTGGCACCGAACCCGTCGTCGTCATTGCGGCAGACGACGGCACGCTGCGCAGCAGCATGGTGCTGGGTGGGCGCGCCAACGACGGCGACCGCGGCGTTAGCGTGGGTCCCGCGCTGGCCGGCCGGTACCCAACCGGGTCGTCAGCAGCTAGGAGCGACTCACCACGCGGCGCCCGCTCACTGTCGCTGCCACCAACGCCAGCCCCACCACCACCAGCCCCCGCGGTGCCGCGTCCCAGCGCCTCCGTCACGCGGTTCACGGCGCGGATCTTGTCCACCGCGCCGCGCAGCCGTGCCAGCGCGGCGCCCGGCGCCGACGAGCTGCGCTCCACTTCGGGCCCTGAGCCGCCGAAAAACACGCCACTGCTGCTTGCCACGCCGCCGCGCGGCGTCGAACGCATCGTGCCGCCGCCGCGAGGCGTCACGCCACGCGGCGTGACGCGTGTGCCGGCCTCGCCGCCGCCACCACCGCCACCACCGCCACTGCTGCTGCCGCCGCCGCCGCCGCTGCCTCCGCCGCCTCCACCGCCACCGCCACCACCGCCGCCACCACCACCGGTGCCCCGGCTGCGGGACGTGGGAATGCGCGCGGACGGGTCAAAGTCAAGCGGGCGAGAGCTCTTCACCACGCGGCTGTCCATCACCTCGCTCTCAATGGACGAGTCGTCCGCAATCAGCTCCTTCAGCCGCCGCTTCCGGTCCTCGCGCTCCTCGTCGCGCGGGCTGACCTTGTCATCCATACCGCGCCCGTAGTAGCCGCCGCCGTAGTCGTCGTATGACATGGACCGCCGCCCCCTCGCCGACCGCCCGCCGCGCCCGTACACATCCTCCTCGCTGCCAGGCCGCACCAGCATGCCGCCGCTCAGGGTGCGGCCACCCGGGCCGGGCGAGTCCTTCGATGACCCGTCATACGGCGAACTGCTGCCACCGCCGCCGCGCCCGCCTCGGCGCGATGATGACCGCATCTCATCCTCCCGCTCACGCGCACTGCTGCTCCCGCCCCGCCCGCCACGCGCACCGCCGCCGCCACCGCGCCCGGCGCCGCCGCGCGACGACCCGCGCCCTGTGTCACGCTCGCTATCGCGTCCACGCTCACGCTCGCGGTCACGCTCACGGTCACGATCGCGGTCGCGCTCGCGGTCGCGCTCGTAGTCATCGCGATCACGGTCGTCTGTCCGCGAGCCGCGCCGCGCTGCGCGCCGTGCGCTGCCGCCGCGCCCGTCGCCGTCACGCCCGTCGCGGCTGGGGCGGCGCTCACGCCGCGGCGTGCGCGACCGCCCCTCGGAGCTGGACCGCGACGGCGAGCGGGAGCGCGTGGGCAGGGAGCGGCGGCGGCCGCCGACCTCCCCCTCCTTCCCGCCGCTGCGGTAGCGTGGCGGCAGGTGGCGTGACGGGAAGCCTTCGGTGGCGGCACCCAGTGGCAGTGCTGCCCGCTGCGGCTGCATGTCGGCGCTGGATGAGCTCTCGACCGTGCGCGCGGTGGCCTCACGCGCCGATAGGCCGGCGCTGGCGCTGGCGCTGCTGCTGCCGGGCCCGCCCACATACCCGCTGCTCCTCCCACTGTGTTGTGCCACCGGGCTGCCGTCCGCTGGTGCTGGCAGGGGCGGCAGGCTAGGCAGCACGCCCGAGGTCGCCAGGCTGCGCAGCAGGTTGACGGCGCTGAGGGTTGCCACCGACATGGGCGGCGGGCGCACCGGCGCCGCCTCACTGTCATCGTCGTCCAGCCGGCTGAACTGCCGCCCGCTGCCCGCACCGGCGCCCCGCGGCGTGCCACTGTACCCCGTGGTGTAGCTGACGGTTGTGGTGGTCGCGGCGGGCGGCGGTGCCGCCGCAGCACCACCATCGCCCGTCACGCTAGACCGCCGCACGCTACCGATGGGAGCTGGCGCGGTGGCCGTCAGTGCCAAATTCACACGCAGCCGCGGCGACTCACTGCGGTCGTCCGCATGCGGTGCGACGCCTGACGGCGCCGTCGGCAAGCGCAGCACCATCATGTCATTGGCCTCGATGTCGTCGTCGTCGTCGTCCTCATCGTCGGCGTCGTTGGCGTCGGCGTTGTCGTCAGCAGCACTATTATTGTCAGCGCCAGGCGCGCCAACCCCGCTGCTCTCACTGCTGCCACCAGACGGGTGGCCACTGCTGGCACGCGGGATCGGTATGCTGCCACTGGACAGCCCCAGGTCGTCGTTGCTGTTCAGTCGCCGCACCGCCAACTCCTCGCCATCCTCGTCGTCGCTGGACATGACGTGCACCGGGCGGCGCACGGCAGCCGCGCCGCCGGCGTCGGACAAGCTGGAATCGGAGCCAAACGCGCCGTGGCGCAGGCGGTCGCTGCCGCCTGCGGCAGCGGTTGCTGCCGCAGTTGCAGCCAGCGCGGCCGCCACAGCCGCCATCAGCACCGGTGACGGCGCGGCGGCCGGGTGGGGGATTGCGCCCCCCACGGGCGGTGGCGGCGCCGCAATGGGCGGCGGCGCTGGCGCCGCTGCCACAGCAGCGGGTGACGGCGCCCCTACGCGCACACCCGCGCCAGGGGCGGCCAGCGGTAGCGGTGGCAACGACGCAACAGGCGGCAGCGCGGTGCTGTCCACAAGCCCGCCGCCAGCCGCTGGCGACGGCGGCGGCGGCGGTGGTGGCGGCGGTGCCGTCCGAACAGCTGAATGCAGCTGGCGTGCGCGACCCGCTGCCGCAACCACCTCGCGTGGTACCACCATTTCATCTTCCTCCTCCTCTGCCGCCGCTGCCGCCGCAGCCGCAGCTTTCCCGCTGCGTGCCGCTGCCGCCTCGTCGTCATCGTCATCCTCCCGCTCGCCTTCAGCAGGCACCGCCGCCAGAATCGGCCGCAAGCTGCTGCCACCCCGCGCACGCGCAGAGCCAGCCACCACCGCCGCCGCACGCGCCGCAAACGCACCGACCGCGGACGCCGAGTCGTCTGGTCCAACGTCCATGCTGTCCAGCGCACTCATGCCGTCCTCCTCCTGTGGCCCGCTGCCGCCGCCGCGCACCAGCCACCGCTCGCCGTTCGGGCTGCCGGCCGCGGGCGGCGACGACATGGGCGAATGTGCGCTTTCGTGGCTGCCCACGCGCGGCAGGCCGCCGCCGCGTGACGCGCTCGCTGTAGTGATATTGAGCGTGCGGAACGCCACCGCGTGCGCAAAGTCGTCGTCCGTCTCGTCGTCATCCCGCGCGGAGCGCCCGGTGCGACTGCCGCCGGCAAGCGACCGAACGCGAGACGGCGGCGTGAACTCCGCTGCCACTGTCACCACACCCGCTGCACCCGCTGCACCCGCCGTCTGCGGCGTGGCGCCTGCGGACGCTGGCGTGGGTGCCGCCGCAGGCGCCGTCTTCCGTGGCGTGGCGGGCGCCGGGGGCGCTGCATCTGGCACAGCTGCGGGTGCCGTTGCGGGTGCGGGTGCTGCGGCCGCCACTGCGGGTGCCGGTGCCGCCGCGGGTGCAAGTGACACACTGATTGACACCACTGGCAGGCGCGCCACCACTGGCACGCCCGCCACCACACCAATGCCAGTGTCGGTGCCCGTCCCGGTCAGGCTGCCGCCGCCACCTATCGGGCCGCCGCTGGCACCCTCCGCCGCCTCCATGCTACCCCGCCGCCCGCGCCGCAGCACCGTGCTGCCGTCGTCGCCCTCCCGCTCGTCCTCCATGATGGTAAACAGCGCCTGCTCCTCACCGCCGCGCACCGTGACCTGCCCCGCCGCGTACCCGGCATCCGGTGGTGACACTGTGACGTCTGTGGCGTCGCCAGCGGCGGCGGCAGGCGGCAGCGGGAGAGCTACCGTCACCGCTGCCGGCGTCATCTTGAGGGCAATGCCTTCGCCCCGCGTCGAGGTGGTGCCGTCACCACCACTGCCAGCGCTGAAGAGCGGGCGCGTAGGCGCACCGCTGCCGGCACCTGACGACGGTGGCGGGCGAGGTAGATTTGGTAGGCTGCCGCCGCTGCCGCTGTGCGCCATCATGCGCGGCGTCAGCGTGTCCAGTGCAAACGCCAGCCGGTCAGCGGCCGTTGCGCCGGCGTGGCCAACGTCGGTACTCAGCAGGAACAGGTCGGGCCGGCCACCGGTAGCCACGGCATCCGAGGCAGACGACCGTGACGTACCCGGGCGGGGAACATCCATTCCTATCACCGCCGCGCCAGCCGGCGCCGGCGGCGGCGACGGCGTGGAAATGTGCGGCGCGGCAGCGCGCGCGCGTACGACAGCCGGCGCCTCTGCTGCATGCCCATGATGCGTCGCAGCGCCGTCGGCGTCGCTCAAGAAGTGGGGGCTGCGCATCACGCGCTCAGAGGACGCGCGCCGCATTGGCACCTCCTCGCTCCCGCCACTGCTCCCCCGCACCGCATCGCGCGCTGTGAGTGGCCGCCGCGGGCTGTCGCTGCCGCCAAAGTCGTCACCGTCGCTGCCATCATGGTTGTCGCCGTCGTAACCGTCGCCATCGTCGTCGCCGTCGCCCTCGCCCTCGCCCTCATCACCGTCAGCATGCCCGCTGAGGCGGCGCGCGCCGACGTACCGCGCCGCGCCCGCCGTCGCCGCCCGGCCCACTGCAAACGACAAGGAGCGCGGCATGGCGACGGCGGCCTTGGCCAGCTGCTGCATCCGGAACTGCGCCTCGCTGAAGGCGCGCTCAAAGTTGAACACGCCGGTGCTGGCCACCTGCACCGCAGCATTGAACGCCTCCAGGAACTCGGGTGTCAGCGACATGCCGATTCGGGTGTCGGCGTCCGGCAGCATGCTGTCAGCCGCGCGCAGCGCGCGCGTCGCCTCCACCAGCGCCGCGCGCAGGTTGATGGCCACGTCTGCCGGCACGCTGGACATGTTCTTCTCACGCACCGCGGCCAGCAGGCGGCGGTAGTGCGTGGACACGCCCTTCAGCCGCACGATGGCGTCATTGAGGTCCGCCAGCCGCCGCTGGTACTCCGCGTCGCCGCGCGTGGCAGCCGGCGCGGCGCTCGGCAATGCCGTGAGCGACCACACACGCCGCGGCAGCCCGTCAGTGCGGCTGCCAGCGGCGCCGCCTGCCGGATCGCCACTCGCGGTTGCCGCCCCGGCCGCCCCGCCTGCACCCTCCCCACCCGCGTCGCCCTCCGCGTCGCGCAGCAGGCCGTTGGAGGACTGGATGCGCAGGCTGCGGTCAGTCAGCGCCGCCACCGTGCTGCGGCTGCCCTTCCGCTCCTCGAAGGCAGACAGATAGGCGCTCCGCAGGCGGTGCTGCAGCTGCGCGTCGCCGCCCTGCGACAGCGTGGTGGCCAGCAGCGGGGCGTGCAGCGGTAGCGGCGAGAGGGCGGGTGACCGGGCGGCGGCACTGCCACGCTCCGTGGCTGGCGTCGCAACCGCCTCCAACGCCGCCGCCCGTGCCCCACCACCGCCGCCACCGCCCACACTGCTGCCACAGGCGGCGCCCCAGCTTGCTGCAGACGCCGCATCCTGCCCGCCGCCACCGCCGCCACCACCCTCCCCGTCACCCTCTGCCGCCCGCGACGTCACCTCCAGCGAAGACCGACTGGCGCGGCCGGTCATGCCGCCGCGCGCGGCGCGGTGCTCACTGGCAGCCGCAATTGCAGCCCGCGCGGCAACGGCGCGACGGTGCGTCGCCACCAGCGTGTCCCGCAGCGCCACCGCGTCGTCAATGGCGCTGGTGGCGGCTGCCACCGCCAGGATCAGGTCCGTGATGCCTGACACGGCACGCGCCAGCAACGGCGCACCGCTGGCGCCGCCGTCCACGCCACCCTCCGCCGGCGCGCAATACGCAGCTGCGGCATCCACAAGGGCGCCGGCAGCGGCGGCAGCGGCTGCCGCTTTGCGCACCGCCGCGCGGCTGCCCTCTGCCGCCACCTCCAAGCGGTGCACCTCCTCTGAGTCGGCAGGCAGGCGGTCAATGCCACCGCCGCCGCCGCCGCCGGAAATGGAGCCACGTGGGGTGGTGAGCGACCCGGCGTCATCTGTGCGGCAGCTGGCGCGGCCCTCCTTGATAGCTACCAGCTCCTCCTCCAGCCGCGCCAACTTTTCGTCGCCTGCCGCCAGCTTGGCCGCCGCGCTGTCACGCTGGCTGGCCAGGCGGTCCAGCCGGGCCATCTCCACCGCTGCCGCGCCCGCCGCCGCCACCGCCGCCCGCGCGCTATCCACCGCGGCGGCCACCGCGGCCAGACCCGCCTCCACCTCTGCCACCGACGCCTCACTGGCGCCCACCACCGCCGTGCCACGCAGCAAGCTCAGCTCCAGGTCCTTGTAGTGGCTCTCTGCCGCCGCCGCGGAGGTGGTTGCCGCGCTCAGCGCCGATGCCGGCGCCCGCGCCTCCTGTGCCGCCCGCAGCCCTGCCGACACCTCTGCCATCGCACGCCGCACTGCCGCGGCGCCCATGCGCACGGCGTCCACCCGCGCGATTAACGACTCGCGCGTCGCTGCCGCGCTGGCGGCGGCAGCTGCGCTGGCTGCAGCGCTCGCCGCTGCGCTTGCTGCCGCCGCGTCGCGCGTGGACGCCCGGAACGCCGCCGTCTCGCGCGCCAGCGACACCGCCGCCTCCTGCACCGCCGCGTCAGCGTCGCGCACCAAGCTGGTGTAGTGCGTGAGCGCGGGTGCGTGGTACCCCAGGGCAGCGTCCACGAAGGGGCGGATGACGGCCGCGGTGCTGAGCCGGAAGCCCGCTGTCTGCAGCTCCCGGGTGAGGCGCACCGTGCCCTCCGCCGTCGCCGGCAGCCACCCGCCAGCAACGCCCTCCTCCTCCTCACTGCTCAGGCCCGCCAGCGGCGACACGGCAGCCAGGCTGGGCAACGCCGCCGCGCCGCCCGCCGTGTGAATGGCGGCGGCGGCAGCGGGCGGCAGGACGGTGAGGTCCAGCGCGTCAAACCGCGCGCGGCATATGGCTAGCCGGTCGTCGAGCGCGCGCAGCGCCTCGTCAGCGCGCACGCGCGCACCACGCGCCGCATGCAGCGAGTCCACCGAGCCCGACAGCAGCACGCCGTACAGCGCCACAAAGCGGTGCAGCGCGTCGCGCGCATCCCCCACCACGCACGCCCCCACCTCCACCGCCGCCACAAACGCCGCCACTATGGTGCGCGACAGCTTGGGCGCTGTGGGCTCGCTGCCGCCGCCGCCGCCGCCGCCGCGGGCAGGCGGCACCAGTGGCACACCAGCGGCACGGGCGGTGGCGGCAGCTGCTGCCACCGCTGCCGCCGCTGCGTCCGCCGCCGTGCCGTCCACCCCCATGGACCGCACAATGCTGGCCATCACCAGCCGCTCCAGCGTGCTGGCCTCCACCACTGCCACCTCCCCGCGCCGCAGTGCGCCCTCCGCCGCTGCGTGCTCCACCAGCAGCTCGTCGTGCTGCAGGTCGTGCAGCCGGCGCAGGAACGCCTGCGTCAGGTTGGCGGCCGCCGTGGCGGCGCGCGCATCCGCGGCAAGGGCGGCAGCGACAGCAGACGCCAGCGCGCCACCGGGCGTGCCCTTCAGCGGTGTCGAGGTGCGCCGGCTGGTCACGTCGCGGAACGACTTGAACGACCGCATGGTGAGCGACGCGGACGGCGACAGGGGCGCCGTTGGGGCGCGTGGCGGGGAAATGACTGCGGCAGCACCAGCGCCAGCGCCAGCGCCAGCGCCAGGCGACTCCAACCCAGAGTCCGTACTGGCGGCGCCGGCGGCGTCCCGGCCACCCGCAACACCTGGCACGTCGGCAAGCACATTAACCACAGCCAGTTTGGCGGCAAGTTCACTGCCAAACCCACCGCTTAACCCATCAGCCAACCTTGCCAACACCAGCATCGCCGCCCCGTTACTCAGCAGCGCGTGGCCGGAAGCGTTTTCACAAAAAATAAGCTGGCTCAGCACACAACAAAATCAGCTGGCGGAACTCCATTTGAATCCGCCTGATATGGGGCCGATACATGTCAGGCTGGACATCTCGGACAACCAGGCCAGCGTCCTGTTCAGTTCCCCCCACAATGCGGTGCGTGACGCGATTGAAAACTCCCTGCCTAAACTTCGCGAGATTATGGCCGATAACGGAATTATGTTGGGTAATGCCTCAGTCAGCGATCAGACTCCGCGCGACAACCAATCAACGGGTTTTATGAATCAACAGACTCATCCGCAAATGAATTTTACAAGCGGCGCGGCCAACGAAACATCACCCGAAACAGGGTCGGGTACGCCCTCCGTGGTACGCCACCATAACGGCATGGTTGACACCTTTGCCTAAGAGCTG
>Ga0066256_1001699_pt1 | contig 11954 bp, 9 predicted proteins | sample ThiBio_1000_biof_FD_87107 | JGI IMG/M metagenome (GOLD analysis project Ga0066256, IMG submission 87107) | Wastewater bioreactor microbial communities from Cape Town, South Africa - Thiocy_expt_1000_biof (version 2) | ecosystem: Engineered > Bioreactor > Thiocyanate-remediating >...
TCATGGATGTAGACGTAACCATCGTCATCCATGTAGCCCGCGTCGCCCGTGCGCAGCCAGCCATCCTTGTCGATGGTCTTGGCGGTCGCTTCCGGCAGGTTCCAGTATCCCGCCATGTTCCACGGCGAACGGGTGGCGATTTCGCCCACCTCGCCCGGCTTCAGGCGGTTTCCTTCCGCGTCCAGCACCACCACTTCCACTTCCGGCAATGGCTTGCCGGCGGAACGCATGCGTGGATTGCCGCTCAGATCGTGATCTTCCGGCGGCAGCGCCACGATTGTGCCGGTGGTTTCGGTCATGCCGTACATCTGCGCGAAACCGCAGCCGAATACCTCCACCGCCTCGCGCAGAAGGTCGAGCGGAATGGGCGAGGCGCCATAGCCGATATATTTCAGGCGCGAATAATCGGTCTGCCGCGCACGCGGGTCGCGCAGAACGATCTGAATCGCGGCCGGCACCAGGAAGATCTTGCTCACTTTGTCTTTCGCGATGAAATCCAGCACCGCACCGGGGTCGAATTCGCGCGCCACAATGCTCTTGGCGCCATTGCGCAGGCTCATCAGTCCCCAACCCGAACCGCCGCTATGGGCAACCGGCATCGCCACCAGGCTGATGTCTCCATCGTTCCAGATGTTCCAGTTGATGTTCGCCGCTTTCATGATGCGGTTGGTTTCGATGAAGTTCGAATGCATCAGCATCGCGCCCTTCGGCCGCCCCGTGGTGCCGGAGGTATAAAGCTGGATCGCAATATCGCTCGGCTTCAATGCCACCTTTGGTGGCGTGGCCGGCTGCGCATCGCGCCAGGCTTCATAGCTTTTCCATTCGGGCACGCCGCCTTCCATCGCGATCACGGTCTTCACATTGGGCGCTTCCTCCAGCGCCTTTTTGGCCGCGCCGGTGAATTCCGGTCCCACGAACAGAACCGGCGCCTGGGAATCGCTGGCGATGTAGGCGATTTCGGGCGGGGCCAGCCGCCAGCCGATCGGGGTCATCACCGCGCCCATCTTGGATGCGCCCAGGAACAGCTCGAAATAATGGTCGCTGTTCTTGCCCAGATAGCAGATGCGGTCGCCCTTCTTCACACCCATGGCCAGAAGCGCATTGGCCACCTGGTTGGTGTGCTGGTCGAACTCGGCAAAGGTCGTGTAGCGGCCTTCAAAAGTGAAAGCGATCTCATCGCCCTTCAGCTTGGCAAAGGTCGGCGGGATGTCCGCGATGGTCTGCCAGTCATTATCGAAATCGTCTTGCATAGCGTCTATCCTGTGTTGAAGGCGGTCCGGGCCCGCGCGAACCTGGCCGGTGGCGATGGCCGCGCCGGTAAAATGGGTGTCAGGGCCAACCGGTGTGGCGGCTCAGATATTCGCTCCCTGGTGTTCGCTCCCCGGTGTTCGCTCTTTGGCGATTTCCGGTTCTGAGGCGGAGGATTGCGGTTAAGACCGATTTTTGCCCTGCCGGCCGCCGTTGCGCAAGGAACCGCCGCGCCGTCGCCATAAGCCCGTGTTCGATTGCCGCTGCTCTTGCGGCTTGCGGGGCGCAAACACGCGTGCAAGCCTTGCCGCTTCAGGGGGATTGCAACCATGGATCTGGCTTACAGCGCAGAATATGAAGCCTTCCGTGCCGAGACGCGCGCCTTTCTGGTGGCGAACCGCCACCGTTTTCCGTCCGGCTGGGGCGGGGGCAACCGTCCGGGGCCGGAACTGCTCGCCTGGCAGCGCCTTCTGATCGAACATGGCTATGCCGCGCGCACCATCCCGCGGGAGTATGGCGGCTATTGCGCCGCGCCGGGAGGGCTCAAATCCCGCATCCTCGCGGGAAAGGTTCCCCGCGCCCCCCCGCCCTCCCGCCTGTCGGGGCAGGGCATTTCGATGCTGGTGCCAACATTACTCGAAGTCGGCAGCGAGGAACAGAAGCGCCAATATATTGCGCCCACCCTGCGCGGCGAAATTATCTGGTGTCAGGGCTATTCCGAGCCCGGCTCCGGCTCCGATCTGGCCTCGCTGCAAACCCGCGCCGTGGAAGACGGCCATGATTTCGTCATCAACGGCCAGAAAATCTGGACCTCCACCGCCCAATATGCCGACATGATCTTCTGCCTTGTGCGCACCGAGGCTGAGCGCGCCAAGCATCAGGGCATTTCCTACATCCTGTTTCCGATGAGCACGCCGGGGATCGAGGTGCGCCCCCTCAAGACCATGACCGGCCACGCCGAATTCAACGAGGTATTTTTCACCGATGTCCGCGTGCCGCAGGAAAATGTGGTGGGCGGGCGTGGCGCGGGCTGGTTCGTCGCCAATGCCACGCTGAAGCATGAACGCGGCATGCTGGGCGATCCCAACGCGGCCGGCAGCCGGCTCAGCGCCATCATCGAATTGATGAACACCGAAACGGTCGATGGCCAGACCCTGATGCAGAACCCGGTGATGCGCGACCGGTTGATGAAACTTCAGGCGCGTGTGCTGGCGATGCAGTTTCACGGCCTGCGCCTTCTCACCGCATCGGCCAGTGGTGACGATGTTGGGCTTGCCCGCCTGATCGTGAAACTGGAAGGCTGCGAGCTCAATCATCAACTGGCTGCCTTCGCGATCGATGTGCTGGGTGAACTGGGCGCGCTTTATGAGGGCAGTCCGCATTTGCGCGCCCACGGAAGCTGGCAGCGCATGTATATGTTCGATCTCGGCCTGATCATCGGCGGCGGCACGGCGCAGATTCAGAAGAACATCATCTCCGAACGCGGGCTCGGCCTGCCGCGCGAACCCAAGCTGGTGAGGGCCTGACCATGGAATTCGGACTGAGCCAGGATCAGAAAATGATGCAGGACAGCGTGCACCGCACGCTGGAACGCGCCGCCCCGCTTGCCGGTGTGCGCGAAGCGGCCGAAGCCAATGCGATTGCGCGCGATGTTCATAAGGCGCTGGCCGATCTCGGCGTCACCGGCCTTCTGATCCCGGAAAGTTTCGGCGGTGCGGGCCTCAAACTGCTCGATGCCGCGCTGGTCAGCGAAACGCTGGGCCGGCACGCCGCGCCGGTCCCGTTCATCGCCGCATCGGTGATGGCGCCGCTTGCGCTCATCCATGCCGGCAGCCCGGAGCAGCAACAGCGCGTGCTGCCCAAACTCGCTGCCGGCGAAACCATTGCCGGGGTTGCGATTGCCGAAAGCGTGTCCGGCACGCGCGATGGCGCCGGCCTCACTGCAAGTGGTGGCAAGCTCAACGGCAAGGCGTTGTTCGTGATGGATTTCGCTGATGCCGATCTGTTCGTCGTGGCCGATCGCGCCTGCGGCCTTCATCTGGTCGAAGCCAATGCGCCCGGCCTGACCAAGACATCACTCATCAGTATCGACCGCACGCGCACCCTGGGTGAGATCGCATGCAACAACACCCCGGCGGAGCCGTTGCAAAACGGCAATGCGGCAGAAGTGCTTTCCCGCATGCGCGATGCCGGCTGGGTGATGCTGGCGGCCGATACGCTGGGCGCCGGCTGGCACATGATCGACCAGGCCGTAGCGTATGCCAAGGAACGCAAACAGTTCGACCGTGTCATCGGCTCGTTTCAGGCGGTCAAGCATATGTGCGCCGAAATGGCGGCGGAGCTTGAACCTTGCCGAAGCCTCGTCTGGTATGCAGCGCATGCCTTCGATGCCATTCCGGCCGATGCGGCGCTGACCGCGGCCCATGCCAAGGCGCACACCTCGGAAATCGGCCGCTTTGTTGCGCGCACGGCAACGGAAGTGCATGGCGGCATGGGCATGACCGATCTCCTGGGCCTGCATTACTGGTTCAAGCGTATCGGCCTCAACCGCCAGCTTCTGGGCGGGCCTGAGCGGGTGCGCGATCTCGCGGCCGCGATGCAGGGCTTTGCCGCGGCGTCATAATTTCCTGCGCCTTGACGGGGGCGGCCTTATGGTTCGCAATTCCTCCAAACTATACAATTGGAGGAAACGATGACCCTGAAAACACCGGAAGACTATATCGCCAGTCTCAATGATGGCCGCGTCACCTATTGGGACGGCGAAAAGATCGACGACATCACCAGGCATCCGCGCTTTCGTGTGCCCATCGCCGTCGCTGCACGCGATTACGATCACAAGGACCCGCGCCGGAAAGAGGTGATGACCTATGCCGATGAAACCGGCAGCCGTTCCCATCGCGTATTCCAGATTCCGCGCAGCGAAGACGATCTGAACAAGCGCATTCAGATGATGCACGAAATGTCCATTGTCGGCGGCGTCACCGGCGTCTTCATGGCATTGATGAGCGTGAAGGATGCGGTCGCGGAAGCCAATCCGAAATATGCCGAGAATATCGAGCGGATGTACCGCTATGTCCGCGACAATGATCTGCGCGCCGCCGAAGTCATCACCGACCCGAAGGGCGACCGCAAGCGCCGTGCGCATGAGCAGGACGATCCCGATCTTTACGTCCGTATCGTGAAGCGCACCGATGAAGGTATCGTGGTGCGCGGTGCCAAGCTGCACATCACCGCCGCCTCTTTGGTGCATGAACTCGTCGTGATGCCGACCAAGGGCATGCGGCAGGATGAAACCGATTACGCGGTTTCCTTTTCCATTCCGGTCAATGCGCCGGGTGTGAAGATCATCAACCGCAGCTTCGCGCCCGCCGAACTCAATGGTTTCGACTATCCCGCCAGTTCGCATCATTCGATGCCGGAAGGCTTTGTGGTATTCGATGATGTCTTCGTGCCGTGGGACCGTGTGTTCCTCGCGGGCGAGGTGCGCCTTGCCTCCGTGCTCGCCCAATCGCTCGGGTTGTGGGAGCGTGTGGGCGGCGTGGTCGGCTCGGTCGAATCCTCAAAGCTCTTCGTCGGCCTCGCCCAGCTCGTCACCGAAATGCAGGGGAAGGAGCGTGATGCGATCGCCCAAAGTTCGATTGCGGAGCTGATCTGTTATGCCGAAATGCTGCGCATGGGGCTTGATTATGCCTGCAGTCATTTTGAGCGCACGCCGTCGGGCATGATCCATCCCAACATTCTCGCGATCAACGCCGCCAAATATTACTACGCCGCCAATTACCACAACGCGGTCAAATATCTTCAGGATCTGAGCGGCGGCCTCGTCATCACGCTGCCCACCGAAACCGATCTGCGCAATCCGGAATCCGGCCAATACATCCGCAAATATCTTCACACCCGTCAGGACGTGGGTGTGGAGGATCGGATGCGGGTCTATAATCTGATCCGCGATCTGACGGCGGATGCCTATGGCGGCTGGCATCTCGTCGTGGCGCTACAGGCGGGCGGCGGTCTCAATGCCCAGCGCATCATGATGACCCGCACCTACGATATGGCGGCGGCACGGGAAGCGGCACTGGTCGCCGCCGGCGCGCGGGACGCGCAGGCCCACGCCAAGGCTGCCGAGTAATTAAGGCTGCCGAGTAATTCATATGTTTTCCGGGGAGGGGCATTGTATCAACCTCTCCCCGGAAACAGCCGTCTTACGCCGCGCTGGTTACGCCACGCTGGCGAATTTCGGATCGCGCTTCTGCATGTTCGCCGTCACCGCTTCCACCTGGTTGGGGGAACCGATCAGCGCCACCTGTTCCGTGGTTTCGGCCAGCAGAACGGTACCCGCATCGCCTTCCAGCGCCAGGTTCAGCAACCGCTTGCCGGCGCGGATCGCGTGCGGGTTCTTGCCCGCAATTTCGTGCGCGGTCTTCAGCGCTTCTTCCAGCGGCTTGTCGCAAACGCGGGTGGCAAAGCCGTATTGCAGCGCTTCATGGCCGTTGAAGATGCGCCCGGTATAGGTCAACTCGCGGATCACATCGTTGCGCGCCAGTGACGGCATCAGAAGAACCCCTGCCCTATCCGGCACCAGACCCCATTTGATCTCCAGCACCGCCATCCGCACATCGGGCGCCACGTAGCGCATGTCCGCCCCCAGCGCGAGCTGGAAGCCGCCGCCAAACGCCACCCCGTGCACCGCCGCGATCACCGGCACCGGAATCTGCTGCCACACCAGGCAGGCCTGCTGGGCCGCGTTGGCAATGCCGTATTCGCGCTGGCCAAGCCGGTCGCCGGTGACGCCGGGCTTGCGCTCCCCGCTTGCCATCTGGGCGAAATTGCCCATGTCCAGCCCGGCACAGAAGGCGCGCCCCTCGCCGGACAGCACCACCGCCCGGACGTCCTTGTCTTTCTTCAGGCCTTCGCCGGTTTCGACCAGGGCCTGAAACATCGCATTGTCCAGCGCGTTCATCTTGTCGGTGCGGACAAGGCGCACATCGGCCACGCCTCCGTCCATTGTCACTTTGATCCGGTCTGTCATAAGTCCTCCTGGTTCCATGGCCTGCGGCGGGCGTTCCGCCCTTCTTTCGCCAGTTTCCCATTGGAATGGTGTTCTGTTCAATTGCGGCATTGCGCTTCGGGGGCGTCCGCCCCGGCAAAATGGAAGCGGCGCCCGGTCTGGAGGACTTTGATGATCCGGTATTTCACATCCGCATTGGCGGGTTTTGGGCTGTTGCTGGCCACCCTGTCGCCCGCCATGGCGGCCGGCCCTGCCGCCACGGCGTCCGATCCCGCCGCCCAGCAGATCCGGGAATTCTACGCGGTGCTGGTGGATACGATGAAACAGGGCTCCAGCCTCGGCATCGAAGGCCGCTACAAGAAACTGAAGCCGGCCGTGGAAGCCGCCTTCAATCTGCCCGCCATGACCCAGTTCGCGGTCGGCCCGGCCTGGACCAGGATGAGCGATGATCAGCACAAGGCGCTGGTTGCCGCGTTCGAGCGTATGACCATCGCCAACTACGCCAAGAATTTCGACAGCTATGACGGCCAGAAGTTCGTCGTGCTGCCCGACACCATCACCCGGGCGGAGGACAAGCTGGTGCAGTCGGAATTGCGCCCCAACAAGGGGGAGCCGGTGAAATTCAACTACCGCATGCGTGAAGACGGCAGCAAGGACTGGAAGGTGATTGACGTTCTTCTGGCCGGCTTTACCAGCCAGCTTGCGCTCCGCCGCTCGGAATTTGCCCACACGGTGGATACCGAAGGCGCCGCCGGTCTGGTCAAGAAGATCAATCAGGTCGCCGACAACGCGATGAAAGGCTGATCGGCCCTATTTTATCCACAGGTTCTTTTGGGGGTTTTGCAAGCCTTTACCTCGCCCGGCCTTATCGCCGGGCGAGGTTTTTGTATTCCGGCACACGCGTGCCCTTGAACAGCGTCACGCTGCTTCCTATCTGGAAACGATCTCCAGAGTTGTGCCCGTGCCGCAAGGACTGACTGCGTTCTACGCCGTCTGCGCCTTGGCTTTGGTCTGGGCGTCGACATAGAGCTTGGCAAGATAGACCGCCACGCCAAAGAAGATCGCGCCGAAACCGACCGCCTCTGCGACCTCGACGAAATTCATCGTCGTCATCAGCGCGGGCGCCGATAGCGCGGTCAGAAACAGCATGGCGCTTGCGTTCACCGCGATGGGTATCCAGTTCATGATCTGCACGAAAACGGCCGCCGCAACCACGATCAGGCCCGCGATCAGGCCGTTCAGGCCGAATTGCCCGGAAAGGAATTGAAGCTGCCAGGCCAGCGCCAGACCGACCAGCGCCCCGATGACCGAGGCGGGAAGGCGGGAAATCTCTGCCTTCTCGACGCTGGCCCAATACCACAAGAGCAGAAAGCTCGCGAAGAAGGATGTGATGCCGAATACGAACGTGCCCAGAAGAATCCAGCTTACGATCACGCCGAGAACGAACAGGAACAGCAGCGATCCCGTGTATAGCGTCATCTTCTCCGGCAAGCTGGCCGGTGCTTGTTGCTGTTGACTCATGGCGTGTCTCCCTGTGCCGATTGGCGGATAAAATCGGCATCAGGGTGCACGCTGCTGCCGGTGGCAGCAAGAATTTATCTTCTGTTCCGATAGACGGGCATCGCGATAGATGACGCGCCGTCGTTTTACGGTTTCGCATCCTTTTGCGGTGCCGGGCCCAGAAAAGCCGGCAGGAAGAACAGGGTCGCGACGATCGTCCAGGCGAGCGACAGCATCAGAAGCTCGCCCATGCTCGCGGTGCCCGGGTGGCTCGAAAGCCACAGACTGCCGAAGCCTGACGCTGTTGTCAGCGCGCTGAACAGGATGGCGCGCGCCAGCGGCGATTGCGGAACCCCTGCGCCTCCGCCGCGCACGGCCACCAGGAAATAGATATGAAACGCACCCCCGATGCGGAACAGCAAGGGCGGCGAAATGATATGGGCAAAATTGATCTGTGGGCCCACCCCCACGCGGTTTCCCATGGTCAAAATGCCCGCCAGCACCAGCGATGCCACCGCCATCGCCACAACGCGTACCTGCCGCAACGCGATGAAAAGAAGAATGGTCACCGCAATGAACGATCCGATTCCCGCCTTGGTGAAGGCGCCGACAATGGTATTGCCCGATTCCTGGATGGAGATCGCGGCCCCCGTCGCATCGGGCGCGATCGCGCGCACGGCGTGTGCGAAATTGCGCAGATTGGCGTTGCTGTCGGCATTGCCGCTGGGGAAAACCTGGATGCGGGCGCGTCCGTCCGGCGCAATCCAGTCACGCACCATGTCCTTCGGCATGGTGTCCAGCGTGATCTTCCGCGCCTGCAGGATGTTGCGCACCTGTGCCAGCATGGTTTTCAGCGGCGGCACCATGATCTCTCCGGCGCGGACGCGCGTATCCTTCGATCCGTTTGCCAGCCGCTCCAGAACGGCGGCGAGGTTCAGCGCATCCGCGCTCGCCGGCCCCCTCGCCGCCCCTGCCGCCCTGCGCAAATGGGTCACCGTGTTGCGCAAGGCCGCAACGGTTTCCGCATCACTTGGCGGCGGCGCCTCGAAGAACGGATTGATCGTGGTGTCGAGCAGCATCGCCGCGTCGCTGATCAGCGCCAGCTTGGCGTCCTGATCGTCGGGGATGAAGCTTTTGAGCGTCAGCACCTGCGCCACTTCCGGCAGGGCGGACAGTTTTGCCTGCGTCTTCTCGGCCGCGTCGAGCGATGGCGCCAGAATGTCGATCGTGTTGGGTGCGTTCAGTGGATCCTTCATCAGATCCAGCAACGTCGCCACCGATTCCGATTTCGGATTGCGCAGGTGCAGTGGATTGAAGTCGAAATGAAGCTGGGTCAGAAGGGCTGCCCCACCCACGGCGAGGATCGCCGCCACGATTGCAATGGGCTTGCGGTGTCGTTGCAGAAAGTGGTCCACCACCGCCAGGCGCGGGCTGCCCACCTCATCGGCCTCCCCGCGCGGCTTCAGCAGCATCAGCAGCGCGGGCAACACGGTCAGGGTCAGCACGAAGGCCACGATCATGCCGATGCCGGCAATCAGGCCAAGCTCGGCCACGCCCAGATAATCGGTCGGCACAAAGGCGAGGAAGCCGGCCGCCACCGCAATGGCCGCCAGCGCCAGCGGCAGGCCGACGCTGCCGCCCGCCGCCACCAGCGATTCCTGAAGACTGCCGCGCGCATGACGTTCGGCGCGGTAACGCACGGAGTATTGAATGCCGAAATCGACGCCCAGTCCGACGAACAGCGGAATGAACGCGACCGAAATCAGATTGAGGCCCCCTGTCGCCAGAAGGCCCAGCGCCGTGGTGACGACAAGCCCGATGAACAGCGTCACCAATATGGCCGCGATGATCCGCGACGAGCGTACCGCCATCCACAGCATGAACAGCACCGCCGCCAGCATCAGCGACAGGATCAGCCCGACATGATCCTTCAGGCTCGCAAATTCCTCATCGGCCAGCGGTATCTGCCCGGTCAGCCGCACCTGCACGCCCTGTTCGGGGGTCAGGTTCAGCGCGCGCGCCGCATCGCGAATGGCATGGCTCGCATTGGCGCCCGGCGACAGGTCGCCATAGTTCAGCCGCGGCTTCACCAGAATGAAATGGCGCAACTGCCGTGTATCAGTATCGCCTCCGCCAAGCAGGCTTTGCCACGACATGAAGACCTGTTGCCCGCGCTCCACCTTGGAAAGGACGCTGGCGAAATTCTCCAGCGGCGCTTTCAGGTCGGAAAGCGCGGCTTGCCCCTGTTCCACACCCAGAAGCGCGGTCGAAAGGCTGTTCATGATGCCGCGCAGGCTGGGGTCGGCGGCCAGCGGGCCCAGAAACGGCTGTGCCTTGACCAGTTGCTCTGTGGTCGTGCGCACCTTCTCGGTCGGCATGAACAGAAGCCCGTTCTTCTGGAAGAAGGGCGTGGCATCGGGGCGGCGGACGGATTCGAACAGTTCCGGCCGGGCGGAAAGGTTGGCGGCCAGCGCGGCGGCGGCCTCCTCGGTGCGCTCCGGCGTTTCGCCGTCGACCACCGTCAGGATCAGATTGTCCTGCTGGGAAAACTGCTTGTCGAAGGCGATCTGGCGCTGCCGCCAGGGCAGGTCGGGCGAGATCAGTTCGGCGGTATCGCTGTTGATGGCGAAGTTCTGGGCGGTGAAAAATCCGGCCCCCACGCCCAGAAGCACCGCGCCGATCACGATCAGCCAGGCATGGCGGCAACAGGCCCCGACCACACGTGCAAAATGAGAACCTGCCATGAACCGCCGCTCGCTTGCTACGGGTGGGATATGTGGCTGAAGGGGGGCCGGTGCAACGGCCCTCAGCGGTTCCGGTTTTGCCCGCTCGCCCGCGTGCTTGGCAAGTCCCGGCCCGGAGCGCAATCGGAAAAGTGGGTACCGGTTTTCCGACAAATTGCGCGACAGAACAACGAGCTAGAACAAAACCGTGATTCCATCGAATCCGATTTTGTTTTAGCGGGTGGACATGCCGCCGTCGATCACCAGTTCCGTGCCGGTCATGTAACGCGAGTCATCGCTGGCCAGGAACAGCACCCCCTGTGCGATGTCCTCCGGCAGGCCTTTCTTGCCCACCGGCACGATGACGGTCGACATAGCGTCCAGGTCGGGCATGTTGGCACCGCCGCTGCCGGTGGCAATCAGCGGGCTGTCCCCGGCCAGCCCGGTGGCGATGCCGCCCCAGATCGGGGTTTCGATGATGCCTGGGTGAACCGAATTCACCCGCACATTGTCGTGGGCCGCGGCGCATTCCATCGCCACCGCCTTGGTGAACAGCCTGACCCCGCCTTTGGTCGCGCAATAGGCAGTCAACCCGGCAGCGCCTTTCAACCCCGCGAGGGAAGACATGTTGATGATGGAACCACCGCCCGATGCCCGCATCAGGGGAAGTGCATGCTTCACACCCAAAAACACACCATCCAGATTGATCGCCTGCTGCCGGCGCCATTCGTCGAGCGAAAGCTCGGTCACCGGGCCCGCGATCGCGATCCCGGCATTGTTGACCAGTACGTCCAGCCGCCCGAAACGCGTCTTCGCCTCTGCAATCACGCTTTCCCAGGCGTCTTCCCTGGTGACATCGTGATGCAGATAGACCGCTTCGCCGCCCGCCTTGGTGATCGCGGCGATGCAGTCCTTGCCCATGTCGTCCTGCACATCGCTGGCAATGACTTTCGCGCCTTCGCGTGCCAGCAGCACGGCGCACGCGCGCCCGATGCCGCTTGCCGCCCCCGTTACCAGCGCAACCTTGCCCTTCACGCGATCCATGCCGGTTCCCCTATTTTGTATGCGTCGTTTTTGCTTGCATCATTGCGGTTTTGCGATGCGCGCCTCGCGCAGGGCCGAACGGCGCACCTTGCCCGCGTCGTCGCGCAAGGCTTCGCTGACAAATTCAAAACTGCGTGGCCGTTTGTAGATCACCAGCCGCTCCGCCAGATGATTCAAAAGCGCGTCTTCGGTCAGCCCGTCGCGCGGCTGCACGATGGCATGCACCCGGTTGCCCAGATCGTCATCGGTAATGCCGATCACCGCACAGGACTGAACAAGCGGATGTTCTTCGATTGCGGCTTCCACCTCCGCCGGATAGACATTCGCACCACCCACCAGAATCATGTCGGTGCGCCGGTCGGCGAGATAAAGATAACCGTCCGCGTCGAACCAGCCGATATCGCCGATGGATTCCCATCCGCCCGGAAGTG
>Ga0066256_1004690_pt1 | contig 11954 bp, 12 predicted proteins | sample ThiBio_1000_biof_FD_87107 | JGI IMG/M metagenome (GOLD analysis project Ga0066256, IMG submission 87107) | Wastewater bioreactor microbial communities from Cape Town, South Africa - Thiocy_expt_1000_biof (version 2) | ecosystem: Engineered > Bioreactor > Thiocyanate-remediating >...
GGCGGCAAGGAAGGCGTGCTCTCCATCGCCGGCACGCTGGGCCTGGGGGGCAAGCGGGCCGGCTCCAACCCCGCCAACGCCATCTACGTGCCGGACGTTGCCGCCGCGCTCCCGGCGGCGGCCTGCTGGTGATACCAATCCGCTCGCCATCTGGCCCTACGGTACTTGAGCGTGCCGGCCGGTTGCCGAGATATAGATCCGTGACACGTTGGAGGCGTTTCAGACGGTCGAGGAAGTTGTCCTCCAGCCCCCGCCCAACCTCCATCATGTCCTTGTAGAAAGCCTGCTTCCACTCATCATGTCCCTTATCCGGATACATGGAGCGATATTTTTCGGCATAGGCTCTCTGATAGGCCCGTTTCGTTCCGGGATCATCGGCGCCTGTCTTCCTCAGCCCCTCTGCATAGGCCGAGGTATCGTCCATATGCTTGTTGATACGGTCCAGCACGGGGTTCACTGCCTCCGCAACATTTCCGCCAACCTTCGTCATCAAACTATCCCAAGAGGCACCGAACTTGTCGATCTTCGCTTGAGAGCCCGCGAGGATGCGATTTAGGTCATTGAAAACCGCGTCCTTTACCCGCAGCCCCTCCATCGAGCGAAAGAATCTCGCAAGACTGTCGCCGCTAGTCATCAGCGATTGCATCCCCAGGCGAAATTCCTGATCGCTGAACAACAGTGGCAGCTTGCTCATGTCGCCGTTCACGGCCTCCTTGGAGAGCCGGATGAATGCACCAATGGTCGATTCGCCGTTCTTCCTCGCCTCCGCCATCTCAATGCGCAGATCCTTGCCGAACTTCTTGAACCGCCTCGCCGTCTCTTCAGAATACATCTTGCCGAAGATATTTTGCGCCTGGGTGGCAGCAGCGCCGGCCGAGCCGGTGTCCTCGCGAAGGGTCTGAAGCACGGCGATCAGCTCACGCAGGCCATCGAGACCTTCATATCCGAGCGAGGCGAAGGAATTCGACAGTTCGGGGAGGTATTGCGACATGTCCGGCAGCTCGAACTGACCGGCCTTCGTGCCCGTCAGCATCATATCGAACGCGGCTTGCATCTGCTCCGCGCTGATCTTCAAGGCGGAAGAGGCCTTCAGCGCCGTATTGGCAATATCCTGAGTTTCGGATCCGGAGGCCTGCGCCGTGGCAAGGACAGACGGCAGGAACGACAGGGCGTCCTTCAGGTTCATACCCGAGGCGACAAGCGTATCGAGCGCGCCCATCGCCTTTTCGACGGGCATCGCGACCTTCTGCGCCTGTTGCTGGAGGAGAGAGAAGGCCGAGGCGATTTCCTGTGCGCTGGCATCGGCGGTAAGGCCTATCCGCGCCATGCGCCGCTCGACGGCCGCGAAATCCGCATACGCTCTGCCGGCCGCAACGCCGGCCGCCACTCCCATCGCACTGGCGACCATCGAGCCGCGCGTCAGGAAAGCGGTGGTTCGTTCCCGCCGCTCGGCCAGTTCCTTCTCGCGCGCGATCATAAGCCTTTCCAGTGCTCGATCCCGTCCCGAAAGGCGAACGCCTCGATCGGCCATCACATAGTTTCGTTCGGCGCGCCTCAAACGATCGAGGTTACCAAGAATGGTCGGCACCTTCTGACCTGTCCGGTCAACCAGGTCGACAACCATGCTGGCGGTCAGCTTGGCCATTACTTCATCCCTTCCAGCACAAATTCCGGAACCATGTCACCGAACATCTGGTGGATTGCGGCACTGTCGACGAAATTCATAGCGGCGAAGACGGAGGGGTCGAGATCAGCAATCCGGCAAACGAAGGCGCGAATGCCCTCGATACGACCCGTACCGAAGTCGTCTATATCCCCCTGCTGCACGGCCCGGAGCGTGACATGACGCAGCCATTTTCCGTCGACCCTAAGCGGCACCAACAAGGTATACCGTCGCGACCCGGGAGCCGTGTTCCCGACAACGGATATTGATTCAGGTTCAGCTTTCTCGACGGTGGAACGCGTTGTGATCATCGCCGCTGAAGAATCAGTCGGCATATCAAACTGCGAAAAGTCCAAATCGTTCATAGCGTGCTCGTTTCCTTGGAAGACTTATTTCTTAGAAAGCGGGCGGAGGATCAGGTTGTCCCTCCGCCCTCAATGGCCGTGGCATGGATACGTCCGAAGCCAGCCACTCGCAGCTCAATTCTAGCCGTCGTCGCCGATCGTCAGGCGGATCATGAGCTGCGGCCGAACGCAGATAGGCAACACGTTGGACTCGGTGTGAACCTCTTTGCCCTTGTCGTGCGGCAAGGTCTCAGTCGACACGAACACTTTGTTATCCGGCCTGCGGTTCGCCTCGCTGAGGGTGTCGGGCGGGGCGATATAACGCTTGAAGAACGGCGTCCCCATCGGGATCATCAAGGCTTCGTCAGGATTTACCGCCGGCTTCCTGATCAACGTGCCGTTCGGCTGACGAACTGCATATTCCTCGTCGATACGTTCCAACGTCCAGCCTGAGAACGTGAATACATCTTCGATGTCATCCCGCCCGGGATTCGCGCCTTCGCCCTTGTAGGCGCGCAGCTCCTCCCGGACGTTCGGGTGCGATACATAGGTGTCGAAAAAATTGGCGCCGGCGAGAACGCGAACGCCCTTCGCCTCCGTGCCGCGCAATTCCTTGCGGAGCCTCGCCTTCGCCTTGCGATTATGTTCCGAAATGACCGTCGTCGCCACATCGAGCGGAATGGCAAAGCTCGTTTCCGTGAGATCGAATGTGCTCCAAAGATCGAGCAGCAACTTGCCCTCGCCGTCGAGAACCTGACCATTCAGCGCACCCCAATCGAGATAGGAGTGCGTAAGATCGTGCTTCGACCGCATGAGCTCGAGCTTGCTGTTGTAGACATCCTCCAGGCCAAGCATGATCCCCTGCTCACCCCAGGCATTGAGGTTCTGAATGTCAGAGGGCGTGATGGCGTCGTCGAGGGGAAAGTGCGGAATGTCGAAAGTGACGCCCTTCCTCCCGCCGCGCATGTTCAGATTGCTTTCGCCGCCGCGCTCGCGGGCCGGGATCACGGTCAGTTCATCTTCCTCAATACCGAGACGAACATAGGTGGTGTGGATCGGCGTATCGGTGAAAATACCGAGCTGGGCCGGCCGGCCGGTCTTGTACGGAGGGACGTTGATGCTGGCCGTGAGCTGATCGTCAGCGAATTCCGGAGCGTCGAGATATCGAATTGCGGTGGACATTTATACCCCCATGCGAGTGATGATGCCGAGTGCGGCGAGTTGATCGAGGGCGGACTTCTTCTGCGCGTCGGTGATGCCGGCCGGCCAAACCAGCTCCTGCAATACGACCTGTGCACGGCGCTTGAGGTTGACGACGGTCTGATCGGCGTCTGTTGCGTCTGCATATTGGAGGATGACAGCCGCAGCGATCTGCGTGCCATCGCTGGCACCTGGCGCCAGCGGCTCGAACTTGCCGGAGGCCGACGCCTTGCCGAGCACCGTGCCGATTTTCACACGACCGGAGCCGGCCGCCAATGTGTCGGTGTCGCGGGAAAAGCGGTTTTTGCCTTCGTCCTTGACGATATCGGCGTCGGTTTTGAGGATGAACGTTTCCATGGTGCCTACCTCACTCGACGCCGTGGCGGCGCTTCATGGAAGCGACGAGATCAACGCCACCTCCCGCCCTTGGATGGGAAGGCTGAGCGAGACCCGCTGCCGGCATAGCGGGCTGTGCGGCAGCAATACGGCGCTCGCTATATGTCATGCCAGCATAGGGGTTCGACGTTTTGCCGCCGCTTGGGGCGCGCGATAACAAGGCGACCGCAGCTTCAGCGGTCATCTCGGTATCGAATGCGAGATGTTCTGCCAGATCCTTCCGACCCTCTGCCTCCTTAGATTGCAGAATTGCTTTCATACGCGCTCTTGCGCCTTGCGTATCCTCTGTCATTTCCGGTTCCTTTTGGGGAAAGTTGGGGGTGGGTTTCCAATCATGAGCCGACGCCAACTCAAGGAGCTGTGTTGGCGCGTTGGCGTACATCGTGTAGTTGAAAGCCATTGCCTTCATGATGGGTCCGGCGCCGACACGATCGGCGAACCCTTCCGCGACTGCGGTTTCCGGCGAAAACCATGTTTCCGCCTTCATGAGATCACGGCAAACCTTGACCGGTTTGCCAGTTCGCTCCGAATAAACCTTGGCAAAGGTGTTACTCATCACGTCCAAGGAGTCGGCCAGACCGCGAAAGCTGTCAGCATTGCCGCTGGCGCCTGACCAGGCGTCATGAATCATCATCAAGGCGCCCGGCATCATCGTGATCGTCTTGCCAGCCATGGCGATGAGGGAGCCTGCTGAGGCGGCCAGACCTTCAACCACAACACTTACTCTGCCACGCCGCGCGGCGAGTAATGAATGGATCGCCGCACCTTCCATCGCATCGCCGCCCGCCGAGTTGATATGGACGCGAATTTCGGTCTCATCTTCTATTCGAGACAACGCACGGGCCACTTCACCGGCGCTGAAGACCTCGGAATACCCGTCATTAAGCAAGACATTTCCGTATAGGCGGAGAGTGTTTCCCTCTACGATTACAGCCACTTCACAAGCTCCTCGTCGACCGCAAGAACAGCATTTGCATCGGCATCCTGTCGCCGTAGAATGTCGAGCCCCGCTTGCTCGGCCTCGCGGATGGTCACCTCTTCGGCCAATTCCAAACACAAGATTCGTTTGCCGTGGTCGGAGAGTTTTTGCCGTCGATCTTCTTCGGAGAGGCCCATTCCAAAGGCGTAGTCGGCATCCATATGAGCCATGACGGTCTCCCGAATGGCGGTCGCCGCTGCGACGAAGAGTACGGCTGACGCATCGGCCGACGAAGGGTCGCGATAATTGCTGTGCATAAAGCGATGGGCGAACGCTTTTACAAAAGCGCCCGCCGGCTCATTCTCAAGCCATGCGTCGAGACGAGCAGCCGCCGTTTTCCGGTCAACCGGCTGATTTCTTGTGCGGTGCAGTTCCTCCTTCTCGATAACGAGCTGTTTTCGAATTTCGTCGAGGCCCACCAGCAAAGTGCTCGCGCCCGCCTTCGAACGTTTCAACGTTTCCTGAAGATCAAACGTCATGTCTGTCTCCCGCCGGCGCCTTGAGAAAGTCTTCGCACCTGGTGAGAAGCTTTCGGGCTACCCGAGCATTTTCTTGGGCAATCTCCATTCGCTCGCATGCATCAGCGTGGCTGGACTGCGCGGCCTGCTGCCGGCTTCGGAGTTGCGTCAGCTCGGACGCCATCCCTCCGTCTCGTTCGTGGCGGCGGGTCGTTTTGAGGATTTCCTTGCGGAGCGCGTCCACCTTGTGCATTTCGTCCGATGCTGCTTGAGCAAGGGCTTCGGCATTCAACCGCCGGCTATCGGCAATGCGTCGCAGGACATTGATCCGCTGAGGATCGATCTTGATCATAGTGCCTCCTTTCGTGCCTTCGCACCTTCGGAGGCGGGAGTGGAAATTCAAACGGGGTATTGAATTTCCATGTCGAGGATCTGCGAGAGACGCTTTTGCTGCGGCATGCGCATGTCCGCTTTCAGCAGCCGCCAGAAGGTGGCATGCGGTTCAGTGACCGGCGCGATGTCGGCGCTGCGATCCCGGCACCAGCGGCCAGCTTCATAAACGTCAAAGGCTCGACGCATCTGGCGGGCGGCTAGACTGGGCGGCAGGAAGCTCCACGCATGATGCTCGCGGGCAAGATGACGAAGAAAGTAGTCTCGCTCTTCGTTCCGAAGTACGGTGCGCACACTGGCCCCACCACGTGACCGTAGACCCAATGCATGATCAAGCGAGGCAACCGACGATGCAGATAGAAACGCCTCCAGCCCATTGAGGATAAAATCACGATCATCAGGATCTAGCGGCACATTCGCCTTCAGATGATCAGCCAGGCAACGCAGTCGAGAAACAACGATACGCCTTTCCGGTCCGTTTTTTCTGTCGACGGCATTCATGCGCTCACCGCCAGATCGCGGGAGGCCGTCAGCACTTTCACGTCTTTAGCCGGCTTTAGTTCTTTAGCCATTTTAGGCTTTGAATTTAGGGTCAGACTGGCCATATTCCGGGCCGTTCTCCGCCCGTGGTGTGCTGGGGGTGCGATACGGTCCCTAACCCCAGGGGGAGTGGGGGTGTAGTAGATCTCACGCATGTCCCGCCGCCCCCAGCTGCGGCAGCATCATCGTTCGCTGCATCACATCTCGCTGCAAAGCCTTGACGATGAAGTCCATGCCGCCATCGCGCCGGCTCATTTCTGCCTGTGTTGCAGCCTCTCGTCGCTCCTCGGTCATCCATTCGATGAGGCGAGCATGCGCGCCTTGATCAAGCTTCTGTACCCAACCGTACCACCGTCTCTCCGCTGCTGCCCTAGCAGCCTGATCGCGGCTCGCGGTGTGGCCTCCCCACATCGTTGGCAACACAGAACGCTGCGGTGGCCTCCTACCTTCTTTCCTGAGCCAAATCTGAGCTGTCTGCGGACTTTGGGCCGGCGTACTTTCCGGCGGCGTTTCCGCTTGCTCCCTTTCGATGGGTTCATTCGATTGGTTACTTCGAAGGGTTTGTGTCGCACCGCTGCGACCTTTAACGTCGCATCCCTGCGACTTTGAACGTCGCACGCTTGCGACGTTTGGCACGGGCACATCAGAGGGGCTTACGCTAGCGGCAGCGACCTTGCCGGATTGATCTCCAGCCTTCATCCGCGTGTCCCATTCCTCAACCTGCGCGCGGAAAGCATCCCAATTCGGCGAATAGCTGGCGCAATGAGATTTGCCGCCATGACTGACCTTCCTGATGAAGTTCAAGCCATGGAGCTTGTCCGTCGCGCGGATGACGGTTGCCCGATCAATGCCGAGCAACTTGGCAAGGCGTTCGATGCTGGGATAGCAGCGTCCATCTCGCTTATTGAAATGGTCGATGATTGCCGCAGCGACACGCCTTGTCGCTTCGGACAGACCCGGCATGATGTTGAGAGCCTTATGCGCGAATAGAACGTCGTTCTGGTTCAAGATCGCCATGTCTACGCCTCCACGCACCAGGCGCAACGGACAAGCCCAGCGATCGGGACGGAAAGAGGTTGAGCGGCTGACGTGAAAAACGATCTGTGTATCGCCCAAAGATCGCCCAAGGAAACAGCGACTTCTCCGGGCAAGCATGCTTGCCACCCTGCCTCGGGGTGGTTAGATATCCCGGTGTTCCGGGTAACAAACGATGTTGACATCGTAGGGGTCACAGGTTCAATCCCTGTCACGCCCACCATTCGAATTCCAGAGGCCTTTCGGGAAACCGGAAGGCCTTTTGCTTTCGGGCTTCGAACGTGTCCGGCAAGGGGTATTTCCGCGCAGCCCCGGGCCTTCCTTGCGCCCTTTCGGGCGCTGCGCGGAAATACACATATGCCGTGCAGGAAAGAGTTGACGGCGCCGGGTGTTTTGCTGTCAACTGCCGGTCGGTTCATGCCGCGCAGCGCGCCGCAGATCGGCGCCAAGCCGGTGTAATGCCATCGCAATTGCCCAAGCGGGCGGGACGCGGCGTACCATCCCCCTCGCACGATTACCCCGGAAAACCGGAAAGTGTTTATCGCCTGGCTATGCTTGCGGCCTCCGCCTCGCTCCCAAAGATGGCGCTCCCCGTTGGAGGACGGGCTTTCGGACGGTCGATGTGATGGGAGGAGGATCCATGAGCGACGCATCCAGCATACACCCGGTGGACGAAAGGCTGCCCGCAGGCAGGCTTGCGACGCTGGGCATCCAGCACGTACTCGTCATGTATGGCGGCGCCGTCGCGGTTCCGCTCATCGTCGGCCGCGCCCTGCAGCTCAGCCCGCAGGACGTCGCCTTCCTGATTTCCGCAGACCTCTTCGTCTGCGGCCTCGTCACCATCATCCAGTCGCTCGGCGTCAGCCGCCATGTCGGCATCCGCCTGCCCGTGATGATGGGCGTCACCTTCGCCTCCGTCGGGCCGATGGTCTCGATGGCGACCATGACGCCGGGCGCCGAAGGGGCGCGCATGATCTTCGGCGCCATCATCGGCGCGGGCTTCGTCGCGTTCCTGCTCGCCCCGATCATGGGCCGGCTCCTGCGCTTCTTCCCGCCGGTCGTGACGGGCACGATCATCCTCGTCATCGGCGTGTCGCTGATGCGCGTGGGCATCAACTGGACCTTCGGCAATCCCTTCGGCCCCACCGCGCCCAAGGTGATCGACCCCGCCCATGCCGAATGGCTGGCGCAGATGAAGACGCTGGCCGGGACCGGCGGACCGGCCGTTCCGGACGGCCTCGCCCTCGCGCCGACCGTCTCCAATCCCTTCTATGCGGAACCGGCCCATATCGCCCTCTCCGCCCTGGTGCTCATCTCCATCCTGGTCATCGCACGCTTCGGCCGCGGCCTCATCAGCAACATCGCCGTCCTGAGCGGCGTCGTGATCGGCTGCATCGCCGCGGCCGTGCTCGGCATGATGCATTTCGACCGCGTGGCGGACGCCGGCTGGTTCGCGGTCGTCACGCCGCTGCGCTTCGGCATGCCGATCTTCGATCCGGTCCTCATCGCCACGATGACGCTCGTGATGATCGTGGTGATGATCGAATCGACCGGCATGTTCCTCGCCCTCGGCGAGATCACCGGCAAGACCATCTCGCAGCAGAACCTGACGGCCGGCCTTCGCGTCGACGGCATCGGCACGATGATCGGCGGCCTCTTCAACACCTTCCCCTATACGAGCTTCTCGCAGAATGTCGGCCTCGTCGGGGTGACGGGCGTCAAGAGCCGTTATGTCTGCGTGGCGGCCGGCATCATCATGATCGTGCTCGGCCTCATCCCGAAGATGGGTGCGCTGGTGGAGGCGGTGCCGACCTTCGTTCTCGGCGGCGCGGGCCTCGTGATGTTCGGCATGGTCGCGGCGACGGGCGTGCGCATCCTCGCCACGGTCGACTTCAAGACCTCGCGCAACAACCTCTTCGTGGTCGCCGTCTCGGTCGGCTTCGGCCTCATCCCGCTGCTGGCGCCGAATTACCTGATGTGGATGCCGCACGCGATCCACCCGATCATCGAATCGGGCATCGTGCTCGCCTCCATCGCGGCCGTTATCCTGAATGCGTTCTTCAACGGCATCCGCTTCGAGCAGTCCGCCGCGATCGACGCCGCGCGCCTCGCCGACAGCCACTAGAGCAATTCCAGCAAAAGTGCGCAGCGGTTTTGCGTCCGGAATTGCGTAGAAACAAAAGGATGGAGCGTTTTCGCGATTCGAAGAAAAGCGGAAATGCTCTGGAAGGCAGCGCCCGAAAAACAGAAAGCCGGCCCGTTCGCACGGGCCGGCTTTTCTTTCGGCAGGGCCGATCGATCAGTTCAGCGGAACGCGAACGCCGCCGGTTTCCGCCGGGCGGGCATAGGTCGTGTTGTCGGCCGCCGTGGTGCTGCAACCGGCAAGCGCCAGAACCGCGAGCGCGGCAACGATGAAACCCGTGATGGGGCGCATGGTCCTCTCCTTTGTGACGTGCCCCTATCACATAGGGGCTTGCGGTGATTCCGTCCACCGGGGCGCAAGCCGAAAAGCCTGGCACGAATCCCGGCCTGGCCGAAAGGGTTTCACCACTCGGCGACGCTGCCGTCCTCGTGGCGCCAGACGGGATTGCGCCAGCGATGGCCTTCCCTGGCCCGCTCGACGACATAGGCCTCGTCCACCGCGACGCCGAGCCCCGGCCCCTGCGGGATCGACACGAAACCGTCCGCATAGTGGAACACCTCCTTGTTGGAGATGTAGTCGAGGATGTCGTTGCCGTTGTTGTAATGGATGCCGAGGCTCTGCTCCTGGATGAAGGCATTGTGGGAAACGGCGTCCACCTGCAGGCAGGCGGCGAGCGCAATCGGCCCCAGCGGGCAATGCGGCGCCAGCGCCACGTCATAGGCTTCCGCCATCGCCGCGATCTTGCGGCATTCCGTGATGCCGCCGGCATGCGACAGGTCCGGCTGGAGGATGTCGACATAGCCGTCCGAGAGGACCGACTTGAAGTCCCAGCGCGAGAACAGCCGTTCCCCGAGCGCAATCGGTGTCGAACAATGGTTGGCGATCTCCTTCAGGGCCTCGCGGTTCTCCGACAGCACCGGCTCCTCGATGAACATCAGGTTGTAGGGCTGGAGTTCCTTGGCCAGCACCTTGGCCATCGGCCGGTGCACGCGGCCGTGGAAATCGACGCCGATGCCGATATGCGGGCCGATGGCCTCGCGGATGACGGCGATGGTCTCCACCGCCTTCTCCACCTTCTCCCAGTTGTCGACGATCTGCATTTCCTCGCAGCCGTTGAGCTTGATCGCCTTGAAGCCGCGGGCGACGACCTCCTTGGCATTGTTGGCGACGTCGGACGGGCGGTCGCCGCCGATCCAGGAATAGACCTTGATCTTGTCGCGCACCTGGCCACCGAGCAGCGAATGGATCGGCTGTCCGAGCGCCTTGCCCTTGATGTCCCAGAGCGCCTGGTCGATACCGGCGAGCGCCGACATGTGGATGGCGCCACCGCGATAGAAGCCGGCGCGGTACATGACGGTCCAATGGTCCTCGATCAGGAACGGGTCCTTGCCGATCAGATAGTCCTCCAGCTCGTGGACGGCGGCCTGCACGGTCAGCGCGCGACCCTCGACCACGGGCTCGCCCCAGCCGGTGATGCCTTCGTCGGTCTCGATCTTCAGGAACATCCAGCGCGGCGGAACGATGTAGGTTGTCAGCTTGGTGATTTTCATAGGAACGCTTCCAGTTCGGCTTTGGCCAGTTGGGCTTCGGATTGCATCAGCGGCGCGGCGCCGCGGATTTCGGGGTATCGGACAATGGTCTGAGGCTATCGCGTGAGCGCCGCTCGACGGCGAGGTCGCGGGCGGCAAGATCGAGCATGCGATGGGCGCAGTCTCGTGCCGCGGTACGGTCGCGAAGACGCAGCGCCTCGACCAGTTCGCCGTGAACCGTGATTGCCTCGACGCGGCTATGAGCGGCGACGTTGGAGGCGTGAAGGGCGTATTTCAGACCGGCGTGCATGGCGCTGGAAAGGCGGCGGAACACCTGGTTGTGACTGGCGCCAAGCAGGACCTTATGGAAGGTTACGTCTGCCTCGGTGAAGCTCTCGGGATCGTCGCCACTGTCGCGCATCTGCCGCCATGCGTTCTCCAGGTCGGCGATTTCCCGGGCGGGGGCGCGCTCTGCCGCATATTCGGCCGCAGCGGGTTCTATGGTGCGGCGCGCTTCCAGGATAGAGCCGAGAATATCGAAATCGGCGATATGGGGACCCATCCATTCCAGCACGTCCTGATCGAGGATGTTCCAGTCGTCCTTGTCGCAGACCGACGTGCCAATGCGCGGCTTGCCCCGCACCAGCCCTTTCGATTCCAGCACTTTGAGGGATTCGCGGATGACCGTGCGGCTGACACCATACATTTCGCAGAGGTCGTTTTCACGCGGCAGGGGCGAGCCGGAGGGATAACGTTCGGCGCAGATGTCTTCCGCAATCGCCGCCGTCACATTCTTGCGCACGCGCGGACGGCGGTCAGGCCGCGCCGATGCGCCGTGCTCCTGCCTTTCAAGCGAGTCCACGCTCTTTCCTCCACTCCACTTCGCCGACTCCGCGAAAACCTCACGCGGCAGAAGACCGTGCATATCCGCTGCATAAGCAGGAGGATAGTCCAATCATCATACATAGGCAATATTCTTGTATGATGATTTAACGTGATGAGATGACCTGCGTTTGGAACAATCTTTCTCCCCAAGCTTTCAGAAATCAGCGGCGCTGCTGTTACCGCGGCGTCGTCTTGGAGGGATAGAAGGATTATGGTGCCGGTGCAGGCGGTCATGCCGCCTGCCACCGGGCACACGGGAAGGCGGGTTCCGCTCCCGAAGCTCATTCAACGACAAGGAGGACGACATGCAGATGAATCGTACAGCTTCGGCTCCATGGACGGGCGGCTTGAAGGATGGCAAGGGGCAGGGTCGAACGGAGAGCGGCGCGCTC
>Ga0066256_1002144_pt1 | contig 11953 bp, 9 predicted proteins | sample ThiBio_1000_biof_FD_87107 | JGI IMG/M metagenome (GOLD analysis project Ga0066256, IMG submission 87107) | Wastewater bioreactor microbial communities from Cape Town, South Africa - Thiocy_expt_1000_biof (version 2) | ecosystem: Engineered > Bioreactor > Thiocyanate-remediating >...
CGGGACGGTGCCGGATGAGGCGCGCGGCAACAACCCGCTCTACATCCACGCCGCTGTCGGTCACGGCAAGTCGCATCTCCTGCACGCCATTGCTTGGGAAGTCCGCCGCCGTCAGCCCTCGGCCAACGTCGTCTACATGACGGCGGAGCGCTTCCGCTTCCAGTTCGTCGAAGCGCTGAAGGCTCAGGACGCGATGGCGTTCAAGGAGAGCTTCCGGCTCATCGACCTCCTGCTCATCGACGATCTAGAGTTCATGCACGGCGAGCAGACCGAGCTCGAGTTCGATCACATCATCAATGCGCTGCTCGATGGTGGCCGCCAGCTCGTCGTGGCCTCGGCGCGGGCGCCAAGCCAACTGACGCGCCTCAATGACCGCATGCGCTCGCGCATGCAGCGTGGTCTCGTCACGGAGATCAACAGCCACGACCGGGATCTCCGCCTGAAGATCCTCGAGCGGCGCGTGCAGGAAAAGCGGGCTACCGATCCTTCCTTCGAGATCCCCCGCGATGTCGTCGAGCTCCTCGCCGACAAGCTCACTGAGAGCGGTCGCGAGCTCGAGGGCGCGGTGACGCGGCTCTATGCGACGTGGCAGTACACGCAGACGCGGATCACCCTCGATCTCGTCGAGACGACGATCCGCGATCTCGTCAACGGCATCGAGCCGCGCCGCATCAAGATCGAGGACATCCTGCGCCTCGTCTCGCGCCACTACGGCGTCTCCAAGTCGGACATCCTGTCGCCGCGGCGGCATCGCTCGGTCGTGTGGCCGCGCCAGATCGGCATGTATCTCGCGAAGCAGCTCACAACGCGCTCGCTTCCGGAGATCGGCCGTCGCTTCGGTGATCGCGATCACACGACAGTGCTGCACGCCATCCGCAAGATCGAGGGCGAGATCGGCAACGACACGCGCCTCAAGGATGAGATCGAGGAGCTGAAGCGCCAGCTCAACATCGAGCGCTGAGCCATACCTCTTCATCGTGAAATGAAACGGGGCCGCGATACTGCGGCCCCGTTTGCTTTATGGAGCTCCGCTCTCAGCCGTCGATACCGAGCAGCTTTGCAGGGTTCTTGCGCATCATCGTGTCAATGTCCCCGTCGGAGATGCCTTCCTTCTTCATGGCCGCAATGGCCACTTCGATGCCGTCGGGATGCGTAATGTTGGCGCTCTGGCCAAGATCGGTCGATACGACCACACTGCCGGCGCCGAACTCCTTCACCGCCTGCGCTACGTGACGCGCGTTGATCTGCGTCCAGTGCGTGAGGAAGGCGAGCGGCGCGTTGGGGCCAGCCTGGAACTGCAGGAAGCAGATCTCGATCATCGCGCCGTTGCTCGTGACCTCCTTAGCCTGAGCCATCGTGAGGCCCGGCACGTTGGTCAGCGCGTGCGTGATGATCATGTTCCTCACGCCGAGCTCTTTGCCCTTCTTGACCACCGCGAGGATCTCTTCCGGGTGCACGTGCCCCGTGGCCAGCACAAGGTTCTCGCGCGCGATGATCTTGAGAATTTCCTCCATCGCGGGAGAAACCTGCCCGTTCGGCGCGACCGTGAGGCCCTTGGCGTCCGGCTTGCCGAAGGTCTTCACGTGCTTGTCGGACTCGAACGTCGGCAGCCACACGACCTTGCCGCGACCGCCATAGACGCGATGCATCCACTCGACGGCATTCGGATTGACGCCGCCGACTGCGTTGTTGAGCACGATGCCGCCGAACACCCGCGGGCCCCGCCGCGCGGCTCGCCGTTTCGCTGATGTGGTTCTTGAGCAGGAGCCCGCGCATCCCGCGCGACCTAGCGAGCTGAGCGACATCGATGTCATCCATGTTGCGACCGAACACGTCCGGATGCGAATGGACGTGCATGTCGATCACGCCCTTGGCCGGACTGACCTTGGGCGGTGGTGGCGGAAATGCGGCTCCCTGCGCGTGAGCGCCGTCGAAAGTCAGGCAGCCAAATAGCGTTACTGCCGCTGCAATCGCGACCCTTTTCATGTTTCGCTCCCTGGGTTCAGTGCAGTGCGTGGCGCTCGGGCCGAATGCTCGGCAGGCGCTCTTTTTCTGCACGCCGAGTGTAGACCATTCGCGGCCAGGGAATAAGGCCCGCCGGCGCGCGGGGGCACGCTGCATTGACGCCAGCCCCTCATGTGCCGTAACTAAAGGTCCTCATCGATATGGAGTGGCTTGGACGCACACACGTCAGCCAACAATGACGTGATCGAGCTTCTCATCGTCCTGGCACTTATTCTCCTCAACGGGGTTTTTGCGCTTTCGGAACTGGCAGTTGTATCCGCGCGCATCCCGCGCCTGCGCTCACTGGCGGCCGCATCGCATCCAGGCGCCGCCTCCGCGCTCGCCCTCGCGACCAATCCTGGGCGCTTTCTCTCGACCGTGCAGATCGGCATCACGCTCATCGGCATCATCAGTGGCGCCTACTCGGGCGAGGCCTTCGGCCAAGATGCCGGCAACGCATTGAGGGCGCTCGGCGTACCCTCGGCTGCCGCAGGACCGCTCGGCTATGGTGCCGTGATCGTTGCCGTCACGTATCTCTCGGTGATCATCGGCGAGCTCGTCCCGAAAAATCTAGCGCTGCGCAATGCCGAGCGCATTGCCTGCCTGGTCGCGCCGTTCATGACGATGGTCGCGACGGTCGCCAAGCCGGCCGTGTGGCTGCTCGATGCTTCGACGCGCCTCGTCTTTCGCATCATGAGGCAGTCGACGGAAAGCGAGAGCCGCGTCACCGACGAGGAAATTCGCGCGCTCATTCTCGAGGCGGAAAGCGCAGGTGTTCTCGAGAGCGGCGAGCGCGAGCTGATCTCGGGCGTCATGCGCCTCGCGGATCGGGCCGTCGTCGGCCTGATGACGCCGCGCACCGACGTCGATTGGATCGACATAGCCGCACCGGAGAGCGAGATCCGCGACCGGCTGATCACCACGCCGCACTCGCGCCTTCCTGTCGGAGACGGCTCGACCGACGCGCTGATCGGCGTCGTGCAGACGCGCGAGCTGCTCGCGGCGATCCTCGCCGGCAAGACTTTCGAGGTGAAGGGCCACATTCGCAAGGCGCCCATTATTCCCGAGACCATGGACGCGCTCGATGTGCTCTCCGTCCTGCGCGACGCGGAGGTGCCCATGGCGCTCATCCACGACGAATATGGAAACTTCGAGGGCCTCGTGACGCCCGCGGACATCCTCGAGGCCATTGCCGGCGTGTTCCGCTCGGATACCGCCGAGGAAGAGCCTCATGCCGTGGAGCGCGACGACGGCTCCTGGCTCCTCTCCGGTGCCATGCCGGTCGATGAGATGGCCGACAAGATCGGCATCGTCGTGCCGGAGCAGCGAAGCTACGCGACCGTGGCAGGCTTCGTGCTGGCTCACCTTCAGCATCTGCCGCAGGTCGGCGAGCGGGTCGATGCCAGCGGCTGGACTTTCGAGGTCGTCGATCTCGACGGCCGGCGCATCGACAAGATCCTGGCGAGCCGCCTCAAGGGCGGCCGCCGTCCGCGCGCGTGATGCGCTTCGATAGGCGCGCAGCTTCCACGAATGCTGGATGAGCGGCGCGTTTTACAGCAATAAATTGCGCGCTGGAGTATAAGCGCGATCGCTCGCGAATCGCTGCACTGCGAAAATTTCGCGCTACTTGCGCCAATGCTGTCTGAAGACAGACGACTTGTTGTTGTCGTGACGGAAGTTCGGGCTTCAAAGCCGTTATCGAACACTCGTTACCGTGGTTTGGACAAATTCTGGTCCTCGCTGCGCCGTAAAGTCCGGCGATAAGATTCACGTTGCCTCTGGACCCGGCCTTGCAACGTGGTCTCGTATATCTCAGCCCCCCAGCCCCACGGGGTCATGTGGCGAGACCGGGTCATCAGGCAAACGCCATAACAGTTCAGTAATGCACATCGGGTCGGTGCCATGCCGGCCCGATTTGCTTTTTGGACTCGGCCAGCTCGACATTTCCCCGCTTATCTGAACGCTGGATCGCTCGTCCCTGGGAAAATACCGGACAATCGGCTTTAATCGACGCCGATGAGCCGCGCTGCGCGGAGATGGCATGGACCGGAAAGCGCTCGACGTGAACGATAGACGCGAAGGGACAGAGGCGGCGCCCGGCAGCGCACAGCGCGTCATCGCCGATCTCGAGGCGGTCGACAAAAAGCTCGCGCTCGCGTCCACAGATGCCGGCAGCACAGCGGAGGTCGAGGAGGCACGTGCACTGTTGCGCGGCGCAATCACCGCGCTCACGCGATTTGCGTCGGCCGAGCCAGGCACGGGCAAGCAGCGGGTCAAAATAAAAGCCGAGAGCGAAGTTGCCGCTACGGATGTGAGCGCCGCTGCTGGCGCAAGCGCGCCGGCCAAGCCGGGATCAGCCAGCACAAAGCCAGCGGCCCGCGGCGCGCGCAATCAGGACGGCGCACGTGGGCGCCGCCCTGCATCGACCGAGAAGGTGCCGGCAGGCTCGCTGATTGCTCGACTTGGCGCTGCCGTTCCCGAAGTCCCCTCGCCCCCTGATCCTGCGCCGACGGCTGTCATCGAAGCAGCAAAGCCCATCAAGTCCGCCACGCCCCTCGGCGATACCGCGGAACGGCTTGCCCAGCTCGAAGCGGAGATTGCCGATCTCACGGAGGCCGTCACGGCAACGCCTTCTCGCCCGGCACCGAACGAAGCCGGGGCCGTGGCGAGCACCGCAACAGCCGCACCGGCCGCCGTGACCGAAGCCGCATCGACCGCGAAGGGCAACGAGCCGGACTTTGACAGCGACGACGAGGATGCGGAGATCACGATCACCGGTCCCGATGGCGCGTCGCCCGAGCCGACGGCGAACGCTTCACGACAATCCCCGCGGATTTTCCGAGAGGGACCGCCGTCCTACGAGGAAGAGGCGGAGGTGGAAATCCACGGGTCGGGTCCTATGCCATCGAGCGCGCGCACCACGGAGCGGCCCGGAACGGTACGCGTCAGCGCCCGCACGAGCATGGGCGGCCTCAAGGGTGGCGCACTCGGCAAATGGCGGCTGTTCCGCGGCTCCTGAACCCGCGTGCGGCGCTTGCCCTGCCGTCGTTTTGCGCGACGCAATGAGGTCCTTCCCCGTTGTCCCCATGGCGGCGGCGACATAAGTTAGGCAGATACCTGTCCCGCTCAGCGGCTAAAGCGTCGGACCTCAATGCGACCCCCGGTTCGGGTCTGGCTCGAAGTCGCATTTGAGGGGCAAAGACGCTTTAGACTTTGTGACTTCTAAAGCAACTCAGGACGTGAGGTTCGCTCCCTGCCCGCCGCCGACGTGAGGCGAATTTCAAGTCTGTTGCTTTAGCCGAATGGGAGGCCGCCCGTGCAGCCCAAACCAGAAGACTATGACTACGATCTCGACCGCGCGCTTTCGTCGATCGTTGGCGTCCGCACCACGATTCCTGCCGATGCGTTCACCGCGGACACCTTAGGCACCGAACGTGCGGGCCACGGCGTGATCATCCGCAATGATGGCCTCGTGCTCACCATCGGCTACCTCGTGACCGAGGCCGAAACAGTGTGGCTGACACTCGCGGGCGGGCGCGTCGTGCCGGGTCATGTACTCGGATACGACCAGGAGACCGGTTTCGGCCTCGTGCAAGCCCTGGCGCGCATCGACGTCCCGGCGCTCAAGCTCGGCGTGTCGGCCAAAGCCAAGGTCGGCGACCACGTCGTCGTCGCCGGTGCCGGCGGCCGGCAAAATGCCGTCGCCGCGCGCATCGTCGCCAAGCAGGAGTTCGCGGGCTACTGGGAGTATCTGCTCGACGAGGCGATTTTTACGGCGCCATCGCATCCGCACTGGGGCGGGACCGGGCTGATCGGCCCCGCCGGCGAGTTGCTCGGCATTGGCTCGCTCCAGGTTCAGCAGGGGGGCAGCGAGGGCAACAAGCAGTCGGCGATCGATATCAACATGGTCGTGCCGATCGACCTCCTTAAGCCAGTTCTCGACGATCTCGCGACGATCGGGCGGCCGAACAAGTCGCCGCGGCCATGGCTCGGCGTATTTGCCGCCGAGGTCGGCGACCGCATCGTCATCGCGGGCATGTCGCGGCGCGGCCCGGCGAGCAAGTCGAGCCTGCGCGTCGGCGATATCGTCATGTCCGTGGCAGGTCAGGACGTGCGCGGCCTGCCGACGTTCTTCCGCAATGTCTGGGCCCTGGGATCTGCAGGCGCGCCGGTGCCGCTGACGATCAACCGCAATGGCCGCACCATGGACGTGACCGTGCAGTCCGGTGACCGGCGGAAGTTCCTGCGCGGACCGGTGCTGCATTAGCGGCACCGCATGTGGTGGCTACCATCGCGCCTTCGGCGCGAGTGGGGCCTTGGCCCCACGCCCCAATCGGGGGACACCCCGAACCCCCTTCTTTTTTGACTTGGAGTTTGCCGCTGGTGCCGCCATGTCCCTTCTCCCCGTCCTTTACGGGGAGAAGGTTAGGATGAGGGGCGGGAACTTGCGTGACGTCGGTGTATGCCGCCGCCCCTCACCCTAGCCCTCTCCCCGCGCGCGGGGAGGGGACACCGGTGCGCTAGCCGCGAGCGCCAAGTCATAAAAAGAAGGGGGTTCGGGGTCTCCCCGATTGGGGCCAGGGGCGAAAGCCCCGTCGCGCCGCAGGCGCGATCCGTCAGCTCGCGCGATCCGGGGGCGTCGTATCGCCGGGGCCGAGCGCCCGCTGCATGATCACGCTGTCGAGCCAGCGGCCGTGCTTGTAGCCGACCGAATGGATCACGCCGCAGTATGTGAACCCGAGCGCCCGGTGCAGCCCGATCGAGCCGGCATTTCCTGAGTCTCCGATCACCGCGATCATCTGGCGGAAGCCGCGCTCCGTCATGATGTCGATGAGTTCTTTCAGCAGCGCGCGGCCGACACCGAGGCGGTGCGCATCCGGCGAGACATAGACCGAGTTCTCGGCGCTGTTCCAGTAGGCCGGGCGGGTGCGATAGAGCCCGGCATAGGCATAGCCGAGCACCTTCCCGTCCTTCTCGGCGACGAGATAGGGAAAGCCGCCGTCCACCACCGCCTGCATCCGGCGCGTTATCTCCGCTTCGTCGGGCGGGTCGACTTCAAAGCTTGCCAGACCGTGACGAACGGCATGGGCGTAAATGGCGGTGATGGCGGGAATGTCCGTTTCGCGGACGGGGCGCACGTTCAGGGAGGTCATCCGGCACCTGTGGCATTCCGCGGGCCGCTTGGGCTGCAGCCGCTATGGATTCGCGTAACGTGCGGCTGGAATGGAGGCAAGGGCGTGCCGTGCCCGTTTCTTGGGCACACCACTGAGCGCGCCCCAAACAACAAGGGCCCCGTCTTTCGACGAGGCCCTTGCTTCAACCTACCCAGTCAGCCGGCGGATACCGCCAGCCAACCGTGTTTCGTTATTCGCGGCTACCGAACAGCGCGAGCAGACCCTGGAACATGTTGATGAAGTCCAGGTAGAGGTTCAGCGCACCCATGACCGCGCCCTTCGCCAGCATCGTGCTGTCGTCGGCGATCTGGTAGTAGTTATCCTTGATCTGCTGCGTGTCATAGGCGGTGAGGCCGGCGAACACGAGCACGCAGATCGCGGAAAGGGCGAAGTACAGCGACGGCGACTGCAGCCAGATGTTGACCAGCGAAGCCAGGATCAGGCCGACCACGCCCATGAACAGGAACGTGCCCCAGCCCGAGAGGTCCTTCTTGGTCGTATAGCCGTAGAGGCTCAGCGCCGCGAACATGGCCGCCGTCACGAAGAAGATCTGCGTGATCGACTGACCGGTATAGCGCAGGAAGATCGTCGACAGCGACGCGCCCATGACCGCCGCAAACGCCCAGAAGGCGATCTGCGTGGCACCGACGCTCATGCTGTAGACGCGGAACGAGAGGAAGAAGACGAACGCCAGCGGCGCCAGGACGATCACCCACATCAGAGGCGAGCCGTAAACCGAGCGGCCCATCTCAGTCAGCATGACGCCATTGCGCAGCTTAGCTACGGCAAGCGTTGGGTCGGTGGTCGTGAGCATCGAGAACATAAGAAAAGCGACGATGCCCGTCAGAACGATACCGGCGGCCATATAGTTGTAGACGCCGAGCATATAGCTCCGAAGGCCCTCATCCATTACGCCAGGCTCGGCGCGCGTCGCGACGCCAAATCGCCCGTAACGCTTGTCGAGTTCAGCCATGAGTTCTGTTTCCCTTTGGTCCCAAGCGGCCCGTAACCTCTGCGGCCGCACTACGCGACAAATATGTGCCTTGACGGTGGCGGTTTCAAGCCGGAAGGGGGAGTACGAACGTTAATTCTGATTCATGTTTCCCAATTTCGGTGCACTTCGCTCGCATGGCGCCGTTCCGGGTTTCATTCCGAGCGCAGATAGGGCACCGGCGGCGCCCTGAGCACCTGCCACGTCCCGAGACCGCCAATGAGCGCCACCAGCGCCAGTGACACCCCCAGCGCCTGCAGGATGGCCGCACCCGAGAAGACGAAAGGCAGGTCCATGATCCGTGTCGTGACGAGCCACGCGGAGAGCCCGCCGAGCAGGAGCGCGAGCGTGGCAGCGATCAGCGCGAGCAGGGCGTATTCCGTGGCGTGCGCCGCCAGGATACGCCGACGCGTGGCGCCGAGCGCCTTCCAGTGCGCCGGCAAGCACGAGCGCGCCCGCCAAGAGCGTCACACCGCCCGCCGCGCGCACGGCCGTTATGATGCGTCGGAACAGCGTATTGAAGTTGTTGATGGCATCCTTCACGCGGATCGCCGTCGTCGCCGGATAGGCCTGTCCGATGGCGCGGGCGAGTTGGGCCTCCTTGGCGAGCGACGTCGCCGGATCGAGGCTGATGGTGGCAAGAATGTTGTGCGGCGCCGCCTGCAGCGTGTTCGGCGAGAAGACCATGACGAAGTTGATCGCGAGGCTCTCCCAGTGCACGTCGCGCAGGTTGGCGATGCGGGCCGTGATATTGCGGCCGAGCACGTTGACGGTCACGGCATCGCCGATGTCAAGGCCGAGCCGCCGCGCAATCTCGTCCTCGAAGGAGACGAGCGGCTCGCCGCTGTAGTCCTTCGCCCACCACTGGCCGGCGACGACCGTCGAACCTTCAGGCACCTCGTCCGAGTAGCTGAGCCCCCGATCGCCATTGAGCACCCAGGCGGCTTCGGGCGGAGCCTTGAGCTCCTCGACGGGACGGCCCTTGAGCGCGACGATGCGCCCACGCAGCATGGGCGCCTGATTGACGATGGCGCCGGGCACTTCCTTCTCGACGAGGCCACGGAAGCCTGCCACATCATCGCGCGGCAGGTCGAGCACGAAGAAGTTGGGCGAGTTCTTCGGCACGCGCCCGTCGAGCTCATTGACGATCGAGGCATCGACGAGCGCCACCGCGACAAGCAGCGAGAGCCCGGAGCCGAGCGAGAGCACGACGGCGCGCGTCAATCCACCGGGCGCCCCGAGGCTGCCGATCGCCAGCGCGAGCGAGGGCCGGCGCGGGCGCGGCAGGCGGCGCGCGAGATAGGTGACCGCGCTTCCCAGAAAGGCAAACAGAATGAGGATGCCCGCCGCACCTGCGCAGAAATAGAGCGCGATGCGCTTCGAATCCGAGCTCAGGATCGCGAGCGCCAGCAGCGCAATGCCGACCGCAATAGTCGCCGCGATGAACGGCCAAGCGGGCCAGCGACGCTCCTCGCTCACCTCGTCGCGGAAGAGCACGCTTGGCCGGATCTGCTCGATGCGGCCGAGTGGCCAGAGCGTGAAAAGCAGCGCGACCAGCAGGCCATAGGCAATGGCCATCCCTACGGCGAGGAAGCTGAATGTGGCTTCGGCGCGGAACGGCAGAGCCTCTCCCGCGAGCCAGTCGACGATCGAGGGCACCATGAGCCCGACGGCCAATCCGATCACGATGCCGATCGCGGTGATCGCGATGACCTGCACGAGATGCAGCGCGAAGACCGTGCGGCCGGTCGCACCGAGACTGCGGAACGTGGCAATGACCTTGCGCCGGCGGTCGATATAAGTTGCAACGGCATTGGCAACGCCGACACCACCGACGAGCAGTGCCGTGAGGCCGATCAGCGTCAGAAACTGGCGAACCCGCTCGAGCGTCTGCGTGACACGCGGCGAGGGATCGCGGCGATCAAGGATCGTGAAGCCAGATTCGGGCAGCGCTTTGCGCACTTCGGCGGCGGCAGCCGTGAGATTGCCTTCAGCCCCACGCGCGGTATCAGGGAGGCGCACGGCATAGCGCCACTTCGTGAGGCTGCCGAGGTCGGCGAGGCCACTCGCGAGCAGCGTGTCGGTCGAGACCATCACGCGCGGGCCGAAAGAGAGGCGCTCGGCGATCTTGTCCGGCTCGCTGCGGATGACGGCCCTGAGCTCGACCTCGATATTGCCGAGGCGGAAGCTGTCGCCGCGCTTGAGGCCAAGCCGCTCGAGAAGAATGGGATCGGCGGCAGCGCCGCGCCCGGCGAGCGCATCGGCCTGCTTGATATCGTCCTCGAGCACGAGCGCGCCGATCAGCGGATAGGCGCTGTCGACACCCTTGGCCTCGATGAGCATCTGGTCACTGCCATCGAGGCGGCGTGCCATGGCGCGCAGCGAAGCCGTCTCGCTCATGGTGCCGAAGCGCGCGATGGCCGCCTGCTCCGCGGGCTCGGCGCGCTGGTTCGGCCGCGTGAAGGTGAGATCGCCGCCGAGCAGCGTTGCACCCTGGCGCACGAAGCTCGACTGCACGGCATCGGCGAGCGCACCGACGCCGGCAATGACGGCAACGCCGAGCGCAATGCAGCCGACGAAGACGTAGAAGCCTGCGAGCCCGCCGCGCAACTCGCGGAGCGCCAGCCGAAGAAGTGTGAACTGCGGGCGGGGCGCGCCGTAGTCGGTGTCCGTGGCGACGGTGTCGGCGCTCATGCGGGCACGGCCTCGTCGGCAGTCTCGACAATACGACCGTCGGCCATGCGGATGATTCGATGGCACCGCTCGGCGAGGCGCTCGTCATGCGTGACGAGAACCAGCGTCGCGCCACGCCGCGCCTGGAGCGAGAAGAGGAGATCGACGATCTGGCGTCCGGTCTTGCCGTCGAGGTTGCCGGTCGGCTCGTCGGCGAGCAGGAGGCGCGGGCGCGGGACGAGCGCGCGGGCGAGCGCCACACGCTGCTGCTCGCCACCCGAGAGCTGTGCCGGAAAATGCGTCATGCGGTGCGCGAGCCCGACCTCGCCGAGCAACTCTGCGGCGCGCTCGAAGGCATCCGGCTCACCGCGGAACTGCAGCGGCAGCGCGACGTTCTCTTGCGCCGTCATGGTCGGCACGAGATGGAAGGACTGGAAGACAGGGCCGATGGCGGCGCCGCGCGGGGGGGGGGGCGCATCCGCGCTGGGGGCGGAGAAAGCGTCCCCGGGACCCATGAGGCGCCCGGCGGTCGCCTGCTCGGGCCCCGCCATGATCATGAGGAGCGAGGTCTTGCCCGATCCGCTCGGCCCCACGATGGCGACCGAATCACCAGCAGCAATGGAAAGGCTCAGATCACGCAGGATGGCGACCTGGCCGGCGCGGCTCGCGAGCGTGAGATCGACATTCGCCAGCTCGATGACGGGTTGGGAAACGATGGTGAGGCTCCATAATCGTGGGGTGAACTTCGAAAAGCGCCACAAAAGGCCGCATTTTCCAATCGACGGTAGCAACTTGCGCTCAGATACCTATCTGACAGATTCCAGTCCGGCTCCCAACGCAGGATGTTCTGATGATTCCTCGCACGCACTTACGGCCTGAGTTTGATCGGCATTGGGGGCAAATGGTGATGAGGCTCGCCGCCGTCAATCTTTGCCTCCTATGCTTGGGGATATTCGCGCAGATGAACGCGGCCTCTGCCCAGGAGCGCCCCATTCGTATTATTGCGTTCGGTGACAGTCTGACGGCGGGGTTCGGCCCGCCCCCGCAGAATGCCTTTCCCGGTCGCCTCCAAACCCCGCCCCAAGCCCGCCGGCCCCAAGCCCCCGCCCGC
>Ga0066256_1003891_pt1 | contig 11952 bp, 12 predicted proteins | sample ThiBio_1000_biof_FD_87107 | JGI IMG/M metagenome (GOLD analysis project Ga0066256, IMG submission 87107) | Wastewater bioreactor microbial communities from Cape Town, South Africa - Thiocy_expt_1000_biof (version 2) | ecosystem: Engineered > Bioreactor > Thiocyanate-remediating >...
CCGGCGGCGTGCGGCTGGTGGTCGATCATGTCGCCAACACCGATCCCGAGTTCAAGGCGCCGAACACGATCCACCGCATCGATCCGGCCGCCGCACGCACCGCGATCGAGAAGGCCGGCTTCAAATATGCCGGCTCAAGCCCGCTGCTCGTCGACGCTGCCGATCCGCACACGGCGAATGTCTTCGACCCGTCGATCCGCGGCAAGACGGACCAGTTCATCTTCCTGTTCAAGAAGCCGAAATAAGGCAGGCGATTGCATCATGAGGCGAGCCAAGCGCTTGCCTCATGATCCCCTCACTCAGTGCAGAACGCGCGGCTCCACCGGATGCATGCGCGGCTTGGGCGGCCCACCATTGCGGCGCTCGTCCCACATAGCGATGCCAAGCATCGCCAGACCGCCCAGCGCAAGCAGCGAACCCACCCATCCGGTCGAAGCCCAGCCATAGCCGGCCGCAATCGCCATGCCGCCCAGCAGCGGGCCAATGGCATCGGCAAGATTGAACGCGCTGTGGTGGAGCGCGGCCGCCAGCGTCTGCGCCTCACCGGCAACGTCCATCAAGCGGATCTGCAGCACGGCACCGACGCCGCCGCCCATGCCGATCAGGAAGATGGCGAGCGAAAGAAGCCAGATATTGGTCGCAACGAACGAATAGAAAAGCAGCGACACGGCGCTGAACAGCATCATGCCTGCAGCCGTCGGCATCAGGGCCCGATCCGCAGCCCAGCCCGCGCCGAGCGTGCCCAGGGTCATGCCAATGCCGAACAGCGCCAGCACGACCGGCACCAGTTCTGCCGATACATGGGTCACGTTCAACATGGTCGAGGCCACATAGGTATAGACCGCGAACAGGCCGCCAAAGCCGATGGCGCCGATCGCCAGGGTCAGCCAGACCTGCCGGTTCTTCAGCGCACCCAGCTCCTTCAGCGGGCTGGCACCCTCGCCCGGCGCGTGGTGCGGCGCATAGATCCGCACCAGCAGCGCCGTGAGCAGGGCCAGCAGCGCCACCAAGCCGAAGCCCCAGCGCCAGCCGACCGCCAGGCCCAGCCAGCTTGCCAGCGGCACGCCGACGATGGTGGCGACGGTCAGGCCCAGCAGCACCCGCGCCGCCGCCTGGGTCCGCTGCCCGAACGGCACCAGCGAGGCCGCCACCAGCATGGCGACGCCGAAATAGGCGCCATGCGGCACGCCGCTGAGAAAGCGGAACAGCAGCATCCAGCGATAGGACGGCGCCAACCCCGACAGGCCGTTGGCCAGCGCGAACAGAGCCATCAGCCCCACCAGCAGCGTGCGACGCGGCGTGCGGGCGAACAGCACCGCGATCAGCGGTGCGCCGAACACCACCCCCAGGGCATAGGCGCTGATGACATGACCGGCGGTGGGAATATCGATCCCCAGGTCGGGCGCGAAATAGGGCACCAGACTCATGCTGGCGAATTCGGTGGTGCCGATGGCGAAACCGCCCACGGCCAGCGCCAGATGGACGATGCCGGGATGGGTGTCAGGACGGATATCGGAACGATGGAGATGGGGGCGGGCGGTCATGGGCGCGCTCTAAGCCGGGCGCGGAAGGGCGTCCATGCGGCGAAAACGCCCGTCAACATCGTCATCAACATCACCGCTGATATAACCCGTCAGGATCGCGCATCCGGCGTGGACAGGACCGCCCGGGTTCCGGCATTCTCCCGGCCGCTGCAATTCCTGCCTGCTGGGGTTCTTCATGTCCGCGAAACGGCGTTCCCGCAAATCCCTTCTGCCCACCCGCCGCGCCATGCTGGGCGGCATGGCGGCCGCGACCGGTCTCGCCGCCAACCAGGCGCAGGCGCGCACCCGGCGCCAGGTGGATGCGGCCCTGCGGGAGAAAATCCACACCGTGGTGGTGATCTATGCCGAGAACCGCAGCTTCAACAACCTGTTCCACAATTTTCCCGGCCTGCAGTCGCCGCTGTCATCCGTATCGAAGGAAAGACTGATCCAGAAGGACCGGGACGGAAAGCCGCTGGCCGCGTTGCCGCCCATCTGGGGCGGTCTGGTGCCGACCGAGCAGACGGTGGGCGGCGTGACGCACCAGATCGGGCCGGACGCCATCAAGGGGCTGGACAACGGCCCCTTCGTCCTGCGCACGCCCGCGGGCGAATTGCTGCCGCACGGGCTGGTGACGCGCGATCTGGTGCACGCCTTCTATCACAACCAGATGCAGATCAATGGCGGGCGCAACGACGGCTTCGTCGCCTGGGGCGACAGCGGCGCGCTGGTGATGGGCCAGTATGGCGACACCGCCGCCGAGACCAAGCTGGCCGGGCTGGCGCGCGAATTCACCCTCTGCGACAACTTCTTCATGGGCGCCTTTGGCGGCTCGTTCCTCAACCATCAGTATCTGATCTGCGCCCAGCCGCCCTATTATCCCAATGCCGACACCAGCCCGGCGGCGCATCTAATCGCGCAGGTGGAGGATGGACCGAAGGGCACCCGGCTGAAGCTGCAGAAGGACGCGCCCGCCAGCGCGATGGACGGCCCGCCCAAATTCGCCGCCAACAACATCTCGCCCGACTTCTGGGCGGTCAACACCATGATGCCGCCCTATCCGCCCACCACCCGCGACGAAAGCAGCCCCTTGCGCCTGCCGCCGCAGACCCACGACACCATCGGCGACCTGCTCTCGCGCAAGGGCGTGGAATGGGCCTGGTATGCGGGCGCCTGGCAGGCGGCGCTGGACGGCGAGACCGCGCCGCGCAAGACCTTCCCGCCCTCGCCCAATTTCCAGTTGCATCACCAGCCGATGAACTATTTCGCCAGCTTCGCGCCGGGCACGCCAGATCGGGACAAATGCCTGCGCGACGGCGGCCTGGGCAGCACGCCGGACACCAACCGCTTCCTGGCCGATGCCCGGGACGGCAAGCTGCCCGCCGTCAGCTTCTACAAGCCGCAGGGCGACCTCAACATGCATGCGGGCTATTCCGATGTCGCGGCCGGCGACAATCATATCGCCGCCGCGGTGCAGACCCTGCGGGCCTCGCCGCAATGGCCGGGCATGCTGGTGATCGTGACCTTCGACGAGAATGGCGGCTGGTGGGACCATGTCGCGCCGCCCAAGGCCGACCGCTGGGGCCCCGGCTCGCGCATTCCCGCCCTTCTGATCTCGCCGCATGTCCGCAAAGGCCATGTCGAGCATACGGTCTATGACACCGGCTCCATCCTGCGCTTCATCACCCGGCGGTGGGATCTGCCCAAGCTGGCGGGGTTGAAGATGCGCGACCGGGCCATGACGTCACGCGCGGGCTTCGCCCCCGGCGACCTGACCGAGGCGCTGGAGGTCTGACGCTTCCGGCGCCCGCGCCACGGCCGTGAAGCCGCCGGCGGGTGGCGGGAACCTGCGCGCGGGCATCGGGCGATGCGGCTGCGTGCCGCCGTCCGCGGCGGTCATATGACTGGATATTCCGCGCGGATTGTACTGACATGGCATGGAAGCGCCGGCGGCGATCGGTTGCCGGGCCCGTGGCAAGGAGAACGGCGATGCCGGACAAAGAAAATATGCCGGACGAAAAGGTGCCGGACGAAGAACAATCAAAATCGAAATTGTCCGTCGGCGGATGGGTCGTGATCGGAGCGCTGGTGGCGCTGATGGTGGCGTCCGGCTGGTATTCCCTGGGCGTCTGGAACGCCATCGAAACCGAAATGAGCGGCATGGGCTGGGGAATGCTGATCGCCGGTGTCGTCATCTCCCTCGCGCTGGGCGCGGGGCTGATGGCCCTGCTGTTCTACTCCAGCAAGCATGATTACGACCGCTAGTGACGCGGCGGCGGCGTAAAGGTCATCCGCTCCTCCAGATGGGCTTCCACCTGCTCCCGGCGCAGCCATAATTCGCGGAAGTCCCGGCGGGACAGCATTTCCAGCTGGTCGCTGTGATGTGTGGTGCCGGGCCGGCGCGCGTTGGCATAGCTCCTCAGGCCATAGGCCTTGGTGGGGGTGGAAAACTCGATCATCGCCACCCAGGTCTCGCCATGCTCGGGTGTGCGGATGCCCTTGGCGTCGGGCGCCCCCCAGTTGATCGCCCGAAAGGAGCCCAGATTGGCATAGCCGCCATTGCCCGGCGCATTCACGCCCTCCAGGATGAACCGCGACGCCTCGCCAAAGGGCCGGTCGATCGCGCCATACTTCTTCTTGGTCGCGGCGATGGTCTGTTTGAGCTGCGCGACCGCCGCGGCGGTGTCCTTGATTCCATACGGTGTGCTGAGAGGACGCTGCGGCGACCAGGCCACGGCGAAGCCGTCCTGCCTGGTGAAGCTGGGCCCGGCGAACAGCCGCGCCCATTCCTCGAACAGCAGCCCCGCCCGGTTGCCGCTGTCGAAGGTCCGGTTCCAGTCGTTCAACAGGCGCGCGGCGCGCCGCACCTCCGGGTCGGAATCGGCCAAGGCGGCGGGGACCAGGTCGGGCAGCACCCGGTCGGCCAGCACCGCGCGCTCCCCCAGTTTCAATTCCATGAAACGTTGCGGGGTGATGGCGTCGTTGCCCGCCAGCGCGCTGACCGAATATTGGGCGCGGAAGGAGGCGGGAGTCTGCGGCGCCATATAGGCGGGATACTGCTCCGGCCGGAGCGCGGCGGGCCAGGTGGACAGCCAGGGCGGATCGTTGGCGTTCTGCACAAAGCCGCTGGCCGGATCGCTGACCTGCGGCAGGTCCTGGAACGGATGCACTTCGGTCCAGAGATAGCGGGAGTCATCGCCCGGAACCAGGCCCGACCAGAAGGTCAGATCGCCCTCGCTACGGCGCGGTGCGATGCCGTTGAAGGTATAGTCGATGTGGCCGTCGCGGTCGGCATAGGTGATGTTGAAGGTGGGAATCTGGAGCCGGTCCTGCGCCGCCTTGTAGGCTTTGAAATCCCTGGCGCGGGTCATGTCGAAATACTGTTGCAGCATATAGGGCCGGTCCAGGCCCGCCACCCGCACCGCCACCTGGGTGCCGTCCGCCCGGACGAACACCGGGCCATGCACCGTCTCGCGGATCGTCAGCGGTTTCTCGGCCAGCGAGCCGTCCGCCTGCCGCACCTGATAGCTGGTCTGGCGGGTGCGGAAGGGCTGGACCTTGCCGTCCAGCAGATAGCCACCGTCCTTCAGCGTCAGCCGGTAATTGGTCGCCCCCACCATGCTGTTGACGGTGTTGGAGATGCCCATCTGCTGGTTGAAGGCGAAGCGCACGATGGGCAGACCGATCTGGGTGGCGCCATAGGTCTCGAAGCCCGGGCCGGTGAGATGGGCCTCGTAATAGATGAAGTAGTCGGTGGCCCAGGGCAGGTGCGGGTTCTGCAGCAGCAGGGTGTTGCCGTTGGCGGTCTTGGCCGGGGCGACCGCCCAGGTGTTGGAGCCTTGCTCGGATATGTCCGGCGGGTCGCCCTCGCCCAGCGCCCGCCCGGCGGAGGCGACATAGATGAAATTCATCAGGCGATGGGCATGGGCCACGACATCCACGCCCGACAGCGGCAGCACCGGACGCACCTCGGCGTCGATCTTTTCGGGATGGGCCTGGGCATAGGCGTTGATCCCCGCCGCGAAGGCGTCCAGATTCCTGCGGAATTCCGGCGTCTGCTGGCCGTACCAGCGCCGCGCGCGCTCGGGCACGCCATTGGTCAGCAGCCAGACGGCGGTCTGTTCGTATTTCTCGCCCCAATACTGGGCGCCCTTGCCCCGCGCCTCGCCATAGAGACGGATGATGCTGTTGGCATGGCTCTGCGCCTGGGCCCAGCCATAGCCGTAGAACACCGAGGGCATGTCCACGCCATAGACATGCGGCACGCCATAACTGTCCCACAGGATTTCGTTCTTGACCGGCTTATACGCGGCCACCGCGGGCGGTTTGGGATCGGCGCGAACCTGCGCCACATCCAGCGCCACGCCCGCCAAGGCGATCACGATCACACCCGCCAGCGCGCGCCGCATATCCATCCCCAAAGCCCCCTTGTTTTGGGGAACTCTAGGCTGCCGCGTCAGGGCAGCAAAGGATTTTCCGGCCAGTTGTGCCGGGGATAGCGGCCGCGCATGTCGCGCCGCGCATCGGCCCAGGCCCCGCGCCAGAAGCCCGCGATATCGGCGGGGCGGGCGAACCGCCCCCCCGCCCGGGGCCCGACGGCGGGCCGCCGCGCGCCCCCCCCCCCCCCCCGCCCCGCCCCCGCCCCCAGGCCATAGAAGTGCTGGGCGCGCGCCGCGGCGATGGGCACCGGCTGGGTGTAATCCACCGCCGCCCGCCCGCCGGGCAATGGCAGATGGGTGGGCAGTTCCTGATCGAGACGGCTGCGCAGCGCCCAGTCCAGACGGCCCGCAAGAATGGCGGCGAGATCGAGCGCCGCCAGATCGGCCAACCGCGTGCGCCCGTGCAGATGGGGCGCCAGCCAGTCCTCCAGACTCGCGATCAGACCGGCGTCATCGGCGGCGGGCCAGATGTCCGGCTCCAGCGCCTGCATCAGCACCAGCCGCGCCTGGAGATTGCGCGCCTCTTCGCTCCAGGGCAGGCGCGACGGGCCTTCACGCACCGCCGCCAGCAACGCCGCCACGGCATCGGCGGCATCGGGCGGCGCGGCCCGTTCTTCCAATATCAGTGTGCCCAGCCGCTTGCGCCGCCGCGCCTGGATGCTGCCCGAAACCGGATCGATGCTGGTCTCCACGCTTTCGACGATCCGCGCCGCCAGCGTGGACGGCAGATCGGCAACCGCCAGCGGCGCGGCCATGCGGATCAGCGGCGATGTCTTCATCTCCAGGGCCGCCACCGCCAGCAGGTCTGCTTTCGCCAAGGGATCGGTCACCGCCAGCCGTGCCCCGCCACCGCCCGACAGGCGGAAGCTGCCCGGCTCGGCGCGGCGCTGCGCCAGCCGGTCGGGAAAAGCGGCGGCGATCAGCGGCGCGGGATCGCCCGCCCCCGCCTGCTCGCGCCCGATGCCCAGCCGCGCGCGATACTGCCGCGCCGCCTGGCGGATCATGTGCAACGCATTGCGGTCCGCGCCCAGCGCGGCGGCAGCGGATGAATCGGCCAGCGCCTCCAACCGCGTCATGATATCTGCGGGCGTCTCCTGTCCGCGCAGCGGCCCGCGCAACGGATCACGCGCTTCCAGCAGCGCCGCGATATCGCAGGCCCGCGCCGCCTCTCCCGCATCCGCCGCCGCCAGCATCATGGCGGCCAGACGCGGATGCGCGCCCAGCCGGCTCATGCGTTCGCCCAGTGGCGTGACCGCGCCCGCCGCGTCCATCGCCCCCAGATCGGTGAGCAGCGCGCGGGCGGCGGCCAGCGCGCCGTCGGGCGGCGCATCGGGAAAGGACAGCTTGTCCGGCGGCGTGCCCCAGGCGGCGCAATCCAGCAACAGGCCCGACAGCTCGGCTTCCAGAACTTCCGGCCGGTCGTGCGGACGCAAGCCCCGCTGCGTCGCCTCGCTCCACAAACGGATGGCAAGACCGGGCGCTTCACGGCCCGCGCGTCCGGCGCGCTGGTCGGCGGCGGCGCGGCTGACACGTTCGGTCGCCAGCCGGGTCAGGCCGCTGGCCGGATCGAAACGCGGCGCACGGCGGAAGCCGCCGTCAATGACGATCCGCACCCCCGGCACGGTGAGCGAGGTTTCGGCGATGGCGGTGGCCAGCACCACGCGGCGGCCCGTGGCGGGACGCAGCGCCAGATCCTGCGCCGCCACCGGCAGGTCGCCATGTAGCGGCAGCACCGTGGCATCGAGGCCCTCCAGCGCCGCCTCGGTGCGGCGGATTTCACCCATGCCGGGCAGGAAGGCCAGGATGTCGCCCGGCGCATCCTCCAGCGCGGCACGGATGGCGCGCGCCATCGCGGCGGGCAGGTCGCGCAAGTCCGCCAGATCGCGGGCGGCGTGACGGACCTCCACCGGATACATGCGCCCGGCGCTTTCCACGATGGGCGCGGCCATCATCGCCGACAGACGCGCGCCATCGAGCGTGGCGGACATGGCCAGCAGCCGCAGGTCGGGCCGCAGCATCGCCTGCGCATCCAGGCACAGCGCCAGCGCCAGATCGGCTTCCAGTGACCGCTCATGGATTTCATCCAGGATCACGGCGGACACGCCTTCCAATCCCGGATCACCCAGCAGGCGGCGCACCAGCAGGCCCGTGGTCACCACCTCGATGCGGGTGGCGGCGGACACCGCGCTTTCCAGCCGGGTGCGGAAGCCCACGGTCTTGCCCACCGGCTCGCCGATCAGGCTGGCCATGCGGGCGGCGGCGGCGCGGGCGGCCAGGCGGCGCGGTTCCAGCATCAGGATGCGGCCGTCCTTGACGGACGGCGCATCCAGCAGCGCCAGCGGCACGCTGGTTGTCTTGCCCGCGCCGGGCGGCGCGACCAGGACGGCGTTGGGATTATCGCCCAACACCGCCAGCAGGCGCAGAAGGCATTCCGCCACCGGCAGGTCAGGCAGGGAAAAGGACGGGCGTTGCTGGGACACGATGGCTGGGACGGGCCTTGGATGAGGCCCCCTTGAGGGTCAGGTTCAGAGTATACGCGCGAAACCGGCCACCCCCGGCGGCGGCGGTTCGGGCGCGGCGGTGACATCCGGCGCGACAATGCCAGGAACGCCGCCGAAGATGGACTCCATGGTCCGCACGCACAAGCTCACGCCGTCATCGGCCAGCGCATAGCGCACCTGCTTGGCATGGCGGCGGGTCCGCACCAGATCGGCGCGGCGCAATTCGGCCAACTGCTGGCTCAAGGCGGGCTGGCCGATACCGGTCGCCTCGGCGATCTCGCCGACATTGCGCTCGCCGCGCAGCAGGCAGGACAGGATCATCAGCCGCTGCGGCTGGGCGAAGACCTTGAGCTTTTCCGCCGCCGCCGAAGCCCCGTCGCGGTCGCGATAGAGCGCGCTCACGGCCTGGCCTCGAACCGGCAGAACCAGTCGGCGCCGTCGCCGGGCCGGTCGAGCGCGGGCCGCAGCAGGGGGGTGTCCGGCGTCCAGCCCTCCGGCGCCAGCCGCTTGCCGTCGGCGACGCGCTGCAGCGCCGTCAGCAGACGCAACATCTCCTCCACCGAGCGCCCCACATTGTGCGGATAGCTGGTCACGGCGCGGATGACGCCCTCCGGATCGATGAAGAAGGTGGCGCGCATGGTCATGCTGTCGGTGGCCTGCGCGTCCACCATGCCATAGGCCCGGCCGATCGCCATGCTGGGGTCTTCCAGCACCGGAAAGCGCACCTCTACCCCGAACAGGTCGCGCAGCGCCCGGATCCAGGCCAGATGGGAATAAAGACTGTCCACCGACAGACCCAGCAGCGAACAGTTCAGCGCCTCGAAGTCGTCCTGGCGGCGGGCCAGTTCGGCGAACTCGGTGCTGCAGACCGGCGTGAAATCCGCCGGATGCGAAAACAGGATCACCCAGCGACCACGCAGCCGCGACAGTTGGATATCGCCCTGGGTGGAACGGGTGTGGAAATCGGGCGCGGCATCGCCCAGGCCGGGCGGGCGCGGCGGAGAAAAAGGCGTCTGGTCCATCATCAATTCCTGCTGCGAGAGGCTGGCCTAGCCACAGCCCTTGACGTCCATAACTTATACAATTACATTAATCGTGTAAATATATTTCTCCCAGGAAATTCAAATGGCTGACGCTGTCCTGGCCAGAGCTGCCGCCCAGATTACCGCCGCCGCGCCCGGCGCCGCCGTGATCCGGCCCTTCTTCGATCCGGAGACCTTCACCGTTACCTATGCGGTGCACGATCCGGTCACGCGCAAGGCCGCCATCATCGACAGCGTGCTGGATTATGCGCCCCAGTCCGGCCGCACCTCGCACGCCTCCGCCGATGCGGTGATCGCTTATGTCCAGGAACAGGGCCTGGAGGTGGAATGGCTGCTGGAGACGCACGCCCATGCCGACCACCTGTCGGCCGCGCCCTATCTCAAGGCCCGGCTGGGCGGACAGATCGGCATCGGCGAGCATATCGTCACCGTGCAAAAGACCTTCGGCACGCTGTTCAACGCCGAGCCCCGGTTCCGGCGCGACGGTTCGGATTTCGACCGGCTGTTCGCCGATGGCGGCCACTTCCGCATCGGCACGCTGGACGTCACCGTCCTGCACGTTCCCGGCCATACCCCGGCCTGCATCGCCTATGTGATCGGCGACGCCGTCTTTGTGGGCGACACCATGTTCATGCCCGATTACGGCACCGCCCGCGCCGACTTTCCCGGCGGCGACGCCCGCGCGCTGTTCCGCTCGCTGCGGCGCATCCTGGAACTGCCGCCCCAGACCCGGCTGTTCATGTGCCACGACTATCTGCCCGCCTCGCGCAGCCATTATCAATGGGAGACGACGGTGGCGGCGGAGCGCCGGGACAATATCCATGCCCATGACGGCGTCAGCGAGGACGCCTTTGTGGCGATGCGCGAAGCCCGCGACCGCACGCTGGATGTGCCGCGCCTGATCCTGCCCTCGGTGCAGGTGAATATGCGGGCAGGCCATCTGCCGCCGCCAGAGGAGAACGGCGTCCGCTACCTCAAGATTCCGGTGAACGCGATATGACGGCCTTCCCCCACGCCATGCCCCTGCAAGGCCTGATGGGCGGACTGCTGATCGGATCGGCGGCGGCCATCATGCTGCTGGGCCTTGGCCGCATCGCGGGCGTCAGCGGCCTTCTGGCGCGCGCCACCGGCTTGTCGGGGCAGGGCGCGCCGCGCGGCCTCGCCATCGCCGTCATCCCGGGATTGCCGCTGGGCGCCTGGGGCATCGCCCAGGCGGCCGCGACGGCGCCGCGGCGGGGTCCCGGCTCCCTCCGGGCGCTGATCGCGGGCGGGCTGCTGGGGGGGGTGGGCCCCCGGCTGGGCTCGGGCTGCACCAGCGGCCATGGCGTTTGCGGCATCGCGCGCCTGTCGCCACGCTCGCTGGCCGCCACTGGGCTGTTCATGGCCAGCGGCTTCGCCACCGCCACCGTCTTGCATGTCATCCTGTCCTGAAACCCGAACCGAGGAGAGCGTCATGAAGAATATGGGAAATCTGGATCGCCTGCTGCGTCTGGCGCTGGTGGTGGCCGTTGCGCTGGCCTGGCTTGCCGGCGCGATCGGCGGCACGCTGGCCATGGTGCTGGGCGTCGTCGCGCTGGTGCTGCTGGCGACCAGCCTGATCAGTTTCTGCCCGCTCTATCGCATCCTGGGCATCTCCACCCGGCCGCGTTCCTGACCATGGCGGCGACGGCGCCCCTGACCGCCCTTTTCTCCGGCCTCGTCTTCGGCGCCGGCCTGGCGCTGTCGGGCATGACCGATCCGGCGCGGGTGCGCGGCTTTCTCGACCTGGCGGGCCGCTGGGATCCGACGCTGGCGTTCGTGCTGATCGGCGCGGTGCCGGTCATGGCGCTGGCCTGGCGGCTCCGGCGGCGCATGGTCCGCCCGCTGGCCGCGCCCGCCTTTGACCTGCCCGGCGCCGACCACCCCGATCGCAGACTGGCGCTGGGCGCGCTGCTGTTCGGCGCGGGCTGGGGCGTGGCGGGCCTGTGTCCGGGCCCGGCCGTCGCCGGTCTGGCGCTGGCGCCCATCCCGGCGCTGGTCTTCGTGGCGGCCATGCTGAGCGGCATGGCGCTGCATCGCTTCACCCTACGTTGACCGCATCGCGGCAGGAGACGGCAATGAATATCCGCACCATCCACCAGGGCTTCAGCGTTTCGACGCAAATTCTACCCGCCGACATGGTTGCGATCGCCGCCAAGGGCTTTCGCGCCATCATCTGCAACCGCCCCGATGGCGAGGATCCCGGCCAGCCGCCGGCGGCGGAGATCGCGGCGGCGGCCGCGGCCGCCGGGCTGGGCTTCGCGCATGTACCGGTATGCCCCGGCACGGAAACACCGGACGATGCCCAGGCCATGGCGCGCGCCCTGGCTGCCCTGCCCGGCCCGGTGCTGGCCTTCTGCCGCTCCGGCAACCGCTCCGTCTGTCTCGCCCAGATGGCGGACTCACAGCGGACGGACTGACGCGGTGG
>Ga0066256_1004692_pt1 | contig 11951 bp, 9 predicted proteins | sample ThiBio_1000_biof_FD_87107 | JGI IMG/M metagenome (GOLD analysis project Ga0066256, IMG submission 87107) | Wastewater bioreactor microbial communities from Cape Town, South Africa - Thiocy_expt_1000_biof (version 2) | ecosystem: Engineered > Bioreactor > Thiocyanate-remediating >...
CTCGCGCCCGTTGATGCCGCCGGCCTCGTTCACCTCGCCGATCGCAAACAAGGTGGCGTCGAGCATGCTCTGTTCGGTGGTCGAGGTCGGCCCCGACTGCGAAAACAGCACTCCAACCCTGATCGGCTTGTCTGTGTTCCTGCTTGCCAACGCCAACTCCGTTCATACGCCGGAGCCAACAAAAAAGCGCTCCACGCGGTTGGTCCCGAATTTACCTCATGTTGGTCTCGAAGCCCGGCAGATCTCTATGTGGAACTCGATTCACGCACCTCCCGGAACACAAAACTTCGGTCTTTGGAAAAAGTTCAAATTCCCAGCATTTCTTCGACGACGCGAGGATCCGCCAATTCGTCAGCGGAGATTTCCGAGATGATATGTCCCTTCTGGATGATCAGTATTCGCTGCGCCAACGAGCGAATGAAATTCAGGTCCTGCTCGACCAGCAGGATCGTCAGGCCCAGAACCTTGTTGAGATCGGCAAGCTTCTCGGCAATCAGATCGACGATGGAAGGCTGGATGCCTTCGGTCGGCTCGTCCAGGAGCACGAGTTTCGGGCGGCCAACCAGGCAGCGGGCAAGCGCCAGTATCTGCTGCTGTCCACCCGATAGTCCGCGACCGGGCCGCTCGAGCAGATCCTTCAACACCGGAAAATGGTCGAGCACTTCGGGAATGACGCTGTCACCGTCATGCGCGATGCCGCCCAGCTTGAGGTTTTCAAGAACGGAAAGCTCAGGAAAGATGGCGCGCCCTTGCGGGACATAGGCAAGCCCCGCTCGCGAGCGTCTGTAGGTATCCAGTCCGGTAATGTCCTTGCCGTCAAAGGAAATGCGGCCGGAGGTTACCGCGATTTCGCCCATTAGCGTTTTGAGCAAAGTGGTCTTGCCCATACCGTTGTGGCCGAGGATGCCGACGACCTCGCCTTCTTTCACCGACAGATTAATGCCGTTGAGGATAGGGATGCGGCCATATCCAGAATGGAGGGAGCTGACGTCAAGCATGGCCTGATTTCCCCAGATAGACGTCCCGCACCATCTCGTTGGCCTGGACATTTTGCATCGTGTCCTCAATCAGGATCTTGCCTTGATGGAAAACCGTAACCTTCTTGGCGATCTGTCGGATGAACTGCATGTCGTGCTCAACAACGACTATGGCGCTGGTTTTGTTGAGCTCAAGTATGAGTTGCGCCGTACGGTTGGTTTCTTCAGCCGTCATTCCCGCCGCCGGCTCGTCGAGGAGAACCAGTTGAGGCTGGAGCGCCATGACCATTCCGAACTCTACCCATTGGCGCTGTCCATGGGCCAACTCTCCGACCAATGAGTTGGCCAAGCGGGTCAGAGAAAGCTGCTCAAGCACATTGTCCGCGATCTTTGCGCCCTTCGCCTCGTGATGGCGGAAACGCGCAGCAAGCCAGATATTTTCCCTGACGCTGATATTGTCGAAGACATCCGGAACCTGGTTCTTGATGCCGATGCCCATACGGCTGACCTGATGTCTGGACGAGCGGGTGATATTGTTCGAGTCGAAGTAGACAGTCCCCGCGCTCGGCGGGATCTGGCCGCTGATCATCTTGAAGAAGGTGCTCTTTCCGGCACCGTTCGGCCCGATCAGACAACGGAGTTCCCCGAACTCCAGTTTGAAGTCGACATTGGCGATAGCGTTTACGCCGCCGTAGCTTTTGCGCAGGTTTCTTGTTTCCAGCAGATAGTCGGATCGAACCATGGTTCATGCCTCCCGTTGCGCATTCTTGCCGACTACATCCGATTGAACAGACAGATGCCTTCGTGACTGCAGCAGATAGGTGACGGCGGTGCCCAGCGACGGCAGAACGCCGCGCGGAAAGACCATGACGAAGATGATCATGACGCCGCCAAGGATGAGATTGACCTGGCCGAGGCCGGCTGTTCCAAGCCAATTGGTCGCTTGCTGAACGATACCAGTCCCGACCAACGGGCCGATCAATGTCGATTTGCCACCGACGATGACATACATGACGAGGCTGGCAGCCGAACTGAGGTTCATCATTTCAGGCGCGACGAAATTCCCCCAGACCCCATAGAGACCACCCGCCAAGCCGGCCAATCCGCCGGAGATGACAAATGCCATTAAACGGTAGCGGCGGGTGTCGTAGCCGAGCATCTCGGCACGATGTTCATTTTCGCGAATGCTCACCAGCACTCGTCCGAAATGCGTGGTCAGGAGCAGCCGCAGCCCGATATAGGACAGCACCATCAGGATGAATGCGAGATAGTAGACCCCGGTCAGGAAAAGCGTCTCGTGGTGATTCCAGGGGACTTGCAGGTCAGGAACCGTCGAGATGCCGTTTTGACCGCGCAGCATGACGTCGCCGATCTTGAACCTTTCATCCGACGTTGCCCGAACAGCCTTTTCGAGCACGATCGTCACGACAAGCGTCGTAACGGTGAAGTAGATACTGCTGATGCGGCCATAGATCATGAAGTAGCCAAGGGCCGCAGCAGCAAGGACTGGAATGAAAATTGCCAGGATCATGCCGAAGGTGGTTTCATTGTAGTTGAGGGACCACACGGCGTAGGTATACCCGCCCAGCCCGAAGAAGACGGTCTGGCCGAAGCTCAGCATTCCCACGAAGCCCCACAGGAACCCCATGCTCAGTGCCAGTATGGCAAAGATGAAGACGATCGACAGGTCGAGGTGAACATCGATCTCGGTAAAGCGTGGGATGAGCAGCCCGATTGCGACTGCCAACCCGACGAGGGTCCACCAAACACGATGCGGCATCTGGGATGGGGGTGTTTCAAAGAACTTCTGGATGAACATATTCAGATTCCCCGACGAAAGCGTCCGGTGATGCCCTGAGGCAGCAGGCGAAGCAGGACTATTGCCACCAGCAACACGCAGATCTCGCCGACGACCTGCGTCGAAAGGAACGAGACGATGCCGTCGGTGACACCGAAAACGGAGGACGCCAAAAGCGTACCCATGAGTGGAAGATCGCCGCCGGCGATCACGGTGACGAAAGCCTTGGCGACATAGAAGCTGCCCATTGTAGGCTGGTTGCCGACGATGGGAGCAAGGACCGCGCCGGCAAAGCCGGTCAGCGCCGAGCCGTAGCCGAACGTCAGCATGTAGTAGTATTTCGTATTGATGCCCAAGGCTGCGGCCATCTGAGGCTTCTGCATCGTGCCGCGCACGACCAGCCCGAAGCGCGTGTAGCGCCATAGGCAAAAGGTCAACAAGAGCATCAGAAATGCGAGGCCGATGAGGACCAGGTTATAGACCGCGATCGAATAGTCGCCGACCTGGAATTTTCCGAGCTGCGCATCGACACCCGCCTCCTGGGGGCCGAAGATCGTGGTCACCATGCCTACCATCAGCAGGCTGAGCCCCCACGTCGCCAGCAGCGTGTCCATGATCCGCCCGTACAGAAACTGGATCAGGCAGCGCTCGACTATGACGCCGAAAATACCGACGCCCAGGCTGGACAGGATGACAGCCAACCAGAAAGGAATGCCGGCCTGCGTGGTGATCAGACACAGATAGGCGCCGAGCATGATGAACTCGCCCTGCGCCAGATTTATCACTTTCATCATTCCGAAGATGATCGCCAGCCCAAGACTGATGAGCACGAAAATCCCGAGGGAAAATGCGATCTGATAGAGGTAAATGATAAGGATACTCATCGTGCTTCTCCCGACACGGTCTCGCGGACAGCCGACCAGGGTGGCGGCGCGTCATGACGCCACCCTTTTGATCGTCCAATGATTGTCCTGGTTGGCAGATAGACTTGCCTTCGACCGCGGCTAAAGCTGCAGTGTGTACTGTTGGTTGTCGTCCGGGTTCTTGGTCAGGTCGCAGACCGCTTGCGTGTCGGCCGGCGAGCGCTGCTTGAAGGTTTCGATATGATCGAAGCCCTTGTTGCGGTTCGAGCGAACAAGATGAATATCCATGATCGCATGGTTGGTCTGACCGTCCACGGTCACCAGCCCGCCGGGCGCATCGAACTGTACACCGGGCAGAGCTTCGATCACTGCGTCAGGGGAGGCGTCCTTGGCTTTGCGAACCGCGTTGGCCCAGACATGGACACCGCGATAGCCGTATTCGGCATAGTCGCCAGCATAGTCATCCTCGCCCGAATATGCCTTGAAAGCCTTGACGAATTTCTGGGCCTGTTCGGTCTGTAGTTCGTCATGGAAAGCTGTCGTATTGACGATGCCTGCTGCCTCGTCCGCTGACAGGAAAGTTTGCTCGCGGCCTATGCCAAACATGCAGGAGGCCAATGGAATATTGGCCTTGCCCACGCTTGCTTCATACTGGCGATAGAATGCGTTGTGCGCCGATCCCACCAGGATCGACCAAACAACATCCGGCTTGGCTGCCTGAATGCGCGAAATGGCCGGTGCGAAGTTGGACACGTCGAGCGGGAAGAATTCCACGCCGATATCCTCGCCGCCAGCTTCGCGCGTATATTTCTGGATCCACTTTGCCGTTGTGTGCGGATAGATGTAGTCGGCACCCAGTATGTAGCAACGTTTCCCATATTCCTTGACGACATAAGGAACGAGAGGCTCTAGTTGCTGGGCAGGTACTTGTGCGACGCAGACGTGGCGGCGATCGCAGACACCGCCTTCATACATCGAATTGTAGAAGAGCAGGCCACGGAATTTGCGAGCTATTGGCCGCATCGTTTCTCTGGCGGAACTGGTCACGCCACCAAAAACAACTTGCGCCTTGTCACGCACCAGCGCCTGGGTCATGTATTGGGAATTGAACTGGTTATTGGACTGCGAATCGTAAAACAGCAGTTCGACCGGTCGACCGAGCAGGCCGCCGGCTGCGTTGATCTCTTCAACCGCCATGGCGGTCGCCTTGATCTGCTTCAAGCTGTAGATGTTCAAGCCACCCGTCATATCAAGAATATTGGCGACGCGGATCGGCTCTTCGGCAGCAATACCTGCCCCTTTCAAAGCAGCCAACGTGCTGCTCATTACCAGAGCGCCGGTAGCGGAACGGATGAACTGTCTGCGATTAAACGTGTAGGCCATTGTTACTTCCTCCCAATCGTGGAAACTGAACAGTGTTACCTATCGACTTGCTGTCTGGTGCGTTGACGTCGCGTTTTTTCGCATGTGGGTGCGCCCTTTGGTGGGCGCACCAAAGGCTCGGCGGCTTCCCCTGCCGCGCGCTTGTTTTCGTAACGTCAAAGCGGAAAAATAAAAAAGCTCCAGGTGAGACTGTGCCCACCGGAGCTTCGTTGCTCTTGGTTATCAGTTCGCAGCGTCGCTGAACTGATTATTAGAAACGTATGAAGTTTGCGACATTCTGTCAACTGCTCATTGTAGGGTCATCGCCATCTCTGCTCTCGGTTAGACTGTAACGCGTCCGATAATTGTTGAAATTACAAGCATATGAGTGTGCGATGTGCAGTTGTCGAAAATTGGCCTGGGCGTCTCGAAGAGCCGCAGGCGAACGGGTCCGATGCCGGAATGACCGAGTTCCTGTCGCGCTTGATCCACCGTTGATCAGCGCTGGCTGTGCTCCGGTTTTCCGGCCTGCTTTGTCACCAGCTCTTTGGCCTCTACCAGGATGACGTCGCCGTCGAGGATGGGATTGATGGTCTGGTAAAATGCCGCGCATTCGGCGGAACTGTTGTGCGCGTCCATGGCTTCGCGACTGACGTAACGCTCGTACGTTGTGAAGACAGTAGGGTCGGACAAATCCCGGCCCACGTAATACTCTATCGTTCCTGGCTCATACCGCTTCACGTGCTCGACGATGTCGCACAAGGCTTTCTCCAGGATCTGCTCGCTGCCGTTCCGAGCCTTAAGAATGGCGGAGAGGCCGTACATCACGGATTCTGTATCGGATGACGGCAAGTCGTGGCTTCTGGACACAGTGGACCTCCTTGATCGTTGGAAACGTTTGGAAATTTTCTGGAAGCTGGTGCGGACGATCGGTTGTAGCCGTCCGCATAATCGGCCTTACGCTGCGTTGCGCACCGGCCTCGATACTTTTGTGAGAATCTACGATTGACAGAATGGGATATATGAGCAAGAGTAAATTTGTCGCACTGCTGCGGCTATATATGAGCAACGTAGCTCTCGTAGGGAACAAGCCTGCGGGAGTTTTTTGTTTATGCAAGACTATTTGGTGACCGATTTCATCGGTTACTTGCGCGTGAGCTTTTGGCGCTAGCAACGAAGCTATCCGAAACATCTGCATTTTGAACGGCATCGACAGATGCTGGTGCAAAGACCGTGCCTGAACTCGAGGCTGCGGATCTTTCAAGCAATACAACTCGCGCCACGCTGTGGGGCGGGCGTGGGCGATCTTGCCCTTTTGGTTGGTCGAACGGAGGAGAGAGTACCAATGACTACCCAAGTAAACGAAGGACCAGCGGTACGCGTTGCCTGCGATGTTGGAGGCACGTTCACTGACGTGTGCATACTGAACGAGGCGTCGGGCAAGATACATGTCGCCAAGACGCCGACTACGCCCGACCCGATTGACGGCGTGTTGAGGGGGATCGATGCCGGCGGCGTTGCGCTGAAGGACATCATCTTGTTCTCGCACGGCACGACGCTGGCCACGAACGCGCTGATCACAAGGCGCTTTCCCAAGGCGCTGATGATCACGACCAAGGGTTTTCGCGACGTGATCGAGATCAGGCGCGGCACGCGTGACGATCTTTGGGACACCTACAAGGAGATGGCGCCGCCCTATCTGCCGAGGCGCGACCGGCTGGTCGTGACGGAGCGTATCGACTATTCCGGCAAGATCATCGAGGAAGTCGACGAGGCCGAGGCGCGTGAGCTTGCCCGCGTTATCAAGAAGCGCAAGGTGGACAATGTCGCCATCTGCTTCGTGAACTCGTTCATGAACCCGGCGAACGAGCAGCGGATGCGCGACATCCTGCTGAAGGAGTTGCCAGGGCTCACGATTTCGCTTTCAAGCGACATCATGCCCGAGATCTTCGAGCACGAGCGCTTCAACACGACAGTTGCCAACACCGTGCTGGGTCCAGTCGCCGGGCTTTACGGCGCCGAACTGGAAGGCCGCATGCAGAAGGGCGGCTACAGTGGCGAGGTGCTGTTGCTGCATTCGGGCGGCGGCGTCATGACCGCCAAGGGCGCAACGAAATTCGCCGCGCGTCTTGCCGCGTCCGGTATTGCCGCGGGCGCCATTGCAAGCCGCTTCATTTCGGAACTGGCGGGCTACAAGAACTCCATCAGTCTCGATATGGGCGGCACCAGCACCGACATCAGCCTGTGCTCGGACGGTCACCTCCATGTTACCAACGACTGGCACGTGGAATACGGCTATCCGATCCGCTTCCCCAGCATCGAAGTGTTGACAATTGGGGCCGGCGGCGGCTCGCTTGCCTGGCGCGATGCGGCAGGGGCTCTTCGCAACGGGCCGCAATCGGCTGGCTCGACGCCGGGTCCGGTCTGCTACAATCAGGGCGGCACCGAACCGACCAACTGTGATGCCAACGTGTTCCTTGGCCGTCTCGGTACGAAGCTTGCCGGCGGCAAGGTGGAGCTTGACGTCAAGCTTGCCGAGGGTGCGATCGACCGCGTCATAGCCAAGCCGTTCGGCATGGAAACAGAGCAGGCGGCCCTGTCGATCCTTAAGGTCGCGAACGCAAACATGGCGGATGCCGTGCGCCTTGTCTCGCTGAGAAAAGGTTACGACCCGCGCGATTTCGCACTTGTCGCGTTTGGCGGTGCGGGCGCATTGCATGGCGTGCCGCTGGCCAGGGACCTGCACATCCCCGTCGTGCTGATCCCGCCGAACCCAGGCGTTACTTCTGCGCTGGGCTGCCTGCTTGTCGACATCACCCACGACATCACACAGATGTACATCGACACCGTCAGCGACATCGACATGAAGGAACTGAACAGCGCCTTCCGTGTGCTCGAGGAAGATGGCCGCGACCGGTTGCTGACGGAGGACATCAGCCCAGACCGGATGTTGTTCCAGCGCTTCATCGACATGCGCTATCTCGGCCAGTGGCGTTCGATGTCGATCCCGGTCAGCGCCGACATCAAGGACCTCGACGCAGCCGTCAAGCAGTTCCACGAAGAGCATGGGCGCGAGCACAACTACTCGCGGCCGGACGCGCCGGTGGAGGTGTGCCGCATCCAGGTCAAGGCGACCGGACTGAACCGCAAGGCGGAACTCGCCAAGCACAAGCTGCGCAAGGCGCCGCTTCCGGCGCCGGTCGAGGAACGCATGGTTCGCTTCGACGAAGCACCCAAGCGCATCAAGACACCCGTCTACGACCGCTCGACGCTGCATGCAGGCGCTGTCGTCGAAGGGCCTGCGATCATCGATCAGCTCGACTCCACCATTTTGGTCCCGCCCGGGATCAAAGCTGAAGTCGATGAATACCTGATCATCAAGATGCACGTTCCACAGCAGTCCTGATCAACGCGCTCAAGTTCGACACAAATTTGAATTGGAGATTGAAAATGGCACCGAAGAAAGACCGCCGCACGCTCGATCCGGTCACGTTTGAGGTTCTGAAGAACGCATACGTCAACATCGTCGACCAGATGGCCGAGCAGATCCTGAGAACCTGCTATTCCTTCGTCATCTACTCGAGAGACTTCTCCTCGGCCCTGTGCGACCCAACCGGGGACACCATCATGCAAGGCAGCGGTGACATCGCCGCCCACGTCGGCACGCTTCATCTGACCGCCAAGGCGGTGATCAAGAAGTTTGGCAAGGATGTCCATCCGGGCGACGTCTTCGTCATCAACGACGTCTACCAGGGCGGCACCCACTTCAACGACACCCGCCTGTTCGCGCCGATGTTCTATAAGGGCGAACTGCTAGGCTTTGCCCAGGCCAATGGCCACTGGGCAGACGTCGGCGGCGCGGTGCCGGGTTCGTTCAACGTCAATGCACTCGACCACATGGCCGAGGGACTGCGCATCACGCCGATCCGGGTCTACAGCAAGGGCGTCTACCTGTCCGACGTTGCCGAGCTGATTGCCCACAACACCCGTGCACCCAACGACATCATCGGCGATCTGCAGGCCCAGTCGGAAGCTTGCCGCCTTGCCGAGCGCGAGATCCAGCGCCTGTGCGACAAGTACGGCGTCGAGACGATCAAGAAGTCGTTCGCCGAAGTCCAGGACTATGTCGAAGACATGACACGCCAGCGCATCTCGGAACTTCCGGACGGTGTGTGGGAAACGATCGACTATATCGACGTCGATCCCGATCTTGACGAGGGCCTGGTTCCGATCAAGGTCAAGATGACCATCGACGGCGACCGCGTCCACTATGATCTTGCCGGATCGCATCCCAAGACCGTCGGCTCCTTCCTCAACTGCTGCTACGGCGGGGCCTTTGCGGCGGTCGTCGCCGGCACCAAGATGCAGTCACCCGATATTCCGATGAACTCGGGCTTCTACCGCGTGGTCACGGTCGATGCCGGTCCGCTGGGCTCGGTGGTCAATGCCGAATGGCCGACACCGGTCGCCGGCTTTGCCTCGGGTCCCTTCGAAAAGATCATGAACGCGGTGTTCGAACTTTGGGCGGAAGTCCTGCCCGAGCGCGCCATGGCCTGCACCTTCAACCTCGACTACCTTTTGATCGGCGGGCGCGACACGCGTCACGAAGGCAAACCGTACTTCATGTGGTACGACTGGATGGTCGGCGGCTGGGGCGCGCGCAACGGCCGCGACGGCTGGGCTGCGACCGGCCCGGTGTTCGGCGTGCAGCTTGGAACCCAGCCCTTCGAGGGGCAGGAGCGCTTGTCGCCGGTGCTCACCACCTGCCACGAGCTGATGGTCGATTCCGGCGGCCCCGGCGAATTCCGTGGCGGGCTCGGCGTTCAGAAGGGCGGCACGCTCTATGCGTGCGAGCGCACCGTCGTGTCCTATTGCTGCGACCGCGAGCGTTCGATTACGTGGGGCCTGTGGGGCGGGCTGCCGTCGATTCCGCACGGCGTGTGGGTCAACCAGGGACAGGAGGGCGAACGCTACCTCGGCTCGCTGTTCTCGGGCGTTCCCCTGCAGCAGGGTGACACCGTGCAGCGCCCCTCGGCAGGTGGCGGTGGCCTTGGCGATCCGCTCAAGCGCGATACTGAAGCGGTGCTCAGCGACGTGATCGAAGGCTACGTCTCGATAGCGCGCGCCAAGAAGGACTATGGCGTGATCGTTGAGGAGGTTGATGCCGACCTGGCCGAGTACAGGCTGGACGAACAGGCGACGCTTGCCGAGCGCGCCCGCATCGCCTCGCACCGCAAGGCCTGGCTCGACGAAAGCGCCGAGAAGGTCGCGGCCCGCTACCGTGCCGGCGAGCTCGACATGTTCGACCTCATCCGCCAGTACGGAGTCATCGTCGACTGGGGCTCCGGCGAACTCCTTGCCCAGACAACCGAGGCCTTCCGCGACATGCTCAAAAGAAGGACCGTCCCATACTGGAGCGCAGACCAGTCCAGCAAGGCAACTCTCAAAGTTGCCTGACCAAAAAAGCAAGGCGGCGGGCGAACCGCCCGCCGCCTTTTTTTGCGTCGCTTTACCCTGTCCCTCATAGAGACCGCTTCGACTACCAATGCAGTTATGACTGGCAAATTCAGCGTGGATTGCGCGGATGTATACTCATGACTTCGAGGCAGATTTTTCCAAAGGCGGGCTGTACGAACGCGAAACCCATTTGAGAAAATCTATTGGAGAAATGGTTCGATACTATCGCACGCACTATCAGGTGAATTCAGCACAGCTTGCCAAGGCTGCGGCAATATCGCCGGCGATGCTTTCACAGATAGAAAACGGAACAGTCACTCCCTCGCTTACCACGTTGCGGACTGTTGCATCTGCACTGGGTGTGTCGATCACGGCATTTCTCAAACGAAGCGAAGAGCCGCGCAGGGTGCTCTTCATTCCGAAGAACGCGTCGAACCGACATGTAGATTTAAGTTTCAGCGATCGCGAAGCGCCGAGTGAGATCATTGGCGAATCGAACATGATTTTCATCAATGATAACGACGCGAGGAGAGACGATTTCCATCGGGAAAGCACATATTTTCTGTATTGCATCGATGGCAGTGTCAAATTCCGCTATGATGAGACCGACTATAATTTATCGCAGGGAGACTCCCTGATGTTTTCTACCTGCAAGACATCAGGGGTGTTAAAGGCGAGGGGGATTCCTTCTCGTCTTCTCCGGGTCAGGCTTCGTGGCCAAAAAGCGCGGGCCGATTGAATGCGGCATCGCTGCCCCAGAGAGTTCAAGGAGCGAGCTGTACTGGCTTAACCTCGTGTCCGAGAATCCGGCAGCGTGTCACGTTTTGCGAGGTACTGATCGGGGGGCGCGGGCCGCGAGAGCGATCTGCCCGAGCGGCTGGGCGACTACCGCTCGATGAAGCGGCGTTATTACCGCTGGATCGAGATGGGCGTGCTGGAAGCACTCGCTCTTTAATAGTGAATTTGTCACCACGGCCTGGGCCTCTTCAACACTCTGGCAAGTTAACGGCAAGTCCGCCGATCGACGTTTCCTTGTACTTTGAAGCCATATCCATCCCAGTCTGCCGCATCGTCTCGATGCAGTTGTCCAGCGGCATGAAATGCTGGCCGTCACCACGAAGCGCCAGGCTCGCCGCGGAGACAGCCTTGATGGCGCCAAGCCCATTGCGCTCAATACATGGCACCTGAACGAGACCTGCTACGGGATCACAGGTCATGCCGAGATGATGCTCGAGCGCGATTTCTGCGGCGTTCTCGATCTGCTCGTTAGTCCCGCCCAGCGCCGCGCAGAGTCCCGATGCGGCCATGGCGGAGGCCGAGCCAACTTCGGCCTGACAACCACACTCCGCACCTGAAATCGAAGCACGGTGCTTGATCAGCCCGCCGATGGCGGCCGCGGTCAGGAGAAACTGCCGTTCGCCATCCGCGCCGGCACCGACACAGTGGTCGCGATAGGAACGCAGCACTGCGGGCACGACCCCGGCGGCGCCGTTG
>Ga0066256_1004693_pt1 | contig 11945 bp, 10 predicted proteins | sample ThiBio_1000_biof_FD_87107 | JGI IMG/M metagenome (GOLD analysis project Ga0066256, IMG submission 87107) | Wastewater bioreactor microbial communities from Cape Town, South Africa - Thiocy_expt_1000_biof (version 2) | ecosystem: Engineered > Bioreactor > Thiocyanate-remediating >...
GTTCACCGTTTCTCCTATCTTCCGGCCAAGACAGTGCGCGGCCTCGGCTCGTGCATGGAGCAAGCTGATCGTGATGATCCGCTGTCGCCTCTTTGTCTCCGCTCGGCAGGCTAGGCAGGAATCGAACGATGGCGCCCGGAAGTTTCCGAACGCCATCGAGGCACCGCATGATCTTCATGGCGGAGGCGCACGCCTCGTTCGTATGCTCGCGTCATTGCGTGCGCCTGAAGCCGGCTGGCTTAGTGAGCGCCAGCGCCGCCACCTGCCTGAGGGCGCTTGGTGAACAGCACGGTGATCGCGGCAATGGCGAGGACGACGCCGATAACGGCGAAGGTGTCGCTGAAGCCCATGATCAGCGCTTGTCTCTTGATGATCTGGCCGAGGGCGATCACTGCCTTCTGCTGGGCCACCTGATGGTCCGAGACACCATGCGACAGGAAGTAGCCGGTCATCTGGTCGATGCGTTCGCGAACCTCATCGCGGGCGAGGGTCACGGATTGACCGATGATGTTGGAGTGAAACTGTTCGCGCTTCGTCAGAATGGTGCCGAGGGAGGCCGTGCCCACCGCGCCGCCGAGATTGCGCAGCATATTCGTCAGGCCCGAGGCGGCGGCTGCGTCGGCCGGAGCAATACCGGCGGTCGTGATCGCGGTGACGGGCGTGATGACGAAGGCCTGGCCGATTGCACGGACGATGTTCGGGAAGAAGAACTGATCGCCGGCATTGTCGGCCGAAAGCGTGACGTTCATGAAGCAGCTGAGCGCAAAGACCGCTATGCCGAAAAAGGCCAGCCAGCGCACATCCACCCGCTTCATCATCAGCGGAACCAGCGGGATCAGAAGCAGTTGCGGCAGACCCGTCCAGGCCAGAACGTTGCCGATCTGCTCGGCATTGTACTTCTGCACCTGGCCAAGATATTGCGGCAGGATATAGACGGTTCCGAACAGCGCGACGCCGATGAGGATGTTCGCAAGCACGCCAAGCCCGAAGTTTCTCTGCTTCAGCAGCTGCAATTTCACCAGCGGCTTGGAAACCTTGAGCTCGATGATGATGAAGAGCGTCAGGAACACGGCTGCGACGATGCTCAGGCGAACGATGAAAGGCGAGGAGAACCAATCGTCCTTGTTGCCTTCTTCAAGCACTGTCTGCAGCGCCGACAGGCCGATGGCCATCGTGACGATGCCGGCCCAGTCGCCTTCGCGCAGCAGTTTGAGCTGCATCGGCTGCTTGTCCAGCGTCAGGGCAAGCGCCACCACCATGATGGCGCTCGGTCCGGCATTGATGAAGAAGATTGTCTGCCAGCCGTAGTTTTCAGTGAGATAGCCGCCGATTGTCGGGCCGATGGCCGGTGCGAAGGTGACCGATAGCGCGAAGATCGCCAGCCCCAACGGTTGCTGCGGCTTCGGAAGCTTCGTCAGCACCATGGTGAAGGCCATCGGGATCAGCACGCCGCCGGCAAAACCCTGCAGGCCGCGCAGCACGATCATCGTGCCGAGATCGTGCGCGAAGGCGCAGGACAGCGAAAACAGCGGAAACAGCACCGAATTCACGAGAATATAACGGCGAAACGAGAAGACACTGCTGAAATAGGCCGTGAGCGGAATGACGACGATTTCGCCGATGAGATAGGATGTCGAAATCCAGGCGCCATTGTCTACACCCGTGCCGATGCCGCCCTCGATGTCGAGAAGCGAGGCATTGGTGATCTGGATGTTCAGGATCGCCATGAAGGCGCCGATCATGCCGGCCAACACTGCGATCCACTCTCTTGTCGATGCGCGCGGCTGTGCCGCAGCGGCCGGCATCGGACGGCCGTCCATTGTAGTCGTTGACATGGTGGGGGCTCCCGCCGGCAGTTTTAGTGCGCGGCGCCTGCTTTCGTGTTGATGCTCGGCTCGACGGACATTCCGGGGCGCAGCTCACCGCTATCCATGGTCTGCGGGTCCAGAGCTATTCTCACCGGGATTCGTTGCACGACCTTGGTGAAGTTGCCGGTGGCATTGTCCGGCGGCAGCAGTGCGAATTCCTGGCCGCTCGCTGGCGCGAGGCTGTCGACGTGACCGTGGAAGACCTTGCCCGGGAACATGTCGACTTCGATATCGACAGGCTGGCCGGGATGAACATCCGTCAGCTGCGTCTCCTTGTAGTTGGCGACGACATAGGCCTGATCGGTCGGCACCAGCGACATCAGCTGCGTTCCGGCCTGAACATACTGACCGATGCGCAGGGTGCGATTGCCGATGGTGCCATCGACCGGGGCGACGATCGTCGCATAGGAGAGGTTCAATTCGGCCTGATGCTGGATTGCCAGGTTTTTCTGCAGAGCGGCATTTGCCTGTGCGACCTGGGCCTTCAGGAGCGCGACCTGCTTGATGGCGCCTTCCAGCGTCGCGGTGTCCCTGACGATGGTGGCCTGGGCCGAGGCGATTTGCGAGGCTGCCTGCTGTGCCGTCTGCACGGCCGCATAGCCGTTTGAGGCAAGGCTGGTATAGCGTTTGTTGTTCTGTTCGGCGAAAGTCTCATTCGCCTTGTCCACGTCCAGTGTCGCACGGGCCGCGGCGATCGTCGATTGCTGGATATCGAGCGAGGCCTGATCGGCCTCTATCGTTGCCTGCGCTGCGGCGACATCGGCTCTGGCCTGGTCGAGCGCTGCGCGGAAATCGCGATCGTCGATGCGCGCGAGTGGCTGGCCGGCCTTGACGACCTCGTTGTCCTTGACCAGGACCTCGGCCAGATAGCCGGAGATTTTCGGGGCGATTGCGCTGTTGTCCGCCTGCACGTAGGCATCGTCGGTCGATATCTCGAAGCGGCCGTTTTGCCAGTAGTCGTGCCCGTAATAGCCCGCCGCGGCGATGATGGCGATCAGGCCGGCGCCGTACATCAGTCGGCGGGGCGTCTTGCCACGACCCGTTGTCGTGTTGGCGCTTGCCTCGCCCTTCGGCGCTTCGGGACGGGGATCGGCGACTAATCCGTCCTTGGCCTTTGACTCGATGCTCTCCTGCGTTTTGCCGGAGGCCCCTTCGGGTGTCACGATATGCAGATTGTTAGCCATGTACTTGCTCCTGACAGACGGTCGCTGCCGGGCAGGGGTAGCGGCCAAGTTCATTTTGGAAACTTGATATTTTCCAAAATAAGCGCTATAAAGTGCAAGTCAACTAGATTTTGGAAAATATCTATGGTCCTAAATCAAAAAACCACGAAACGCCCAAGGGGGCGCCCTCAGGTCCGCTGCGATGACGACACCCGAGCGATCGTGCTTTCGTCCGCGCGCAAACATTTTCTGGAGGCGGGTTATGCTTCGTCCTGCATCAACGACATCGCTCAGGAAGCCGGCGTCTCGACGAAGACGGTCTACCGGCTGTTCGAAAGCAAGGGCGAGATCTTCAATGCGGTGATTACGGATCGCATTGGCCGTTTCAACGTCGAAGTCGATCAAGGGCTGCTCAAGCACCCGGATTTACACCATGGGCTCGAACAGATCCTGATTGCCTATGGTCGCCTGGCGCTGGACCCGGAAACGATCGCCATCAATCGCCTCGCCATTGCCGAGGCCGATCGTTTTCCGGAGATCGCGGCATCGTTCTATCAGCGGGCGATCGTCGCCACGACCGCAGTCTTTGAAGGCTGGCTGCGCAGCCAGCGCGACAAGGGAGCGATCAGAATCGAAAACATCTCCCTTGCCGCCGGCTTCCTCCGGGGCATGATGACCATGGAACCGCAGCGGGCCGTCATGCTGGGCCAGCGTCCGGCGCCCGACGACGAAGAGATCAGAACCCGCGCGACGGAGTGCGCGGCGATCTTCCTGCAGGGTTCTATTTCCGGCTCAGCCTGAGTCTGCCAGCGTCTGGCGGGATACGTCACATCGAGCCGGATGCCATCGTCCGGAAGGTAAAGCCGCCCGCGTCGTTGCGGACGGCTTCCGGACGTCAAGGTGCGATGGTGAAACCATAGGTCCCGTTGGTCTTGTGGCCGTCCGTCGAGAGTGCGTGCCATTCGACCGTGTATTTGCCGGGCGCAAGCTTGTCGGTCACGGGCACCATCAGCGTGGTGCCATCGTTCATCAGCATGCCCTCGCCGGTCTTGACCGCCGCTTTATCGGGCCCGGTCACCTTGATGCCGCTGAATTTCAGGTTAAGACCTTCCGAAAAGGTGAGATCGAGTTCCGATGGCGCGGTCTTGACGGCGCCGTCGACCGCCGGAACGGCGGACTTGAGATGGGCATGTGCCAAGGCCTCGCCGGCGAAAGCGATGCTGATGGCGGCAGCGGCGAGGAGCAACTTCTTGATCGGGGGCATTCTGATTTCCTCATCATGTTGATGACCCGCGGGTAACCTGCGGATCGGGTGACGGCGATCGGTCGATCGCCCCTATCCGCCGGCGGGTGGGCCGTACGGAATTCTCGTCTTCCGCTGGCGCCTGTGCGCCACGGAACTAGTTCTGCAGCAGCAGATTCCGGATCTTCTGCAGGGCGACATCGTTGTTTTCCTGATAGGCGATCGTGCCTCTAAGGTTGCCGCCGGCATCGACCAGCAGCACGGAGGCGGTATGATCCATGGTGTATCCGCCGTCCGGACTGGGTACCTTCTTGGCGTAGATCCGCCAGCCCTTGATGACTTTCTGCATCTCATCGAGATTGCCTGTGATGCCTGTAATCCGGTCGGTGAAATTGCCGGTGTAGCTGTGCATGACCTCAGGCGTGTCGCGTTCCGGATCGACGGAGAAGAAATAGGCCTTGAGCCCGTCGGCCTGCGGCCCAAGCGTCTTGAACCAGCCCGACATGTCGTAGAGCGTCGTCGGGCAGACGTCCGGGCAATGCGTGTAGCCGAAATAGACAAGCGAGGGATGTCCGGCGAGGGCTTTTTCCGTAATCTGTTGTCCACGGTCGTCCGTGAGCGTGAAGGCTGTACCGATGCTGCCAGCAGCCTGCGCTCGCGGCATCATCAGGAATGTTGCATAGCCGATGGCCCCAGCGGCGATGACTGCTATGGCGGCGATCGCCATTTTGGCAAAGCGAGATGTGTTTGACATGGAGTATCTCCTTCTTGGTCGCGGCCGGGCTAGTCGATCCGGGTCTTGGCGAGAGGCGCCGCACCGGTCTCGACGCTGCCGCCCGGTCCGGTCCCCATCGGCGTGCAGAGTGCGGCAACGAAAGGCTTGGTGGGCCGAACCGGCGTTTTGTTCCAAGGGTCGCTCTTGTTTGCCAGGCGGATAACGTTGTTGATCCCTTCCATGCCGCCGCCGCCATTTGCGTCGATGCGCATCATCTCGTTCACGCACATCTTCGACTGGTCGACGCACATGTTGAGAATGGCGTCGTAGAGCTGCGGATCGAGATGCGAAAAGTACCGAACCGGCTCCTTCTCGCTCGGCTGTTCGAGCTTCAGATATTCGGAGCGACCGAAGGAACTACCTTGGGCGCGCGCCTTCTGCACCCAGGCATCGAAGTCCGCCGGGGTAAGGCCGTGAAAGCGGAAGCGCATATTCGAGAAGCCGGCGCCGCTGTAATTGGCCGAAAAGCCCTGATATTCGCCGGGCCGGTTGATAACCGCATGCAGCTTCGTCTCCATGCCGGGCATGGCATAGATTTGCCCGGCAAGTGCCGGGACGAAGAACGAATTCATGACGGATGTCGCCGTAATCTTGAAATTGATCGGCGTGTCGACGGGCGCAGCCAGCTCATTGACGGTTGCTATCCCCAGATCCGGATAGAGAAACAGCCATTTCCAGTCGAGCGCGACGACTTCGACGGTCACCGGTTTGACGTTGGGCGGCAGCGGCTTGCCGGCCGCGATGCGGTCGAGCGGCCGATAGGGATCCAGTTGATGGGTGGCGATCCAGGTCACCGATCCCAATGCGATAATGATGGCAAGGGGAGCCGACCAGATGACCAGCTCGAGCTTCGTCGAATGATGCCACTCCGGATCGTAGGTCGCGCTTGTGTTCGACTGTCGGTACTTCCAGGCAAAGAAGAGCGTCAGCGCAATAACCGGCACGATGATCAGCAGCATCAGGACCGTGGAGATGAGGATGAGATTGCGTTGCTGCATGGCAATGTCGCCGGAGGGCGCAAGCACGACCATGTTGCAACCTGACAGAGGCAAAATCGCACTGAGAGCAACGACTGATTTCAAGCGCGCAGGCAAGCCGCGCAAGGAAGGACTGCGGTCGTGCTTGAAGGGACTATTTGTTATGGCCGGCATGGTCGCCTCCCGCATGGGCAGCCTCAGCCTGATCCATCATCACCGTGCCCTCGAAGCTCGAAAACAGAGCCAGGGTCTTGGCGTCGAGCTTGGCCTCAGCGGCGGCAAGATCGGTGGCGATGGCCTGTGCGTCATCGCGCGATAGGCCGATCTTCTCCAGGGCGTCGGCGTTCTTCAGGCTGTCGCCGCTGCAAAGATGCACGGCCCATCCGTCGAGGCCCTTCTTCAACAGCGCCCGGCCGCCGCGGCCATCCTGCACCCATCCGGCCACCGCCCAGTCGCCATGCGAGACCACCGGCTGAATGGCCAGCGGCTTTTCCGGCGTCTCGAACAATGCTTTCATCGTCGCGGGGATATCGCGTTGCGGATCTCCGGATACGTGTGCCTCACCCATGTCCATGCCCTTCATGCCCGAGATGTCGTCACCGGATTTTGCGTCTTCGTCTGGCTTGCTTGCCGCCAGGGATCCGACGGGGAAATCGATATCGACCGAACCGGCCTTTTCGAATGTCAGGGTCGTGCGGATGGTCTGGCCCTGAAGGAAGGGCTCGGCGACCTTCATGAACATCACATGGTAGCCGCCGGGTTTGAGCTCGACCGTTTTGCCCGCCGGGATGGGCAGGCCGTCGGGAAGCTCGCGCATGATCATGACGTCTTTGTCCATCTTCATCTCGTGAATCTGGACCGTTGCGGCGCGCGACGAGCTTGCAGCGACCAGCCGGTCGTCGGTGTCGCCCTTGTTGGTGATGGTCAGGTAGCCGCCGCCGACCGGAGCTCCGGGCACCATGGCGCGAACATAGGGCGCGGAGATGGTGAGATTGCCGATTTTGACGTCGTCGGCAAAAGCGAGGGAAGAAGAAAAGAGGGCCAGCCCGAAGGCGGCGAGAGCAAAAATACGTTTCAGCATGGTCGATATCCTTGATCCGGAAGAGGAGGGTGCGGCGAAGCCGTCGGCTCCGCCTGGTCTCGTCACGAAAAGAAACGTCGAAGTGGCGGCACGAAGCGAACCACGAACTGGTCGAGGAGCAGCATTGCGACGATCGCGGCTCCCGTGAGCGGAAAGGCGACACCGAAGATGATGGCGATGAGCCACAGGCCGACATAGACCGTTTTCTGCGGCGGCATCGGCGGCACACCAAGGCGGCCGGATGGCCGGCGCTTCCACCACATGGTCGCGGCCGTGACGCAGCAAAGGATGATGGCAAGACATGCCGCAAGCATCAGGAGTTGGTTGAAGAGGCCCCATTCCTGTCCCTGATGGACGTTGATGCCCCATTCGATCGCCTTGCCGAGCGCCGGATACTGGTCGTAGGAAATATCGACGAGTGGCTTGCCGGAATATTGGTCGATATGGACAGTTCGCTCCTCGCCGAGATCGCCGAAATAGTGACTTGCGGTATAGACGCCGGTTTCATCTGTCGGGATGGCAAGGTCTGAACCGGCCACCATGCCCAGACCGTGCATGATGTGGACGGCCCTGTTCAGGCCGATCGGCTTTGCCGATTGCGCCGCGGCGATATCGGAGAGCGGAACGGGCGCATTCTCGACCACCCAGCCGGCGCGGCCGACGACATCCTGCGTGACCTTCGTCGATTTCGGCACATCATCCCAGAGTGCGGCCGGCGTTCCGAAATTGTGGGCGGTCAACCAGGTATTGACATTGGCGCCCCAGTAGCCGGACCAGGGCATGCCGCTGAAGGCCAGGAAAAAGATGAGGACGCCTGCGAGGGCGCCGGTCACGGCATGCAGATCGCGCCAGAAGACGCGCCGTGATGGATTGCCGCGAACCGTGAGCACGCCTCCGGCCTGCTGGCGCGGCCACCAGAGATAGATACCGGTCACCACCAGGACGAGGGCGAAGCCTGCCGCGATCTCGATGAGACGGTTGGTCCATTCGCCGAAATATTCGAGGCTGTGGATACGCTTGACGACCCAGCCGAACTCCTGCTTCGAGCCGACCGAGCCCAGGATGCTGCCGTCATAGGGATTGACGTAGACGATGGTCGATTGGCCGTCCCTGGAGACCGTGACCCAGGCCGAGCGGTCTGGCGCCGATGCCTCGTGATAGGAGGTTGCGCGGGCGCCGGGAAAGGCTGCGAGTGCGGCATCGACGATCTGCTGCGGCTGCCGCATCGTGCCAGTCTCGGCAACGAGATAGCGATGCGAATAGAAGGTGTCGGCAATCTGATCCTTGAAGAGATACAAAGACCCGGTGATTGCCAAATTGAGCATGAAGGGAATGACGAGAAGACCGGCGAAAAAATGCCAGCGCCAGATTGCACGATAGAGTGAGATATTATGGGTAGCTGCGACAGCAGGTTCAGCAGCGGTAAAGGCAGACATGAAAATCCTCCGAAGATCGGCGGGCTGCCGCAAGCGATCGATCCGGGGAGGGGCGGCGATTGTTCGCCGTTTGAAATGCGCCTGCTTCGCGTGAGCGGCCGCAGCGGCTCGTTCGGCGAAGTTTTGCGGAAAACACCAATCCTCGGATTTCACGACTTGAAGGTCGCGCATGACGGCAGCCGTTGACGGCGGGCGTCACGACAAAAGCCGCAACGCCGGTTCAGCCAACGATGTCGAGGATGGGTGGCGCCCTTGGGCCGGTGTTCGGTGGATAAAGCTGCCGATGGAAGGCTTCCGATCTTGCAACGACGGTCTCTCCGCGCTGAGAGGCGAGGCGTTCGCAAATCTCGGTCGGAGGTATGGGCAGAACCGCGGCGGAAGCGATCCGGCAGGCTTCGCACCCGGGCGCATAGGCTTTTCCATGCACCTTGCCGTCCGCGTCCTTGTAGGTGATGCAGAGAATGGGCAGGGACCCGTCCGGCAGCCTGTATTGCGCAAGTTCTATGGGAGATATCTCATCCGCCGTGGCGACGACCGGCTGATGGGCAAAGCCGACAAGCAACAGCGCCATGGCGCAGACGATGCGCGCACTCCACTGCCATGTACGCGAAATTGTCTTCCGCATTCTTGTCCCCACCACCCGCATCCCGCGGATAAGGTTGCAGTCATAGGACAGGCTCATTACAAGCGCAATGCGTCAATTCGTGCCGCCGCAAAGTTTGCGGACATCGATGACAGCGCAGCACCGACAGCGTCGAAACGCCCAGCGGAATGCCAAATTGACCGGCAGCTCTTGATCGCCAGGCGCGCGGCGCCAGATAGCGTTGACCATTCGGATCTATCGGCCGCGCCCGATATCGCCTGGCTCGCATGACAGAATCCGGAGACAGCCATATTGAGACGCATTGCTTCAGAAGTTCGATTGCGACGATGACCTCCGCCCACAATTCCCGTCCGAACACCATCGCCAGGCCGCCAATCAGCGAGAGGCTTGGTAAACCATTTTACGGAGATCGCATGGTATCCGGCATCGACTTCGACTATGCCGATACCGGTCATTCGTTACGGCTAGTCGCGAGGACTGGGAATAGCAATGGAAATTGAAACACATTTGGTCTCGCTCATTCGCGTCCTCGGCCAGGTGGCGATCATTGTCTATGCCTATTCCTGGGTGATCCGCATCGTCGAGCGCGGCGCTTTGAAATCGGCTGCCGTCGGGCTGTTGTTCGGGCTGGTCGGTATCCTGTCGATGGGCGATCCCATACAGTGGATGCCAGGCGTCATTCAGGATGGCCGCTCGATCCTGCTTGTCCTCATACCGATCTACGGCGGCCTGCTGGGAACGATCGTGGCCGCCGCGATGATGGCCCTGTTTCGCTTCATGGTCGGCGGGATGGGCGCCATGGGCGGTGTTGCCGGTATCGCGATCGTCGCGGCCGCCGGCTATGCGCTCAGCCTGTTGCCGCGGCAATGGACCGGCACGGGATGGAAACGATCGGCCCTGTTCGGCCTGGCGACCTGCACGTCGCTCGTGGTTCTCCTCTTTCTGCCGTGGGTGGTTGCGCGCGCGCTTCTCCTTTCGGCCGCGCTCCCGGTGACGATCGTCAATATTCTTGGCGTCATGCTGCTGCGCGAAGGCGATCGATGCAGCAAGGAAGCCGGTGTGCGGCGCATTCCCTTCTCGATCATCATGCTCGATATCGATCACTTCAAGAAAATCAACGACAATTGGGGCCATTCCTTCGGCGACACCGTTCTGGCGCGGGTGGCGGATGTCATCCGGCAAACCGTGCGCAAAACCGATATCGCGGCCCGCTATGGCGGCGAAGAGATCGTCGTCCTGTTGCCGAACACCGACATGAGGGCGGCCGCCGCCGTTGCGGAGAAAATTCGCAGCGATATCGAGACGACGATGCTGATGTTCGATCAGGACGCCGTCCATGTCACCGTCAGCATCGGCATTGCTTGCTCGCTCGAGCCGACCACGGATTTCAAGCATGTGCTCGAAGCCGCCGACAAGGCGCTTTACCGGGCGAAGGCGGGCGGAAGAAATCGTGTGGAGCAGGCCGAGGCGGCTTAGCATTGCTGGTTACTATCCATGCGTTCTTGACGGGAAGGGTCCGTCCGGAATAACTGGACGCGACGGTTCCCCAAGGAAGACTCCGCGGGGATTAATAGGGAACACGGTGAGGGCGACCCAAGAGGGACCTAGACCGTGGCTGCCCCCGCAACTGTAAGCGGATTGCCGATCATCCCGGGGTGACCTTTTCCGGCTCGCTCCAGAGGCTTTGAGCCATGCCACTGCAGCCAAGCTTGCGGGAAGGCAGATGATCGTCAGATATCCGCGAGCCAGGAGACCTGCCGTCGATCACGATCCAATCAGCCGGGCGGGGATGCCCGGACAAGGAGCAGACATGATTGACCTGACCCTTCGCCTTCACCGGCGCGCATCGGCCCCGATTGGGTTCTCCCACGACCGTAACGGCCTATCCGGCCATCGCCCTGCAGCGATGCTGCCCTGAGCCATTGCGTCACCATTCCAGCCATCGAGAGGCCCTATGCGCCAATTTCTGACGAGTTTCGTTTTTGCCATCGGCATGGCCGGCCTGGCCGCGCCGGCCATGGCCGCCACCCAATATCCGCTGACGATCACCAATTGCGGCCAGACCGTCACCTTCGACAAGGCGCCCGCCAAGATCGTCTCCATCGGCCAGGGCATGACCGAAATCCTGTTTTCGCTCGGCCTCGCCGACAAGATCGCCGGCACGGCGGTCTGGGTCGGACCGGTCCTGCCGCAATATGCCGAGGCGAACGCCAAGATCAAACGGCTGGCGGACAATGATCCGAGCTTCGAATCCGTCGTCGGCGAGGAACCGGACCTGGTCGCCGCCGAATTCGAATGGCATGTCGGCACACAAGGCTCCGTCGGCAAGCGCGAGCAGTTTTCCGGCCTCGGCATCAATACCTATGTCGCGCCGGCCGATTGCGTCGCCAAGATCAACACCGACGGCGGCGACGGCGTGCGCAAGGAGCTGTTCACCATGGAGCTGATCTACCAGGAGATCGGCGAGCTTGCCGAAATCTTCGACATCAAGGAGCGCGGCGACGCGCTGATCGCCGACCTGAAGAAGCGGGAGGCGGATGCGGCTGCCTCGATATCGGGCGCCAAGGACCTGCCGGTGGTCTTCTGGTTCTCCAGCAAGGAAGTCAGCGGCGACGCCTACATTGCCGGCAAGAACAGCGCCCCGGCCTACATCCTCAAGACGCTCGGCGCCAGGAATGTCGTGACGACGGAAGAAGAATGGCCGCTGGTCGGCTGGGAGACCATTTCCCAGGCAAATCCGGCCGTCATCGTCATCGCCACGATGGACCGCCGCCGCTACGCCGCAGACGATCCGCAGG
>Ga0066256_1003273_pt1 | contig 11943 bp, 10 predicted proteins | sample ThiBio_1000_biof_FD_87107 | JGI IMG/M metagenome (GOLD analysis project Ga0066256, IMG submission 87107) | Wastewater bioreactor microbial communities from Cape Town, South Africa - Thiocy_expt_1000_biof (version 2) | ecosystem: Engineered > Bioreactor > Thiocyanate-remediating >...
GGCGGCGGCCTCGCCATGGCGACCGCTGTGGCCGGCGCTGGCTTCGGGGCGATCTGCGGCAGCAGCACCGCGTCAGCGGCAGCGCTGTCGTCCACGAGCCTGCGTGCAATGATCAAGCAAGGGTACGAGCCTAAACTCGCAGCGGGCGTTGTGGCGATTTCAGGTACCCTCGCTATGCTCATCCCTCCGAGCGTCGCCCTCGTTATCTATGGACTCCTCGCACAGGTCAATATCGGCAAGCTGCTCATCGGCGGTGTGAGTTCCCGTCTCCTCCTCTCACTCCTGGTTATCTCCAACGGCTGGGGGCAGGTCTTGGAGGATCCCTCCCACGCACACGCTAAGGGCAGTCGCGGTTGCGGGGAGGAGCGGCGAAAGTTGGCCCGTGTTATGCAATTGCCCCCACTATTCGGCACGGTAACCGCCGTGATTTACACAGGCATCGCGACACCGACAGAGGCCTCTGGGATCGGCGCATTCGGCGCACTCCTGCTGGCCGTCGGGTTCACTAGGACGTCACCGTCCGTCTTACTGCAGGCTGCGCGACGCGCGTCCTACAGTAGCTGCATGATCGCGATGATCCTGATCGGCGCCCACATCTTCGGCTACTTCATGACGCTGACGCAGGCCCCACAAAGCTTGATCTCATGGGTCAGCGCACTCGACGTCCCGGCATGGATGGTCCTCGCCATCATTCTCGCGGCCTACATCGTCCTTGGCGCCTTCATGGATCAGATTGCGATACTCGTACTGACGGTGCCGATCGTGCTGCCCGTGATCGTCGCGCTCGGATACGACCCACTTTGGTTCGGCGTCATAGCCATCGTGACCGCCGAAGTCGGCATGGTGACACCGCCGGTCGGCTTGAACTGTTTTGTTGTCTCCAGATACGCCGGCCGTCCGTTGTGGGAGGTCTTTCACGGCAGCTTCCCTCATATCGTCGCGCACATGTTCGTCATCGCAACGCTGCTGGTGTTTCCGGAAATCATACTCTGGTTGCCATCGAGGATGGCGCACTAGATCTCTAGGTAGGAGGAGCTGTTGAAAGGTCTGACTGGCAAAGTTGCCATCGTAACCGGCGCGGGCGGCGCCATTGGCCGCGCCATTTCCATGCGCCTTGCTGAGGAAGGCGTCACCATCGGCGTTGCCGATGTCCGCGCTCCCAGCGCACAAGCCTGCGCGAATGACATCCGCGCTGCTGGAGGACGCGCGGACGTATGCATCATGGACATCACTGACTTTAACGCCGTGAATGCCGGCGTCGCTGCCTTCGAGCAGAAATGCGGCGCCCCGGATATTCTGGTCAACAATGCCGGATGGGACCGGTTCTCGAACTTCCTCGACAGCGATCCGCTGCTCTGGGAGCGCATCATCCAGATCAACTACGTAGGCGCGCTAAATATGCACCATGCGGTGCTGTCCGGCATGGCAAAGCGCGGCGCCGGCCGCGTCATCAATATTGCTTCGGATGCCGGCCGCGTCGGCTCCAGCGGAGAGGCCGTCTACGCAGGATGCAAGGCCGCTCTGATCGCATTCGGAAAGACGATTGCGCGGGAACTCGCCGGACGCGGCGTCACCGTCAATGCCGTATGCCCCGGCCCCACGGATACGCCCCTCTTCAGATCGTTCATCGGCGATAGCCAATCCGGCGAGAAGGTGGTCGAAGGCCTGAAGCGATCAATCCCCATGAAGCGGCTCGGCGCTCCAGACGATCTCGCGGGCATCGTGACCTTCCTCGCCAGCGACGAAGCGGCCTTCATCACCGGTCAGGTCGTGAGCGTATCGGGTGGACTGACGATGCACGGGTGATGAAGAGAAACAATCCTGAGGAAAAGAGATGACGAGCTTCGACGATATACTGCTGACCATCGACAATGGAGTCGCGCGCGTAACGATCAACCGGCCCGAGGTCTACAATGCATTTCGTGGACGGACCGTCGAAGAGCTCATAACGGCTTTCCAGCAAGTCGGCTGGAACCGGGATGTCGGCGTCATCGTACTGACGGGGGCGGGCGACAAGGCCTTCTGCACAGGTGGCGATCAATCCGCCCACGATGGACAGTATGACGGCCGGGGCACGGTCGGCCTGCCTATAGACGAATTCCAGAGCCTGATCCGCGATGTGCCGAAGCCCGTCATTGCGCGCGTCAATGGCTTCGCCATCGGCGGCGGTAATGTGCTCGCGACACTCTGCGATCTCACAATCGCATCGGACAGGGCGCAGTTCGGTCAGGTCGGACCAAAGGTCGGCTCCGTCGATCCCGGCTTCGGCACGGCGTATCTCGCCCGTGTCATCGGCGAGAAGCGCGCGCGCGAACTTTGGTACATGTGCCGCCGCTATACAGCCGAGCAAGCGTTGCAACTCGGCCTGATCAACGCCGTCGTGCCTCACAACGAACTCGATGCCGAGGTCGAGCGCTGGTGTACTGAACTGCTGGCGAGAAGCCCAACGGCCCTGGCGATCGCCAAGCGATCGTTCAATGCCGATACCGCAAGCATTCCGCCTGTACTACGACACGGAAGAGTCCAAGGAAGGCGGCATTGCATTCAAGGAAAAGCGCAAGCCCGATTTTCGCAAGTTCTCACGCTGAGAGCCCGCACCGCAGATGATGGAATACGGCCGCTCGCGCGGACGCCACTACGACTGAGAGCAAACGGCAATATGACGCACGACACCATAACCATAGATCGGAACGGGCCGATCGCGCGGCTCACGCTATCGCGCCCTCCCGTTAATGCGATCGATGACGCATTTCTGCAAGCGCTCGATAACCGCCTCTCGGATATTGAGGCCAGCGGCGACGCCGTCGTCATTGTCCGCAGCGACCAGCGCGTGTTCAGCGCTGGCGCCGATCTCGCGATGGTTAATCAGCGACTGCATTCGCCTACAGGTTCGTGGGACATGATGCAAACGGCCCGGCTCTTTCACGCAGTCTATGACCGGCTCGCCAGCCTGCCGGCACTTACGATCGCAGAAATCGCCGGTCATGCGATGGGTGGCGGATTAGAGTTGGCCTTAGCCTGCGACATTCGGGTCGCTACGCACGAAGCGAGGATAGGTCTTCCTGAGGCCAGGGTTGGCTTGTTGCCGGGCGCTGGCGGCACGCAGCGATTGACGCAACTCTGTGGCCCCGGCATAGCAGCCCGACTCATTCTGACAGGAGAGATTGTCAGCGGACGCGACGCTGCGCAGCTCGGCATCGTGCAGCTTTCGTGCGAAGCTCGCGACCTCGCCCAAGCAGTCGAGAAGATCGCCGCGAGCGCCTGTGGCGTCTCCCCTGATGCGCTGCGAGAAGCCAAGAAGTGCATTCGGCACGCGGCCCTCAGAAAACCTGATGGGGCTGCCCTGGAAGTGGAAGGCATCGGGCGCCTCATGACGACTTCCGAAGCGCGCGACCGGGTGATGAGCTTTCTCTCGAGTGGCAAGGCACCGTAGGGGCACGATGCCTAGCGTACGTTAACCTCTCGACCGTCCTCGCAAGACTGCGCCTCGGATCGAAGGAAGTCGAAGATGCTATCTGGCTCGTCTCCTTCACGACCCATGATCCCGGATAGATCGATCTCGAACAGAGGATCTTGCAGCTTCTCGATAAGCCGTTCGGCGCTAGGTTGTTACCTATGTCTTAGGGACAAAATGTCAGCCATGCCTCCGGACTGGACAGTCAGAGCGCCGCACTAATAGGCGGGCACATGACTTGCGCCCGACCGTAACCTAAACGTCAGCATCCTTTTGCAAGGCGGGCGTCGTCCAGACATGCCCCACTACTGCGGGTAGCGCGTGCGCTGCATCGTTGAATGCGGGAGCGGCCGATGGCCACCCTGAGGTCCAAGCTTGGGATAATGCGGCTCATGTCAGTAATACCCCTCAAGATACAATTGGCTTGGGCACGCGCTGCAACCCGCTTCGGAAGAGGCGCAAGAACTCGTCGGCGATCTCCTCCGGCGCCTTTGGTCCGCTGGAGCGATACCAGACGGACATCCAATTTACGACGCCGAAGATGAAGAGGGCAGCCAGCTTCGGGTCGCACGGCATGATGCTGCCGTCCTTGATGCCCGCCGTAATGATGGCCTCGACGCCGTCACTCACGCCGTCGCGCCGACGTATGACGTGTTTGCGGTTCTTTTCGGTGAGCGAGTTGATGTCCAGCAGTACGGCACAGGATCCTAGATCGTCGAAGAATCCCATCATGAAGCGCCGCACGTAAACGAGCAGCTTTTCGAGCGCCGGCCCCTTGTGGGCATTGGCATCGGCGACACCGGCTTCACCATGATGGACGGCCAACAGGTGGCACTCGTAGAGGATTTCCTGCTTGCTCTTGAAATACTGATAAAGCGTCGGCTTCGTCACGCCGAGCGCAGCAGCGACGTCGTCCATTGATGTCGTCGAGAAACCGCGCTCATTGAACGCAACGGCCGCCGCGCGCACGACAGCCTGCCGCTTTCGCGTGCGCTGATCCTCCCGGTCGAACACAGCGCCGAAAACCGGGCGACGGCGTTTTGTCATGCGTCGATCCTTCCCAAGGCCTCTTCACCCGCGACCATGCGGCACCCGAATCCCGCTTGCCGACCACTCTTTTGGGGGCTAACTTAACCCAAAAGGCAACAAACTTAACTGATGGGTTAAGGAGGAGCGCTTGAACCTAGCGCAACTGCTGCAGGACATCGCGCGGCGACAGCCCGACGCGCCGGCCGTTCGTTCGGAAACGCTGGAGTTGACGTACGGACAACTCGTCGAGCGCGTGCTGCGTTTGGCGGGCGCACTATCTTCCAGCGGCCGACCGCCGGGCGACCGTGTGATTCTCTGGATGGAGAATTGCGGCGAGTTCTTCGAGTGTCTCTATGGTTGCTGGGCGGCCGGGCTCGTCGCCGTCCCTTGCAATGCCAAGCTGCATCCGCGTGAGATCGAGCATGTCGTCTCCAACTGCGGCGCGACGGCCCTTCTGACGACACCCGGGCTCGTAACCGGGGCACAGGAGGTCCTCTCTGGCTCAGAGATCATCTGCACCGGCACGACGGCCTACGAACGCCTCTTCGAGAGCAGGCCCGTCGCACCGCACGCTTCCCGGCCCGAGGATCTGGCCTGGCTCTTCTACACCAGTGGCACGACCGGCCGGCCAAAGGGCGCGATGCTGAGCCATCGCGCCCTGCTTGCCATGAGCCTGACCTACCTGTCGGATATCGATTTCCTTGGCGCGAGCGACATCAAGCTTCACATGGCGCCCCTTTCGCACGGCAGTGGCCTCTATGCCCTGCCGTTCTTCCTCAAGGGTGGCCAGCACATCGTGCTGCCGGGCTTCGATCTCGAAGCTTTGGCCGAGGTCGTGGCGCGAAACCGCAACGTGACCATGTTCGCAGCGCCGACCATGCTGACGCGCCTCGTCAACAGCCCGATTGCGCACCAGATCGACCCCACGCGCATCCGCACGATCTACTACGGCGGCGGGCCTATGTACGTGGCGGATCTCCAGCGCGCGCTCGATATTTTTCGCCCCCGCCTCTACCAGGTCTACGGCCAGGGCGAATCGCCCATGACCATTACCGGTCTCGATCAGGCAAGCCATTTCGGCGGCAATGGTCCGCCGATCGCGGAACGCCTCGCATCCTGCGGCATCGCGCGCTCGGGGGTTCTCGTTCGCGTCGTGGACGAGGACGACCGCGATCTCCCGGCGGGCGAAATCGGCGAGGTGATCACGCAAAGCGCCAATATGATGAGCGGCTACTGGAACAATACGGACGCGACGGCCTCGACCTTGCGGGGTGGCTGGCTGCACACTGGCGACCTCGGCAGTCTGGACGAGCGCGGATACCTCACGCTGCGCGACCGTTCCAAGGACATGATCATCTCCGGCGGCACCAATATCTATCCGCGCGAGATCGAGGAAGTGCTTCTCCGCCACCCATCGGTCGTGGAGGTTTCCGTCGTCGGGCGTCCGCATCCGGACTGGGGTGAAGAGGTCGTCGCGTTCGTTGTCGTGAAGGATGGAGAGCGCGTCCCCGAGAGCGAGCTCGATCAGCTCTGCTTGGAAAACATTGCGCGCTTCAAGCGCCCCAAAGTCTATCGATTTGTCGGCCCGCTTCCGAAGAACAACTACGGCAAGATACTCAAGACCGAGCTGCGACGTCAGCTCGACCAGGAGAGATCATCATGAGGCAGGTTCTCATCGCAGGCATTGGCTCAACGCCATTCGGCCGACATGAGGAGATCGCCATTCAGTCCCTCGCAATCCGAGCGGCAGACGCGGCAATCCGCGACTCCGGCATCGATCGCAAGGAGGTCGGGGCGCTCTACCTCGGCAATTTCGTCTCGGGTCCGCTGACGGGTCAGGAGGTCCTGGCCGGCCTTGTCGCGGATGGGCTCGGCCTCGGGCAGATTCCGTGCACGAAGGTCGAAGGGGCGTGCGCGTCAGGCGGGATCGCGTTCCGTCATGCGTACCTGGCCGTCGCGAGCGGCATGTGCGACGTGGCCCTCGCGGTGGGCGTCGAGAAGATGACCCATGCGGATACCGCAACCACCACGGCCGCGCTCAACTGCGCGATGGACAATCGCAGTGACGGGATCAGTGGCTTGACCTTTCCGGGCCTGTTCGGTCTCGCGTGGCAAATTCATGCGGAGCGTTATGGCACCAACCGCGAGCAGGTCTCCGCCGTCGTGAGCAAGAACAAGGCGAACGGGCTGCTCAATCCTCTGGCTCAGATGGGCGCCACGGTCGGAGCGGACCAGATTCTGCAGTCGCCGCTCATCTGTGACCCGCTTCGACTGTACGATTGCTGCCCGACGAGCGACGGCGCCGCGGCGCTCCTGCTCGTTGCGGCCGACAAGCGCGCCGAGCTGGCGAGCACGCCCGTTGCGATCATGGCATCTGCGCAGACGCGGGGCAGTGCGCGCATCGCAGGCCATCCCGATCTGTGCACGTTCGACGCGACCGTGATGGCAGCCCAGGCGGCTTATGCCCAAGCCGGCATCAGCGCCGATGACGTCGACTTCGTGGAGTTGCACGATTGCTTCTCCATTGCCGAGATCATCGATACCGAGGACCTCGGGATCGTGCCGCGCGGCCACGGCGCCGGGTTTGCGCTCGAAGGTCGGACCCGCGTTGGCGGCGATATCCCGGTCAACCCAAGTGGTGGTCTGCTCTCGAAAGGGCATCCGGTCGGTGCGACCGGCATCGGACAGATCTATGAGAGCGTGCTCCAGCTTCGCGGTCAGCATCCAAACCAGGTGCGTGACGCGGCGATTGGACTGACGCACAACCTCGGCGGTACCGGCGTCGCCTGCACGGTCAACATACTCAAGCGCACCGATGCCTGAACCCATGCCCATCAAGGTCCTCCGCTGCGAAGCGTGCGGAGCGCTCGATCCGGGTCCGCGTGACCTCTGCGTGGCTTGCCAGAGCGACAAGCTCGTGCCTGCCGATGTGCCGGGAAAGGGCACGCTCGTCTCGTGGACCACGATCCGACGTGCGCCGACGCGCTTCAGAGGGCAGGCCCCCTACGTCGTTGCCGTGGTCAAGCTCGTTTCGGGCCTGCTCATCACCGGCCGCTTTCAAGGCGCAGAGGAGAGACTGCATCTCGATCTGCCCGTCGCGGCCGTCAGCGAAGTCGACAATGCCTATACGTTCGCAGAGTATAAGACATGAGCAACATCCTTTATGAGCAGCACGGGGCCGTCGCACTCATAACGATCAACCGCCCCGAGAAGATGAACTCTCTCGATTTTGCATCGAATGATGAACTCACATCCGCATGGCGGCGCTTCGATCAGGATGACGCCGCGCGCGTTGCCGTCATCACAGGTGCCGGCGCCAAGGCATTCTGTGCCGGCGCGGATCTGAAGACTTACACCATCGACTTCGCCAATCGACCTGCTCCCGAGTTCCGTCGGCGCTACACGGATGGCCCCGGCTTCGCGGGCATCACGCGCAACATGGAGATCGGCAAGCCGATCGTCGCAGCCGTCAATGGATTTGCGATCTCCGGTGGCTTCGAGCTCGCGCTGGCCTGCGACCTGCGCTTCTGCTCGCCCAATGCGGAGTTCGCGCTGCAGGACGTCAAATGGGGTTTTCATGCCGGCGACGGCGGGCTGATCCGTCTGCCGCGGATCGTCGGCCTCGGTCACGCCATGGAGATCGTGCTGTCCGGCGAGCGCATCGACGCCGACCACGCCCACCGGATCGGGCTCGTCAATCGCATCTATCCGGCGGACCAATTGCTCGAGAAGGCCATGAGCTACGCCGAGATGCTCGCCGCGCGAGCACCGCTCGCTCAGCGCTTTGCCAAGGACGTCATGCAGCGATCGATCGGCATGTCTTTCGAGGAAGCCATGAAGCTCGAGTCGCGTTCCTTCTACGATCTCGGCGGCACGCGAGACATTCACGAGGGAACGACGGCATTCCGCGAAAAAAGAGAGGCGAGATTTGAAGGCCGTTGAAGGAACAAGCATCTAACCAGAGCGAGGAAACGGTATGAGAAGAGTATGGGCTGCTGCGGCAATTGCAGGTGTATTGGCGTGCGCGGGCGCGGTGGAAGCTCAAGAGACCGTCAAAGTCGGCGTCGTGCTGGGCCTGAGTGGTCCGCCCGCCATCGTCGACTTCGGCGAGAGCTATCTGCAAGGGCTGAAGCTGGCCCTCAAGGATCACGAAGCCAAAAATCCGAAGACCAAGATCGATCTCATCGTCTACGACGACGAGGCGAACCCTCAGCGGGCCGTCTCCGTCGTTCAGCGGCTGATCCAGAATGACCGCGCGTCCATCGTTGTCGGCACGGTCAGCAGCGGCAACGTACTCGCATTTGCGCCGATCCTGCAGCGCGCCAGCATCCCGCTCGTTGCCGGTCCGGCGATCGCCACGCCGATCACGACCCAATTCATCGATCAGAAGCCGAGCTTCATCTTCCGGTGCTCGATGGTCGAGAAGTTCCAGATCGATGCCATACTCGATTGGGGCGTCAAGACATTCAAGAAGATCGGCTTGGTGCACTCGACCACTGGCTACGGCAACGTGTCGGCCAAAGAGATCGAGGCTGGGCTCAAGGCGCGCGGACAGGCACTCGTTGCGATCGAGGCTGCGGCGCCCGGCGTCAATGACCTGACGCCGCAGATGATCAAGATGCGCGATGCCGGCGCCGAGCTCGTGCTGAACTTCCACGAATCCTTCGAGCTCATCTATCGTCCGATGGCCCGCCTCAACTACCGCCCCGCAATCGCCGGCAATTGGGGTCTGTCGTCGCTGAAGGTCGAGCAAATCGTCGGGAAGGAGGCGATCGAAGGCACGGCCATGGGCCAGGCGCTCGACCTTGCGGACCCCAAAGCCAAATCCTTCGACGAGCGCATGCGCAAGGAGTACGGCAAGGATTACCGCTGGCCGGTGCTTGCGTCGCTCGGCTACGACGCGGGCCAGATCGTCTTCAAGGCCGTCGAGGCGGTCGGCAAGAGCGACTCGAAGGCGATCCGCGACGCCCTCGAGTCCATCGATGGCATCGACGCGGTCTCTGCGACGCCGGCGAAGCCCTTCTCGTCCACGGACCACGAGTGCCTCGACAAGGAGCACGTCTTCCTCGGTGTCTGGAAGAATGGGCAGGTCATTCGGTTGAAGTACTGACGCTCGCCAAGCGAGGCTCTCGACCGAGCCTCGTGACCAGGCCTCGCCTCGAAGGATGCGGCGCACGACGGCGCTTGCGTCCTTCGAGGCGAGCTGTCGAGTTGGCAAGCTTACTTGCAAGACCAGCCCAGCCCCAAGATGACGTGGATCGGCCCCGCTATGACGATCAGCAACATATTCCAGCTCATGATGAGCGGAATAGCCGTCGGCGCCATCTATACGCTGACGGCGAAGGGCCTGTTCATCGCGCACCTCGCCACGCATCGTCTGAACTTCGGGCAGGGCGACTTCCTGATGGTCGGCGCGTACTTGACGATCGGCCTTATGCTGCTCGGCATCCCGGCTCCTCTCGTGCTCCTGGGCGTCCTCATCGCTCTCGCTCTCTTAGGCTGGGGCCTCGAGCGCATCGCCATCCGCCCACTCGATCGGGCAGGCGATCAGACGGGCGGATACGCGTGGGTTCTCACGACCGCGGGCGCTGCATTGATCTTGCAGAACGTCGTCGAGCTCTTCTGGGGAAAGTCCGCGCAATATGCGCCGCCGATCTTCTCCGCAACCCGGAACAACGTTGTGCAAATCGGCGGCGCGGGCATCTTCGTCGAGGAGTTGGCGATCATCGCCGTCGCCTTCATCGTCGTGACGGCCTTCTATTTCTTCCTGTTCCGCACGCGATGGGGCAAAGGCATCTATGCCGTCGCCTTCAATCCCGAAGCCGCGTTGCTCCTCGGCGTCGATGTGCGCGGGACAGTCGTATTGGTCTTCGTGCTCGCATCTTTGCTCGCCGGCATCTCCGGGTTTCTCGTCGGCCCGCTGGTCTCGGTCAATCCGCACATGGGCCTGGTCTTCACCATCAAGGCCTTCGCGGTGGCGTCGATCGGTGGTTTTTCCAACCCGGTCGGACTGCTCGCCGGCGGTCTTCTCTTCGGCGTTACGGAAGCCTTCTCGAACTATTTCGACAGCAGCTTTGGCGACCTCTACCCGCTCATCGCCGTCCTGATCCTACTTGCATTCCGCCCGACGGGCCTTTTCAGCACGCGAGCCCCCGATGTCCGCTAGCTCTCCCGGCTTTCGTCGTCTCGCGGTCTACGCCGTCGCCGCCCTGGCGATTGCAGCCATACCGCACATCGCGCCCAACCCTTTCTATGTCCACATCGGGCAGATCTTCACCTATACGGCCATCGCCGTAATCGGCCTGAATATCCTCCTTGGTCTCTCCGGACAGATGTCTTTGGGACACGGCGGCTTCTATGCCCTCGGATGTTATGGCACCGCAATCCTCGCCACGACGTACGGATATCCGCTCTTTCTGAGCGTACTCGCGGGGCTACTGGTCGCCCTGATGGCGGGCTTTCTACTCGGCCTCATCTCGCTCAGGACGCGTGGTCTTTATCTGGCCATGGCCACCTTGGCTTTCGGTTTTATCGTCGAGATCCTTGCCCAACGATGGACCGGGTTCACCGGTGGAACCATGGGCCTGATGGGCGTCCCGCAGATCGACTTCGGCGATTTCGCCATGGGACCGACCTACTTCTTCTGGGTGGCTGGGGCGTGCCTCCTGCTCATGCAAATCGGCAGCGACTATCTCTTCTCCTCCTCCATCGGCCGGCGTCTGCGCGCGATCAAGGAAAGCGAGGCCTTCGCCCAGACCATCGGCTTGAACGTCCCTCTTTGGCGGACGGTGGTGTTCGCCGGCAGCGCGGTGCTCGCAGGCTTGGGGGGCGTCCTGTTCGCCCATCAGAATGGATTCGTCTCGAGTGATGCTTTCAACATCCGCCTCACGATCGGCTTGCTCATCGCGGCCGTCATCGGCGGACTTGGCAGTAGCCGGGGACCGCTTCTCGGCACCGTCATCCTGCTCGCGTTGACCGAGACTATCGCCGCGCTTCACGAGTACGGCCCGCTGATCTACGGCACCATTCTCATCAGCGTCCTGCTCCTCTTTCCGGAGGGCATGATCGGCCTGTTCCGTCGTGCCTTTGGCAGGCATGTGCCAAAGGAGGCAGTGCCGGCGCAATCGAATACCTATGACCTCCAGTGTCCGGAACCGCGAGGTCTTCGTGTCGAGAGCTTGTCGAAGAATTATGCGGGCGTCTCGGCGCTGAAAGGCGTCTCGCTCGCCATCGAGCCGGGTCGGATTCATGCATTGATCGGACCGAACGGCGCCGGCAAGTCCACATTCATTAATGTCGTTGCCGGCCTCTACCAGCCGAGTGATGGACGCATTTTCATCGGCAGTGAGGATGTCACGGCCCTGCCAGCGCATCGACGTGCGAAGCTCGGCCTCGTACGCACATTCCAGAATCTGCAGCTCATTGGGGGTGTCGACGTCCTCTTGAACGTGATGCTCGGG
>Ga0066256_1004694_pt1 | contig 11938 bp, 7 predicted proteins | sample ThiBio_1000_biof_FD_87107 | JGI IMG/M metagenome (GOLD analysis project Ga0066256, IMG submission 87107) | Wastewater bioreactor microbial communities from Cape Town, South Africa - Thiocy_expt_1000_biof (version 2) | ecosystem: Engineered > Bioreactor > Thiocyanate-remediating >...
AGGCGACCTCGACCATCCGCTCGAGCGTGATCTTGCCCTCGTTGACCCCGTTCAGCAGCACCGGCAGCAGCATCTCGACCCGCGAGGTGAAGCCGGTCTTGAGCTCCCAGATGTTCTCGTTGTAGGAGGCTTCGTAGCTGGCGTCACCCCAGGCGACGACGTGGTCGGAGCCGACCGAGTTGATGATCCCGGCCTGGATCGCACTCCAGATGTTGGGGTTGTTGTGGCGCGAGCGCAGCGGCACGTTGATCCGCCAGGCGTTGTGCTCTTCCTTGCCGAAGTGCAGCCAGTGCGGACCGGTCTGGGCGTGACACTCGACCCCGCGGCCGCGGAGCTCGAGGATCTCCTTGTAGGACTCGGGGGTGGTCGAGTGCTGGATGTAGATCGGGCAGCCGAGGTGGGCGGCCATGTCGCCGTACCAGCGGATGTGCGAAGCCTCCAGGTAATGCGGCGAGCGGCCCAGTTCTCGCAGTGCATGCAGACGATGCCGGGGCGGCCCATCTCGGCCACGTTCTCCATGGTCACCCAGATCACGCCGTCGTCGAAGCCGGCGCCCAACCCGGCGCGGCGGCCGGGCCAGTTCGGTTCGGACTCGGGACTCATCGCCTGGAGGTAGAGCTTGTAGGAGGTGACGCCGTGGTCCTTCGCGTACTCGGGGATCTCCTCGGCCTGCTGGTCGGTCTCCAGCATGTAGGTCGCGAAGACGTCGACCGCCGCGTCGTCCTTGACCGCCTGCTCGAAGTAGGGGAAGGAGTCGTGGAAGGAGATCACGTCCTCTTTTTGCACGAACTCGGCGAAGGTCGGGTGGCCCATCCGGGTCGAGGGGGCGTGGATGCCCCAGGTCGTGACGCCGGCGGTGACCGCGGCCCGGGACTCGGAGCCGAGGTCGTCCTTGAGCGGCGAATATAGGGACATCGAGATGCTTAGGGATGGCGACTGAGCAAGAAGGACGCAAGGAAGAACTGATGCGTCTCTTAGAAAGATGCGCAAGAGCTGCTTTGGTTACGTCTGGAGTTGCGTCAACGGTCTTCTTCGCCGGCGGCAGGAACTCGTCCTGGGTCACGGCGACGATCTTGCCGTCATCGACCGCGATGCCTACCTTGCGGGTGCCGCTGGGGCTGACCACCGTGCCACCCTTGATGACCAGGTCCACTTCCCTCGGTTCGCTCACTTCGATCTCCTGTCAGAGCTCCCGATCGCCGGGAGACTGTTCAGCATTTCCCTTCCGTCCGGACTTTCGACCCTCAGGTTGTTCAATATGCTGAACCAAGTTCTATATCGTGGACGGAAACCTAACACAGCGGGAACCTTCGTGCCAACTCTTTTTCCTGTACCGCGGGAGCAAATTTCCGGCCGAGGTTCTTCCAGCCCTCCAAGCCGGTGGGCTTGACATCGGATCGGCTCCGACCGAGCAGCTTTCAGCGCCCCGGGGCGCTGGCGCCGGCGGTCGCCATCACTTCGTCGGCTGTGTCGCGCAGCAGTTCGCCGACCTCGGTCAGCCGGTCGCCGTCGAGCTGGGTCGGGAAGCCGAGCGCCAGCAAGACCAGCTCGAGCTCGCCGTCGGTACCCCAGATCCCCGCCGCGACCGCGTTGTTCTCGTTGAGTTCGCCGTGGGAGACCGACCAGCCGCGGGCGCGGACCTCGGCCACCTCGTCGATCAGGGACTCCGGGCTGGTGATCGTGGCCCGGGTGTGGGCCGGGAGCTTGCGGCCCTTGACCACCCGCTTCGCGTCGGCTTCGTCCATCGCGGCCAGCAGCACCTTGCCCAGAGCACCGTCCATCGGCCCGTAGGAGCTGCCGACGGTGATGCCCACGTGGACGTCGCCGGGCGGGTAGTAGCGGCTGATGATCCTCAGCTGCTTCGAATCGATCGGCTGGGCCACCGCGAACGAGAGCCCGTGCTCCCCGGCCAGCGGCGCGACCCGGTCGAGGGTGCTCCGCACCAGCTTGACCTGGCGGGTCGCCTCGTTGCCCAGCGGGATCAGCGCCGGCCCGAGCCGGTACTGCCGCGTGTTGTCGTCCCGCCGCACGAAGCCGTGGCCCTCCAAGGTCGAGAGCAGGTTGTGCATCGTGCTCTTCGAGAGGCCGGTCGCCTGGACCAGCTCGGACTGCGTCGCCCCGGACTCGCCGGTGCCGGACAGCTCGTTGAGGATGCTGATCGCCCCGACCACGGCCGGCACCTGGTACTTGCCGTTCGCGTCCTTGCCCACGATGCCTATCTCCTTTCCCGGAATCCTCGGAAGACGATCGGCTTCTCCCTGGTGAGCTGCTCGAGCGTGTACCCGATCCCCTCCCTTCCGCGGCCGGAGAGCTTCACCCCGCCGAATGGAAATTCCGGCGGCCGGTAATTGTCGGTTCCGTTGATCACCACGCCGCCGGACTCGAGCCTCTCGGCGACGACCAGCGCCCTCCGGTAGTCGGCCGTGAAGACGGAGGCCATCAGCCCGAACGACGATGAGTTGGCGACCTCGATCGCCTGCTCCTCGGAGTCGACCGGGATCAGGTTGAAGACCGGGCCGAAGATCTCATCGTCGGCCGCGATGTCGGCGGTATAAGGGACCCCCGCCAGGAGGGTCGGCGCGAAGTAGGCGCCGTCCGACTCGCCGGTCCCGGCCGCGATCTCCGCGCCCTGATTGCGGGCGTTGGCGACCTGGGAGGCGACCCTCGTCGCGGCACCATCATGGATCAGCGGCCCGATCGTGGTCTCGGCCTCGACTGCCGCGCCCACCTTCTGGGCTTCGACCGCGGCGACCATCCTCTCCGCCAGCTCGTCGTGGAGCGAACGGTGGACGATCACCCGCTTGCTGGCCGAGCAGGCCTGGCCGTTCATCAGGATGCGGCCACGGAGGATCTCGCTCGCGACCAGGTCGATGTCGGCATCCTCGAGAACCAGGCAGGCGTTGTTGCCGCCGAGCTCGAGGTGGAGGAAGGGGAGCTTGTGGGCGGTCGCGCGAGCGACCGCGATGCCCGCCTGCGTGGAGCCGGTCAGCGAGATCGCGTCGACCCCATCCGCTTCGGCCAGCGCCGCTCCGACGGCGGCGTCACCGTGGACCGCGGCGATCACATCGGCCGGCACCCCGACCTCGATCAGGGCCTGGCGGAAGCGCTCCACGACCAGGGGATCCTCGAGCGGCGGCTTGACCACGACGGCGTTGCCGCCGACCAGCGCCGCCCCGCACTTCTCGATGAACAGCTCAACCGGGAAGTTGAACGGCAGGATCGCAGCGACCACCCCGAGCGGCTCGCGCCGGGTGAAGGCGAGATCCCACTCGGACCGGGCGTTCGACTCGGAGGGAAGCATGCGCCCGACCAACCGCCGCCCTTCGGCCGCGTTGCCCCGCAGGAAGTGAAGGCCACCGCGCACCTCGTTCGTGGCCTGGCCGATCGGCTTCCCGGACTCGGAAGCCAGCAGGCGGCCGAGCGGCTCGACCTCCGGTTCGAGCAGGCTGGCCGCCGCTTCGAGCAGGTCGGCCCGCCTGCCGATCGGGATCTCGGTCCAGGCGCGCCGGGCCCGCACGGCCCGGGCGACGATTCCGGCGACATCCGCCGGATCGGTCAGTTCGACCTCGCCCAGCAGCTCGGTTCCTTCCGGATTCTTGATCTCGATAACGCTCAAATTCCCACCTCGAGGTACGCATGTACCCAACTAGACGCCAGATAGTGGGGTTCAGCCTACAGAACTGAGTTCAAAGCGCCGAATCCTAAGGTACGCGGTGCACCTCGAACAGGTTGGTGCCCAGCTGCATGTCCGAGAGGCCGGCCACGATCGCGATCAGGTCGCCCGACTTGGCTGCCCCGTAGGTCACCGCGTCATCCGCGCACTCGTAGAGCAGGTTGCGAATCTCGGTCGTCTGGTCGTTGACCACCGGGCGCACCCCGAACATCAGCTTGAGTTGCCGCTGGGTGCGCACGCTGTGGGTCACCGCCAGCACCGGCACCCGCGGCCGATGGGCGGCGACCACCTTGGCCGTCCGGCCCGAGGCGGTGGGCACGACGATCGCCTGGAGGTTGAGCCGGTAGGCCGCGATCACGGCCGACTGGGTAACCGAGTCGGAGACGTCCATCTCGTCCTGGCGGACCCGGTTGAGCACCCAGTCCCAGTACGGCAGGTCGGTCTCGGTGCCGCGCGCGATCTGGTCCATCACCTTGACCGCCTCGACCGGGTAGTCCCCGACCGCCGTCTCCTCGGAGAGCATGATCGCGTCGGTACCGTCGTAGATCGCGGTCGCGACGTCGGTCACCTCGGCCCGGGTCGGCCGTTTGGCGGAGACCATCGAGGCCAGCATCTGGGTCGCGGTGATCACCGTCTTGCCGGCCTTCCCGGCGGTTCGGATCAGGCTCTTCTGCAGCCGCGGCACCTTGGCCGGCGGCACCTCGATCCCGAGGTCGCCGCGGGCGACCATGATGCCGCCTGTGGCCTTCTCGACGATCTCGATGATCGGGATGCTCGAGCTCAGTTCTTTCAGCTTGTCGAGGACGGGCTCCAGGTCCGCAGCCGAGCGCACGAAGGAGACCGCGATGTAGTCGAGCTGGTTGGCGACCGCGAACTCGACCCAGCCCAGGTCGTCCTCGGAAACCGAGGCCAGCCCCTCTTCGACCCCGGGGAGGTTCATGCCCTTGTGGGAGGAGAGCGGCCCGCCGACTTCTACCTCGGCTTCGACCACCTTGCCGTCGTTGGCGGTCACCCGCAGCCGGATCGACCCGTCGGCCAGGTAGACGGTGTCCTCCAGCTTGAGCGCGTCGCAGAGTTCCGGCCAGTCGACCGGGATCAGGGTCGCCGTGCCGTCGACGTCTTCAGAGGTGATGGTCACGGTCGTGCCGTGGACGAGGTCGACCACGCCCTGCGGGTACTCGCCGACCCGCAGCTTCGGCCCGGGCAGGTCACCGAGGATCCCCACTTCCTTGTCGAGTCGGTCGGAAGCCTCCCGGATGTCCTTCACCACCCGTACGTGGGTCGCCGCGTCACCATGTGAGAAGTTGAGCCGGAACACGTCTACGCCGGCCAAGATCATCTCTTCCAGTACCGCCGGATCCCAGGAAGCGGGTCCGACGGTGGCGACGATCTTCGTGAGGCGGGTTTCTGAATGGATCTGGTTCACGCCCCCATCATGACGACCCAGTCAAGTCATCCCGTGAACGGGTTTCACCGGCAGGGGGTTTGCCGCCCGGTCGTCGGCTCTATCGACTCAGACGACGCGACATGGCGCGCAGCCACCTGGTGGCTTTCCAGCTGGTCGAGTCCTCGTACACGCGCGCCTGCTCGGCCAGGAGGCGTTCTCGCTCGTCAAGGGCGCGCTGGAGTTCGAGGCTCGCGGTTACCTTCTCCCGGTCGACCTCGCCTTGAAGCTGACGGACATAGTGCTTCAGGGCGACGACCTCCCGGGGATCATCGGAGACCTCCTCGACCTCCTCCCGGCTCAGGTTGACCTCCTTCTTGCGCAAGACCGCCCAACTGAAGTTCTGGAACTCCTGGTCGATCTCGACCACCTCGAAGGCCCGGCCCCAATGCTCGCGCAGCCACCACTCGGAGATGAGCACCGCCGGGCCACCGAGGTCCCAGTCCTGGTGCCGATAGAGGTCGTGCTTGCCGATCCGGTCCTCGTCCCAGGGCTCTCCGGCGAAGAACTCCGAGGTCCATTTGCCCATGAAGCTGACGATCAGGATCCCGCCCGGGGCGAGCAGGCGGTGCAGTTCGAGGATCCACGGGGTCGCGTTGTCGGTCAGGTGGGTGAACACCGACACGGTGTAGATCAGGTCGAAGGTGCCGTGCTCGAGCCCCATGGGCGGGTTCATCGCGGTTTGCCACGCGTTGACCCAGTCGAGGTTCTCCTGGATCCATTCGATGCTCTCGCCGTGGATGTCGCCGCCCCAGAACTCGGCCACCTTCGCCTCTTCGGAGAAGTGGCGAAGCGTCCGTCCGGATCCACAGCCGAAATCCAGGACCTTCTTACCGTCCCAGGTCCAGTCCTCGGGCAGCAGCCGGATTATCTGCTCCTTGGTCTGCAGGCCGAGGTTGTCGAAAGCGAGATCCGGGTCACTCCAACCCTCGACCGCGTAAACACGGCTCGCAAGCTCACGCGGCGGCCTGGGCAACTCCGACTTCGTCTCTTCGCTCATCCGGGGATCATAGAACCCGAGTCACGGTGCGATCCGACGGATGTCGCATGGCCGATGGTCAGAGTCGGCGCAGGCCGATCCCGGGCCTCGAGGAGACGTACTTCACCTTGGCCGAGAAGGTGACCGGTACGGACTTTCGGAACTAAGAATTAGCAGCGTTCGGTTTTCGGTTCCGATTCCCGGGTAATCGGAGTACCACGGCCTTAGACCCGTCGGGGCGATTCCCCCCTTCGTCTCGGTGGAAAGGCCTGGCGGTGAGTGCCTGCACCGCCACGGAAAGAGGAAAGCCCGCCCCGATGACCGGGGCGGGCTTTCTCCTGAGTGGGCTTGGCCTTGGCCCCTAGCGGTGACCGTTGAAGGAGATCACCTGCTGGATGCCGGAGGGCCGGTTGGTGTAACGCATGGTGACCAGCGGGAGCGGGGCGAACTTGATCTGCTCGGCCGTCGCGTCCACATGCCAGTCAGCCGGGTTCTCCGAGCCGTACTGGGCGGCGGCGTCGGTGCCGGCCGCGGCGATCGCCTTCCAGATCGCCTTCTGGCAGGCGGCCTTCTTGCCGTGGCCGCAGTACTTGACCTTGAACGGGGACTTGACCTTCTTCCCGAGCAGCGCCCGGATGTCCTTGTCGAAGTACTGGTACCAGCCCGAGTACTGCCCGGCCGGCGGCTGGTCGAACCGCGAGAACAGCGAGTTCAGCTCGTCCAGGTTCTTCTCGGAGCCGAGCACCGGCTTCATGAACGCGTCGGCGATCTTCGGCCAGGCCGCGTCCAGGGACGCGGCACCCGGGGCGTCGATCAGGCCGTCGCCGTCACGGTCGAGGCGGCTGCCGTTCTTCTTGTTCCAGGCGACCATCTGGTTCAGCATCTGCTTGGCCTGGGCGCTGGGGGCCTTCGAGCCCTTCAGCAGCTTGGCCAGCAGCGGCACGGTGAAGATGGCGCGGACGTCCTGGGTGGCGCCGGCGTTCATCGCCGAGGCGACCTGGGCCATGTCCAGCTTGCCCTTCTTCTTGCCGTGCTTGAACTTGTTGCGGTTCAGCATCCGGGTCAGCAGGTTGACCCGCTGGACCGAACCGGCCCGGCCCCACTCGTCGTCGGCGGAACCGAAACCGTGGGCGACGCTGTTGTTCCAGTTGACCATCATCCCCGACTTCGGATCCATCCCATGCGGGTGGCCCTTCTTCGAGAGGAAGCCCTTCCACTCGAACTGGCCGGTGCCCTTGGTCAAAAGGCCCGGATCGACGTACTTGTTGCGGATCGGCAGCTTGCCGCTGGTGTAGAGGGCGACGTGCTTGTTGTCGATGTAGAACGAGTTGAAGGTCTGCGGCGTCTTCGAGGCAGCCTCGTAGAACGACTTCGGACCCTTGATCGACCCGTTCGAGAGTCGACGGTTGAACAGGAGGTCGAGCACGTCCTTGCCGCGGCTGGACCGCTTCGAGGAGATCGCGACCTTCTTGCCCTTGACCGTGGCGTAGCCGACGACCGGCCCGTGGACCGTGGTCTTGAAGGAGACCGGGTCGCCGTTCAGGGTGCCGGCGTCGAAGGTGCCCATGTCGCGGCACTTGCCCTTGTAGCGGTACTTGGTATCGCTGCCGTCGCAGAGCGTCTCCGCATACTGGTCGATCACGTCACCGCTGGCCGAGGTCAGCGTCGTCGCGAAGTCCTGGCCACGGCCGATCAGCAGGTAGCCGGGGAACGGGGCCGAGGTGGCACCGCGCCACTTCAGGCCCGGGGCGTCCATGTCGATCTCGTAGGTGAGGCCGGGTGCGAAGTAGCCGATCTGCGGACCGCCGACCATCAACGGACGGCCGGTCGCCGACTTCTTCTTGGTGATCATCAGCGTGTTCGAGGCCTGGTGGTGCGGCTCGAGCGGGTTCGAGTCGACTTCGGACTTGAGTGACGAGGCGCTGGCACCCTGCACCGGGTTGACCGGCTTGTAGCTGCCCGAGTCGAGGATGACGCTGCCCTTCTTGTTCGACGGGATCGGTTCGTAGGGGAACTTGCCGTCGATCGAGGTCGGGCTCTCCGGGTTCTTGTGTTGACGCAGGTCGTTGAAGACCTTCCAGCCCTTCTTGGTGCCGAGCCGCTTGATCAGCGTGCCGAGGAACTGCGAACGCCGGGCTTCGTCGCCGCCACCCTCGCCGAGGAACTGGTCCTTGAGCGCGTTGACGGCGTAGACGTCGTTGCGGGTCCAGTCCGGATTGGTCGAGTTGTGGGCATGGAGGTAGTCGTTGATGCCACCGATGTAGGTGTCGATGTCACGCAGGACGGCCTTGCCTTCCTTGCCGGCCGCCTCGAGGGCGTCGGTCTGCTTGGCCAGCGCGGCCTCGGTCTGGGCGCTGGGCACGAAAGACTTGAGCCCGGCGACCAGGTTGATCGCACTCAGGCCGGGCACGTCGATCGCGGCGACCCGGGCGTTGTAGCGGGCCTGCTGCAGCAGCAGGCCGCGATCCTCCGCGGCAATCCAGCCGGCGGCCCAGATCCCGCCGTCGTAGGTGGTGGCGGTGACATGGGGCACGTCGTACTTGTCGCGGACGATCGTGACGCCGGCCTTGGGCACGGTCTCGGTCGTGTAGGGACCGTCGGTCGAGGTGCCCAGCTTCTCCGACTTGAAGTACTTGTTGATGTCGGAGTTCGTGACCTTGTTGAAGAGCGGGGTCAGCGCGTCGTACATCAGGGCCTGGGTGGGGTCCAGCGACGAACCGGGCTGGCCCGAGGGGATGATGTTCCGCGCGATTGCCGAGTAGTCCTTGGGGGCGGCGTTCGCGGCGGGCACCGCGAGGCCGAGAACACTCAAGATCAGTAACGCCAGGAAGGCGCTCTTTCGAAGCATGAAGTTTCTCCTTGGTTACCGGGCCCGGAGGGCGGCAGACGGCGTCGCCTGGCGAACCCGGTGGTGAGGTTTATCGAGAGGCTACTGCGAACAGAACACCCGACGGGTGAAATGGATGCGGTCAGGAACTGGCGGGCCCTGCGGCCGCGAGCGGCCATGACGCCGCCACCCTCGCGGCCCGGCGCGAGTATCGGCTGGTCTGCGACGCCGGCCGCCCTCCCGACGAACCAACGGCGGAGGGAACCTCCCCGTGCCAAGCGGCGCGACGGCCCCAAATACAAGCGCCCAGCTCCCCGCTCGCCGACCTCTCGGACCTGGAGGCCACTCACGGGGAGTTGCCCGAGAGCCCCAGCGACTGACGCGGCATCCCCGGCCCCCGGAATTCACGAACCCCAAAGAAACGCATAGCGGACATGCACAAACGTCCTCAGGGGTGCACTGGCAAGGAGAGAGCGAGTGGGTGCAGGGGGCGTACTGGAAGTACGTTCCCAAACCCGCGAGCGGCCGACGAAGGTATAGCCGCAAAACGGAGTCCGATCATCTATCCGTTCACGTCTTGATCGGACGGGTTTCCGTTGTCGTCCGGCGCAGACCGGACGACGTGCAGGCGCGAAGACGGAGAGGGAGGGATTCGAACCCTCGATACGGCTATAAACCGCATACTCCCTTAGCAGGGGAGCGCCTTCAGCCACTCGGCCACCTCTCCGGGCCGCTCGATTCTACGGATTCTCGGTTCGGGCGGTGGTTCCGGGCCGGTCCGTGCTCGTCTGGGCGAGCCTCCGGGTTTTCCCACAGAGTTGGTTCGGGAAAACCCTGAAAAACGGCTTTATAGCTGGGAAAACCCGTCCGGGAGGCGTAAGGTCGGGCCACTGCACCCAGCCGGGATCGCAGGTCGGTCCCGCCCATCGAGCCGGTCGCTCCGATGCGACCGCTCGCAAGGAGACGAGAATGACCGAGATCACCGGTGGCGAACTTTTCGCCCGATGCCTGGCAGCCGAAGGGATCGAACATGTCTTCGGACTCCCCTCGCCCGAGATCGACCCCCTCTTCGCCAGCCTCGAAGATCACGGCATCCGCCTGGTGCCGGTGCGCCACGAATCGGCCGGCGTGCACATGGCCGAGGGTCTCTACAAGTCGACCGGCAAGGCCTCCGTGGTGACCGGCAACCCCGGACCGGGGACGGTCAACCTGCTGCCCGGGATCTTCACCGCCCGCCACGAAGGAGTCCCGGTGCTGGCGATCACCTCCCAGCACCGGATGGGCGTCAGCTACCCCTCGCCACCCTCGACCTTTCAGGGGCAGGACCAGCTCGAGGCGTTCCGGCCGGCGGTCAAGTGGGGCGGGCCGGTTTTCGAGTGGGGACGGATCGCCGAGGTCATGCGCATCGCTTTCCGGGAGATGTGGACCGGGCGGCCGGGACCGGTCCAGGTGGAGGTGCCGGCCCCGGTCATGTACGCGGTCGGGGAAGAGGACGAGCAGCTCGTTCTGCCGCCCGACGCGTATCGGCCCTCCCTGCCCAGAGCATCAGCCGGCCAGATCGGCGCCGCGGCGGACCTGCTGGCCGGCGCGAGGCGGCCGGTGATCGTGGCCGGGACCGGGGTCGACCGGGCCGGTGCCAACGCGGAGGTAGCCGAGCTGGCCGAGCTGCTCGGCTGCCCGTTGCTGCCCACCCAGGCCGGCCGAGCCAGTGTTTCTTCCGCCAACCCCAACTACGCGTTCGGGTTCGGCGCCGGTGGCGGCCAGGCCCGCCGGGAAGCGGACGTGATCCTGGTCGCCGGCTCGAGAATCGGCAACCTGGACCTCCCCTACGACAAGTACTGGGGCGACCCCGAAGGCCAGCGCTTGATCCAGATCGACATCGAACCCACTCACATGGGGGTCACCCGGCCGCTCGCGCTCGGGATCGTCGCCGACGTAAAGGATGCGCTCGGCGGGATCGTGGCCGAGCTGCGTTCGCGGGGCACCGAACCGGCACCGGAAGCGCTGAGCGCCCTGGAACAGGCGCGCAGCACGGGTGAATCGTGGCGCCTGGGACAGGCCGGACCCATACTCGAGTGGAGCGAGGAGACGATCCATCCGGCCCACGCGCTGGGCGTGATCGGGGAGTTCTTCGGCGAGGATGCGATCTACACGGTGGACGGTGGCCTGACTTCGGTCTGGGCCTACTCGATCCTGCCGCCCACCAGGCCACGGTCCTACCACAGCATCCTCGAGCTGGGCATGCTCGGGACCGGAATCCCTTCGGCGATCGGATCCCGGATCGGACAACCTGACCGGGACGTGGTCTGCGTGACCGGGGACGGCGCCGCCGGCTTCAACTTCATGGAGATGCAGTCGGCCGCCCGGGAGGGGATCCCGGTGATCACGATCGTCTTCGCCGAGGGGACGTGGACGATGGAGGAACCGAACGAGTGGGCGCTCGACCAGCGGACCTTCGGCTGCGAACAAGGCGAGACCCGCTGGGACCGGGTGGCCGAAGGGCTGGGCTGCCACGGTGAGTACGTGGATCGGATCGACCAGCTGTCCCCCGCCCTCGAAAGGGCCCGTGAGTCGGGACGTCCGGCGGTGATCTGCCTGCGGACCGATCGTGACGCCAACCGCTCGATCCCACCCGGAATGGCCGCCCGCTGGAAGGAGATCCAGGCCGGTCCCTTGCCCGAAGCCTGAGCCAGCACATGGATTGAAGGTCTTCCCATCTGGTTATGTTCCAACCGAAGTAGTTTTCCGACGGTACTTATCGGACTGGCCAGGGGGTCCAATGAAAAGTTTGTTTGCGTGGTCTGCGTTGGGGCTGTTCACCCTGCTTGGATTGGCGACCTTTCCCGCTGTCGCAGCGGGCACCGTGTTCGAAGGGAGTGGCGGCGGCGAACTCGATCCGTCGCTTTCCCCCAACCGCGACGTCACGCGCCTCGGCGCCAGCTACGACGACTACGGCCGCATCCGCCTCACGATGGCCGAGCGGCGGGCCGAGGTCGGTGTCGAGCGTGAAGTTCA
>Ga0066256_1004695_pt1 | contig 11938 bp, 8 predicted proteins | sample ThiBio_1000_biof_FD_87107 | JGI IMG/M metagenome (GOLD analysis project Ga0066256, IMG submission 87107) | Wastewater bioreactor microbial communities from Cape Town, South Africa - Thiocy_expt_1000_biof (version 2) | ecosystem: Engineered > Bioreactor > Thiocyanate-remediating >...
ATCTTGAAGACTGGAGCAACGGGATGCGCCATTCAAAAGAATATGTTTTTCAATACATTGATTTTTTAGCAACGCAAAACATCAAAAGGATATTGCTGCCGGATACGCTCGGCGTTTTAATTCCATCGGAAACATTTCAATACCTTAGTGAGATCAGGCAACATTATTCGCAAATGCACATTGATTTTCACGGCCACAATGATTACGACCTGAGCGTAGCCAACGCACTGGAAGCTGTAAAAGCGGGTGTGAACGGCTTGCACCTTACCATAAACGGGATGGGCGGAAGGGCCGGAAACACGCCGCTGGAAAGCACTGTAGCAGTTTTGAACGATTATTTAAAGGACGTGAAAACATCGGTGAATGAAAAGGCATTGTACAAAGTGAGTAAACTGGTACAAGCATTTTCAGGGTTCAGGGTATCGCCCAGTAAACCCATTGTAGGTGAAAATGTTTTTACACAAACTGCCGGCATTCATGCTGACGGCGACAAAAAGAAAGGGCTTTATTACAATGATTTATTACCCGAGCGTTTTGGCCGTAAACGAAAATATGCTTTGGGCAAAACTTCCGGCAAAGCCAATATTGAAAATAACCTAAAACAACTGGGAATTCAACTAAGCGACGATGACTTAAAAAAAGTCACACAACGCATTATTGAATTAGGCGATCAAAAAGAAACGGTAACGCAGGATGACCTTCCGTATATCATTTCTGATGTACTTGACAGTGCGAACATTATTGAAAAAGTGCTGGTTGAAAATTATGTACTAACCCATTCTAAAAATCTTCGCCCTTCAACAACGGTACGGGTGAGGTTTGAAAATGGCAGCGTGGTTGAAGAACATGCGCAGGGTGATGGCCAGTACGATGCTTTTATGAACGCGCTCAGAAAAATTTATCATTTGAAAAAATTGGAATTAGCTAAACTGACTGACTACGCAGTTCGAATACCACCGGGCGGTAATTCCGATGCGCTTTGCGAAACAATCATTACCTGGGAAAAAGATGGCCGCGAATTTTCTACAACCGGACTGGACAGTGACCAAACAGTTGCGGCCATTAAAGCCACTCAGAAAATGTTGAATATTATTTAGAAGCCTGTGTTGGTGTAGTTTTTAAAGCCTTCAAATACAGTAATTAAGCTTCCGGAAATATTGTTTTTTTTGAATGGAATCTTCAAAGACTAACGAAACTATTTTGCTTTAGACTTTTTTGCCGAAGTTTTTTTTGCCGGGGTCTTTTTGGGAGGAACTTTCAACCCCTTTTCCTTAGCCTCAGAAATTGCGATGGCAACTGCCTGTTTCTGGTCTTTAACTTTTTCACCGGAGCTGCTTTTTAGCTTACCCTTTTTCCGTTCGTGCATTACATCTTCTATCTTCTCCTGCGCCTTTTTTGAATATTTTGTCATAATGTTTTACACGTTCTGGCTCAACAATCAAGCCAGCTAAGTAAAATGCATTTTTGAAGTGAAGTTTATTTGTGTAATTTTATTAAAATTGCATCTCGCTATAAAACTGTTTTATGAAGAAAGTAATCCTTGTTGCCCTGATAATCCTTGCTGGTATTACATCCTATGCTCAGAACGACAGTTCAAAAAATGTTGTAAGAATGGTTGGTGAACCGAAATCTGAAATGATTGCAAAGTCGAGAAGAATATTACTTGATCAATTCGTTGAAAAAAATTTTTACGGAGTTATGAGTGAAATGGAATACCTGATGAACCTTGATGATGAAGATTATATTGCATTGTACCCGCAGGAGTTCTGGCTGTTGTCGTATTGGATGAAGGATTACAAGTCAATTTTAAGAACGGTTGAGTCACCTGAGTCGGAAATGGCCAATCCCAAAGTCAAAAGAATTCCACCGCAAAATGATTACCTCACAATAAAGGTTATTGAGAAGACAAGAGAAAGCGAAAGTTCGCTTATTGACGACATCGCTAAAAGTTCTCTGGACGCTGAAGAGAAAAAATTCCTTACCATCCATTTAAAATTTTTGGCTGAGGATATCGGGTTCGCGCATCCCTGCCAGAATGAATTAAATGTGCTGGCCGATGATTTTTTAAATAGCTACCCATCAGGTAATTATTCAAATTTTGTAAGGAAATATGTCCGTGTTAAATACGAACCAACCTCGTCAGGTTTGGGTTATTCCCTTCACGCAGGAACCCTGCTATTCACAGGAAATCTTAAAAGTTATTTTAACAATCCAACATTTATAGGCATGGGCATTGATTCTTTAAGAAGCAAATGGCTGTTTCAGTTAAATATTGGTTTTACAATTGGTAAAACAAAATCCGATATGCCGGTAAATGACGTTATATGGCCTTCGGGGTCCAAAACCTTCGGCGGTCATATTGATTTGGCTGCGGGCTATTTCGTGGTTAATAATGAAAAAATCGGCATCGCGCCTTTCGTAAGTGTGGGCATTTTTGGCTTGCCGTCAAATGCCAATATGGATAAGCAACCGGAATTAAAGGAAGCCGGTATTAAAACAAATGTTGCAGGGACTTTTGGTTTTATGACCGATATTAAATTGAAAACAAAAACTGAAAACAACCTTTATCAATTTACAGGCCCCTCTGCTAATACCACATCGCTGCGATTAACCTACGGTTATATTGCAACTCCTGAAAGGAACAAATACGTTGACCTGAGTGGAAGTGTACATAAAATTACTTTAGGCATTGGTATAATGGGCAGGAAACATAAACGGGTGGAATAGATTTGTATTTAGAAAAATAAAAACGCCGATTTGTACCGGCGCTTTACTTTTTTGTTGTTGAGATCAGTTTAGTTTCTTCTGAAGATTTTCATCAATTGCATTCAGGAAATCTTCGGTATTCAGGTAATGTTCTCCTTGGGTTACTTTGTTGCCGTGAATACATACCGCCAGATCCTTTGTCATTTTGCCTTCCTCAACAGTTTCAATGCAAACTGCTTCCAAATTATTTGCAAAATCAATCAATTCCTGGTTGTTATCTAATTTACCTCGAAATGCCAAACCCCTTGTCCATGCGAAAATGCTGGCGATAGGGTTTGTGCTTGTCGGATTACCTTTCTGATGTTCACGGTAGTGACGGGTTACCGTGCCGTGTGCGGCTTCTGCTTCCATTGTTTTCCCATCAGGAGTTACAAGTACTGATGTCATTAAACCTAAAGAACCGAAACCCTGGGCAACCGTATCGCTTTGCACATCGCCATCGTAATTTTTACAAGCCCATACAAAGTTCCCGTTCCATTTTAAAGCACTCGCTACCATATCGTCAATCAGCCGATGTTCGTAAGTGATGCGTGCTTTTTCAAATTCAGTTTTGAACTCGTTTTCATAAATTTCCTGAAAGATATCTTTAAACCTTCCGTCGTATTTTTTAAGAATGGTATTTTTTGTACTCATGTACAATGGCCATTTTTTTTGCAAAGCCATGTTAAAACAACTGCGCGCAAAGCCCTGAATGCTTTCATCAGTATTGTACATGCTCAGCGCAACGCCATCATCTTTAAAATTGAAAACTTCAAAAGTTTGAGGTTCGCTGCCGTCTTCAGGAGTGAAGGTCATGGTTAATTTTCCTTTTCCTTTTATAACAGTATCGGTAGCGCGGTATTGATCGCCAAAGGCATGGCGGCCAACAATGATAGGCGCTGTCCAGTTAGTTACAAGTCTTGGGATATTGCTGATTACGATTGGCTCACGAAAAACAGTTCCATCCAAAATGTTTCTTATAGTGCCGTTGGGGCTTTTCCACATTTGTTTCAGGTTGAATTCCTTCACGCGGGCTTCGTCTGGCGTGATGGTGGCACATTTAATACCCACGCCATGTTCCCTTATGGCATTGGCTGCGTCAATTGTAACCTGGTCATTTGTAGCATCGCGGTGTTCAAGGCCAAGGTCGAAATATTTAATTTCCACATCCACGTAGGGGAGTATTAATTTGTCTTTAATAAACTTCCAGATGATCCTTGTCATTTCATCACCGTCCAATTCCACAACAGGATTGGCAACGTTAATTTTCTGAGCCATAATTGTTTAATTTGTATGTTGGTTTCTGTTAGCGGCAAATCTACATATTTACAATTATTTTTTGTCAATTAATGAATCATAATTACCACGATGGCAGGTTTCGTTGAATTTTTTGCCGGTTATTACGGTTTTGTTTGAAAAATCCAGAAAATAGTCGCGATTTTATAAAAAGAAAAAATTGATTTGAAACAATAAAGTATTATTTTTTATTTTTGATTATGTCTACTTCAGCGAACATGCCAGAACAATTTTTTAGTTTTTTAAGACAATTTGTAAATATCACTACAGCAGAAATCAATAATTTTTTAGTCCCCGTCATAAAGGTGAGAGAGTTTAATAAAAAGCAATTTATCATCAAGGCAGGTGAGGTGGAGAATTATATAAATTTTATTGGCAGCGGCCTGATCAGAAAATATTACCTGCATGATAATGAGGAACGGATCACGCAAATAGCGATAGAAGGACATTTAGTTTCCAGTCAGGAATCCCTGTACACCCGCACACCATCTGAATATTATATTGAAGCGATAGAACCCACTACTCTTGTGTCAATTGCAAATGAAGACCTTGAAAAAATGTTTGCCCAAAGTCATAACCTGGAACGGATGGGCCGCCTGATAGCCATTCACACTATGGTTTTAATTGACAAGCGTCAAATGAGTTTGATTAAACAATCTCCGCGGGACAGGTTTTTAAATTTTGTTTCAAATTACCCTGAGATTATTCAGCGGGTACCGCAGAAATACTTAGCCTCGTTCTTAAATATCAAACCTGAAACTTTCAGCCGGTTTAAACATTTGATCAAAACACAAAAACCGGCGGATAAAGCCAACCAAATTGGTTTTCATCTTTAACTGTATCAACTGTTCACAACCAACAAAGGAATTTTTATAAGGTGACGAACTTTATTAATCGTTTCGCCGTAGAGCAGATCTTTTAACCCTTTGTGCCCATGGGCGCCAATTACCAATAGCTCCACACTACTTTCTTTCACCAACCGTGCAATTTCCCGCGCCGGTTTACCAACGCCCAGCAGGGTTTCTGTATTATAGCCCATGTTTTTTAGCTGTGCCGCATACTGATCCAAATATTGCTGGTCGGCCTCAGTTTCGGAATCAAGGCCCTCTCCAAATTTTACGGTAGCGGCCACTCCTTCAACAACGTGGATTAGTACGAAAGTTGTATCCATATCGCCATGAGCAAGCGCCTGATTAAACAGGGGCTGATCCATTTTGCTAAAATCAATTGCGATAGCTATTCTTTTATAATCAGGGATTGAGGTAATATTTAGCGTTACCGGTTGTTGATGTAGAAGCGCTCTTTGCGCTGCATGCCTTATTTTTCCAAGCGGATAGACGACTGTATATCCCAGCAAAACCACAAAAAATATTGCACTTGCTATAATCAGGAATTTTGCTAAAAAATTTCCCGGGTCATCAAAATAGGAAGATGCCTGTTCAAAAATCATTCTGAGGTTGAGGTATAACAATACGATGGTGATTAACCAGGCCGCTATTTTCGCGAGCGGTTTGATTGCAAATTTTCCCATAGTAGTTTTGTCGCTTACAAAATGAATAAGAGGGATCACTGCGAAGCCTAATTGTAAACTTAAAATAACCTGGCTGAAGATGAGGAGCGCGTCAACTTCACTCTCGCCGTAAATTAAAATTATAATTGCTGCGGGAACCACCGCGATCAGTCTTGTGATCAATCTTCTTATGATGGGGCTGATGCGGAGGCGCAAATATCCTTCCATTACAATTTGCCCGGCGAGCGTACCTGTGATGGTGCTGCTTTGGCCGGCTGCAATTAAAGCCACAGCAAAAAGCTTCGCTGCAAATGAACTGCCGAGTTGCTGGGGCAATAATTCATAAGCCTGCTTTAACTCCGCAACATCAGTTCTGCCCGTTTTAAAAAATACCGTAGCTGCTAATACAAGAATGGCGGCGTTCACAAGAAAGGCCATGTTCAGAGCTACGGCGCTGTCAATAAAATTTAATTTCAAAGCCTTTTTGATACCCGCGTCATCTGTTTTAAATTTTCTGGTTTGTACTAGCGCAGAATGCAGGTACAGATTATGCGGCATTACCGTAGCGCCAATGATGCCGATTGCGATGTATAACGCAGTATCATTGGGGATTGAAGGAACTAATCCTTTTACTACTTCGCCCATCTTTGGCTCGGCTACCAAAATCTGAATTAAAAACGACATCGCAATAATAAAGATCAGGCCAATGATAAATGCCTCTAACTTTCTGATGCCCCAGCGTTGAAGTAGCATTAATAGAAAAGTATCAAGGGTTGTTAATAGCACACCGTAAATCAGTGGCAGGCCTGTAAGCAACTGCAGGCCAATTGCCATTCCAAGAATTTCGGCCAGATCGGTTGCGGCGATTGCGATCTCCGCGAGTATCCACAAAATAAAATTCACCTTTTTAGGATAAGTTTCTCTGTTGGCCTGCGCCAGATCGCGGTTGCGCACAATTCCCAGGCGTGCGGAAAGGCTCTGTAATAGCAAAGCCATAATATTACTCATCAGTAAAACCCAAAGCAGCGAGTAACCAAACTGGCTTCCTCCGGCAAGGTCTGTAGCCCAGTTACCGGGATCCATATAACCAACGCTGACGAGATAGGCGGGGCCAAAAAAAGCGAGTATCCTGCGCCAGCGCGAACGGCGCGGCGCCATTGTGTCAACCGATTGGTGTACATCGCTTAGAGAAATTTCGGAATGATGCCGCTTCATACTATTTTAATAAAGATGTTCTCTGCCAATACTTTTGAAATATGTGCAGTGTGTTTGTTATTAATTTTAATTTCCATCGATTGGTCAAAGTCTGCTTTTTGCAATACTTTAATTCTTGAACCGATCCCAATCTTTTTCTGCTCCAATACTTCAAGCAGGGCGGGGGACTGCTCACCAATCTTAACAACTATTCCCGATTTATTTAGTGTATAACCAGCGAGCGAAAACTGCTCGGGTTCTACCATGTTCCCTTTAAAGTCAGGGATGGGGTCACCATGAGGATCCACTTTCGGATAGCCCAGAAACTCATCTAATTTGTTGATGAGTTTTTCGCTTCCAACGTGTTCCAGTTCTTCCGCTACGTCATGCACTTCCTGCCAGTTAAAGCCGAGTTTTTCACTTAAAAAAAACTCCCAAAGCCTGTGCCGGCGAATAATCAACAATGCCAGTGATTTTCCCCGTGGTGTCAGATTGCAACCGTAATAGGGCTTGTATGTAACCAATTTTTTTCGTTTTAGTTTCTTTAGCATATCGGTAACAGACGCAGCCCTGGTTTGCATGGCATCTGCCAATTTATTAGTGTTTGCCACATCGCCTTTAGTTTCCAGGTGATAAATTGCTTTTATATAATTTTCTTCCGTAAAAGAATAATTATCCATGTCTAAATAAAAATTTAGACAAATCTAAAAAAATATTTCGACATATACAACCTTTATGTTTTTACCGTATTGTAATATGATATTACAGGTAGAACGAAATGTATTATTTTTGAATCGTACCTTATATTATATAAACAGCCAGTTGGTTTGTTTAAGAATAAATTTTAATGCAGAATAACAACGACAATACAGAGCAAAACAGTAGCGGCGCCGTTTATAATATTAAGCAGCGCAATGGTTGCCTTATGTTTGTTGTGCTGATTTTCGGCATCGCATTAGCTGTAATGGCCTATTTTCTTGGAAAAAAGAACGGCACTAAAACCATTGACAGTGTGGCGATGAACAACGTTCTCATCCAACAAATTGCAGAATTGTCTTCATTAGAAGTTCAGGGCACGGCGAGTATCAAAAGCACCAATATTGCCAATGATGGGAGCATGACCGATGAATTGCGAAAACTATTTTTGGAGAGAACCGTAAACCTGACAATACCGTATGTGGCAAAGTACGGCGTTGATCTGGAAAAGCAAACCGTTAGCATTGAAGAAAAAAACAAGCAGGTATATATCGTTCTGCCTAATCCAAAATTATTGAGTTACGAATTAAGGATGGATAAAGCCGATGCGATGACCAGACAGGGATTGTTTGAATCGGGTAACCATGAAAATTACAAGCGCGTGGAAAAAAAACTCTATACTCAATCAAGGTCGCAGTTGGAACAAAACCCGGCATATTTACGGCAAACCAAAGACAAGATCAAAAAGATCATCGAAACCTATTATGCGCCCATGGATTTGAAAGTTGACATCGCGTTCAGTGATGAAATAAAAAGTAAAGTGATCAGCCCCCCGCTACAATAAAAGATATTTACTGGTTTACCTTAAATTTTTTGCGAATACAAATGCCCGTCACGGGGTAAAACATGTTAGTAACATAAAGGTTTTTATGAGAAAACGCATGTTTTTGAGAATGAAAATTACTTTATCTTCGGCATTAGTTTTTTTGTGATAGGATATTGTGTAAACTGGCTGTGTCTTAAATAAAACCCACGTAATTACTTATCAAAAAATAAACAGTTTTATGAAACGATTATCAACCTTGCTTCTGACGCTTGTGTTAGCCGTGCCTGCAATGGCCAGCGAAGCTGATTTAAAAGTTCCTGAAAGTATCAGAGACCATAAGGCCCTTTATCTGGGTTTTGTCGTGTGTATTTTGGGAATGTTGTTTGGATTTTATCAATATTCAAAAGTGCGAAAGTTGCCTGCGCATAAATCCATGCTTGACATTGCCGATGTGATCTACAAAACCTGTAAAGCATACCTTGCTCAGCAAGGCAGGTTTTTAGCAATTCTATTCATTTTTATTGGTGCTGCTGTTGCAGGCTATTTTGGATTTCTTGCAAAAGATCACGATGGGAACCAGCTTTTTAATGCCGGTGGTGTTTTGCTGATTCTCGGATGGACGGTTGTTGGCATACTTGGTTCCTATGCGGTTGCTGCGTTTGGTATAAGAATGAATACCCTCGCCAATTCAAGAATGGCTTTTGCGTCTTTAAAAAGAAAACCGCTTAGCCTTTTGAGCATTCCGCTTGATGCCGGCATGAGCATCGGTGTGTTGCTTATTTGCGTGGAGCTGATCATGATGCTTGTTATTTTATTATTGATGCCCGGTCACTTGGCGGGCGCTTGTTTCATAGGTTTCGCAATCGGTGAATCTTTAGGCGCATCGGCTTTGCGTATTGCGGGTGGTATCTTTACCAAGATCGCGGATATTGGATCTGACCTGATGAAAGTGGTTTTCAAGATTGGTGAAGATGACCCCAGGAACCCCGGCGTAATAGCTGATTGTACCGGTGATAATGCCGGTGACAGCGTTGGCCCAACTGCTGATGGTTTTGAAACCTATGGTGTCACAGGCGTAGCTTTGGTTTCCTTTATTTTATTGGCTGTTGGTACGGTTGTTCTGAATGGACAAAATGTTGAAATGCCACAAGAAATTAAAGAACTTTTACAAGTTAATTTACTTGCATGGATTTTTGTAATGAGGATTTTGATGGTGATCACTTCGGTCGTTGCATTCTGGATCAACAAAGTTGTGAGCAACACATTGTACGGAAACAAGGAAGATCTTGATTTTGAAGCGCCCTTAACCCATCTTGTTTGGATCACATCAATTTTATCAATTATAGTTACGTTTATCGTAAGCTACATTATGATTCCCAATATTAATGGGAATACAGACATGTGGTGGATACTTTCCTTAATTATCAGTTGCGGTACCTTGGGTGCGGCTATTATTCCTGAGTTTACAAAATTATTTACTTCTCCAAAATCCAGTCATGTTCAGGAAATTGTGAATGCTGGTAAGGAAGGCGGAGCATCCCTGGTTATTCTGTCTGGTTTTGTGGCCGGTAATTTTAGTGCGTTTTGGAAAGGGATGGTATTTTTTGTGCTCATGTTCACCGCTTATTTTGCAAGTACGATGGGATTGGATACAATTATGATCTATCCGTCAATTTTTGCATTTGGCCTTGTAGCTTTTGGTATGTTGGGAATGGGCCCTGTTACCATTGCGGTTGACAGTTACGGCCCTGTAACAGATAATGCTCAGTCGGTTTATGAATTATCGCTGATAGAATCTGAACCCAATATCGATGCGGAGATTGAAAGAAATTTTGGCTTTAAGCCCGATTGGGAAAAATCAAAATACTATCTTGAAGCTAATGACGGGGCAGGTAATACGTTTAAAGCAACAGCAAAACCGGTGTTGATAGGAACAGCAGTTGTGGGGGCAACTACGATGATCTTCTCATTAATTTTGATGATTGAAAAAACTTTAAATGTTGATCCGGCGACAATTTTAAATGTTCTGAACCCTTACACAATTCTTGGCCTCCTGTTAGGTGGTGCGGTTATTTATTGGTTCACGGGCGCATCTACGCAGGCAGTTACAACAGGTGCTTACAGGGCGGTTCAATACATTAAACGCAACATCAACCTCGACCCCAATGCGCCTAAAAAAGCAGACCCGGAAAAATCTGTCGAAGTTGTAAAAATCTGTACTCAGTATGCACAAAAGGGTATGTTCAATATTTTTATCGCTGTATTTTTCTTTGCGCTGGCATTTGCCTGTATTTCTTCTCCGGCAAGTATTGGCGGCAACGAGGCGGTAGCATTATTTGTAAGGTATCTTATCGGCATCGCAGTATTTGGATTGTACCAGGCAGTGTTTATGGCAAACGCCGGTGGCGCCTGGGATAACGCTAAAAAAGTAGTTGAAGTAGATTTGAAAGCAAAAGGCACTGAGCTGCACGATGCAACGGTGGTGGGCGATACAGTGGGCGATCCATTTAAGGATACCTCGTCTGTGGCGCTTAACCCAATCATTAAGTTTACCACTCTGTTTGGCTTACTTGCCATGGAGATCGCTATTTCTGAAAGTTTTAGAAATGCTGCTCCGTATGTTGGATTGGTATTTTTGGCGATAGCCTTAGTATTCGTTTGGAGATCATTCTACAAGATGAGGATCGAAAATTAGGCTTTATAAATATGATTCAAAAAGAGCGACGTGAAAGTGTCGCTTTTTTTGTACGGTCCAAATATTCAATTTCTGCGCAAATAAGTGTTTTAGCTTTCGTTAAATCTAATCCCGTTTTGCGATAATTCCTTAAGTACGGGTTCGTAGATTTGTTTTATGGTTGGGATATGTAATCCTTTTGTAGTAATCGTTCCGTTTAAAATTAGTTTTGTTGCAATGGCAAGCGGCAGGCCAACTGTTTTTGCCATGGCAGTGTGGAGGTTATCGCTTCCCTTTACCGCAAGCGTGCTTTTGATCTTTCTGGTTTGGCCATTTAGTTCATAAGCTACTTCGTGCAACATCACAATCATATCTTTATCTTCTGCTTTCAGCGGAAGTTTTGTTTCCATAAGATATCTCAAAATATCAGCGGAAGTATTTGCAGTTTCAGGTATTTCATCGTCACTGGTTATACCGAGGTAATTGAAAAGGCTTGCGACCGTTTCGTGATGTTCTCTTTCAATAAACCTGGTAAGAAAATCTTCAAAATTGGAGGCTTTTGTGTAAAAATTAAGGCTCGAAACAAACCAGTTGTTGAAGCTTTTACCACGATAGTTTTTGATCGTGCTTTCGTTTTCAGAGTCTGTGAGGCCTGCTAATATTGCAGCATGCCAGGCAGTGCAATAGTCAGGATGGCGAAGGGTTGTACGAATAACAGTTTCTGCATCGTCAAGCCCGTAAAGCGGAATATATGAAATTGCATTCCGGTTGGGGTACCATGCGTAGTCTCCAAGCTCCGGAACATTGACTGTTTCACAATCCTCAAAAACTTCGTAATAATCCAGTTCCACAATTTCTCCAAACTCTTTAAACGAGCCACCCAGCTTACCCGCGTTCACAATATTGATGGGGTTCCAGCTCACTTTGTAATGCCAGGGATTGTCATCACTTTCGGGGGCAACAAGCCCACCACAGTGAGATTTAAAACTTATGAGTT
>Ga0066256_1004696_pt1 | contig 11936 bp, 12 predicted proteins | sample ThiBio_1000_biof_FD_87107 | JGI IMG/M metagenome (GOLD analysis project Ga0066256, IMG submission 87107) | Wastewater bioreactor microbial communities from Cape Town, South Africa - Thiocy_expt_1000_biof (version 2) | ecosystem: Engineered > Bioreactor > Thiocyanate-remediating >...
CCTCACCCGGTGGAGCCCGGGATATGGTCCCCGAAACGTCAAACGCCAAACCCACCCGAGGGCGCATCGCGCTGTCGGGTGTTCGCCTCCGGGATCTCTTTATACCTTTGCGGGTCCCGGTCGGCCGTCGGGGCATCTGCCGTGACGGAGTGGCGGTCACCTACGCGCGATGCTCGGGCGAGTCAAGGATTGCCCGATTAACCACATCCGATCACAGCTCCGCGACAATCATTAATTGTGGCAGCGGCTTAAGGAACGCGTAAGTCCTCGATCCCTACCCTCGGAGCAGATTTTCCGGACAGTCAGCGCGTCATGATCTCCGTTTCCGTCCTCAGGCCCGAGGCGGCAGTCAAGCTGCCGTGGGACGACCTCAAGCCATTCGCCCACAACGCCTTCATGAATCCGCTGGCGCTGAAGGCGGCGAGCGACACCATGCTCGCTGTCATCTACGTGCTGGTCGCCTGGGACATCAGCGTGGAGCCGATGAAGCTGGTCGGCATGTGGGCGCTGCAGGGAAAGCACCTGCTGGTGTTTCCGTTCCTCGAAGCGCTGCCATTCAACTATGCCGCGCTTTCGACGCCTGTCGTCCATCCCGACTATGCCGAGGAAGTGCTGCCGGCCTTCCTCGGCGCGGCCGCCCGCGAAAAGGGCTTGCCGCACACCATCGTCCTGCATGATCTCGATGCCGAAGGACGCGAGTTCTCCGCCATCGAGCATGCGCTGGGCAGCCGCGCCCAGCGCACGTTCCGGACCGACCAGCGGCCCATCGCGACGCTGGAGCAGGGCGTCAAGCGTTCGGGATCGACCCGCAAGAAGTTGCGTCAGGACTGGAACCGGCTCGCCGCGGTCGGCGCGGTGGATCTGGTCAATGTCCGCTCACCCGATGCGATCGGTGCGGCGCTCGAGGCGTTCCTCGAACTCGAAGCAAAAGGCTGGAAGGGGCGGGGCGGTACGGCCCTTCTTAACAATGCGCGCGACGCCGCCTTTGCCCGGCGTCTGGTCGTCGATCTTGCCGCTCGCGGCGAGGCCTCGGTCGCCCTGCTGCGGCTCGATGGGCAGCCGGTCGCCGCGCAGGTGATGCTCTATTGCGGCCGCACGGCCTACACCTGGAAGATCGCCTTCGACGAGGCCTTCGGCAAATACACACCGGGCAATCTGCTGGTGGACCGGATCAGCACCGAACTGCTGGATTCAGGCACCGTCGATGCGATCGATTCCTGCGCCCGCGGGGACAGCTTCATGGCCAGCCTGTGGGCCGGCCGCAAGCCCATGGTGGACATGGTGGTGGCGACGCGACCTGGCTTCTCGCTGTCGTTTGCGGCGCTTTCGGCCTACCACGGCGGCCGGGAAGCACTGAAGCGCCTGCGAGACAACCTCAAGGGTCGGCGCGCAGCAGCGAAGGTCGCTGCCTCGGCGACGGTCCCGGCTAGCCCTGCTGCGGACCCGACGGCGCGCCCGCAAGACGTGTCCGCAGAGCCTTCGCCAGCGCCCACAGCCGATCGTGCTGCTTGATCGCCCGCTTGGCGCGGCGGACTGCCAGCAGCGCTGAGCCGCCCAACTGCCCGGCCGCGGTCAGCGGCAGCATGCCGTCGTACACCGGCATCGGCTGTGTCCAGTCGGTCTTGTAGTCGAAATCACCCAGACCCATGTCGATGGTCTGCGCGCCCCGGTGCAGGCAATCCGTGAACAGCTCGTGCATCATGATGCCGATCAGCCGGAATTTCGCGATCTCGGGATCGCCGGACGTGGCATTGATGTACTGGCTGTAGTGCGTGCCGGCAAAGCTGCCAATAGCGGCCCCGACGATCCGTTCACCCGCATAAAGCCCGTGGAAGATCAGCGCCGGACGCTCCTGGCTGAGACCGGCGATCGCCGCCTCGCGGAAGAACTTGATGAAATGCGGTTCGCCGAAAATGTTGGCGATGCCCTGCTGCGCGAACCGGGCGGCCCGATACTCGAGGAACGCTCCATGGATGCTGTCGATCTCCTCCGGGCTGGTTGCCGGGCGCAGCACCACGGGGCCGGTTGCGTCGGCCAGCTTGCGCTGGCGGCGCCTCAGATTGCCGAGGCGCTTGTCGTCGAAGCGATCGAATGACTTTTCGCCACGTGCACCGAAATAGAAATTGTTGGGTCCGGGCTGGTGAGCGAACTGCAGCAGGCGGTTGGCCGTGCCCCCCCACTCCGCCGGCTGGTCGAAGAACGAAATGAGGTCGATGCCGCCCACTTGCTGCGCGGCCTCGCGCAGCAGCCCGAGCAGCGTGTCGCGCGCCAGCAGTGGGGCCGCCGCCGGATCGAGCATCAGGAAATCGCCGTTGCCGATCTCACAGCCGATGATGGTGGCGCGTTTCAGCCCGACGCGGCGCCCGATCTCCAGCGGCAGCAGCGCCACCGGACGCCCGGCTGCCTCGATGACGATGATCGCGAGGCGGCCCTGCGGCCCCCTCGCGGTGTGGTAGGGTGCGATCCAGTCGAAGCGCTGATAAGGGGTGAATACCGCCCGCGTTTCCAGCTCCCGCCACACCGTCTCGGCCGCGGCGAGGCTGTCGTGGACGTGGACAGTCAGCGGCGTGCCCGGAGGGAACGCGGGCTCGCCGGCCCGATAGGGCAGATCAAGTTCCGACATTGCGGCATCCGCTGCCTGCTCCGATGCTGTCGGCCCGCCCCCGTCGCCGCCCAGGGCAGCGGTGGGCTCGGGATGGCGCATCTGGTGGGCCGCGGAATTGGTCATCGGACAGGGCTTTCGCGAGAGAATCTGCCTGAACCCTAGTCGTGCTTGGTGCCGAAAAGCCTAAGTCCACACGGGTGATCGCGCCCGGATGGGGCTTTGGTTAACGAAGTGTCACCCGTGCCGACACTGGCAATTGGGGCCGACTTCCGCCATATACAGCGCGAACCTTGGCGCCTGAGGACTGTTCCCGTGAGCGGCACCCCGTTTCTGAAGATGAATGGGCTCGGCAACGACTTCGTCGTCGTCGATGCGCGCGACTCCGGGCAGCGGTTCACGGCTGCCGCCATCCGTCGCGTCTCCGACCGGCACCTGGGCATTGGCGCCGATCAGTTCATCGTGCTCGAAAAGCCCGGCGCTCCGGGCGTCGATGTGTTCATGCGGATCTTCAATGCCGATGGCGGCGAGATCGACGCCTGCGGCAACGCCAGCCGCTGCGTGGCCGCGCTGCTGGCCGAGGAGATCGGCCGGCAGGCCGTGACGCTGCAGACCAATGCCGGCATCCTGGGGGCCGAAGTGTTCGGTGACCGGGTGACGGTCGACATGGGGCGGCCCCGCTTCGACTGGGACCAGATCCCGCTCAGCGAGGAATTTGCCGACACGACGGGGATCGAGCTGCAGATCGGGCCGATCGACGCGCCGGTTCTGCATACCCCGTCGGTGGCCAATGTCGGCAATCCGCACGCCATCTTCTGGGTCAAGGACGATCCCGACAACTATGATCTGGGCCGCTTCGGGCCGCTGCTCGAGAACCATCCGATCTTTCCCGAGCGCGCCAACATCAGCCTCGCGCAGCAGCTTGCGCCCGACCGCTTCAAGGTGCGGGTCTGGGAACGCGGCACCGGCCTGACGCTGGCCTGCGGCACCGCCGCCTGTGCCGTCGCCGTTGCCGCGGCGCGCAAGAAGCTCTCGGGTCGCAAGGCGACGATCGAGCTGCCGGGCGGTTCGCTGCAGGTGACCTGGCGCGACAGCGACGACCATATCCTGATGACCGGCCCCTGGGCCCTCGACGGCGACGGCGTGCTGCCGGACGAGATGGTGAAGGCCGCATGAGCGTCGAGACGCTCACCTTCGGCTGCCGTCTCAATGCCTACGAATCCGAGGTGATGAAGGCGGAGGCCGAGAAGGCCGGCCTGACCGATGCCCTCATCATCAATACCTGTGCGGTCACCTCGGAGGCCGTGCGCCAGGCCAAGCAATCGATCCGCAAGGCGCGGCGCGACAACCCGGGCCGTCAGATCATCGTCACCGGCTGCGCCGCCCAGACAGAAGCCCGCAGCTTTGGCGACATGCCGGAAGTTGACCTCGTCATCGGCAATGCCGACAAGATGACCGCCAAGGCCTACCAGCCGATGGCGTTCGGGGTGCCGCTCAACGACAAGGTGCAGGTCAACGACATCATGGCCGTGCGCGAGCAGGCCGGGCATCTCATCGAGGGGATGGACGGTCGGGCGCGGGCTTTCGTGCAGGTGCAGAACGGGTGCGACCATCGTTGTACCTTCTGCATAATTCCGTACGGCCGAGGCCCTTCCAGATCCGTACCAATGGGGGCGGTGGTCGAGCAAATCCGGCGGCTGGTGGGGAACGGCTATCGCGAAGTGGTGCTCACCGGCGTCGATATAACAAGCTATGGTCCGGACCTTCCGGGGCAGCCGACACTCGGCAAGCTGGTGCAGTCGATCCTCAGGCACGTTCCGGACCTGCCGCGCCTGCGAATCTCGTCCATCGATTCCATCGAGGCGGACCCGGCATTCTATGAGGCCATAGCATCGTCGCGGGTGATGCCGCACCTGCACCTCAGCCTCCAGGCGGGCGATGACATGGTGCTGAAGCGGATGAAGCGGCGGCATTTTCGGGACGATGCGCTGCGGGTGGTGGAGCAGTTCCGGGCGGTGCGGCCGGAGATCGTGTTCGGCGCCGACATCATCGCGGGATTTCCTACCGAAACCGACGAAATGTTTGAAAACACACTGAAAATCGTCGACGAGGCGGATCTGACCTTCCTGCATGTCTTTCCGTTTTCGCCGCGCCCCGGAACGCCGGCGGCGAAGATGCCGCAGGTGCCGCGCCGGATCGGGCGCGAACGGGCGGCAGTTTTGCGGGCAGCAGGCGCACGGAAGTTCAGGAACTTCTGCGAGCGGCGCGTCGGTAGTCAGGAGATGGTACTGATCGAACGGGACGAACTGGGGCGTACCGAGCAGTTCGTCCCCATCGCGGTCGCCGGCCATGCGCCCGGCTCGATCGTACCGGTGCGTACGGTCGGCATGGCGGATGATGGTACGCTGATCGGCGAACCGATCCGGACGGCGGCGTGATGGCGGACAAACCCGGCTTCCTCGATCGGCTGCTCGGCCGGACGGCCACCCCGTCGCCGAGCCCTGAAGTCAGTCCGGGTCCGCCGGAGGCGACACCGCGCTATGTCGAGCAGGTGGAGGCGCTGCAGCAGGCGCCGGTCCCGGCGCCGAAGCAGAGCTGGTTCCAGCGGCTGAGCTCGGGGCTCCGGCGCTCGTCGGACCAGCTGACGAGCGGCATCGCCGGGGTGTTCACCAAGAAGAAGCTCGACCAGGCGATGCTGGACGAGCTCGAGGACATCCTGATCCAGGGCGATTTCGGCCTCGATACCGCCGAGAGCGTCATCGAGACGCTGCGGCGCGATCGCTTCGACCGCGACATCTCGCCCGATGAGGTGCGGGACGTGCTCGCCACGGAGATCGAGAAGGTGCTGACGCCGGTGGCGCAGCCGCTTCACCTCGATCCGGCGAAACGTCCCTTCGTGGTGCTGATGGTCGGCGTCAACGGAACGGGCAAGACCACGACGATCGGCAAGCTGTCGGCGCTGCTGCATGCGCAGGGCAAAAAGGTGATGCTGGCGGCCGGGGACACCTTTCGCGCCGCCGCGATCGAGCAGCTGCAGGTCTGGGGCGACCGGACCGGCGCCGCCGTCGTCACCCAGCCCGCCGGCTCGGATGCCGCGAGCCTTGCCTTCGAGGCGGTGACGCGCGCGAAGCAGGACGGCATCGATGTGCTCCTCATCGATACCGCGGGCCGGCTGCAGAACCGCGACGAACTGATGAGCGAACTCGAAAAGATCATCCGGGTGATCAAGAAGGTGGACGAGACGGCGCCGCATGCCACGCTGCTGACGCTCGATGCCACGACCGGCCAGAATGCCCTTAATCAGGTCGAAATCTTCGGCAAGAGAGCAGGGGTGACGGGGCTGGTGATGACCAAGCTCGACGGCACCGCCCGCGGCGGCATCCTTGTCGCCATTGCCCGCAGGTTTGGCCTGCCGGTCCACTTCATCGGCGTCGGCGAAGGCGTCGACAACATCGAAGCGTTCGCCGCGGACGAATTCGCGGCGGCGCTGGCAGGGAAGAACTGATGGCGAGCGAACAGACCAAAGAGCCCGAAGCCGACATGAGCTGGGCCGAACTGAAGGCGCCCCTGATCCGGCTGGCGCTGGAGCTGGGGCCGCTGATCGTCTTCTTCGCCGTCAACACGATGGGCGAGAAGTGGCTGGAACAGAGCCCGCTGCTGTCATCGTGGTTCAGCCAGCCGATCATCTTCGCCACCGCTGTCTTCATGGTGGCGATGGCGATCTCGCTGCTGTTGTCCTGGATCCTGCTGAAGCGCGTCGCCGTCATGCCGCTGGTGACCGGCGTCGTCGTCGCCATCTTCGGTACGCTGACACTGGTGTTCCAGGACGCCACCTTCATCAAGATGAAGCCGACCATCGTCAATGCGCTGTTCGGCGCGGTGCTGCTCGGGGGGCTGGTGTTCGGCCAGTCGCTGCTGCGCTATGTGTTCGGCGACGTCTACAAGCTGAAGCCCGAGGGCTGGCGGCGGCTGACGCTCAACTGGGGCATCTTCTTTTTCGTTCTCGCCGCGCTCAACGAGCTGATCTGGCGCGGGGCGCCGATGTTCACAGACAGCGCCAAGGCCGCAGACGACTTCTGGGTTGCGTTCAAGGTGTGGGGAATCATGCCGCTGACGGTGATCTTCTCGATGTCGCAGCTCGGAATCCTGAAGCAGTTCGCTCCCGATCCCGAGCCGGCCAACACCATCCCGCCAGTCGCCGAAGGCTGACGCGCCCGCGTCAGTGCCGTTTCACGAGGTCGTCGCGCGAGACGTTGAGCGTCACCGACTCGCCTGAAACCGACATGATCTGATCGGGCGTGACATAGCGATCTGCCGCGAACAGACCGGCGCTGTCGATGCGGACAAACCCGGCTTGCAGCAATCGCTGGCGGATTTCTTCGTCGAGTTCATCTGTGGTGAAGGCGCGGGCGATGCTGTCGATCACCGAGTCGCGTCGCGTTTCCAGATTGCCCGGCGTCGCTGCTTCGACCGCTTCGGTCGACGGATCGTCATCGCTCATCTGCACATAATCGACCTTGCCGATCTCGTGATGCAGACGGTCGTAGACGGTCATGCCTTCCTGAATCTGCGCCAGAAAATTGCCGTTATCCATTCTGGTCTCCTCTCAAGAACGGGATGCACGCAAGGCCGGCGGTTACGCCGCGGCCCGATGATCCTGCTGATCCTCGCGGTGAGCCGGATCGACGCCCTTGCCCTTTTCCGCCGGAACACCCAGAGCGTCGGCAACGGCCTGATAGAGAAGCTTCTCGAGTTCGCGCTTGCGCATGGTCTCACTCCATGATGTGCGGCGATACAGCCGCCGTCCTGGCTCCTAAACGGACGGAGTAACGCGCGGTTGCGCACAAAGAAATCACGGAAACGTGGAACCCGGCTCAGGCGTCGCGCTGCTGCTCCAGCGACGCGGCCAGTCGCAGGGCTTCGTCCTCGCTCAAGGTCGCCCGCGCGTCCTTGGCTTCACCGACCCGCCGGGTCAGATCGGCAAAGGGCAGCGAACGGCCCGCGGACGACATGCGGTTGGCGAGGCGCAACAGCCGGATGGGAAAGCGGATGGCCTCGAGATTGGCCGGCGGCAGGTCGCTGCGCCGATCCGCCGCCGCGGTTTCGGCACGAGACAGGGCCGCGTCGATTTCGTCGGTCGAAAACAGCCCCTTCTCCTTGCCCAATTCGACGATACCGGCGAAAGCCATGTACAGGCCTTCGAGCTGCAGGTTTGCCGTGTTCATGTCACCCTCCCTTTCAGACGCGCCGACGCCAGATCCGGCGTGCGGATGCGGCACCCTAGCACCACAGCCCCGATGGGAGCGCGCCGATGCGCCGGTTTGATGTCGTCGTCATAGGCGCTGGCGCGGCCGGCATGATGGCGGCCATCGAAGCCGGCAAGCGCGGTCGTACGGTGCTGGTCGTCGACCATGCGCGGCAACCGGGGGAAAAGATCCGCATTTCGGGCGGCGGCCGCTGCAATTTCACCAACTCGGAGACCAGGCCCGACCGCTTCATCTCCGCCAATCCGCGCTTCGCGATCTCGGCGCTGGCCCGCTACAAGCCGGCCGACTTCATCGCGCTGGTCAACCGCTATGGCATCGCCTGGCACGAGAAGGCACTGGGCCAGCTGTTCTGCGACGGCTCCAGCCAGCAGATCATCAACCTGCTGACCAGCGAGCTGACCAAGGCCGGCGTGGTGCTCGAACTCGGGACCGTGTTCGAGGCCGTCGAAAAGAGCGACGACGGCTTTGCGGTGCGGCTGAGCTCGGGCCCGCTGACCTGCAGCAGCTTCATTGTCGCCACGGGCGGCAAGTCGATCCCCAAGATGGGGGCCACCGGGCTCGGCTATACGCTGGCGCAGCAATTCGGGCTCCGGGTCACCGAGACCCGGCCGGCGCTGGTGCCGCTGACATTCGAGCCGCGCATCCTCGAACGGCTGGGCGCACTGTCGGGGATCAGCACCGAAGCCATCGCCACCGCCAACGGCAAATCGTTCCGCGAGGCGCTGCTGTTCACGCATCGCGGCCTCTCCGGGCCGGCCATCCTGCAGATCTCGAGCTACTGGCGCGAGGGTGACCCGATCAGCCTCGACCTGGCGCCGACGTTTTCGGTCACCGACGTACTGGCCGAAGCGCGCCGGGCAACGCCGCGGCTGTCGCTGCAGACCGTTCTGGCGGCGCAGCTGCCCAAGCGGCTGGCGCAGATGCTGGCCGAGGATATTGCGCTGGGGGGCATCCTCGGCGACTTTTCCGACGCCAAGATCGCCAAGGTGGCCGCGCATCTGGGGCGCTGGACCATCAAGCCCACCGGAACGGAAGGGTTTCGCACCGCTGAAGTGACGCTGGGCGGCGTCGACACGCGGGATCTCGACTCGACGACGCTGGCGGCGCGACAGGTGCCGGGGCTGCATTTCGTGGGCGAATGCGTCGACGTGACCGGGTGGCTCGGCGGCTATAATTTCCAGTGGGCCTGGTCATCGGGCTGGGCCGCCGGGCAGGTTGCCTGACCGCCAGACCGGTGCACGGATGCAACACCGGCCCGGTGCTGCCGCATGGCGGAGCAAAATCCTTTGCCGGCCGGGGGATTGCCCGGCACAATGGCAACCGCGGACGATACTGGGGCGGCGGGCGCATTCATGAGAGCGGGTTTGGCACTGGCAGCGGCGATAAGCACCGCGCTTTGCGGCAGCGCGGCGGCGCAGACGTTCGACCCCTATGCGACGAGCCTGCCAACCGAAATGACGGCACCGAGCTATTTCGACGGCCTCTATGCCGGCGTGCTCGTGGGCATGTCCGGGGCGGACCACAAGAACTTCTTCCCGACCGGCGCGATCGACCGTTACGGCATCGGCGGCGTCTTGGGCTACAACCACTTCATCGCGCCCGGCATCCTGATCGGCGCCGAAATCCAGGGTCATCTCGACACCGATTTCAACGGAACCTGGAACACGGGGCTGCTGGCGCTCGGGCATCTGGGCTTCACTACCGCGGATGACTTCCAGGTTTACCTCTTGGGCGGCGGCGGCGTGTTCGACAACGTGCCGGCCTGGGCTTTTGGCGGCGGCATCGAGTGGGGCGTGCTCGACAATATCGGGGTGCGGGCCGAGATCATCACCATCGGGCAGGCCGGGCCGGCGCCGAGCGGGCTGTCGCGGCCGGGCGTCACCGCCTGGATCATCAAGGGCGGACCGATCTGGCATTTTGGGGCGGAGAGCAACAACCTGCCGGGGCCGCATTTCGGCTTCGATCCGCCGGCCGAGACGACCGATTTCGACGGGGCCTATGCGGGCCTCGGCTACGGCATGCATCTCAACATGCCGGCCAACTTCTTCCCCGATCTCGGCTTTGGCGCGCATATCACGCGCGGCCATATCGGCGGCTTCGCGGGTTGGAATTTCGCGCTGGTGGACGGCGCGGTGAAGGTGGTCGCCGGCGTCGAGGCACAGGCCGACATCCTCTACGACACCTCGGGCGACATGACCTGGGACGCCATCGGGCTGGCCCGGCTCGGCATCGTGCCGTTCGAGGGGCTGATGGTCTATGGCGCGGCCGGCGTCGGCGTGCTGCAGAACAAGCCGAGCTACGCACTCGGTGGCGGCATCGAATATGCGCTGTGGGGCAATGCCTCGGTGCGCACGGAGCTGCTGGCGCTGGGCGAACTGAACCCCGCCGGGCCGATCACCGCCTACAAGGGCACGCTGGGCGCGGTCTGGCACTTCAACTGAGGCGTTGCGTGACGCTGGCGGGCGGCTGCTGGCGCTGAGGTGACGGCCCCTGCGCGGCCGGCTCAGCGCCCGATCTCATCCTGGTTTTTTGCCGACGATGAACCCTCTTGCGCGGGGCGGAATAATCGTGCGAGGGTCGAGAAAAGCTTTTCCTTTGGCTGTTCGTGCGTTGCCGCGTGGTGGCGCTCCAGAGCGGGAAAAGCTTTTCTGGGCGGAATGCCCGATGGTCACGAGGGAGGAATCGATGACGAGACTGACAACGGCAGCGGCCGTCGCCGCGCTGCTGATCGGCATGCCGCTCAGTGCGGCAGCCCAGGAACTGGTGATGTGGGAACGGTCCGGCGGCAATGCCGGCATGGTCGATGCGCTGGTCGCGGCGTGGAACGAGAAGAACCCGGACCGTAAGATCAACCTGACCTATATCCCGCACACCGAGATGGTGCCCAAGCTGGCGCAGGCGATCGCCTCGGGCGAAGTTCCCGACCTGATGGGCCTCGACCTGATCTACGGGCCGCAGTACGCCTCGGCCGGACAGCTCGAGGACATCAGCAGCTATTTTGCAGGCGACGCGACCATCGCGACGGCCAGCCCGGGGCATGTGCAGGTGGCCACCTATGACGGCAAGCTCTACGGCGTGCCGCTCTATGCCGACGTTTCCGCGCTGTTCTGGAACAAGGACCTATTCCGCAAGGCCGGGCTGGACCCCGAGGTGCCGCCGACCAGCCTGCAGGAAGTCCACGACATGGCCGCTAAGATCAACGGCGTCGAGGAGGGGGTCTACGGCTATTACCTGCCGGGCAATTGCGCCGGCTGCAACATCTTCACCTTCGGGCCGCTGATCTGGGCCTCGGGCGGCAAGATCGAGCCGCTCGATGCCAATGACGAGCCGCTCACGGGCGACAACCTGATCATGGTGCTTGAATGGGCGCGCACCATGCACAAGGAAGGGCTGATCAACCCGTCGGCGCAGGCCGAGAACGGGGAGACGTTCCACCTCGCCTTCGGTTCGGGCAAGGTCGGCATGATGGGCACGGGCAACTTCAACATCACGCTGGCGCGCGAGCAGAATCCCGGGATGGATTTCGGCATTACCCTGTTGCCGGGCATCGAGAAGGGGTCGACCGCCTCGTTCGCGGGCGGTGATATCGTGACGGTGCCGAGAGGGTCGAAGCGCGTCGCCGATGCGGTGGACTTCATGAAGTTCATCCTCAGCGACGAGGTGCAGCTCGAAGTCTACGCCAAGATGCTGAACATGACGACGCGCGGCGACATGACGGAGAACGCCTACTTCGCCGCCGAACCGCTGGTGCAGGACGTGGCCAAGGCCATCGAAATCGGCGTTACGCCCTATACCCTCAAGTTCTTCGAGCTGATCAACTCGCCGCAGGGCCCGTGGCTGCAGATGCTGCAGCGGGTCTACTACAGCGACGAGCCGATCGACCAGATTGTCGCCGACACCAAGGAACAGATGAAGGCCATCGCGGCCGAATAGGTTCCGACGCTTCGAATAGAGCCGCGACGCCGCAGGGCGCCGCGGTCCCCCGCTCCCGGATTGCGTGATGTACGACACCAAGGCCAATCGATGGATCGGGCTCCTCTACCTGGCCCCGGCGCTGCTGTTTGTCG
>Ga0066256_1004456_pt2 | contig 11934 bp, 9 predicted proteins | sample ThiBio_1000_biof_FD_87107 | JGI IMG/M metagenome (GOLD analysis project Ga0066256, IMG submission 87107) | Wastewater bioreactor microbial communities from Cape Town, South Africa - Thiocy_expt_1000_biof (version 2) | ecosystem: Engineered > Bioreactor > Thiocyanate-remediating >...
CTGGTCACTGCCAGGCATAGCAATCCTCCCCGTGACGGGCGGCCCCGCCCAAGCAGGCCATCTGCTCCGGGGTCAGTGTCGTGTCGCCCATCGCTTCCTCCGGTTCGATCGCCGCCTCGGGTTCGGATTGTGCGACTACCTTGCTCACCGTGGACTTCTCGATCGCCGAGGCGCCGAGGGTCCGCAGGTAATAGGTGGTCTTGAGCCCGGCATGCCAGGCCCGGCGGTACATGTGGCTGAGCGACTTGAGGTCCGGTTCGGCGAGGAAGAGGTTGACCGACTGCGACTGGTCGATCCACTTCTGGCGCCGGGCGGCGGCGTCGATCAGGAACTCGGACGGGATCTGGAAGGCGGTCCGGTAGCGCCGCTTGATCTCATCCGGCACCGTCTGGATCTCGGTCAGGTCGCCGTCGAAGTACTTCAGTTCGCCGGCCAGGTCCTCGTTCCAGAGTCCGGCTGACTTCAGCTCACGGACCAGGTACGGGTTGAGGATGGTGAAGTCCCCGGAGATGTTCGACTTGGCGAACATGGGTGCGATCGCGATCACGTTCGAGTTCCGCATGCCCTGCGCGGCGATCTTCTCGCGGACCGGCGCCCAGTCGAGTTTGCCGCCCCGTGGCACCTCGACCGGTTCGCCGCGTTCCTGCTCGAGCAAGTCGATCGTGTCCTGGGGCAGCAGGCCGCGGCTCCACTTCGAACCTTCGTAGCTCTGGTAGGCGCCACGCTCGCCTGCCAGGTCGCTGGAGGCCGAGTAGGCGTGGAAAGCGATCGCTTCCATCATCTCGTCGTTGAACTCGACCGCCTCCGGCGAGCCGAACTCGACGCCCTTCTCGTAGAGCGCGTACTGCAGCCCCATCACGCCGAGGCCGACCGGCCGGTGCCTCGAGTTGGCGGTCTTCGCTGCCTCGGTCGGGTAGAAGTTCACGTCGATCACGTTGTCGAGCGCCCGGACCGCGATCCGGATCGTCTCCTTCAGCTTCTCGTGGTCGATCTCGCCTTCGGACGTGAGATGCCGGTCGATCACCACAGAGCCGAGGTTGCAGACCGCGGTCTCGTCGGGGCCGGTGTTCAGCGTGATCTCGGCGTAGAGCTTCGAGCTGTGGATCACCCCGGCGTGATCCCGCGGGCTGCGCACGTTGCAGGCGTCCTTGAAGGGCATCCAGGGGTGCCCGGTCTCGAAGAGCACCTTCAACATCTGCTTCCAGAGCTCGATCGCCGGGATCCGCTGACCGAAGATCTCACCAGCCTCGGCCTTCGCCTCATATTCCTCGTAGCGACGCTCGAACTCCTGGCCGTAGATCTCATGCAGGTCGGGGACCTGGGAGCTGCGGAACAGCGTCCAGTGCCCGCGGGCCTCGACCCGCTTCATGAAGAGGTCGGGGATCCAGTTGGCGGTGTTCATGTCATGCGTACGACGGCGATCGTCACCGGTGTTCCGCTTCAGCTCGAGGAAGTCACCGATGTCGTTGTGCCAGGTCTCCAGGTAGGCGCAGCCCGAACCGGCCCGCTTGCCGCCTTGGTTGACCGCGACCAGCTGGTCGTTGTGGAGCTTGAGGAAGGGGACCAGCCCTTGGCTTTCGCCGTTGGTCGACTCGATGTGAGACCCGGTGCCCCGGACCTTGGTCCAGGAGCCGCCCAGTCCGCCCGCCCACTTCGAGCACATCGCGTTCTCGGCGATTCCTCGCTGCATGATCGAGCTGAGCGTGTCGTCGACCACGTAGAGGTAGCAGCTCGAAAGCTGCGAGTGGAGGGTGCCGGCGTTGAAGAGGGTCGGGGTCGAGGAGCAGAAGCGCCGGTCCTTGTAGACCGAGTAGAGGTCGAGCACCCGCTGCTCCCGGTCGCCTTCCTCCGGGAGGCAGACGCCCATCGCGACCCGCATCCAGAAGAGCTGGGGAGCTTCGATCCGGCGGTCCTTCTCGCCCGTCTTGTCGATGATCAGGTAGCGGTCGTAGAGGGTCTGCAGGCCGAGGAAGTCGAAATCGAGATCGGCGCTGGGGTCGATCGCATCGGCGAGTCGATCGAGGTCGAACTCGAGCAGCCTGGGGTCGATCCGCTTGATCTGGGCACCATGTTCGAGCATCGGCTTGAGCGCCTTCTGATGGGCTTCGCGCAGGTGCCCGATGCCGTCCCTGGTGATGCTCCAGTCGAGCGTCTCCTCGTAGACGTAGCTGAGCAGGATCCGGCCGGCGAACTTCGAGTAGTCGGAGTCCTTCTCGACCAGCGACTTGGCGTTGAGGATGATCAGCTTGGAAAGCTCGGCCCGGCTGACGCCGGGCTGGACGCCGCGGCGCAGCTCGGCCTCGATCCGCTGCTGGTCGTGTGGCAGGTCGAGCCCGATCGAGGCGAAGGCGATCCGCGGCCGCAGGGCCTCGCCGTCCCAGACCGAGGGGGGCCCGGTCGTGTCGGTCACCGCGATCGGCACCCGCGTCTCGCGGGTCTCTCCCTCCCGCTCCTCGCGGGCCCGGATCAGGCCGCGCGCGGCCCCGTCGACGCTGGACCGCTCGGCCACCCGCATGTGTCCGGCCAGTACGAGCTCTTCCTGGACGAAGTCCTGGACCGTCTCGATCGGCACGTAGGCGACCCCGAGCCCTTTGGCCCGTTCGGTCACCCGGGCGGCAAGCGCCGAGGCCGGTTCAGGATCGCGCTCGAGCGAGAGGAATGCCTTGCGCACGGCGATCTCGATCTTCTCGTCGTTCCAGGGGACGACCTGGCCGGAGCGGCGGATCAGCCGGATCTCGGCGCCCTTTTTGGCGTCCGCGGCGCTGCGCGTGGTGCGACGGATGACCAGCGCCTTGGCGACTTCGTACTCGCCCTCGGCGATCAGCGCGGCCTCGACCAGCGAGGAGAGGTCGGCTTCGGTGACGGTGGCACCGGCCCCGAGCCGTCCGAGCTGCTCGACGACCCGGCTGGTGGTGCGGTGGATCAGTTCACGGGCAGCCGCGGCATCGGTGATCTCCTCGCCCCGGGCCGAAGCGACCGTGCCGAGCGCCGCGGCCGCAAGCGAACCGGCATCGGCGGCGCTGAACGGCCGCTCGCCGTCAGGGCGGGCCACGGTCAGCCCGCCGTCGCCCGTCTCCAGCCCGGCCAGCGCTTCGGCCACGCCGGCCAGCGGCAGTTCCTCGGTCGGAAGCGTCGCGGCCCGCTTCCGCTCCAGGTCATGCAGGATTTCGTCGAATTCGATCAGCATCTGTATTCCTTCTCTTCTCTCTCGTCTCTCAAAGCTCGTCGTCGCTGACCGCGGCCAGCGATGAAGCCTTCTGGTACTCGGTGACCCGGCCCTCGAAGAAGTTCTGTTCCTTGCGCACGTCCATCAGCTCGGCCAGCCAGGGCAGCGGGTTCTCGATCCCCTCGTTCAGCGGTTCGAGCCCGAGCCCGGCCAGGCGGCGGTCGGCGATGTAGTCGATGTAGGTGCTGAACTCCTCTTCGGAGAGCCCGATCCCGCTGACCGGCAGGCAGTCGGCGATGAAGTTCTTCTCCAGGGTGACCGCCTCCCGCATCAGCTCGCGCAGCTCCTCCTTGAACTCGGTCGAGGCGACCTCGGGGTTCTCGCGGAAGAGCTCCAGCAGCAGCTTGCGGAACAGCTCGATGTGGTTCGACTCGTCCCGCAGCGTGTAGCGGAACATGGTGCCGATCCCGGTCAGCTTGCCTTGCCGGTAGAGCGAGAGGATCATCCCGAACAGCCCGTAGAACTGGGTGCCTTCCATGCATTGGCCGAAGACGAAGATGTTCTTGGCCAGCAGGCGCTGGTCCTCGAGGATGGTCATGTCGAGGTCGCGGCGGAGCTCGCGGGAGACGTTGGTCACGAAGGCGTTCTTGGCGTTGATCGTGGCCACGTCGTCGAACATGGCCTCGCACTCGTGCGGGTCGATCCCCAGCGAGGAGATCATGTAGAGCAGCGAGTCGGCGTGGATGTTCTCCTCGTGGGCGTGACGGCCGAGCACCAGCTTCAGCTCGGAGGCGGTGACCAGCTCCCGGACCACGTGGATGATGTTGTCGCCGACGATGCCCTCGGCGGCCGAGAAGTAGCCGATCCCCATGCGGATGATCCAGCGGTCGATATCGGTCAGGGCATCCGGGTCGCGCCACTGCTCGACGTCCTTCTGCATCGGCACGTCCTCCGGCTCCCAGTGGTTCGCCTTCATCGTCCGGTACAGCTCATAGGCCCAGTCGTAGCGGAGCGGAAGCAGGTTGAAGGTCATGGTCTCGCGGCCGCCGATCACCCGCTTGGCGGCCAGAGCCTGCTCGGCCTTGGCCTGATCGAGGACGAAGGTCCGGGATCCGATTTCGTATGTCTTCTTCAAAACTTCCTCCGTTTCATCGGAGGAAGGGATCCCTGCTCGACGCGTCTCGCGCAGATTGGATCGTCCTTCTTCCGAGGACTGGCCAACGACGGGGAGCAGGCGACCGGGCTGATCCCCTCGCGGGAGGGGCTTTACCGTTGCGGGACAGCGCCGGGATCTAACCGGACTTCGCTGGCTTCCACGCCACCCGGTATTCCGGGGTGAAGATGACTGTAGGACGAGCCTCGGACGCCATCCGCGCGCGAAATCGCAATTTGCGGGCTGAACAAGTGGGGGTGAGCTTTGCCGGCTGAGCCCTTACAGGGCCATGGAAACAACTCAAAGATGCTTTGATGCTTAAAAGTTTGATGTTATGATGCTAGCCATGAGAACTACCTTGACATTGGATCCCGATCTGGCTGCCCAGCTCAAAGATCTGGCTCATGAGCGGGGGATTCCCTTCAAACAGGCCGTAAACGAGGTGATTCGCAAGGGCCTGACCGGCTCCGCTATTGGGCGCCCGGTCAAGTTGCCGTCCTTTGACATGGGAGAGCCGCTGATGGATCTGACCAAAGCGGCTCAGCTGGCGGACATGCTCGACGATGAGCGAAGGATCGAACAGCTTGAGAATCCCTGACGTCAACGTCCTCATCCACTCCGTCAATCAAAGGTCGCCGCGCCATGAAGAAGCCCAGAGCTGGCTCAGGGGAGCCTTATCTGAACCCAATGTCTTGGGTTTGCCTTGGATGTCGCTTGCCGGATTCTTGAGACTGTCGACCGATCCGCGCGTCCTCGCTGACGCGCTATCACCAGCCAACTCACTTTCGGTCGTAGACGATTGGCTCTCTAACCGCAACGCTCGTCAAATTGCTCCGGGTAGCCAGCACCTCTCGATCCTTGGTCGACTGATGATCGAACACAGCGTCACGGGCCGCGACATCACGGACGCGCGCTTCGCCGCAATCGCGATTGAGCACAACGCCATCTTCGCTACCTTCGACTCCGACTTCCATCGCTTCGCCGAGCTCGACCTCGAATACCTTGGGGCTCGTTAGCCATCGAACCGAAGATCGCTACGTTTGCCTCGTGGCCGAGGACGAAGAGCAGAAGGTTCGCCCTTTCCGGGTCGCCCTCGAAGGGTCGGTCCGACCTGGGTACGAGGCTCAAATCGTACGGGGGCATTCGCGTCCCTTCGCGCTGATCGGAGAGTGGGCCGACGGCGGCGCCCTGGTCGGATCGGAACCGGTGCGGGGGGCCGCAGAGGACGAAGATCCTTTCGCGCTGGCCGGGAATGAGAGTGACGTCTCGATGCCGCGAGTCGTGACCGACGACGATTCGCCGGAGCCCTTCGTCGGCGGGGGCTGGTTCGGTTATCTCGGATTCGGGCTCGGCGTCCCCGGCGAGACCCCGACTGCCCAGCCCCCTTCGCCGGAGCGCCTCCCGCGGTTCTCCCTGGCCTGGTACGACCATCTGCTGCGCCTCGACCGCAGCGGCCAGTGGTGGTTCGAGGCGCTCTGGACGGAGGCCCGTGCGAAGGCCCTCGAGGAACGGCTGGAACTGCTGAGAAAACGGCTGCTCGACGGCGCGCCTCCCCGTCGCAGTTTCAGCACCGGGCCGTGGCGCTCCGCCCCCTGGCGGCAGGGCCACGCCCGAGCGGTCCAGGCATGCCGCGGGCGCATCGCCGCCGGGGATCTCTACCAGGCCAATGTCTCGCTGCGGCTGCGCTCGACCCTGGAGGGGGATCCCGTCGACCTCTTCAGCCAGGCCGCCGGCGCCCTCCAGCCGGACCGCGCCGCGTACCTGGGTGACGGTCAGCAGGCGATCGCGAGCCTTTCGCCGGAGCTCTTCCTGGAGCGGCGCGGCAACCGCGTCCGCAGCGCCCCGATCAAGGGCACCCGGCCTCGACCGGCAGACGATGAAGCCGCCGTTGCCGCCCGGGCCGAGCTGGCCGGATCGGGCAAAGACCTGGCAGAGAACACGATGATCGTCGACCTCGTGCGAAACGACCTCGGCCGGGTCTGCCGCTCGGGCAGCGTCGAGGTCACCGCGCTGGCCGAGCCGCAGGCACACCCGGGCGTCTGGCATCTGGTTTCCGAGATCGAAGGCGAACTGAAGCCGGGGGTAGACGACGCCGACCTGCTGGCCGCAACCTTTCCGCCGGGGTCGGTCACCGGGGCGCCGAAGCTGGCGGCGATCGAGACGATCGCCGAACTGGGATCGAATGCGCGGCAGGCCTTCACCGGGGCGATCGGCTTCGCCTCCCCCTGCGCCGGGCTGGAACTGAACGTGGCGATCCGGACCTTCGAGGTCAGTGGCGAGCAGGTCTGGCTCGACGCCGGCGGCGGCATCGTCGCCGATTCCGATCCGGAAGCCGAAGCGGAGGAGGCAGCCTCCAAGGCGAAGCCTCTGCTCGACGCGATCGGGGCCACCGCCGCGCAAGCAGCAGACCCGGCCGACGCGCCGGCTGTCCGGCGCCTCGGCCCTCACGCTTCGCCGCGCCCGGATCCAGCGGCGGGCATCTTCGAGACGCTCGGAGTCTCGGACGGCCGTCCGGTCAACCTCGAAGACCACCTGGCCCGCCTTCGAGCCAGCGTCTCCACCCTCTACGACCAGTCCCTCCCCGGCGAGCTCGCCGATCGGATCCTGTCCGAAGTAACCGACACGGAAGGCGACCTGCGGTTGCGGATCGACTTCGTCCCCGGCCAGCGAATCGAGATGACCTTCTCTCCTCTGGCCGGCCTGCTCGGTCCGGTGCGCCTCGCCCCGGTCACGGTCCCGGGCGGACTGGGCGCCCACAAGTGGCGGGACCGTCGCCTGCTCGACGCGCTCGCGGCCGCCGTCGCGCCGGCAGTCCCCCTGCTGGTCGACCTCGATGGCTATGTCCTGGAGGCGGCCTGGGCCAGCGTCTTCGCGGCCGGGATCGACGGCGGGTTCGCCACCCCACCGTTGGACGGCCGCATCCTGCCCGGGGTCGGCCGACAGCGGTTCGTCGAACTTGCCGGCCGGGACGGCGAGAACGTGGCTGAGCGGCCGGTTCGCCTGAGCGAACTCCGGACCGCCAGCCAGGTTCTCGTCGTCAACTCACTCCGGGGCTACCTGCCGGCCGAGATCACCTCCTGACCTTGAAGGCCTTGACGCCGCAGCGATCCTTGGTGACCCCGAAGACCTTGATCTTCTTGAGTCCGACCGCCTTGCCGACCTTGAAGGCCTTGGCGACGGTGCCCTTCGCGGATGCCTTCAGGGCGGCGATCTTCTTGCCCTTGTAGACGATCCGGACCGGTTCGAAGGCGGCGAGCCCGGATACGTTCACCCGCTGCTTCCCGCCCTTGTGGACCTTGGACTTCTTCAGCTTCAAGGTGAGCTTCTTGGCAGCCACGATCCGCAGGCTGGCCGAACCGGCCCGGTCCCTGTACGACAGCACCACGGTCGGCGGGGTCGAGATCGGTACGGCCAAGTCGAACAGCGCCGGCGACGCGACGCTCAGCATCAACCAGACCGGCGAGGCCTGGGTCAAGGCTGTCCGCGAGAACTCGGACGCAGCTTTCGGAGCCAGCCCGCTCGGCGCACAAGGCCGTTCGGAAGCGCACGAGATCTGCGTCTACGACCTCAACTCGGGTGACTGCGGCACGCCGGTCTTCACCCCGGCCAGTTCGGTTGATGCCGGCCAGGCCCCGGTCGGCGGCGTCGGCAGCCCGGTCAGCCTTGACGTTGCCGCCCCGAACCATGCGAATGAAGTGACCAGGATGCGGGTCTTCGGCCCGGACGCCAGCGACTTCCTCGTCTCGGCCGGCAACTGTGTCGACGAGTTCGTGGGCCTAGGCTAACCCTGTCAGATCAAGGTCCGCCTCGCGCCGACCGTCGAAGGCGAACGAAACGCGACTCTGCGGGTGGTCAGCGACAGCGAAAGCCTGCCGCGGGACATCAGCCTGACCGGGGTCGGCATCGCCGGCACGAACCCGTCGACCGGTTCGGCGAAGCTCGGCGTCCGAGTGAATCCGGGCAAGGCCAGGGTGCGGCGCGGGAAGACGGTGAAGGTGACCGTCCGCACCACCAACACGGGTGACGCGCCGGCCGATAACGTCCTCACTTGCCTGCGGGTTCCTTCCGGCTTCCGTTCCGGTCGGCTTTGCGGCAAGCGAGCGAAGCTCGCCGCCGGAAAAACCGTCTCGTTCTCCTTCACGGTGAGGGCGAAGCGGAAGGCGCCGCTCGGCGCCCTGAGGAACGCCCAGGCGCGAAGCACGGCGGACGGGCTGGGCATCACCACGGCCCGCATGAAACTGGGCGCCCGCCGCTGACAACCGGTCGTCTCCGGCAACGAGTCCCGCCCGGCTGACGTCGGGCGGGGCTCGTCTGCATCCGGCCGCAACAAGTCGGCCTTTGACCGGTTTCTTTACATGGCGATAACGTGTCGCCATCGTCCCCGCAGGCGCATGGGTTAGCGCCGGCAACTCGCTGTCAGCCAAGGGCCGGTTCGGGGAATCGGCCGCAAGGAGAATTCATGAACCGGTTCAGGAACAAAGTTGCCGCTGCGCTCGTCGCCGTGCTCGGCTTGATGGGAGTCGCGATCGCCCAGGCCGCGACCGGCGACAACACCGGGGTCAGCACCGTCAATCAGCGGATCGTGCCCGACTCGTCGGCCGGCTTCAACTTCCTGACCACCGGGCCCGGTGAGGGCTACACGGTCCGCGACGGCTCCGAGGAAGGCGGCGTCGCGCTCGGCACCGCCGTCCCCGGCCGCGAGAAGCGCCGGACCTCGCTCAGCTACTTCGGCCAGATCACCGACTTCCAGCTGGCCGACGAGGAAAGCCCGCTGCGAGTCGAGTTCCTCGATCCCCTCGGCGGCGCCTTCACCTCTGCCTGGCGCCCCGGCGAGGCCCTGAACCCGCAGGAGGAGGACGCGATGATCCGCCAGTTCAACGCCTTCTCGACCAAGCCGCCGAGCCTCGCCAAGGGCGGTGTGAAGCCGAAGATGGACTTCGTCATGAACACCGGCGACACCACCGACAACAACCAGTACAACGAGGCGCTGTGGAACCTCGAACTGGTCGAGGGCAAGACGGTCAACCCCGGCACCGGGACCGACCCTTCCGCCGCGGTCGGCAAGAACCCGCTCTGCCCGACCGGCATGAACGTGCTGAACGCGAATGACCCTTCGAAGTACACCGGCGTGCAGGACCGTGACCTGTGGCCCGCCCCGACCATGGGCTACTTCTGGGATCCGGATCAGCCGAACCCCGGCCCGGTGACCGTCAATCCCTTCACCGACTCGGTGCCGTCCTACTTCGTCTTCGGCAACCACGACAACCTGGTCCAGGGCAACGGCTGGGGCAGCCAGATCTTCAACCAGATCGCGACCGGCTGCCTGAAGCCGATCAACGACGACGCGGCCAACAGCGGCCGTTCCACCTCGCCGCTGCTGGCCCTCGTGACCAACCCGAACTTCACGGCGCAGGATCTGCTCACCATCCGCAGCAACACCCCGGACTACTTCATGGAGGTCCCGCCGGACCCGGACCGCCACCTGGTCTCCAAGAAGGAAGCGATGGACCTGTACCGCAGCACCAGCAAGTCCGACGGGCATGGCTTCGGCTTCGTCGACAAGGCCAGCCGCGACGCCTCCAACGGGTACGCCTCCTACTACTCGTTCAGCCCCCGCCCCGGTGTCCGGTTCATCTCCATCGACACCACTTCCGAAGGCGGCCAGGTGCTGGTCTCGGACAAGGGCAACCTCGACGACCCGCAGTTCCAGTGGCTCGAGGCGCAGATACAGAAGGCGACCACCGCGAACGAGCTGGTCGTCCTCTTCTCCCATCACGCCCCGGTCAGCATGACCGCCGACGTGCCGGATGAGAACGCCAAGAGCTGCACCGTGGTCGACCCGAAGGAAGCCCCCGGCTGCGACGGCGACCCGCGTCAGTCCACCCCGATCCACCTCGGCGACGACGTGGTCACCATGCTCCACAAATACCCGAACGTGGTCGCCTGGGTGGCCGGTCACAGCCACGAAAACGAGATCCCCCCCACCCCGGCCCGGGAGGCCAGGGGTGCCTCCGGGGGCGCCCCCACGCCCCCCCCCGCGGACGGCCCGAAGCAGAACCGCCTGGTCCAGATCTTCGACGACCGGGACGGCAACCTCTCGATCTTCGGCCCCGTGATCGACCAGGCCGCCGGGGTCGACGCCCCCGCCGACGGCACCAGCGCCGCCAACATGAGCACCGACGACCTCGCCTCGCTCTCGCGGGTGATCGGCTACAACGAGAACCAGACCGGGGCCGAGGCCTGCGGTTCGATCAAGTGCGGCGAAGGCACCCCCGGCGACCGCAACGTCGAACTGCTGATCAAGGATCCCCGCAAGCCGCAGGCGATCGTCAACAAGGTCACGGTCGGCCCGAAGAAGCGCAAGCTGAAGGCCGGCAAGAAGTTCAAGCTGACGATCAAGGTGACCAACTTCATCACCGCGACGGCGGATGCGAAGAAGGTCAAGGTCTCGATCAAGTCATCGAACAAGCGGGTCAAGGTGAAGGGCAAGAAGAAGGCGAAGGTCGTGATCGCGAAGATCCAGCCCGGCAAGACCGCGACCGTCAAGGTCCCGGTCCGCGCCCTCGGCAAGGCCCGCGGCAAGGCCAAGATCACGGTCACGGCAGCCGGCAAGAAGGCGGTCGCCAACGTGAAGGTGATCAAGAAAAAGAAGAAGCACAAGCGCCACTGACCTGGCGGTCACGCCGCGGGGCCGGTTGCTTTTGACCTCGGGGGTTGTGCTTTTTCCTTGGTGCGGGACTACGTAGGGGCATCAGCTTCGCGCGGAGTTCTTTCGGTTCACCAAGAGAATCGCGAGAGAGGACAACCCGAAGAAGAAGCCGAGCAGAGCGGCGGCGGTGAGGGGCCAATCCGTGCCCTCATCGGATGCCGTCACCTCGGGAGCAGCAGATTCCCCGCCCGGGGCACTTTCTCCGCCCGCATTCTGAGGGAGGGCGGCGTTCGACACCTCGGTGAACGGGGCGGGGTTTTCTGAATCGGGTTCACCGATCCAGCGGGCTTCCTGGCCGCCGGCGTAGGTTTGGATCGCGGCCCACTTGATCGTTCCTGGTTTTTCCGGGGTACCGGCCAGGAAGGTGAACCGGACCAGGCCATCTGGGACGGCATGCCCCGTCCAGACGACCCGGTCCACCATGCCGTTCGGCTTCTTGACCAGTTTCCGCTTCCACCCAGGTGTTTCTTCGTAGGAGAACGGGTAGACGCCCGGGGGCACCTTGAGTTCGACCTTCGTCGTTCCGGTGCCCGACTCCCCCGGCACGAGCAGCGTGAACAACGCCGCGTCCTTGGGTGCGACCTCGGTCGGCTGAATCTGTATGTGCGCGCCGGCCGGCGGCGCAGCCGACAAGCCCGACGCAAGGGCAACCGTCGCGACGATGAGACGCGTGAGCCGAACGGGCATGCGCCTACCTGACCCTGAAGCGCAAGGTTCCGGTCTGGCGGTGGCCGTCGAGGGCGATCATGCTCCAGGTCGCCTTGTACAGACCGTTGCGCACGTTTCGGAGACCCACTTTGAGGACGCTGATGTTGCGTGGATCCCGGCCTCCACGGCCCTTCGAGACGACCTTCCCGCGGGCGTTCCTGACTCGGACGGTTCCGCGACGTATCGGCTGGGCGAAGT